>OHAI01000246.1_pt1 | contig 41126 bp, 38 predicted proteins | sample 1577091 | NCBI WGS metagenome assembly OHAI01 (sample SAMEA3541548, study PRJEB24748) | human gut metagenome | biome: human gut; feature: human-associated habitat; material: faeces | place: China | collected 2012
ACAAGCGGAGTGATAAGGGCAAAGGAGATTGGCACACTGACTATCGAAAAGGACACGCTGGCTCCCGCGATCAATCCATGGCGGTTACTCATATTCAGCTGCATATTCACACGCTGGCCATCTGCCAGGCCCATATAGATCTGTCCATCTGTATACATTGTTGTCCCTCATCCTCTCTTTTCTATCTCAGACTTCCTGCTGCCCCATCCCGCGGGGATATCAATAGATGATATCTTCTACGACTTTTTGAAACGTTTCTTCCCCGTCATATGCTCCACTTTCAGGCAGAATATCTCCGTCCTGGCTACGACTTCCGGTCGGAATACGAAATTCTCCGTTCTGTCAGGATAGTACTGCTTCATCAGAAGATTCAATGCTTTCTGTTTTTCCGCATCCGACAGGATCTCTATAGTTCCCTGACCGATCACGCTCTCATATTCCATGGTGCACTGACAGCCGTCTTCCTTCTCCGACAGCACCAGTCTGTGGGAGCAATCCATCTCGAAGCTTGCCCTGGCATCCTTACGGATCAAGTCATATTTTTTTCCTTCTTTTGCCCCGTGAAAATAGAGTGTCACTCTGCCGTCCGTCTCTTCCATTCCGAAATTCAACGGCAGAAGATACGGATAGCCATGCTCATCATTCAGTGCAAGTCTGCACACATCACACCTCTTCATGACATCTGTCATTTCCGAAAATTCTGTAATCTCACGATCGTTACGACGCATTGTATTCCTCCTGTGCTGCATTTTGTTTTTCTGTCAATATCTGTTCGCCCGACAGGCTTTGCGGCATATAAATGCCGGGTAAGCCATCATTGGAATTTCATATACTCTTTCACAGATATATTTACTATAGCGCATAAACAAGATATAATGCAACTATATCCTTCCGTAAGGAATTTTGAAAGGAGTTTTATTTTGCAAAACAAAGGATCCCATTGTTCTATTTTCCCACCGGATCTCAGTGCTCTGACGCTGCATATCCTCGCTATGGCGTTCATGTTCTGTGATCACCTGTGGGCTACCCTCGCCGGAGATGCCTGGTGGCTGACCGGCATCGGCAGACTGGCATTTCCCATGTTCGCCTTTTTCCTGGTGGAAGGCTTCTTCCATACCCATGATAAGAAAAAATATTGCATGCGCCTGCTTCTTCTGGCCATTCTGTCTGAGCTTCCCATCAATCTGATGTACAGCGGGCTGTTATTCTATCCATTTCATCAGAACGTGATCTGGACACTGCTCACAGGCTTCCTGTGTATCTGGGCAATGGATACCCTACGGAAAAAATGTCCGGTCTGGCTGTGGATTCCGGCGATTCTGCTGCTATCTGCAATAGGCTACGTGCTGGCAACCCTCCTCATGTTCGACTATTACGGGGAAGGCGTTCTGACCGTTATCGTATTCTATCTCTTCCATGGGAAAAAATGGTGGCAGCTTGCCGGACAGTTTGCCGGGCTCTACTGGATCAATGTCATGCTGTTGGCAGGAATGCAGATTCCATTACAGCTTTTCGGTCATGCCTTCGAGATTTCAGAACAGGGACTGGCGCTGTTGTGTCTGCCGCTTCTGTGGTGCTACCATGGACGCCAGGGCGCGCATAACCGCAAGATCCAGCTTGCCTGCTATGCCTTTTATCCGGTACACATGCTGGTACTGGGGATTCTGTCAAAGCTGATTTTTAGTTAAAATCATAATGCTGACAGAAAGTCTATTCCCTAAAGTAAAAAACTCCCGATGGAATCATTCCACCGGGAGTTCTATATTTTTACTCTAAATTAGTACTGCTTCACCTGTTCTTCGCCGTTCATGACACGCAGAGCGCCCTGAGCCAGAGCTAACAGCTCGTCCTCACCGGGATATACGGTCACAGGAGCGATCCAGCCGCATCTCTCTTTCAGCTTAGCCACTACATCCTCACCATATGCAATGCCTCCGGTGATAACGATCTGGTCTACCTTGCCGTTCAGCACACAGGCCATAGCACCGATGTCTTTGGCTACCTGTAACAGGAATGCCTGCTTCACCTCCGCTGCCTTGGCATCGCCTTCATTGGCACGCTTGGTAACTTCACGCATATCGTTGGTACCCAGGTAAGAATTCAGGCCGCCCTTGCCGATCAGCTTTGCACTGATCTCCTTCTCGGTATATTTTCCGGAGAAGCACATTTTTACCAGTGCTGCACAAGGCACACCGCCTGCACGCTCCGGAGAGAATGCACCATCACCGTCAAATGCACTGAATACGTCTACAACCTTGCCGTCCTCATGTGCGCCTACGGATACGCCGCCGCCCATGTGCACGACTACCAGACGTAAGGACTCATAAGGCTTGCCGGCCTCTTTTGCATATCTCTTGGCAACTGCCTTCTGGTTCAGGGCATGGAAGATACTTCCTCTGGGGATCTCTTCCAGACCGGAATATCTTGCGATGGGCATCAGCTCATCTACTACAACGGGGTCTACGATGTAAGAGGGAACGCCGATCTCATCACCGATCTCTCTTGCCAGAATACCGCCTAAGTTAGAAGCATGCTGACCCTGTACACCTACTTTTAAATCCTCCAGCAGATCATCGGTTACCGCATAGGTACCACTGGGGATGGGCTTTAACAGACCGCCACGTCCTACGATCACGTTGAAGCTCTTCAGATCGCAGTTCTTCTCTGCCAGCAGATCGGTAATGATCTTCTTACGGAAATCCTTCTGTTCGAAAATAGTATCGTATTTGGAGATCTCCTCGGTAGAATGTCTCAGGGTTTCTTCAAATAATAAGTTCTCATCCTCAAATACACCGATCTTGGTTGAGGTGGAACCGGGGTTGATGATCAGACTCTTGATTGCCATTGTGTGTTTCCTCCTATATTCACTCTTATATTCGCTCTTATGCTTTACCGCTTTGTCCACTACAGCATCTATACCTGCCGACAGCAGTTCTCCCGCAGCTTCCACAGCGGCTTCGATCACGATATCCATAGCTTATTTCTGATTCTTTTGCATCTCTTCTGCTACAACTGCAGCCAGTGCCAGGGAGTATACCTTGGTCTCGAAGGTATCGGAACGGCTGGTCAGGACTACGGGTACCTTGGTACCGGTCAGGATGCATCCGTTCTTTACTTTTACCATATGTACGATTGCTTTGTATACCAGGTTGCCGGCATGGATATCCGGGAACAGCAATACATCTGCATCACCCTGGATCTTACGGTCGGTAGCTCCCTTATGCTTGGCTGCCTCGGGATCGATCGCCAGGTCAAGAGACAGCGGGCCGTCTACGATACAGCCGGGGATCTGTCCTTCTTCACACATCTTAGTCAGTTCTGCCGCATCTACGGTAACGGGCATCTTGGGATTTACAACCTCAACTGCTGCTAAAGGTGCTACCTTAGGCTCTGCAACGCCGCAGGCATTACATACCGGAATGGTGTTCTTGATGATCTGAACCTTCTCCTCCAGTGTAGGATAGGTCATGAATGCAACATCAGTCAGGAACAGAAGTCTGTCAATGCCGGGAATCTCAAATACACATACATGAGACAGGGTTCCACCGGTACGAAGGCCTACTTCTTTGTTCAGTACGCTCTTTAAGAAGTTCTTGGAGTCGATCAGGCCCTTCATATACATATCTGCACGGCCGTCATGTGCCAGCTTTACAGCTTTCAGGGAAGCTTCGATCATATCCGGCTCATTGATGATCTCATAATCGGAGAGGTCCATATTCAGTCCAGCTGCAATCTCACGGATCTTTGCCTCATCACCTACCAGGATTGCATCTGCAATGCCCAGTCTCTTGGCCTCATGTACAGCTTCCAGTACTGCACTGTCCTGTGCAACGGAGACTGCGACGGTCTTCTTCCCACACTCTTTTACTTTTGCTACGATGTCATCAAAATTCATTTTCTTCCATTCCTTTCCGCCCCTCGTGGGCTCCAAGTATGAATACATTCCACACATTATTCGCAAAATCGCACGATAAATCGTGCTTTCGCTGCTGCGCAGCTATTTTTGCTCATATGTGTGGCGGTGACTCTATTCGAGTCACCTAAAATCAAGCAAAACTACTTTTTACATGCAAGCATGACAAAGCAGTCCCGCTTGATTTCATTGTCTTCCGAATAGTCACTCTAATCGTTAAAATAATAACACACTGGAATACAAAAATCAAGCTACTATAACAAATATAGCCACCTCTAAATGAGGTGGCTGATATCTGCCAGGGTCGGTACGCAGGCGTACAGACATTTTTTTAATTTTTCATCTGGCCGTGTCTGATCCGGCACCATCACGACCTTACAGCCGGCGCGGTAAGCACTCATGACTCCGTTGGGAGAATCCTCCACGGCCATGCACTCTTCCGGTGCCAGTCCCAGCTGCTTGCAGGCATAGAGATAAATATCCGGGGACGGCTTACCTTCTGCTACCATAGTGGCCGAAATCAGTTTCTCAAAATACGGCCGAAGTCCTGCCATCGCCAGATATTTTTCCGTCCGCTCCAGATCCGTCGCTGTGGCAACCGCTGCGGTGATATGCCTTTTTTTCAGATCTTCCAGAAGCTCCACGGCACCGGGCTTGCATTTGATGCCATCCCGGTCCAGTGTTTCTTCCATCATCTCTTTTCGTTTGTCACGCACCACATAATAGTCAAAATCTTCACCGTACCAGTCCTTGAGCTGTCTGGGGGCAAAGGGGCGTCCCAGACTGCGCATCGTAAGTGCCTGCTCATCTGTCATGGTATACCCACAGGCTGCCAGTGCCTTCGGCCAGAAAATACGGTAATATTTTTCGGTATCGATCAGCGTACCGTCCATGTCAAATAAAACTGCCTGAATCATTGTTATTCCTCTGCGTCAGCCGTCTGTCCGGCATCTTCTGCTGCGTCTGTTTTGCCGCTCTGGTCCTCGTCAGCTTTTCCGGCTTTCCGGTCACGTTTTGCCGCCTTGCGCGTCTTCCGGCGTTTTGCCGCTTTTTTCCCTAACAATACGATCAACAGGATCACGACTGCACCACCGACGATGCAAAGTACGATCAGCAGTGTATGACTGCCATCGACCTCTACCGTGCGGAAGCTTCCGGGCACTTCCATGGTAAACTGTCTATAGCTGCCGATCACAGTGGATTCCACTTCCGTGTACTCTCCATCCTGTGCTACCTCTATGACAGTGTTATCCGCATCCTCACAGTAGACACGCAAGGTTGCTTCTCCGGTATAGTCCGGTGCATCCTCTTCCATGGAATTGGTCATGGATACTGTATAAGTATTTCCCTCTACCTGCAGATGCAATGCTGCATTGGGATAGAAGTTGCCTTCTGCCATAACCAGTGCCTTATTGTTATCGTTTTTCTCTGCGGAAGCAATGGATGCGGTCCATTCCTCATACTCTGCTTCCAGCACTTTATTACCGGTAATATCACTGAAATCATAATCCGGCCATACACCGTAATAGCCATCCTTCTCCGGTACTTCCGGAATCTGGTCTGCCGACAGATAATCCCCGTAACCGCATTTATAGGAAGCCACTTCTACACCATCCGCCTGGAAGGTAATGGTAAACTGTGAGAAAGCGTCCGGAACGTCTTTGCTGCAGAATTCCTGGTAGGACAACGGGGTAGCACCGCCCTGATAACCAATGCCGTCTACGCCACCGGCTCCGCCTTCCACATAATAGTTGCCATACAGAGTTCCATCATCACTGACTTTTCCGGCAATGCTGCCCTGGCCTTCGCCGGACATATCCAGATCATTGTACGCATAGCTGTAGAAAATATCACAGCCTTCTCCGGCAATACCTCCGATATTATTTTTACCGGTGATCCTGCCCATGCTGTAACAGCTGCGGATCGCATAGCTGGCAGATCCGGCAATTCCTCCCACATAGCTGCCTCCGGTACTCTCTACGGGTGCATAAGACTCACAGGAAATGACTGCGCCATATTCTGCTTTACCGACCACACCGCCGACATAGTCTTTTTTACCGGTCACGTCTCCAAGGTTGCGGCTGTCTCTGATGACTGCCTTGACCGTCTGCTCCACATCGAAACTCTCCGTTCCGGTTAAAGTGATATCGTCCTCAGGGTCAAAATCGTATTCCGTTGCCACCTGTCCAACGATACCGCCCACATTCGTATCGGCTTCCACCGTACCGCGGTTCACACATAAGGTGACCTTTCCCTTCTGGAAGCTGGAAGTATCATAGCGCGCTTCTTCGGTTCCTTCCGGTTCTGCGGTGTCATCCTCCGCATCGGGATCTCCGGGGTTCACCTCTTCCTTGCTGGCTGACTCATCCGAAGTATCTTCTACAGAAATTCCTTCATACCGGAAGAGATCATCCCGGATTTCGCTGACCAGATTCCGCAGAACTCTGGCCTGATCCATCAGCTCATCCATGTGGGCGCTGGTGCTGTCTGTCCCGGCTTCCAGTACATCCCCCAACTGACCCAACTGGTCAAAAGCCTTGTCGAGCCTGTCATTCAGTGTATCCAGATTATCTTTGATACCGCCACTGCGATCCGTGGAAGCATTCGCCATGTTATCCAGATGCTTGGTGGCATTCTCTCCGAATTTTTTCAGTGCCGATTTATAGCTCTCCGTATCGTCCGGTACGGTGATGGTAATGTTTCCGCCACTGACGTCATGATCGCCACCCCAGTTACCATTCCAAATATCATTTCCACTGATGGTAACGTCATGACTGTTGCCGTTATTCTTGTCATTATCCGCCTGCTTGTTCAGATCGTCATTCAGGACTTTCAGATCGTTGCTGACGCCGTTCAGCTCCTGATTGTAAATATACCACAGATCATGAGCGGTCCCGGTCAGAGAACTTCCCGCATTGTTGGCATCTTTCAGGTTCGAACTGATACTCTTGGCAATACCGGATGCCTGTTTGCTATAGCTGCTCACATCTTTCTGGGTGGCATCCAATATATCCAGGAATTTGTCTGTCTCCGTATCCAGTTCCTTCAGCTTGTCACTGAGATACTGGATTTCCAGGAACGGCTCCATCTGACCCACGATACCGCCCACATCTTTTCTGCCCTGCACATATCCGGTGTTGGTGCAGTTCTGCAGATAGCCCTGATGCAGTCTGCCTACGATACCTCCGGTATTGTAGCCTACGTGCTGGTAGCCGATGGCCCCGGAATTGGAGCAATAATAAATCTTACCATCCGAAATACCTGCGATACCACCGGTGTCCGTATGAGCTGCCACATTGGAGGTACTGTTGATCTGCTCCAGATTGTCCATGGTGATATCTTCCAGATCATAAGTCACTTCCGTGCTGTACGTATTGATATTGCCATTGTTGCTGCAGTTATTCAGAATACCGTGGTTGTTGCCCACAATACCGCCTGCGGAATGATTGCCGATCACATTTCCGGAGGATTCACACCGACGGATCTCTCCGCTCTCAGCATTGACTCCGGCAATACCGCCGACATCCGTATCACCGACCACATTTCCGGTAAATTTACAATTTTCAATGCTGCCATAGTTCACACCGACGATACCGCCGACCTGATCCTGGCTTCCAGAGGGAGATACTTCCCCCGTGACCGTAAGGTTGCGGACTTTTGCTCCCTCCTGCACATAGCGGAACAATCCCACTGCCGAACCGTCTCCGGTCAGTTTCACATTGGAAATAGTAAAACCGCTGCCGTCAAAGATTCCTGCAAACGTAGGAATACTGAGTTCACCTGTCATGCTCAGAACAATGTCGTTCTGCAGCACTACTTTTTTATCTCTGGACCAACTGTCCAGTACACAGTTCTCCACCAGTTTCCGCAGATCCTCCTCCGTGCTGATCTCTATGACTGCATAATCCTGCTCCTTTATCGTGCTGCTATAACCGCTACCGCCTCTGTACTGCTCATAGGTCAAAGTTTCTGCTGCATAGGCGGTGGCCGGTGTCTGCAGGATCAATGCTGCTCCCAGCAGGAAACATAATAATCTCTTACTGTTCATCTTCTGTTCCCTCGCTTTCTGCTGTTTTTTCCTTATCCGAAGCTTTCTTATCCGCAGCTTCTGTATCTGCTCCGGTTGCTTTCTGTCCGGCTGTCTCATCCTCCGGAAGCTCCTGTGCTTCCAGTCTGGGATAGTTTTCTTCCGGGGCATCGTCCCGCTCCTCCATCGTCACGGTATCCTTGGGACGCACCACCGCACCCATCTCACCATCAATGACACCGATGAAATCACCCTCCAACACACCATTGACATAACCCTTGATGTGACCGTTCATACGGATTCTTCCGGCGGAGGGCAAGGGCTTTGCCAGATCCCGTTTCAGTGTAAATGCTGTCTTCTGGATAATGATATCTCCGATCAGCAGTGTCTGCGGCAATGCCAGCAGTACCAACAAAATAGATGTCAGAGTACCACGACCAAGAGCCAGTCCGATGGCCGCTACCGCTGCATTGGAAGATACATAGCTGATAATAAATCCCGCAGATACCAGCATGGATCCGCTGGTAACAATGGTAGGGAACGCCTGGTTCAGTGCTTCGATGGCGGCTTCCTTGATCGGCATATAGGTCTTCAGATCCATGTAACGGCTGGTGATAACGATAGCGTAGTCGATCGTTGCACCCATCTGGATCGCAGATACTACCAGATATCCCAGGAAATATACATTTTCATTCAACAGATACGGCAATGAGAAGTTCATCCAGATACTACCCTGAATCGTTACAACCAACAGTACCGGCAGACCGGCGGACTGGAAGGTGAACAGCAGGATGATCATAACGAACAATGCTGTCAGCACCGTGATGATCGTATTATCCGTTGCGAAGGAATCGCCCAGATCCTTATCACTGGTGGCGTTACCGACCAGCAGAATGTCATCTATATTATAAAACTTCGCCACAGTATTGCGGATCTGATCCAATGCTGCGGTAGTTTCCTCACCTTCATACGGAACATTTAATTCCAGAACAAATCGGGAATTGTCTTCGCCCAGCAGCTGATCTTTCGCAATGCAGATCTGGGAATAGGCATCCGTCAGAGTTTCTTCCAGATCATCGTCCAGTGTGATGTTGCCGCTTTCCTTCTGGTCATAAATGAACAGGAACATATCAATAAACGGAACTTCGTATTCACTGACGCCACTGACCAGCGCACCATAATTGCTCTGATCCAGTGCATATGCCGAATACAACATATCCGCCACTTCAATATCCAGATCGATCAGTTCCGCAAACTGCCTGGGGGTCAGCTTATCCGTCAGCATATAGCCGTCCATGGCCTCGATATTGCCAAGTCCCTGACAGGATTTCACCACATCAAGCTTTTCCAGAGCTTTCAGTGTCTGTGCCTCTTTTTCATAATCACCGTTCGGCACAATGACCGCCAACTGGTTCACCATACCGAATTCCTTATTTACCATGCTGACAGAAAATTTATTATCACTCATAGTACTGGATTCCAGAGTGTTGGTATCGTACACGTAGTTTGCCTTATTGGACAGGAAAAATGCTATAATAACACCTACGATCAGAATAGGCGGTATAATGTAGCGGGTAGCCACACAAAACTTACCGACTGCTGTGATCTTCGGAACGAAGCTCTTGTGATGGGTGTTGTCGATGGCCTTGGAAAAGGTCAACAACAGTCCGGGCATCAGGAAGAATACGGCTACCATACTGAAAATAATGGATTTTGCCAGAATGATACCCATATCATAACCAATTCTAAACTGCATGAACATCATGGCTACCATACCGGAGATAGTGGTCAGGGAACTGGAAGAAATCTCCGGGATTGCCTTACTCAGGGCCACGATCACGGCCTCTCTGGCATCCTTGTCCTCATGTTCTTCCATAAAACGATGAGCAAGAATGATAGCATAGTCTACTGCCAGACCTAACTGCAGCACCACCGCAATAGAGTTCGTTACAAAACTGATGGTTCCGAACCAGTAGTTCGTGCCTTTATTCAAAATAGCTGCCACAATAAATGTAGTCAGATAAACCGGGATTTCCGCATAAGTCGTAGAGGTAAATAACAATACGGCTACGATAACCACTGCTGCCAACAACAGAATGACGATCATATCATTATTCAAGTCATCCGCGTCACGCTCTTCCTGACCGATATCGGAAGAATAGTAAACATCATAATCGGACAATGCATCCAATACCTCATCCAGATGCTGCTGTGTAGCTTCCGTGTCTGCTTCCTCATCAAAAGTGACAGACAATAAAGCCTCCATGTCATGATAATGATCCTCGGTGTCATCGAAATCCAACATGCTGACACCGTCCATTTCCTCCACCTGATCTGCCAGTTTCTGTGCCTCGTCAAACGTCACGTTACAGATCAGGATCCGGGCGGAGCCATACGTGGTAAATTCCGAATCCATCAGATCCAGTCCCCTTCTGGTCTCTGTTGTGTCCGGCAAATAAGTGGTCAGATCGTTATTAACCTTGACTCTGTTCATGGATAATACGCAAAATATGCATAAAACAATAAAGATCAGATAGAATCCTTTTCGTTTATCTACGATAAGCGTGGCAAGTTTCATCATAAAGGAATTATCTTTTTTGTCTTTTTCTGCGTTGTCTGCCATAGTTCCCTCCTGCTTTTTCTCTCTTTGTACCCTTATTTATGTATTTGATTTTATACACCTCTAGTTTAAAATGTTTTTGAACATCTGTAAAGACTTACTACAAAGATGAGAAATTGTATTAATGTCATTTAATGAACTTGTGTTGATTTTCTGCCACATGCAAAATATAATAATGGGGAAGAAAAAGCAAGCTACAGATTTTTTGTGATTGTTTATTTTTAGACATTTTCGCGATGTTCGTCTATTATTTTAGAAAAAATTCAGATTTGTATTACATATAGGAAATGATTTCTTCTTTTCCCGGAAAGGCTGGAGGATTGTCTTATGGAAAAAATGGATCGCCGTGTGCGCAAGACAAGAGCTCTCTTATTACAGGGGCTGGTAAAAATGTTAGAAACCCATGATATTCAGGATATCTCCGTCAAGGAGCTGACTGAACTGGTGGATATCAACCGCGGAACCTTTTATCTGCATTATGATGATATCTACGATATGCTCCATAAAATCGAGGATGAAATGTTCCTGGAATTTAATGAAATCATGGAGCAGAAACCGGTCGTTACCAATTCTCTGGCCTCTCAGGGGCCGTTGTTGGAATTCTTCCATTTTCTGGACCGAAACAGGGATCTGGCCAAGGTCATGATCGGCCCTCATGGGGATCTGGCTTTCGTCAATCGTCTGAAAGATCAGATTGAAAAGCGCACCCTCCAGGTTCTGGAAAGTGCGCAATCCGATGCCAACTATAAATATCTCTGCTCCTTCATCATCACCGGCTGTGTCGGTGTCGTAGAGACCTGGCTGAAAGAATCCAATCCCCAGTCTCCGGAAGAAATGGCAGAAATTCTGGGAACCATGCTCTTACGTCAGCTTAATTTTGCTCCGGAACCTGCATAGGCTGTGTCGGCTCCGGCATGCCTACGCTCAATGAAGTCACTGTCTCACCATCCAGGAAGAAGGATACGGTATCACCTACCTGAAGTTCATCCAGAGTGGCATCTTCTCCGTCAATCGTAATGATCGTATCGTCATTGGCTGTGATAGTTATAGTATCTCCGCTGAGAGTTAAGGTCATCTCATCCAGCATGTCTTTCTCGGGTTTCTGACCGTTGGGAGCTTCACCATTAGGGGCGCCGCCATTGCCATCAGGAGTCTGACCGTTCGGTGCTTCTCCGTTGGGTGCGCCACCGTTACCATCAGGGGCCTGGCCATCCGGTTTCTCACCGGTCGGAGCTTCGCCTGTGGGTGCCTCACCGCTGGGAGCCTGACCATCCGGCTTTTCTCCGCTGGGTGCCTCACCAACAGGTGCTTCACCCTCCGGAGCTTCCGGCTTCTCTGCCAGTGCGATGGAGATCACATTGCCGTCAATCGCTGTAATCTGACCGAGATAAGATTCCACCTTCTCTTCACTGCTCTCTACAGTATTCTGCTCCGTCGTACTCTCCGATGCGATCGTCTCTTTATTTTCCGATGCTTCCGTGCTTGCTGCACTCGCAGTGGTTGATCCGCCACAGGCTGTAAATCCTGTCATCACCATAGCAGCTGTCAACACTGCACACATTACCTTTGTATTCACCTGGGGTAAATTCCATCTTCTCATATTCTCATTCCTCCTGTTCCATTAAAAATCTTGTGAACATTTCTTTCCCCTTATCTGCCTCTTATGATAAAGGACATCTGCGAAGGAATTGTGAGAAAAATGTGGTGATTCTGTGAACTTTTCACGCATGACACATTTGTCATATGTACAGTGTTGGCAGTGTCAGATCATGTGTCGATTTTGCTGTTTTGTTGTAAATATTCAAGGAACGCGGTACAGCCTTCCAGAACGTCATCGTAGGTCGTCCCAAACTCTCCCGTGTACCATGGATCCGAAATATCCCGTTCCGATCCCGCATAGGAAAGTAGCTTCGCTACTTTCCCCTCCGGATCTCCCCCGAATATCCGCAGCATGTTGCGGATATTCGCACCATCCATACCAATCAGATAATCATATTCCGCATAATCCGCTCTCGTCACCTGTCTGGCCCGCTTCCCCTCACAGGAGATCCCATGCCTCGCCAGCTCCGCCTTCGCCGGCGGATACACCGGATTCCCGATGCCGTTCCAGATTTCCTCTGTGCTGGTGGCCGCGGAGGCGATCTGGAAGCGGGCGGTGAGTCCGGCATCGGATACTAATTTTTTCATTACGAATTCCGCCATGGGGGAACGACAGATGTTGCCATGGCAGATGAAAAGGACTTTTATCATAGTTATTGTTTACTCCTTTTTGTCCGGAAACACCCTGTTTTGCGAGGTTTTCTGGGGTTATGGTAAAATGCTGTGAAATTACAGATTGTGGCAAATCAGGGCAGAACTTAGCAAGTTGTTACTACCTGTTAGTAGTAAAATGAAAAAGATTACTACTAAGGATTTTGTTTTTTATTCCTATATAATCGTACCAAAAACAAAATATTAGCCGCAGCCAAATGCAATGCATAATCGGTGTATTCGTCTGATATAGTAATAATCTGATTTCCTTGTCCATGTCCAGCTACTTTATTTCTTACAACAGGTAATCCTGTTTCCAATGTTGTTCGTATACTTGTCAAATGCGCATTCATATAGCTTGGATAAAAACCATTGTTTTCTAAAATTGCAATTAGTTTCTGTGCCGTATCCTTGTTTTTATCATATACATATCCCTGTTTATCACAAATGATTTTCATTGTGCTTTCAAAAGCTTTCTCTGCCTCTAATATTGCATTTTTATTATCACCTTTTCGTCTTTTTTCATAAGCATTTCTTATCTCATCTTCAGCGCCTTCGAAGCCTTCTTCGAGCAATAATTTTAAAGCTGGTTTTACAGCTGTTTTATGCAAAAAAGTACTATCAATAGTAATAATCTGTGAATTGACAAACTCATATCCCAAATTATGCTGTTTAAATCGATAATTCAACTCAACGATTGCATCATTTATTGCGCCATCTGCATCATAATCATATTTGTATTTTGGTTTTATAGTACGTAGCTTTTTATCAATCAAGTAAAAGAAATAATCTATTGCATCCAAAAAGTCAATATCATCACAATCTTTAAAATATTCTTCTATACTGGATTTTCCATAACCCTTTTGCAGTTTACCATATCCCATGCCCTTCAATCCCTTTTCTCTGCAAAAATTTTCCTCGAAAATATCCCACAAATTTTCATCATATGTTGAATATGGCTCTAAAACATCTTCTAAAATATAAAAAACCTGATTTCTAAAAGCTGATGGAAAACTATTATATATAAATACTTCCGGTTCTCCGTCTGCATTCTTAATTCTCTTTGATAATAATTCGTACATACCTTCTCCTTTCTTATATTCCAGAGTGCCTCATAAATGCTAATATCAATTAATACGCTCTTGCCTATTAGTAAAAATCATATTAATCCCGAATCAAGCAATTCATAGGGACATGTTAATTTTCTCATCCATTCTCTAGTTTCATGGTTGCTATCTTTATTATAAATAAATACTCTCACTTTTAATTTTGTATTAATTATATGAATTAAGCTATCATCGCCATATGGTGACATTCCAAAAATATCCAGTTCATCAACATTCTTTATGTCTTCATATAATTTTTGTTTCTTAATAAGATACAAATCATCTGCTGGGAATAATCTATTTGATGGATATATTCCTTCTACGCAAATTAAATGTTCTTTAATAACCGCTGACGGAGCAAAAATTATATCTGATAAATTTACTATTTGAACCTTATTATTTCTTGCTACTTTTTCAACAGCTTCCCTGTATTTATCATAACTCATACGGAGACTACTAACTAGCACATTAATATTTTCATGGATTGCATCCAAGTCTACTCTTCCATGTAACGGTACCGCAATATGGTTATAATCCCAAAATTCATAATAATTCAGTGTAAATACCATATCATATACAGAAAAATCCGGCAGCTGGTCTACCTTGTAATTTACTTTCTTTTTACCATTTTCATCTAGAAAAATTGTAGTAATAGCAATGCATGTCAACAAATCCTGCAATCGGATATCATCATTTGTAGACCATTTGCTCCCGATTTTGTCACAAATATATTTGTAGACTGTACCTGCTAATGTTTCAATTCCTCTGTTACTTGAATTCAACAATACATCAACTATTTCATCTTCATATATCGTAATATCAAATGTTGCCTCAAAAACCGGTTTGTATTTTCTTATATTCTCTATAAAACGCCGCCAAATGTTATCGACTGAAAAAGAATCAACTCCTATTCTACTATTTATTCCATTCCCCAAAAGCAATCCTTTTTTCATCCTAATCCCCTTTTCCTGTATAAAACCAACATCCACTTCATAAATAACAGAATAATAATGCGTATTTAAACTTCCCCATGTATCACAACTTTTAGTTCTATTTATAGTTTATCATATTTTGCCGCACTTCCCTTTGCCTTCTCCACCGGATACTTCGCCTCGTTCTGATCCATCTTCATATTTACGATCTCATCCGCATCCAGCCCCAGCTTATCCAGCAAATTCTGGCTATATACAATAACATCCGCAAGTTCTTCTTTTACATGCTGTAAATCATAGTCTTTATCAGACCACTGAAAGCATTCCAAAAGCTCTGCTGCCTCAATTACAATTGATTTTGCAAGGTTTTCCGGTGAATGAAACTGATCCCAGTCTCTATCCTCTGTGAATTTTCTGATTCTGTCTATCGTTTCCTGTTTCATATTTACTTTGTCTCTCCTCTTTGGGTTGCCCTTTTTAATGCCTCTCTAAGTTCATCGTCACAAGCATAAATAAACATTCCATTTACACCACGGGTCATCAAAACACGAACTGCATGTTGAATCAATATTTCTCCAAATTTTTGTTTTGAACCATCTGATAATGTTCTGTTTTGAATCGCCTTATCATTACAGCTTTTTTCGGTGTCATATATTACTTTTCCATTTCTGTATTTAACAGAAGGTCCCAGAATAACTCCGGCATAATTTAAATCAAATCCCTGAATTGTAAAAGTAGAACCCACTTCATTGATTGTCTGTGGTTGTTCTGCCCAGGCTAAATCTTTAATCTGTCTCTTTTCTTTTTGGGAAAGTTCTGACTTTAATTCTCTATTCCAGGGTTTATGCCATGCTCCGATTTCTACTTCCCAATATTTTCTAAATCTTCTTTTCGCTTTGCTACTATATTCCCAGTCATAAGTTGCGATCAAACGTGATAATGCCGAATCCGTTTTCTTTGCCTTTTCCGTAATTTCCAGATCCAGTTGTTCCAGATATACAGTGTGCCTCGTCTATGGCATAGAAAGAAATCTTAACAGTCTTGAGGAAGTCGACATTATCCTCCTTTGTTAGCGACTCAGGCGCAACATACAGCAGCTTGGTCTTGCCGGCCATGATGTCGCTCTTAACATGGTCGATGGCCGATTTGTTAAGAGAGGAGTTAAGATAATGAGCCACCCCGTCGCTCTCGCTCATGCCGTTGATCACGTCAACCTGATTCTTCATCAGTGCAATGAGCGGCGATATCACTATTGCCGTGCCGTCCATGATGAGCGACGGCAACTGATAACACAACGACTTTCCGCCTCCGGTAGGCATAAGCACAAACGTGTTCTTGCCATCGAGCAAATTGCGTATAATGGCTTCCTGGTCACCTTTAAACTTATCAAAGCCGAAATATTGCTTCAGTTTTTCTGTAAGATTAACTTCCTTGTTCATATAGTTAGTAAGCAGAGTTTCCCGGTTTTATGTTACTTTATATTTAAGAGCCTTGCCGGCTTAAGCACTCTCCAGCTTTTCGAAGTGAGCCTTCTCGAGCTGCTGGCGTGCATAGTCGAGAGTTACTTCAAATGTCTTGACGCGCTTTGACGGAACTTCAAACATTGCATCCATCATAACGCTCTCCACGATAGAGCGCAGTCCGCGTGCTCCGAGCTTGTATTCCATGGCCTTGTCGACAATGAAGTCGAGCGAGTCCTCTGTGAACGACAGCTCAATGCCGTCCATCTCGAACAGTTTGATATACTGCTTTATTATGGAGTTCTTTGGTTCTACGAGTATCGACCTTAGAGCCTGACGGTCTAACGGGTTGAGATATGTCAGCACCGGCAGACGGCCGATAATCTCAGGTATCAGTCCGAACGACTTGAGGTCTTGCGGCAGGATGTATTTCATGAGATCGTTCTTGTCGATGTTGCGCACGTTCTGCACCGAGTTATAGCCCACCACATGAGTGTTGAGCCTCTGTGCTATCTTGCGCTCGATGCCGTCGAAGGCTCCGCCGCAGATAAACAGAATGTTCTTGGTGTCTACATGAATATACTCCTGGTCGGGGTGCTTGCGCCCGCCCTGTGGCGGGACATTCACCATCGAGCCTTCAAGCAGCTTGAGCAGTCCTTGCTGAACGCCCTCGCCACTCACGTCGCGTGTTATGGAAGGATTGTCGCTCTTGCGCGCAATCTTGTCTATCTCGTCGATGAACACGATGCCGCGCTGCGCAGCCTCAACATCATAGTCGGCCACCTGAAGCAGTCGGCTCAGTATGCTCTCAACATCCTCGCCCACATATCCGGCCTCGGTGAACACCGTGGCATCTACAATGGTGAAGGGGACATCGAGCAGCTTGGCTATGGTGCGCGCCATGAGGGTCTTGCCCGTACCGGTGCTTCCCACCATAATTATATTGCTTTTCTCTATCTCTACGCCGTTGTCGTCTTCCGGTTGCTGAAGTCTCTTGTAGTGGTTATACACCGACACGGCCAGACAGCGCTTTGCGTCGTCCTGACCGATGACATACTGGTCGAGATATTTCTTTATCTCGCGCGGCTTCGGCACCTTCTTAAGTTTAAACTTAGTATTTTGCTTTTGCTTGTCTTCGTCGAGCAGTCCTGTCGACTTTACTATCTCGTAAGCCTGCACGGCACAGCTCTCGCATATATATCCGTCAACGCCCGTTATGAGCAGCTTGACGTCTTTTTCGCTACGTCCGCAAAAGCTACAAACTTTATTCATCCGATTGTCGTATATTTATATTTGTATTGATTAAGCTCCGTGTGCTTGGAGCTTCACTCTTCATGCATTATTTTTCCTGTCCCTCGTTCTGTACAGGAGCTGCGGCCTTTCCGCCTTTTCTGATAAGCACATTGTCTATCATGCCATACTCCTTAGCCTCTTCGGCCGTCATCCAGTAGTTGCGGTCAGAGTCTTTCCACACCTTGTCGTAAGGAGTGTGAGAGTGGTCAGATATTATGGTGTAGAGCTCTTTCTTGAATTTCATTATCTCCTTGGCCTCAATCTCGATGTCAGAAGCCTGTCCCTGCACTCCGCCGAGCGGCTGGTGTATCATCACGCGGCTATGAGTAAGAGCCGAGCGCTTGCCTTCTGTTCCGGCAACGAGCAGCACGGCAGCCATAGACGCAGCCATGCCCGTGCATATAGTGGCCACGTCGCTCGATATGAACTGCATGGTGTCATATATGCCAAGTCCGGCCGTAACGCTTCCGCCGGGGCTGTTTATATATATAGATATGTCTTTGCCGGGATCGGTCGAGTCGAGATACAGCAGCTGAGCCTGCAGCGTGTTGGCTGTATAGTCGTCAATCTGTGTGCCCAGAAATATGATGCGGTCCATCATAAGACGTGAGAACACATCCATCTGGGTTACGTTGAGCTGGCGCTCCTCCAGGATGTAGGGGTTCAGATACTGAGCCTGAGCTTTCATTACGTCATCGAAGACCATACCGCTCATGCCAAGATGTCCGGTAGCGTATTTTCTAAAATCGTTCATAATTATTATAGTTCATTTTTCGTAGAAAGAAAGGAGGTTACCGACCCTTTCTATCTGTTCTTAGGAACAAAGATAATAAAAAAAGTCGACAACCTCCTAACATGCGGAAGTTTTTTATAAAAAAATATTTTTTATTCTGCCTGCATCATTTTGTTGAATTCCTCGAGTGTTGCAGTCTTGTTCTCGAGCTTAACAACGTTCTTGAGGATTTCTGTCAGCTTGCGGTCAATGCTGCGGTCAACGAAAGAGTCGATATACTCTCTCTTTTTCAGCATGTCCTTGGCATAGTTCTCGATATATTCCTCAGGAATGTTGTTCATGCCATACTGAGCAAACTGTGCCTTGGCAGCCTCTTTGGCTGTCTCCTCGATGTCAGCGTCCTCAATCTTAATGCCGTTTGCCTTAACGAGCTGCTCCTTGATGAGGTGCCATGTAAGTTCCTTGATGCTCTGCTCGTAGTTCTTCTCAACAAGCTCCTCGCCCTTGTCCTTGTTGTTGTTCAGCATGATGCGCTTCAGCAGGGCATCGGGATATGTAAGAGCGCCTACCTTGTCAACAAGATACTTGCGTACATCCTGGATGAACTTGAAGTCAGAGTCAACGGCAAACTGAGCCTTGAGTCCCTCTGCAATCTTCTCGCGGAAGTCTTTCTCGTCCTTGATTACGTCCTTGCCGTAAACCTGGTCGAAGAGTTCCTGATTTACCTCAGCCTTAACATAGCGAGATATCTCAGTGATCTGATAGCTGAAGTCGGCAGTCAGGTCGGCAACTTCTTCCTTCTTCATCTTGAGCAGTGAAGAAACCTCGATGTCGCTTTCAGGATAAGCCTTCTTCGGGTTGAATGTGATGATGTCGCCCAGCTTGGCTCCGTCGAAGAGTTTCTTCTGGTCTTCCACCTTAATATATTCAGGCATGAGCACTGCACCCTCAACTGTGATGCCGCCCTCCTTAGTGTTGCCGTTCTCGTCGAGCTCGCGGATGTCGCCCTTCAGCATGTCATTTGCCTGATAGTCCTCTACCTTGTCGTAGTGGCCAGCACGAGATGCGAACACGTCTATCTGCTGGTCGATGATTTTGTCGTCAACAGTTATTGTGTAATAGTCTATTGTGTCGTCGCCTGTCAGTTCAGCCTTGAACTCAGGAGCAACAGCTATATCGAACATAAATGTGTAGGGAGCTTCCTTCTCCATGTCTACCGGCTCCTGCTTGTCTGAAGGCAGCGGCTCGCCCAGCATCTGGATGTTGTTGTCTTTTACATATTTGTAAATCTGCTCGCCCAGCAGCTTATTGATTTCGTCAACCTTGGCAGTTGTTCCAAACTGTCTCTTTATCATGCCCATGGGCACCATGCCGGGACGGAATCCGGGCACGTTAGCCTTCTTGCGGTAGTTCTTCAGTGTCTTCTCGACATTCTCTTTGTAGTCAGCCTCTTCGACTGTCAAAGTCAGCAGTCCGTTGACTTTGTCGGGATTTTCAAATGAAATTTTCATCGTTTAATGTTTATATTGTTTTTAAATTATTAATCAAATTGAGGTGCAAAATTAGTCAATATTGACGTAATTACCTAATATAATAGGAAAAAACCTGCAAAATTTATCATTTTAAACATCTCGGCTGAATATTTCAGCATATTTTTTTGACAATTTTATACCAAAGATTCTACATCGCCAAAGTATGGAAAAATTTAGCTCTTGCTTCATACAAGCACCTTATTGTCAATACTTACGGAAACACCACACAACAGAAAATGCCAATACATAGGGTTATAAACGTAAATAAATCCACTTCTCCAGCATTTTGATACGATCTGCCGGCTAATCTAGAAATTGTCCGACAACATTGGATACATTTTCAAAAAACATGACATAATAAACCGGAATATACGTCACACCATTTTCCATATAGACATTCTGCTCATTGGACAGCACATAAGCCCTTTTTATGTTATACTCATCATTAGACAAAAATTTATCCAAAGCGCTGTGAATGGTATAATCTTTTCCTGACTTAACCTCTATTGGGATATTAGACAAGTTGTCGGCATCATCAATCAAGTAGTCAACCTCACCATTTTTTTTATTATCATAATAGTATAATTCATACCCATGAGCTTTCAGTTCCTGGGCAACAACAGTCTCATAAACCGAACCGAGATTTATGCTCCTCATATCAGACATCACGGCAGTGATATTGTTACGATAAAAAATACCGGATAATATACCCACGTCATTTAAATAAAGCTTCAGCAAATTCTTACCGCTGTTTTCAACCAGAGGATAAGACGGCTTGCTTATAGCCTTTACTTCAAGGGCTATGCCGGATGATATGAGATAGTCAAACTCATCCAGATAATCATTAGTCCTTTTCCATGTCTTATTCTCAATATCTTTTATCACCACACGTTTCTTCTTGTTCTCAAGATTTGAAGGTATCATGTCAAAGATGCGCCGTATTTTCAGTTTCCGGCTGTGTTCTTCTTCATATTTCGACGCATCTATTCCATATAATGTATGAACCTCATTCTGAACGGACCTGAACTCAACAACGTTGCGGCTCTTTACAAACGTATCAACAGCCTTGGGCAGACCACCTACCAGAATATATTTCTTAAAAAGATCTATCATCTTTTTGTGCATGGTATCCGGCAGCGCCTGAAGATTATTAAATTTCTCTCGCATTGCCTCAACAGCATCTTTTCCGACACCATTAGCATAGAGAAACTCCTCGAAGTCCATTGGATACATATGTACTATATCCAAACTTCCTATCGGCACAGACTGCGTATTCTTCAATGTCACGCCTAACAGCGAGCCACTGGCAATATAAGTAAATTTCTTTTCTCTCATCAAAAATTTAACCAAAGTCAGAAGATGGTCATAAGCCTGTATCTCATCTATGAACACAAGCGTGTTTGCCTTATCTTTCATCTTGTCGCCGGCAACTAGACTCAAGGCCATATAAAAATCACTTGTAGTCTTGGCTTCAGCAAATACTCTGTCGCCCAACTTATCTTCTTCCATATTTATTTCAATATAGTTAGAAAACATTTTTTTCCCGACCCAGCTGATTATATACGACTTTCCAATTTGTCTTGCTCCGTCAATCAACAACATCCTGTCTGAATCTGAAGAAAGATATTCTTCTATACGGCTTGCAATTTTTCTGTATAACATAATATTTATATTGCCTTTTAATTCACTGCAAATATAATGTTTTTTTGGCATAGAGGTGCGTTTTCCTATAAAAATCAGCCCTAAAAAACTGCGTTTTCCTATAAGACAAGGCTCCCAAAAGGTGCGTTTTCCTATAATTTCAACAGCAAAAAAGGTGCGTTTTCCGAAAAGCCTTTGCCTGAACAAGGCATACACAAAAAGTTTTGATAAAAACTCGTCACTCGTCACAAAGGCATATAAAGCGCTGGAACACAACTTGTTACAGTGTGACGAGTTGTATTTTCAACTCATCACGCCAAAGTCTCCAAGCCAAGGATGTGATGAGTTCATACAGCAACTCATCACGCTACAACAGACTGGCGGACAGCACGTTACGCAGCATTGTGACGAGTGACGAGTTTTTATCAAAACTTTTTCATGCTTTCTGCCGTTGAATTTTTCTGATTTTAGTTGACTCCATGCGGTTCTGGTCCTGAAACAAGTTGACTTTAACACTAATCTGTCATCAGACCGCACATGGCCTTATCTATTTTGTGCATTCAGCTTTCAGCCCGTCTTTTTGTCGGATTATTCTTGACATAGCCCGCTATGGCTCTGCAAAAGGTATCCTTTTACAGTATGAAAGGGCACATTTTATGCTGCAAAAGCATACCTTTTAGAAGGCCATTTGCCGTGTTTTGAAAGACATACGACGGGCGCATAATTCAGATGATTAGCCGGCAAAAAGTTTAAACAGACTTTTATCACGCCTAATCGGCACACTCGTAAACGTTTATGAAATAAGACACCCATGCCGGTACGGCAAATATTACAAAAATAAGCCAGACAACCACAGAAATGACATACACAGCTTTTATTCTGCATACAAAACAGATGTACGTCAGCACCGCAGCAAGCAGCCAGCCCAACGACTGCATCAACGAGATGAGAGAGTCGTAGAAAGTAACGGCATAAAACGGTATCATAAAAGCAAGAATACCTGCCAACATCGCCATAAAATGCCTGTTTGTGTTTTCTCTCTTTCGCTGTATGGCAGACAAACGCCAACATACGACAGCCGACAAAAACAGCCCTCCTGCAAATGAGGATATGAAGAGAGACTCGAAACAATTAAATATACATGCCGCCATTGTCGACAGCAGCATCACGAAGAACGAACATAAATAATCCTTGCAATTCATAGGCACACATCAATATAAGGCATTGCCGGAGGCATGACAAATTAATCGTTTTCATATTTTATCACCATTTCTTCGCCTGACGCGGCTATCGAATACACCATCTGCCGGCTCCACCTGAACTGCCGTTCTGCCGTCTGCATCCACCCTGCCATAAACGCATTGACTTCGGTTTCCTGTTCAGGAGTAATCTGCTTACCAGTAAACAAACCTTGATGGCTGTCTATAAAGTCATATAGCTTCATCACATGGCTCTTTTCCTTTTCCGACAACTTATCGTCAGCTGCGATGTCCGTCAGCTTATCTTTCCAGAACTGCACTCGCTGTTCGGGAGTAAACCTTGTGTATGCAGCACGCCTAATCCCGTCTGTCGGAAGTTTGAGCCATTCGCTGCGCGTCATCTTCTCTATTCTGTCTTTGTTGGCTTCAGCCCAAGCCTCCGACACGGAGTCGCCACAACATACGCTGTCCGTCTGCGCATAAGCCATATACGGTGCCAGCAACAGGAAAAACATTAATACACACTTCTGCATGATAAATCAGATTTAAGTTAAACATTAATCACCAAGCGACGGACTTACATTCTGAATGTCTGCCTAACACAGCTTGTTTTTATCTGCAATAATAACAAAGGTCATCACCTGCTGATTTTTTTCATCGCTTTAAAGTTTGTCAAATATACAAACATTGAAAAACTTTAGGTGAACAATCAGCTTAACAAAACTTCACCATATTGTTCCGTCCATGCAATAAAATTCTGGAAATCAGCACATTACAAAACATCTAAAAATCACGGATAAAGACATCAAAGTCTCTCGACGAACCTTTCTTGCCGAGCATTTTACCATACAGGCGAACCTTAGCCATGCCGATGGAACTGTACGAATAAGACGAAATGTTGCATATCTCCTTCGAGGTCAGACCGGCCTTTACCATGCAGCATATCCACATCTCATTGCTACGTATGTCGGGATAAAACTCCTTTAGGCGCAAGGTGAAATCACCGTATGCCTTGTTCAGAGCCTCAACAAGCATGTGATAATCGGCAGATGTAGGTTTTGCAATCGGATCGTGATAAAGTTTATACACATCCGTATCGGCCAGATCTGCCACAAGCAGCTCGCCGTGCTTCTGCTCAAAGGCTGTCAAGGCGTCTTTATATTTCAGCATCTCGGCCTCATTGCGGATAAGCTCCTGCCGCAGTTCCGACAGCGTCTGGTTTGATGCCGTCAGTTCATTTTCAAGTAAGGCTATGCGCTCCTTGTTCTGCTGCGCGCGCTGTTTTTCCTTCATGCTGCGTTCGAGGCGATAACGTCTCACTCGCTCCAGCTGCTCCCGTTGCTTTCTCTTGCGCTTGAGATACATCCCCAGCAAAGCCACCGAAGCAATAACCACCACAACAACCAGTATAGACATTACTGCCGCAAGGCGTAACTGCGAGGAGGCCAAAGCCGCATTTTTACGCTCCACATCTATACTCTTTTCCACCTGCGACAACATGTCCGATGTTTCCTTCAGCTCACTTGCCTTAACAGAGTCAGAATATACAGAATATTTCTCATAATATTCCATTGCCTCGTCACGCTTGCCCTGCTTATTTAACAGTCGCGCCAAGTCTAAAGAGACATCCCTCTTTATTGAAATTTCGCTATATTTCATTCCACGCTTATCATATGCAACGGCAGAATCGAGCTGCCCTCTTTTCTCAAAGTACATAGCCCAAATGTAATAATGAGATGCTATGTCTTTGTCTGTCGTTGCCAGAAATTTCGTATTCAATGCCGCATAGGCTTCATCAAGCCGACCTTCTTCAATATATATACCTGCCAGTTCCTCCATAACCATATTATAAAGGTTCGCGTCATCAATAGCCTTTGCTTTTTTTGCAGCTTGTTGATAATAAGGTATGGCAATGTCATTTCTTTTTAGATCACGATACGACCGCCCAATGTCTCTCAACGAATAAATCTCTGTAACCTGTGCGCCGGCCTTCTTGGCATATCCGTATGCCAACTTATTATATCGCAACGCATCTTTATGCAAGCCCTCAACCTCATAAACATATCCTGCCCATGTGGCGGCACGGGCTTTGTAGCGGTTGATGACAGTATCGTTCTCCGCGTCAACGGCAATGGCCTTGTTGAACGATGTAAGGGCGTGACCGTAGAGATGCATGTCGCAATAAACGCGACCGAGAAGATAATCAGCACGTACGCGCTGAAGGGCACTGCCGTAAGAATAATAACACCCTGCGGCTATACGTATGGACGAGTCTGACACATGCAGGATATAGCATTTGTCGTCGGCTTCGGTGCGCGACAGAGCATACCACAGGCGAAAGTCTTTACCCGAACGGCATATTTCGAGTGAGTCGCGCTTCAATATCGCCAACGCGCTGTCGGGATGTTCCTCCATAAGGCTGTCGGCTGTGCGCAATATGCCCTCCGCCCTGCCTCCGTCACGACAGGAAAAGAATGTTGTGCAGAGCAGCAAGAAGGGGAGTATTCTTGTAATTAAAAAAGTTATAGTAGTTAAAGGAGTTAAAGTCATATGCCCTGTAGTATTTTATCTTGAGTGAAGTCATCCGAACTGTGTCTTACCGTGAGCATTGCCCGCAAAGTCTGTTTTAAACGTTTGACATCAGTTCTTTATAGTGTTTTTGCATTTTAGGCAGTGAACTGACAAGTTCTGCGCAGTGCAAATATAATAAATTCATTTTAATTGGCTTACTACTTACATTTAAATTCTTCACTCCCGGCTTTCACAACTCCGCATTTAGATTGTTCACTTTTAACTTTCGCAAGACGGGAGTTAAAGGAGTTAAAGTAGTTATCGCCAACAAGTTGGCTAGGAGTTAAAGTCATATGCCTTGTTACTATAAAGTAGTTCTGCAATTGGATTTTTCACTTTTCTCTTTTCGTTTTTCACTTAAACCTGGCGAAGCAGCCCGGAGGGCTACACTTTCGAAACCGGGTGTGGCGAAGCTCCGCGGAGCCACGCCCGGATATTCTATAATGAGGAACATGCACCCGAAGTGGTGCTACTTTTGAACCTCTCTTAATCTCTGGATCCCGCATCGAGTGCGGGATGACCTCAATAGCCTTGTTGCTTCTTATCACCACTCTGTATTTTAATTTTTCATTGCGCTTTGCGCCTTCGCGCAGCGCCTGCTCTTCACTTAATCTTCAATCGGATTGTTCGCTTTTCACTTAAATAATTTGCCTGTGTCAGACAAAGTTTGTATTTTTGTAAGTTAACTTTCAGTTATCAAAGAACTTAAGCATTATGAGAAAGAATTTTGGAGCAAAGCCGCTGACATATCCGCAGCCGGTGTTCATCATAGCAACATACGGCGAAGACGGCACACCCGACGCCATGAACGCAGCGTGGGGCGGCATAAGCGAGATAAAAGAGATAAGCATGTGTCTCAGCGCAGGACACAAGACGGTGAAGAACATACTGAAACGCAAAGCATTCACGGTGAGCATGGCCGACGCCGCACATATCGTGGCATGCGACTATGTAGGACTAGTGTCGGGAAACAATGTGCCCGACAAGTTTGAGCGTGCAGGATTTCATGCCACCAAGTCGGAGTTTGTCGACGCTCCGCTGATAGACGAACTTGCCGTGGCCGTTGAGTGCCGTCTGATAGACTATAATCCTGATACGTGCATACTGCGCGGCGAGATTGTGAACGTAAGCGTTGACGAGAGCGTTATAGGCGAAGACGGAAAGGTTGACGTAGAGAAGGCTGCCCCCGTGATATTCGACCCGTTCAACAACGAATACCGCAAGATCGGCGCCAAGGCAGGCAACGCTTTCTCTGACGGCAAGGAGCTGAAATGACACGCTGCAACGGCAACAACTGAACATAGAAAAACCTTAATATCAAAACATAACATGGAAAGAACACTAATACTGCTGAAGCCCTGCACCGTGCAGAGAAGGCTTATCGGAGAAATAATAAACCGCATTGAGCGCAAAGGCCTGCGCATTGTGGGCATGAAGATGATGCAGCTGACAGACGAACTGCTCAACGAACACTACGCCCACCTGGCCGAAAGACCATTCTTTAAATTCGTGAAAGCCTCAATGATGGCTGCCACGGTGGTGGCTCTGTGTGTTGAGGGATGCGAGGCAGTTGAAGTGGTGCGCACCATAACAGGAGCCACCAACGGACGCAAGGCTGCGCCGGGAACAATAAGGGGCGACTACTCTATGAGCGGACAGGAGAACATAATACATGCTTCTGACAGCACGGAGAACGCCGCAATAGAGATTAAGCGATTCTTCAAGCCCGAAGAGCTGTTTGACTATACCGACCCGCTGGCGCAGTATCTCTACAGTCCCGACGGAGTATGATTGAAATCAACTAATTTACAAATCTATAAACATCAAGAAAAGTGAGTAAAGTAATTATCAACAGTTATGAAGAGTTTGCCGCTCTGCTCGGCAAGAACATCGGAGTGTCTGACTATGTAGAGCTGACACAGGAACGCATAAACATGTTTGCCGACGCCACACTGGACCATCAGTGGATACACGTAGACCAGGAGCGCGCAAAGACAGAGAGCCCGTTCAAGACAACTATAGCCCACGGCTATCTCACGCTGTCGATGCTGCCCTATCTGTGGAACCAGATCATTGAGGTAAACAACCTGAAGATGATGGTGAACTACGGTATGGACAAGATGAAGTTCGGACAGGCTGTAAAGTCAGGCGAATCAATACGCCTCGTGGCCGACCTGCACAGCATTGAGAACCTGCGCGGAACGGTAAAAGCCGAAATAAAGTTCAGTATTGAGATAAAGGATTCGCCCAAGAAAGCCCTGACCGGCATTGCGACATTCCTGTATTATTTCAATAAATAATTTTTTTAATTCATAATTCACAATTCATAATTCATAATTGATTGGCGGATACGTCGTTTCGTTTATTGTGAAAATAATCAACCCTATTATGAATTATGAATTGTGAATTATGAATTAATTAACCGTTTTCCTCTGCCTCGCGTGCTTTTTTCTCCTCGTCGATAAGCTGGAAGTCTTTCTTTCGGAGAACGAAGCTGTTACTGAGGTATTTCTCCCTTACAATCTTATTCTCGGCAAGCTGTTCAGGCGTACCACGGAACAATATGCGGCCCTCGAACAGCAGATATGCACGGTCGGTGATGCTAAGGGTCTCCTGCACGTTGTGGTCGGTTATAAGGATACCGATGTTGCGGTATTTAAGCTGCCACACGATGTGCTGAATGTCCTCAACGGCAATAGGGTCTACGCCGGCAAAGGGCTCGTCGAGCATGATAAACTTAGGATCGATGGCCAGACAGCGCGCAATCTCAGTACGGCGGCGCTCACCTCCCGAAAGCTGGTCACCCTTGTTCTTGCGCACCTTGTTCAGGCGGAACTCGCGTATGAGGCTCTCCAGTTTTTCCTCTCGCTCGGCACGCTTCAGCCCTGTCATCTCGAGCACAGCCATGATGTTGTCTTCAACGCTCAGCTTGCGGAACACGCTTGCCTCCTGCGGCAGATAGCCTATGCCCGCCCTTGCGCGCTTGTATACAGGAAAGTCGGTTATCTCCTTGTCTCCCAGATATATATGGCCCGCGTTGGGCACGATAAGACCTGTGGTCATATAGAACGACGTTGTCTTGCCGGCACCGTTAGGTCCGAGCAGTCCGACAATCTCGCCCTGCTTCACGTTGATCGAAACGTCGTTAACAACGGTGCGCTTTCCGTAGCGCTTCACCAGTCCCTCGGCACGCAGCACCATGCCTTCGCCCTGCTGCATGCCCGCATTCAAATCTTTTTCTCCGTTCATTTAAGACTGTAACAATGTTTATTTATGCAAAAGTAGTAAAATTGTATCTAATAATATCTACAGAATCGAAAAACTCTTGAACTTGTTGCAGTTTTTTATCAATTTTTGGTTACTTTTGTAGCGGTTTCACGCCAAGAGAAATTATATAACAGACTTTTTAAGACAATGCTGATAGACAAATATCTAACAAGTTTCGGTAAATACCTGATACTTATGGGCCGTGCCTTCTCGCGGCCTGAACGCATGCGCATGTTCATGAAGCAGTATCTGAAGGAAATGTCATCGCTGGGCGTAAACTCGATAGGCATTGTGCTGCTGATATCGTTTTTTATCGGCGCAGTAATCTGCATACAGATAAAGCTGAACATACAGAGCCCGTGGATGCCGCGCTTCGTTACGGGATACGTAACGCGCGAAATCATGCTGCTCGAGTTTTCATCGTCAATAATGTGTCTTATCCTTGCCGGAAAGGTGGGCTCTAACATTGCCTCGGAGATAGGCACGATGAGAGTGACGCAGCAGATAGACGCGCTTGACATCATGGGCGTCAACTCGGCCAACTTCCTCATCCTGCCGAAAATCATGGGCATGATAACCATCATGCCGTTCCTGGTTATATTCAGCACGGCATCAGGCATCATCGGCGCCTACGCCACCTCGTATCTGGGACACGTGATAAGCGCGGAAGACCTTACGATAGGCTTGCAGCACGACTTCAACCCGTGGTTTATGTATATGAGCATCATCAAGAGCCTCTTCTTCGCGTTCATCATCACGAGCGTGTCGTCTTATTACGGCTACACCGTTGAGGGAGGCTCGGTCGAGGTGGGCAAGTCGAGCACCAACGCTGTGGTTACTAGCAGCGTGCTTGTGCTGTTCTCCGACGTATTTTTAACTCAAATACTTTCATAGGCCATGATTGAAGTTAAGAACCTCTGCAAATCCTTCGGTGAGAAAGAAGTGCTGAAAGACATCAGCACCGTTTTTGACAGCGGAAAGACAAACCTGATAATCGGACAAAGCGGCTCGGGAAAGACCGTGCTCGTGAAGAACCTCGTGGGACTGCTCGAGCCTACAAGCGGCGACGTGCTCTACGACGGACGCAACTTCATGGCCATGGACAAGAAGGAGAAGATAATGCTGCGCAGGGAGATGGGCATGATTTTCCAGAGCGCGGCGCTGTTCGACTCGATGACGGTGCTCGAGAACGTGATGTTCCCGCTCGACATGTTCTCTAACATGAACCTCCGCGAGCGCATACAGCGCGCCAAGACATGTCTCGACCGCGTAAATCTGAAGGATGCCGGATCAAAGTTTCCGGGCGAACTCTCGGGCGGTATGCAGAAGCGTGTGGCCATAGCCAGAGCCATAGCGCTTAATCCTAAATATCTGTTCTGCGACGAGCCTAACTCAGGACTCGACCCGAAGACGTCGCTCGTGATTGACGAACTGCTGCACAGCATCACGCACGAGTTTAACATCACCACGATTATAAACACTCACGACATGAACTCGGTGATGGGCATAGGCGAGAACATCATCTTCATATACGAAGGACACAAGGAATGGCAGGGCGTGAGCGCCGACATTATGGGCTCGAGCAACCAGAAGCTGACCGACTTCATATTTGCGAGCGACCTGCTCAAAAAGATGCGCAACGCCGTGATTAACAAGGAAATGTAAACAACAGAAATATCAACAGAGACGGCATCCGCACATGCGGATGCCGTTTTTTTATTGTACCGTCTGACGACATGAGATAAAAACATCTGTGACAGCACACCTTAATAAGATGAACAGACTTGACCTTAATCATTAAATTTACAAATAAACGGACTTATGCATTGCGGTGTCAAAACTATTCTGTATCTTTGGATAATGGCAGACAAGAGCCCCTACGGCAAAAACAAAGAAAGGCCGGCATAAGAAAAAGGGGCCGGGCAGCTGCCTGAAAGAAACAATAATCAACAAAAAACAAAGAGATTATGAGAATGAAACTATTAGCCGTAATGGTCGCAGCGGCCCTGATGGCAACAAGCACACAGCAGGCAGAAGCCTGCACAGGCATAACACTGAAGACTGCCGACGGAACAAGCATCCCGGCAAGAACTATCGAATGGGGCGGAAGCGACCTTAACAGCAAGTATGTAATCGTGCCGAGAGGATATACGCAGCAGTCGTATATACCGGGCGGACAGAAGAACGGACTGCAGTTTACAGCCAAATACGGATATGTAGGTCTGGCCGTTGAGCAGGAGGAATTTGTGGCTGAAGGCCTTAACGAGAAAGGACTGTCGGCCGGTCTGTTCTACTTTCCGAGATACGGACAGTATGAGGCTTACAGCGAAGCCAACCGCCAGTCGAGCATAGCCGACCTGCAGCTGGTATCATGGATTCTGGGCAACTTCAGCACCGTAGACGAGGTAATTGAAGGAATGAAAGACGTTCATGTGGTGGCAATAGACCCGAGAGCCTCAACAGTTCACTGGCGCATAACCGAGCCGTCGGGCCGTCAGATAGTGATAGAGATAACCGAAGGAAAGGTGAACGTGTTTGAAAACAGACTGGGCGTGCTGACCAACTCGCCTGGCTTTGAATGGCAGATGACCAATCTGAACAACTACGTAAACCTCTATCCCGGCACGGCACAGGCAAAGACATTAGACGGCACAGCCCTCACGTCGTTTGGCGCCGGCAGCGGATTCTTAGGCATACCGGGCGACGTAACTCCGCCTTCACGCTTTGTGCGCGCGGCGTTCTATCAGGCAACGGCTCCGAAAAAACAGACTGCCGAAGAAACCGTGCTGCAGTGTTTCCAGATACTCAACAACTTCGACATACCCGTAGGCATTGAGTTTGCCGACGGCGAGACTCCAGCCGACATTCCAAGCGCAACGCAATGGACATCGGCCACAGACATGAAGAACTTGGCGATATACTACCGCACGATGCACAACAGCGCCATAAGGAAGTTTGACCTGAAGACAATAAAATTCGACAAGGTGAAATATCAGGCCGTACTGCTCGACGCTACAAAGAATCAGCCCATAACGACGGTCAAGGTGAAGTAAGAATATTGAGGAGCAGGAAGTTATCCACATACATTCGGTCTGCACCTGTAACCTGCAATAACCTGACAAGCGGACAAAGGTAATAATGTTTTGCCTTTGTCCGCTTATTTTATTCGGCAGGAAGCATGGTTCATGCTATAACAAGCATACAGACGAAGCCGGCACTCAACGACAGACAGGCGCAAAGGCAACATACAGCAGCCATGCATATAGAGATGTTCAGCCATGCCCTCGCCCATCTGAAAATGAAACCTTGCAATACAAACAAAATTACTCTATGGTTTACGGATAAAAAGTGGGCCGTTTTTGCATAAAAAGTGGCCCATTTACGAGTCGTAAACAAGCCACTAACAGTTTAAAATCAAAACAGTGTAATCATCTTAATAAACAGGCATTAAAATACAGCGCAAATTACCATCTAAAACATAAAACCGATAAAAAGTTACGATTTTTCGGGCGCTTTTCAACTCATTGTAAATATAATTCCACAAAATCTGATTAAAGTCTGCAAATACTTACATGCTTTTTTACCGGGTATTTATAAAAATCATACTTTTTCATCATATAATTCAAAGAATATAGGACGCGGCTTGGAATTGTCAAAACAAAAAACATCGGTTTTCTTTTGACTTTTCACTCGCCTTTCACTATCTTTGCATAAGGCATGAAGGCTACACGTTACAGACGGATGCCGCATGACGTAACAAAAATGAAGAGAGAAATGGAAAGACTTTATCCGATAGGCATACAAAACTTTGAAGACCTGAGACGCAACGGGTATATATATGTAGACAAGACGGCACTGATACACCGCCTTGTACGCACAGGCAAATATTATTTTCTCGGCCGACCGCGACGCTTCGGAAAAAGTCTGATGATTTCTACTCTGGAAGCTTATTTCCAGGGAAAACGCGAACTGTTCAAGGGACTCGACATTGAAAAGCTGGAAAAAGAATGGACAGTCAGACCTGTGCTGCACCTAGATCTGAACAGCCGTAACTATAATGGGATAGAATCTCTAAAAGCAATATTAAACCAGCATCTTGAAAAATGGGAAAAGATGTATGGATGTGAGAAACAAAACAGAGCACCTGAAGAGCGTTTTGCATATATAATTGAGCATGCGGCAAAACAGACCGGACAGAACGTGGCAATACTCATAGACGAATATGACAAGCCACTGATACAGGCCATCGGAAACGAAAAGCTGCAAGATGAATACCGCAACACGCTTAAAGCATTCTACGGCAACCTGAAATCGTGCGACGGATATATCAAGTTTGCCATTCTTACAGGCGTAACCAGATTCAGCAGGGTGAGCATATTCAGCGACCTGAACAACCTGAACGACATAACAATGGACGACAATTATTCTGCTTTATGCGGAATAACCGAAAAGGAGCTGAAGGGCAACTTTGAACCTGACATCAGGCAACTGGCCGAAAAGATGAACATATCGTTCGACGAAACTTGCAACCGGCTGAAAAAACTTTATGACGGATATCATTTCACCGAAAACGGCGAAGGCATGTACAATCCGTTCAGCCTGCTGAACACATTCTACAGGATGGAACTCGACAACTACTGGTTTGCCACAGGCACCCCTACCCTGCTCGTAAAGATGCTGAAGCAGAACGACTATCGTCTGAGCAATCTTACAGAAGGCGTGCAGGCTTCGTCTTATGAGCTCAACGGAATGGAGAACACAGAAAACAATCCAGTGCCTATGTTCTTCCAGACAGGATATCTGACAATAAAAGACTACGACAAGGAGTTTAAGACATATACACTTGGATTTCCCAACGAGGAAGTTGAACACGGGTTTATCAACTTTCTCATGCCGAGCTATGTCAACATAAACGAACATGAGTCGGCTTTTCAGATAATGAACTTTGTAAAGGAGGTTAGAGCCGGAAAGATTGACGACTTCATGGCGCGCCTGCAAAGTTTCATGGCCGGCACGCCCTACGAACTGGCACGTCAGCAGGAACTTCACTATCAGAACGTGCTCTACATAATGTTCAGCCTACTGGGCTTTTATACCGAAGCCGAATACCACACGTCGCAGGGAAGAATAGACATGGTGGTAAAAACAAAGGAATATATCTACGTCATGGAGTTTAAGCTTGAAGGCACTGCGGAAGAGGCCATAAAGCAAATCAACGAGAAACAATATGCAGCACCGTTCGCATCAGACCCGAGAAAGCTGTACAAGATTGGCGTAAACTTCAGCCGCGAGACAAGGAATATAGAAAGGTGGATAGTGGAATAGCACTATCCTAGACAAACAGGACATACCGGCAATATTACTGAATTCGCAAACAGTAATATTGCTGTATGTAAACGTTTCTTATTATCTTTGATAATTGATTTCCGGCGGTCCGAAAGGTATCGGTCCGGGCATCGGCGTGAACTCAGGCATAATCATCGGCCCTTGCTTCTTGTTGTTCTTAAACACAGTCTCATCAAGCACTTCTTTTACCAGCCAGCCCACAGGCAGTTCAAGCGTAAACTTTTCGCTGAATTTTATCTTAGGCGTTATTATCGGCGACGTAACCCACCGTCCGGCAAACGAGTCATAATATCGCTCAACACCCACATCCATACCGAACGTTTCGCCCATTAAGCTCAAGAAACCTCCGTAACCGCTCGAACCCATATAAGGCATGGCTCCCATCGTGTAGTATGACTGCCCGGTATAGTAACGGCCGAATATTGTGGCCGAAACGTTTTCGTTGAAGTTATAGGTAACAGAGCCCCTGAAGCCAAACATGGTGTTCATGTTGCGCCACATAGAATAGCGGTCGGCCGAAACTCCTCCGGCAAAGGTGAAGTTGCCGACATTCTGCACCGCGCTGAACGACACGTTCTGGTTAGACATCAGGGCAGGCATGGTGGTGCGCGAGCCGGAACCAATAAGATAGCCGTTTTTCCATGAAGTGACGACACCGCTGCGGCTGAAGTCGTAGGCATAAGGCGATGCAGTAAACTTCGGTTCGGGCATGCCGTAAAGCATTATGCGCTCTATACTGTCAACATGAAACTTTGGTTTGGGAGGCTGAACCGACGACATCATCCTGCTGAATGTGCTATTCGTAAAACGGCTTTCGGGCAAAGGCGCCGAAAACTCAGGCGAATAGGCATCAAGCATAAGCTTATCCTGAAATGCTGACGGCACGGAATCAGTAATGTCATTGCCGCCGTCGTTGACTTTAGAACTGCCGAAAGGCTCTTGGGCAAAGACCGGAAAGACGAAGGACAACAGGCATACAAGGGCCATTGTTCTTCTACGGACAAACTGACTGATATTAAATTCCATACCGCAAAATAATTTAATTACCGTGACGGTTGTTCAACTTTTGACAAGCTGCTGCATCCGCAACCGACAGCACAACGTACAACCCGCAGACAGGGCCAAGGACTTAGCCGAAACAACGTCTAAAATGCCCTATCGCATAAGCCAACGGTTCTTATGGAAAACCATTGGTACGACAACTTCCTCGTTAAGGCTGTCGCCAAAACAGAACACTAGGAAAGCTTCGGCTGCATGGACAGACTTGTCTGTCTTTTCAATATGGATTGTGTCGTTGACACAGTTCATTATCCTGACTTCGCGTATGCCGTGATGCTCCTCTTTGACACGTTCCACAAACATCTTGGCATTGGCCTCGAGCTCTTCGCGATAACCGTCAGGGATGGTGTCGGCAAGATACATGCCGCGAACAAAATATGCATAATTTCCGGCCAGCAGTGAGTCGTAATACTCCTTTGCGGCCTTGGCTGCAGCGATATCGTTTTTATGTTCTTCGCTGCACGCAAAGAACATAAAAACGCAAAAAGTGAATATGACGAAAAATATTTTTCTCATTTAATTATATTAGCATCTATAAAACATGGCCAACGCGCCACAAGTTATTTTTGCCTGATAAAGATGTTTATCGGCGAGCCCGTGAGAGTCCAGTTCTCGCGAATCTTGTTCTCGAGGAAACGTCTGTAAGGCTCCTTGATGTATTGCGGCAGATTGGCGTAGAACACGAACGAAGGTATCTGCGTGTTGGGCAACTGCGAGCAATACTTAATCTTGATATACTTGCCTTTTATCGATGGTGGCGGATAAGCCTCAATCAGCGGCAGCATAACCTCGTTGAGCTTGGTGGTTCCGATCTTGGCCTTGCGGTTGAGATAAACCTGCTTGGCTGTTTCGAGCACCTTGAATATGCGCTGCTTTGTAAGTGCCGAGGCAAAGATTATGGGGAAGTCGGTAAACGGAGCCATGCGGTTGCGTATGGCAGTAACGAAGGTGTCGATAACCTTCTGGTCCTTGTTCTCTACCAAATCCCACTTGTTCACCACAACCACGAGCGACTTGTTGTTCTTCTGTATAAGCTGGAAGATGTTCATGTCCTGTGCCTCGATGCCTCGTGTAGCGTCGATCATAAGTATGCAGACGTCCGAGTTTTCGATGGCGCGGATAGAGCGCATCACGCTGTAGAACTCAAGATCTTCAGTAACCTTGTTCTTACGGCGTATTCCGGCAGTGTCGACCAAGTAGAAATCGAAGCCGAACTTGTCGTAGCGCGTATAGATACTGTCGCGCGTAGTGCCGGCTATCTCGGTTACGATGTTGCGGTCTTCGCCGATAAAGGCGTTGATGATGCTGCTCTTGCCGGCGTTAGGACGGCCGACAACGGCAAAGCGAGGAATGCCGTCTTCGAGCAGTTCGCCGCTGTCGCTCTTGAACTTTGTAAGCATAAGGTCGAGCAAATCGCCCGTGCCGCTGCCCGTGGCGCTGCTTATGCACTGCGGATCGCCAAGTCCGAGCTTATAGAACTCGGCTGCACTATACTGCAGGTCGTTGTTGTCAACCTTATTGACCACCACGATAACCGGCAGCTTTGTACGGCGCAGGATGGCAGCCACGTCCTCGTCCCAGTCGGTCAGACCGGTTGTAACGTCAACAAGGAAGAGCACCAGGTCGGCCTCTTCGGTGGCTATAATCACCTGCTTGCGTATTTCTTCTTCAAAGATGTCATCCGACTTTACCACCCATCCTCCGGTGTCGACAACGGAAAACTCCTTTCCGTTCCACTCGCACTTGCCGTACTGACGGTCGCGTGTGGTGCCGGCGGTGTCGCTGACGATAGCACGACGCGACTTTGTGAGTCGGTTAAAAAGCGTAGACTTACCTACATTAGGGCGTCCTACTATTGCTACTAAATTTGCCATTTGTCATTTGTTTTAGAGAGATCAAGCCTGCCGGGATTCATCCTTGATACGCATGCCGGACGCTGAGTCCTGCCGCACGACGGCCGAAACGGAGGCCAACACATCTCCCTCTGGTTTATATTTATTATAGCTTCACTCTTTATCTGTTTATTCAAAGCATGCGGAATGCCTTATGTGTGCATGCCGCAAAAGCCCGAAACAGGCATCAGGAATTACTCCGGATTGTAGCCAAAGTTGTCAAGCTCTTTCTTAGAGCTACGCCAGTCTTTGTCAACCTTGACGAACATCTCGAGGTAGATGCTCTTGCCGAAGAACTTCTCGAGAGTCTTGCGTGCCTCGGTGCTCATCTTCTTCAGGGCCACGCCCTGATGTCCGATGATGATGCCTTTCTGCGAGTCGCGCTCAACATAGATTACCGCACGTATGTGTATGTGGCGCTCGTCTTCCTTGAACGACTGCACGCTGACCTCAACAGAGTAAGGTATCTCCTTGTCGTAATAGAGCAGAATCTTCTCGCGTATTATCTCGCTCACAAAGAAACGGGCCGGCTTGTCGGTGAGCTGGTCTTTGTCGAAATAAGGCGGCGAGTCGGGCAGCAGCTCCTTAATGCGCTTCAGCAGCATGTCGATGCCAAACTTATTCTTGGCCGATATGGGCAGAATCTCAGCCTCGGGCAGCAGCTTATGCCACAGCTCAACCAGGTCGCCGAGCTTCTGCTGGTCGCTCTCGTCAATCTTGTTGATAAGCAGGAGCACCGGAATAGTCATCTTGCGCACCTTCTCGAGGAAGTCCATGTTCTTTTCGGGGTTCTCCACCACGTCGGTTACATAGAGCAGCACGTCGGCATCTTTAAGTGCCGACTCAGAGAAAGCCAACATCGACTCCTGCAGCTTATAGTTTGGCTTGAGCACTCCCGGGGTGTCGGAGAACACAATCTGCATGTCGTCCGTGTTGACGATGCCCATTATACGGTGGCGCGTGGTCTGCGCCTTGAATGTAGCAATGCTTATGCGCTCGCCTACAAGCTGATTCATCAGCGTCGACTTGCCCACGTTAGGATTACCTACAATGTTTACAAATCCTGCCTTGTGCATCTGTATTTTTATTTTGCTTGAATAAAAGATTATAATCTAAGTCTGCAAATATACGAAAAATTTTCAGCACAACCAACTAAGCAGGTTGCATGTGGCAAGAAATCAAGATAAAAGATGTTAAACTGACACTTGGAACACGCCGCAATACACCAACCGGAGAATGCGTCCGCAGCCTGCATTAATCACCACATTATCAGGACGTTAAGCTATCCGCATGTCAATATATTCAACAACACAATAAAGTCACGGAAGGCACGTTATAACAACAGTAAATTAAACTAAAAAATATTATTATGGTCAAGAATTTTTTCATCTTTCTTATTGCGGCCATCGGCATTTGTTCATGCGATGGAGCAGAACCACACCTCATCATAACCGAAGCGAACAAAGCAACTAAAGAGCTTAACGAAAAGTATTTCGACATCACTTGTGGCGAATGGTATAACGAGGTGTCTGACAGTACAGGAAAAATTTACGAATATATCTATCTCGGAAAAGACAGAAAGAACGTACATATAACAAAGATTGTGACAAGAGAAATTGTAAAAATCAACGGAAAAGACACCTACACTGATTGGCGAATACTAAAAAACGATACGACCAAAGGAGACTGGAAATTGTACTGCATAGAAGAAAACGGAAATCTGACACCATATATCGAAATAGAAATATACTATGGCAACAACTGCGCAAACGGAAAAATCGGGCACTTTTACCATGCCGATGCAAACGAACTTCATGCAGACGTGTTCTATTTCGACAAAATGAAACGAGGAAAAGCAGAGCCGAGCTTCTGACGAAATAAAAAAGACTTCGCAGGCTGATGTCCTGCGAAGTCTTTTGTTTAATTTAAACCAACTCAATTTTTTAGGCTACAAGAACCTAAATTAAAATCACATTTCTCATACGATTTCACTGTTTAAGCCATACGGCGAAATTACATTCACGGCATGCACAACGTATCTGACTGCAACGCCCTAATGACTTAAACACCGGCGCATCGCCCCGCGCTAATCCTTCAGCGAATACGTAACCGTGGTAACCACACGCACCTTCTTTATGTAAGGCGTGTTGCTGTCGCGATCGTCTATAGAGAACTGTCCCTGGTCGGCAGTCATAATCTTGTCGAGTTTGCTGTTGCTGTTTTCGGCAAACTGTGCCGCCGTCTGTTCTGCGTTCTTTATAGCCTCCTGCATCATCTTAGGCTTCATCTGCTGGAACGAAACATACTCATAAGACACTCCGCTGCCATATCCGCCGTCGACAACGGCCACGCCCTGCTTAAGCAGTTCGCCCTGACGCGCAATGATGCTTCTTACGAGCTTCACGTTGCGCGACGTAACGGTAACCGTTGACGTTATGTTGTAACGGTAGTTGCGCTTTGCCATGCTGTACTGGTCGGCATTAAGGTCGATCACCACGGGGGCGTTGACGCTGATTTCGCTCTCCTTGATGCCGTTCTGCGTCAGAAAGTTCTTCACCTTGGCCGACGATAAGTATTACAATCTCATCATAGAGGGCGTTTATGCCAAGGACGAAGATGAGACTATGAGCATGTATTCCATGTTTATGAACAGTGATGCAACCAATCTCTATATTCCGCTAAAGACGGCACAGGATATCAATCATGCCAGTGGTTATCAGACGTTGACCGTGGTTGTAGATCCAAATCAGAATCCGGATCAACTGGCGGCAGATATTGAGTCCTATTTTGACAACCTCTACCGTAATAACCGCGATTTTATCGTGTCGGCGACCAGTATGGCATCTATGGTATCTATCATGGAAACCATGATGAGTACGATCACAACGGCGATTGCTTTGATTGGTGGTATTGCTCTTGTCGTGGGCGGTATCGGGGTCATGAATATCATGCTGGTATCCATTACGGAGCGAACGAGGGAAATTGGTACCCGAAAAGCACTCGGCGCGCCGAATTCCTCCATCCGCCTGCAGTTTATCATCGAGTCCATTGTGATCTGCCTGATCGGGGGCGCGATCGGTATTGTAGTCGGTTGCGTTGGCGGTATTGCAGCCGCTAATTATATCGGAGCCAGTGCGGTACCGTCTGTCAAGAGTATCCTGATCTCGCTTGGATTTTCCATGGCAATCGGTGTCTTTTTCGGTTATTATCCGGCAAATAAGGCAGCCAAACTCAACCCGATCGACGCACTTAGATATGAGTAAGGATAATGATTGTAAAAACATTGGTTTCCGAATTTGTCTGTGCTACAATAAGGTGTAACACCGGATAAAAGAAGTGAGGTATTAGAAGATGTATCGTGAGATTTCAAAATTGATCATGTATGGTGACATGGATAAGGACTGTATTTTATACCAGTTCGGTGAGATCTTCCGTCACTATGAAAATAAGACAAAGGATCAGGCGCAGTTGATCCAGGACATTTACACGCAGGTCAAGAGACTTCTGGTGGTTGCGACAGATTATGGATTTGACCATAACCTTTGGCACAATTATCTGGCATTTTATCTGGTGACCAATGAAAACCCATTTTCCATCACCTGTGAAAAGGTGGGAGCCAACGATGGCAGTGTGAATCACTTTGCAAAGAACGATTTTACTGTGATTAAGAATCTCTTTGATTATGATTTTTCAAAAATTGAGGCAGACCTTGGCATTGACTGTTTTTCGCAGTTATCCGATTATCATGCCATCCAGAAAAAGGAACTCATGTATAATAAAAATGTGAGCGAAAAGATCATTGCACTTTCTGCCCAGTTGGAAGCCGCAGAGGATGTGGACGCTTTCTTTGCTGCCGTGACCGGATTTTATAAAGACTATGGTGTTGGCATGTTTGGACTGAATAAGGCCTTCCGTATCAAGGAAAAGGATGGAGGCGATGTTGAGTTTGTCGCCATCAACAACATGGATAAAGTTATGCTGGATGATCTGATCGGTTATGAGATCCAGAAAAAGAAATTGGTCGACAATACCAAGGCGTTCGTGGAAGGCAGAGCCGCCAACAATGTCCTGCTCTTTGGTGATAGTGGTACCGGAAAGTCGACGAGCATCAAGGCGATCGTCAACCAGTTCTATCCGCAGGGCCTGCGCATGATCGAGATCTACAAGCATCAGTTCAAAGGTCTGTCCAATGTCATTGCCAGCATCAAGAATCGCAATTACAAATTTATCATCTATATGGATGATCTTTCCTTTGAGGAATTTGAAATCGAATATAAATACCTGA
>OHAI01000255.1_pt1 | contig 40589 bp, 24 predicted proteins | sample 1577091 | NCBI WGS metagenome assembly OHAI01 (sample SAMEA3541548, study PRJEB24748) | human gut metagenome | biome: human gut; feature: human-associated habitat; material: faeces | place: China | collected 2012
CTCGCGGAGCGTTTATCTCAGTCGGAGATTGGACTCCCACTGAGACAAATTTGCTATTACTCACCACCTGAAGAGGTGGGAGTCTTCTCGACTGAGATAAAACTTACTCCAAACCATCAGAAAGTGAGCACAACCATGGAATATGAACACATTACCCATTCCTTTGAACCAATATATAATGAAGACTCCGAGATTCTGATTCTTGGGACGCTTCCTTCTGTAAAATCACGGGAAAATAATTTCTACTACGGACATAAACAAAATCGATTCTGGAAATTGTTGGCGAAACTTTGTGAGGAGGAAACTCCGCAGACAGTTGAAGAGAAAACGGCCATGTTACTCCGCCACCGCATCGCCATCTGGGATGTTATTCAAAGCTGTGACATCAAAGGCTCCAGTGACAGCAGTATCAAGAATGTGATACCAACTGATCTGAAACAAATCTTAGATCATTGTCAGATTCGACAAATCTATGCAAATGGAAATAAAGCCGGAGCTCTTTATAAGAAATATCAGCAGCCGCTGACCGAAAGAGACATCCTCGTACTCCCTTCCACCAGCCCGGCCAATGCCGCCTGGTCACTGGATCGTTTGTATGAAAAATGGAGTGAGATACTGAGGTGAATTATATTGCCTCAGTTCTCACTCCATTTTTATTCGAATAAATTACTATTTCAAACAACTTAGATTATTCGCTAACCTGCGCTCTTCTCTGCTCAAACACTGCTACCAGTCTCGGCAGAATCTTATTGCATGCCATCGTGTATGCCGCGCCAAATACATTTGCCCCAATACGAAGCGCTACCGCATACGGCATCCCAAACAAGCCGGATGCAATCGACAATGCACCAAATGTATTAAATGCTGTCTGCCATGCATACCCTGCAGAATACCCAACTCCAATTCCTCCGATCATTCCGATGTACGGATACATTGACTCCGGAAGTATCAGGTACAGGACAACGAATAACAGACAACCTACTATATTAAATGCAGCTCTCTTACCTGCCCGCTCTTTGCAGTCATCCGGGAATGGAAGACAAACAGACATGCTTGCGATCCCTGCCCACATTGCTCTCGGAAGTCCAAGCAATGACATGAATAACATTGCACTGGAAACAACTAATGAAAGACGAATGTACCATCTGTTTCTTGCGGAGTTAATATTGAACTCGCGGAACAAATCAAGAAATGATCTTCTATACGGTCTGTTCTTCTGATTCTTATAGAAGATTGCCATACATAATACCATTCCAACCAAAAGGCCAGCCACGCGATACAAATACTCCTGTCCGGTCACATCATATCCCTGGAGAAGAAGATATCCAAGAACAAATGTAGAATGATTGTACATGATTACATTGTGACATCCAAGAATCATAAGAAGCAAAATACATACTATATTAATAAAGAATGCCGGAACCGGTGACACCATATTCGAAAGCTTCGGTCCTGCAATCAATATTCCAAAGATTCCGACGATGGAGGCCAATCCGTGCGTTGTACGAATTCCAAAATCTGCCTGTCGAAGAACAAGCACCGCAAGAAGCACTGTAACGCCTACTACACTGTTGTTATTCCCTGTGAAATGACTGTATAAAGAAACTACCGCCACACAAAATGCCATTACAAGATAGACTTTAAAATTATAAATAAGAATGTGGCGATACCTTTCCTTCTTGTCTTCTGTCGCTTTGATCAGCTGTTTAGATGCAACTGAACTGAGCTGTAACTCCTGATAAAATGTCATATATCTCTTCCTCCCACTGTTATTTTTTCTTCAAAAGATCAACGAGAAACTATAATACAAATCCATCACGGAGTCAATAAAAACTTTATTAAAATTTTCTGATAAATCTGAATTATTTGAACAATATATAGAATTTAATTTTTAGACTTTACAAAACGCAGGCTCTATGATAAGATAGTTTGTGTCGAGCGGAAGTGGCGGAATGGCAGACGCGCTAGATTCAGGTTCTAGTGGGAGTTTTATCCTGTGGGAGTTCAAGTCTCCTCTTCCGCATTGATGAAATGTGAGAGAAACCTTTGATTTTCAAGGGGTTCTCTTTTTTATTATCTGAAATTTGCCCATTTTGGGTTACCTCTGTTTTTTCTTCTCCTTACAAAACATCTTTGCATTAATCTTTACTTGCGCAAATGGATTGGAATTGATAAAAGCAACAATCTCACATGCGAGACACTTTCCATTTATGTGATTTTTCCTCATCGTCTAGGACTTCTCCTCAGAAAACGCTCTATAAAATTTATGAATTTATCGTAAATTTATATATTTTTTTGTGCGTTTTTCTTATATTTGTGTTATAATAGATTTTAATTTGGTTTATCTTTCACTTAATTATGGAGGCATAAATTTATGACAAAAAATCATACTGAACAAACTGGATCGAATCTTCTAACTCACCCCGGTAGGACTTCCGACTCTTCCCCCAAAAATACTGTTTCTAAACAGATGTCTCTATCTGATTCTATTTTATCAGGAGCAGTTGTGTCGTATCGAAAGGCAGGTTATACATTCGGTCGACACTTACATACTAATATTGAGATTTATCGAATTCTTTCCGGAGAATGTTATATGGATATTCAATCAGAAACCCTGCATTGTACAAAAGGTGACTTTATTATGATCCTTCCTGATATGGTGCATTCTTTTTATCTGAATGATACTTCAGATTGCGAGTTTCAGCATATACATTTCACCCCTGATATGTTTTCAACTATCATTCTTGATAATGATGGAATATTCCCGATTACGCTTCTTCATGCTGTATTATTTTCTTCACATTTTTATTATCGACTCATCTCTGATGAAACGATTGATAAGCATCTTCAGAAATTGATTGATTTGCATACTTCCTCTGACAGTCTGTTTACAGCCGCTAATCTTAATGTTGCTCTTATGAACCTGATGCTCTATATTCTTGATCACACAGAGCTTGTACATGAACGTGAACATGCAGAGCCTCAACTTCAAAACAGTTATGTAGCTTATACATTGAATTATATTCAAACACATTACGCTACAAAAATTTTACAAGAAGACATTGCACAACAATTGCATATTTCCGTCCGTTATCTAAGTAAACTTTTCAAGAATTATATGGGGGTCACATTATCAAACTATATTAATATTTATCGTATTAATCGCTCCATCGATCTAATGCAAGACACCACTTTAACCTTAACGGAAATCGCACTGCAGGTTGGATTCAAAGACTCTCAGCACTATTCTAAAGTCTTTGGAAGCATTATTAATGCAAAACCTTCTCAATACAGGAAGACGTTTTTAATTAAATAACTAATCAAAAACCCAGGATTTTACTCCTGGGTTTTTCTGATTAGTTGTTCTTCTATACCAATTTTCTTTTTACAATACTATGCTTTCTTCTAAATCATAACCACAACCATTTTATCTTATTCTCTTTCTTTTAATCAGTACAACAACAATTCCTGTTGCCAGACAGAGGATTGTAACTCCTGCTACACCTGCTACATTTGCTGAATCACCTGTTTTTACTGCATTTGATGTCTTATTGACAATGCTTGTAGTATTCTTGTTGGATGATCCGTTATTGTTTGATCCGCCATTAGATGAACCATTGTTGGATGTTCCGCTGTTGCTGTCATCCTTTTTATTGTCATCTTTCTTGTCATCATCCTTCTTGTCGTCGCCCTTATTGTTGTCGTCTTTCTTGTCTTCTTTTACTTTCAGAGCTTCTTTTGCTTCTTTTACTGCCTTCACTGCTGCATCGATCTCAGCCTGTGTTGCTTCTGGATTATCCAGTACTGCATTCGCATCATCAATTGCTGCCTGAAGTGCTGCAAGGGACTCTTCTGTATACTGCTCTGTATCTCCTACAACCTTTGTTGCATCTTCTACTGCAGCTTTCAGTTCATCCTTCTTAACAGGTGCCTCTGGCTTCGGTGTCTCTTTCTCAACAAGAGATTTCTGTGCTGCCTGAACTGCTTTCTCTGCTGCGTCTACTTCTTCCTGTGATGCATTCTCATCAGCTAATACTTCTTTTGCTTCTTTGATTGCTTTCTGAAGTTTCTCGATAGACTCTTCTGTGTATTTGTCAACTAATGCGGCATCGCCTTCTGCTGCTGTAATTGCAAGCTTCAGAGCATCTTTCTTTGCTCTCGCTTTCAGAGCTTTCATCTTATCTTCTACATTTGTCTTTGCTTCATTTACTTTATTCTGATCAGCATCTGGATCGTCGTAAATAGCCTGCGCAGCTTTGACTGCATCTTCAAGATCTTTCAAAGATGACGGTGTGTATTGCTCTGTCTCTGCAAGTTTTTTGTTTGCTGTATTAATTGTTGCTAACAGATTTTCTTTCGCAATTGTAAGCTCATCTTTTGCAAATGTTACTTCAATTGTATGATTTGCAACAATATCTTCGAAAGCATACTCTGTTGCAATAGTTTCTACATTTTCTCCGTCCACTGTAATACTTTCAATATGGTATCCCTTGTCAGGAGTGATTGTGAACACTTTGGATGTTCCCTTATAAACTGTTGTTGTGGCTTCCGGTGCAATCTTTCCGCCTTCACCTGCTGTTGCTGTGATTGTAAACTGTGTCTGGATGTCAGCAATCTTTGCTTTGATTTCTGCTTTCTTCGCATCTACATCTGCCTGAGATGTGTTTTCTGTGAATGCCTTTCCATCGTTTACCATCTTCTGAAGTTCTACAAGAGCTGTTGCTGAATATTTATCTTTATCTTCTGCATTAAGAATTTCTTCTGCCTCAGCAATCGTTGCTGTAAGTTCTGTAAGGTCTGCTTCACTTGCAGTTCTTATCAATTGAATATCCAGTTTATCAAGCTGTGGAGCTTTGTTTGTGTCCGGTGCTGTAAGAACCAAAATTCCTGTTCCTGCAGTTTTTACTTCAATATTAAGTTCGAATGTCTTCACAGTTAAGTTGTTACCTTCTTTTGTTGACGGACATTCTACCTGCGCTGCCTCAATCTTACTTCCTTCCTCAGAAAATGCAAGTTTATTCAGTGCTCCTGCACGATAAGTACCTGTTACTTTATAAATTCCAGGAACGTTTGCTGTATAAGCGTACTTAGCATAATCTTTGTATGCCATACAGTTCAGGAATTTTCCATTACTTGCCCAGCTCTCAGAAGTAATTGTAAGCGGCCAGCTCGGATCAGAATCTGAATCATTGCTATTAATCAATTTTGTAGCATGTTCTGCTTCCAGTGTGCTTGTTACTCCCTTTGTTTCTGGGAATACAAATGGATTTTCTGCTGTATAATTTGCAAATGCAAATGTTGCCTCAATTTTATGTGCTTTATCCACATCACTAAATGTGTAAGAAGTTTTCTTTCCTACGGAATTTCCATCAACTTTTACATCTGCGATTTCATATCCTGAATTCGGAGTGATTGTAAATGTTGCGCTTTCGCCTTCTGTTACGTCTACTTTGCCTTCTGTAAGAGTCTCAGCTGTGATAGTTCCACCTTCGCCGGCTGTAGCTGTGATGGCAAATTTTTCTAATTTGACACTCTTCGGGCTAATGATGAAGTAGTCGATTCCAGGACCTTTATTGGTATTCGGTGCTGTAATAGAGATCATTCCATCTCCAGGTGTTGTTACTTCAATATCAAATTCTACAGTTCCAAAAACAACGTTTCCGTTATTCTTTGTCGGATCAACTACAACTGTTTTCTCTGCGATCTTTCCTTCTGCTTCTGTAATCTTGATACCATTTTTCGCATTTTCAGCGGATCCACTGCGATATCTCATAACCACATGATAGGTGCCTGCTTTGTCTGCATGATAAGCATATTTCAAAACATCTTTGAATGCCATATCTGTGACAAATTTTCCATTACTTGCATCGCTATTATCTGCAATCTTCATCGGCCAATCCGGATCAGAATCTGAATCGTTGCTATTATTTAACTCTGTCGCAAATTCCGCTTCCAGCTTAGCACTTGTTCCTGTTTTCCATAAGAAGTTGAATCTGTCTGCTTCTGTATATTTTTCACGTGCTACTAATGCATTTTTTGCACTTTCCAGTTCTGTGTATGCACTTCTGATTGTTGCATCTGTTGCATTCTCATTTGCCACTACTTCCTGAGCTGTCTTCAGTGCTTTAGCAAATGCGTCCCATCCTTCTGAATAAAGATGTTCTTCCAACGCCGCTGAATTCGTAACCAATGTCTGAAGTTTATCTTTTGTAATTCCATCTGCATCTTTGATTGTGATTCTTGCAGAACCGTTGAATCCGATAATTGCATTTTTCGGTTTTTTTTCTGTCAGCTCAATTGAGAATACACGGTCACCAGTTATATTGGTATTTCGTCTTGTCTCTGCTACTTTAACAATTTTTTCTGATACGCCATCCTCTAATGTAACGGTTGGCGAGAACTCGGTATTAAAGTCATCCTGGATTGCACTTCCTGGGTTTGGCTGGATCTTAGCTGTGATGGTTCCTTTTGTTCCACCTACACGTTTGATTTTTACATCCAGTGAAGATTCTTCATTCATTGTGTATTCAGAATTCTCAAGTTCGATCATTCCTACGCCACCATTGTTGATTACGTAAGCCGCTTCTACACCGATTGCAGCATTTGTCTTTGCTACAAGTTTTAATGTATGCTCTTTATCCTCTAAATCTTCAGATTCGAAGATTTTTGCTCCTGTGGATCTGCTTTCTGCATGTGTATTAATTGTTTCTACTAGCTTACCATCAATATAAACATCCGCTTGTCCATGACCTGGATCTGTTGTACCCATCAGATATACTTTTGTTCCGCTAAATTCGTAAGTAAACTCTGCACCTGCTTTATTGGACCATGTATTCTGTCCGTTGATGTACTGGCTTCCTGTCTGAGGATTCCATCCTGTGGAGCTAAATGTAAACTTACTTGTCTCATTAACACTTGTTGTATCCATGCCTTCCGGCGCTGCTCCTGCCAGCTGGAATCCTTCGCTTGCTTTGTATACACCAACTTCACTCAGCATCGGTACTTTTCCGTCTGATGTTCCTACTGTAATCTTCACCTGAGTTGCTGATACTGGAGCTGTTCTAACCAGTCTCTTTGCACCAACAGTTTTTCCGCTTTTCAGTGTCTGCCACTGTACATCGTCAGACGCTTTGTACTCAACTTTATAGCTGTTGATGTGCTGTCCTTTCTGAATTGCTTCTTCGAATGAAACCACATCAAACTTTTTCGCTGTATTCCACTTAATAGTAAGACTTCCGCTTGTTGTACCATCATTTGTTGTCCAGTAAGTAGAATCGTCACTGTCTACCACATTGCCCGGTTTAAATTTCGCATCATTGCCACGAACAGCAGATGCTACAATTGTGGTTCCTTCTGCTTTTGCCAGATTGGTTCTGAAAGACTCTTCCACATTCTGACCAAATTCCTCTATTCTATTCAGAATCGGCTGATCCACTGTACCTTGGTTATTCGGCGGTACATTCAGAAGCATGGTTGCATTATGTCCTACAGAATCAAAGTACATGTTAGCAAGCTGTGTAATTGTCTTCGGAGTCTTCTTTTGAGTTCCCCAGAACCATCCGGATGTAATACGTCCGTCACACTCCGGAACTGTCCATTTATTACCATTTTCATATCCTTTGGAATAAGGTGTACTTCCATTGCTGTCAATAGTATTATTGTCATAATTGACATTTGACTTTGCCCAGGTATCCTCAAAAGCTACACCGTCTTCATTTCCAATCCAGCGAACGGTTGTATATGCCTGAGCTCCGAATAACATACAGTCAGCATCCTTGCCTGCCTTTTTTCCCTGATGTGTCTGGATTGTATCAAACCATTTTGTAAACTCATAGTCCTGTGCATTAGCACCGCTTCCTTTGGCTCCATCCATCCATACTTCAACAAAATGTCCGTTATTGCCGTACTTTGGATTTCCAAGAATTTCTTCTAATTGATTATTATAGTATTTGTTATAATCCAAAACGTCATTTTCCTTGGTTGTCGGTTTTCCATTGGCATCATAATATCCGTAAGATGGCTCATGAATATCCCATGGAGACAGGTAAAGTCCCATGTCCATATCATAGTTTGTACACGCAGTAGATATCTCCTCAAGAATATCTCCTTTATACCCTGCTGCCTCTGCATCATAGTCTGTATATGCACTCGGCCAGATACAGAAACCATCATGATGCTTCGCTGTTATAATGAGTTTCTTGAATCCTGCATTCTTTAATGTACGTACGAGTGTGTCTGCATCAAAGTTATCTTTCAATGTAAAGATTTCACTCGGTTTTTTATCTCCATAATGCTCTCCCCACTCAATTTCATTGAACGTATTCGGACCGAAGTGGCAGAATGCTGCCAGTTCATCTTTCTGATATTTATACTGATTCGCATCTGGTACAACTTTATCTGATTCTGGTTCTGCTGTACCTGTCTTTGTACACTCAGAATCTGTCACTCCGCTTTCAGCAGCTGATACAGTGACAACTGCCGGTCCAATTGAACTAAATACAGTTGTCACTCCAAGAACAAGGCCCATAAACATTGATACGGTCTTTTTCTTCATTTTGTTCCTCCTCATTATTCATACGGGCAGGAATCAGGACTTCCTGACTCCCGCCTGTTTGAACTAATTTTTTCCTTTTATAAAGCCAAGGTTAAGTGTTTCTTAATCCTCTTTTTTACGTTTTACTACACCAAGTCCTGCAGCTGCCGATGCTGCTAAAGCGAACAACCATGTTACTACATTTGTTGTATCTCCAGTCTTCACTGCATTTGATGTATTGTTTCCAGTACTTGTAGTACCTTTGTTGCCTGATCCAGTATTAGTAGATCCTGCATTGGATGATCCGTTATTGTTTGATCCGCCATTAGATGAACCATTGTTGGATGTTCCGCTGTTGCTGTCATCCTTTTTATTGTCATCTTTCTTGTCATCATCCTTCTTGTCGTCGCCCTTATTGTTGTCGTCTTTCTTGTCTTCTTTTACTTTCAGAGCTTCTTTTGCTTCTTTTACTGCCTTCACTGCTGCATCGATCTCAGCCTGTGTTGCTTCTGGATTATCCAGTACTGCATTCGCATCATCAATTGCTGCCTGAAGTGCTGCAAGGGACTCTTCTGTATACTGCTCTGTATCTCCTACAACCTTTGTTGCATCTTCTACTGCAGCTTTCAGTTCATCCTTCTTAACAGGTGCCTCTGGCTTCGGTGTCTCTTTCTCAACAAGAGATTTCTGTGCTGCCTGAACTGCTTTCTCTGCTGCGTCTACTTCTTCCTGTGATGCATTCTCATCAGCTAATACTTCTTTTGCTTCTTTGATTGCTTTCTGAAGTTTCTCGATAGACTCTTCTGTGTATTTGTCAACTAATGCGGCATCGCCTTCTGCTGCTGTAATTGCAAGCTTCAGAGCATCTTTCTTTGCTCTCGCTTTCAGAGCTTTCATCTTATCTTCTACATTTGTCTTTGCTTCATTTACTTTATTCTGATCAGCATCTGGATCGTCGTAAATAGCCTGCGCAGCTTTGACTGCATCTTCAAGATCTTTCAAAGATGACGGTGTGTATTGCTCTGTCTCTGCAAGTTTTTTGTTTGCTGTATTAATTGTTGCTAACAGATTTTCTTTCGCAATTGTAAGCTCATCTTTTGCAAATGTTACTTCAATTGTATGATTTGCAACAATATCTTCGAAAGCATACTCTGTTGCAATAGTTTCTACATTTTCTCCGTCCACTGTAATACTTTCAATATGGTATCCCTTGTCAGGAGTGATTGTGAACACTTTGGATGTTCCCTTATAAGCTTTTGTTTCGTAACTTGTTTCGTCTTTTGCTCTCTCTTTGATCTCGTCTTTCAGTTCAATCTTTCCGCCTTCACCTGCTGTTGCTGTGATTGTAAACTGTGTCTGAATATCAGCAAGTTTTGCTGTGATTTCATCTTTCTTCTTATCTACAGCTTCCTGAGTAGATGTTGCTGTCAACAGCTTTCCTGCATTCACAAGTTCCTGAAGTTCTACAAGAGCTGCTGCAGAATATTTCTCGTTATCTTCTGCTTTAAGAATTTTTTCTGCCTCAGCAATCGTTGCTGTAAGTTCTGTAAGGTCTGCTCCCTTCAGTGTTGTAAATGTCGCTGCTTCTGATTTTTCAGACTCATTTCCTGCAGCATCCACTGCTGTTACTGTTACGTTGTACTCAGTATTTGCTGTAAGGTCTGCCAGATCATACTCTGTTCCTGTGATAAGTTCATCATTTACTTTCTCATTGTTCAGGTATACATTGTATCCGGCTACTTCTACGTTATCTTTAGACGCTGTCCAAGTGAGCTTTGCTCCTGTATGAGCAATCTCGGATGCTTTCACATCTGCCGGAACTGTTGGAGCTTCTTTATCTGCAGCAGCTTTATCTACGTAAGTAATAATCGGTGTAATATGAGCAGATGGTTTGCTTGGATTTCCGTTACATTTTGCTACTACACGGATCATGTCGCCTCGAGTCACTTCGATTTCTTCTGCCTTTTCCCAGTTTCCTTCTTTCTTTTTACTGGTTTCAAGTGTCAAGTTCTTCTTCTCTGTTCCATTTACATAGAGGCTTAATGTAACTGTTCCGCCTGCGTTATCATTCTGACGAAGATATGGCTCATTATCTCTAACTTTGAATGATACTGTTCCGCTCTTTGGTACTCTGTATGCCATTGCTGTTGAGATATTTGTGCTTGGCGGTGCAGAAAGTAAACCGTGTTTGTCTGGACTGCTTGCTGTAGTTACATGCTGATCATCATCAATACCAGGTCCATAATATGTATGAGTAGCCCAGTTTGGCCAGCCATCTTTATCAACAGATGTCATATTCGCCCAGTCACCGGATCCGTCCTTCATCTGTCCGAACCAAACATTTCCCTGCTGTCCGTTTATAAAATCCTTCGTCCAGTTGTATTCATTTTTCTGCTTGATCGCATACTCTTTTGTAGTTCCATCTTCCGCTGTGATACGAAGTGTCATTCCGTCTGCTACTGCATCCTTATCTGCCAGTTCTTTTCCAGCATTTACTACAGAAACAGTTGCTGTATCAGCTACCGTAAGACTCGCCTTCAGTTCCTTTACTGTTGTTGGATTTTTCTCTGTGTAAGGAACTTCCAACTCTGTTCCTCTCACTTCATAGTAAGAAGCTTTCAGTTCTTTATCAGAACTTGCAACGACTGTATACGTTACATCTGTTTTTCCTTCATATGAAAGAACAATTGTTGCTCCTCCCTTTACAACATCTGTTCCTTTAAGTACTTTCTCACCGTCTTTAACAGTAACTTTGACGCCTGTATCTACGATGATATTTTTAAGAAATGCATCCACTGTCGTATTCTTCGGAAGCTCACTTACGTTTGTTCCAGCAACTTTATATACGTTAGATCTCAGGATAAGCGTCTCTGCTACTGCATCACTTTCTGCTGCTCCGATTTCCGGTACTGCTGTGATCGCATGTCCGAAGAAGTCGTGATCGATCGTATAACCATTTCTGTCAACTACTACTTTACCTTTATTGATTGCCGGAGAGTTTTCTGCAAGTTTGTATCCGTCAAATACTGTTTCTTCAGTTGGATTTTCGTGTTTTCTTGCTGCTTTGTCTGTTGCTACAGAATCCGGACCAGAACCTGCATCCACAAGTACCTGTGTTCCTGCGTCTACTTTTACAGCAGCTGCATCGCTCGGCAAGTTCGTTATATTGTAATATAAATTATTGCTGTAAGTCTTATTCCCTCTATTTTCAGGATTCCAATCTCTTACTGTAACTGGTGTTTTACCTGCAAAATAGAAAATATTATTTTCCATATCTACCGGACCATTGTTTCGATGAACCGTACTCCAGATAGTATCAAGACCTTCTTTGATATAGAACGTATTGTTGTAAACCTGACAATTTCCGGAGTTACCTGCCGGGTCCAATGGTCCCATATCTTCGTTCTGACTGATATTGTAACGGAATGTATTGTTAACAGAATTCACTCCACAGAACATGATGGTACTTGCGGTATTTCCGTGGCTGTAGTTGTACTGGTAGTTTGTTCCATCACCATAGTCAGCATCCCAAGGCTGTCCATCGCCATTACCACTTGCGGCATTCAATGTTTTAAAACATTCATTATACTGGAAAATCGCATTTTTACATTTCCATGGCCAGATACCAGCTGCCACGCGTCCTGCACCAACGCCCTGTGTACCGTTTGGATTACCATTTGCATCAAGACTTGGCTGATTCTTTGAGTAGTCTTTTGTATTAATCTGTTCAGCTGCATTCTCGGATACATTGTACTGAATCAATGGTCTGTCCAGATACATGGTTGTGATGGCATCTCCACCCACATGGTTCAGGTAGTTGTTCTCGATGACTACATTGGAGGAACCATATTTTGCCATTGTTGCATCCGGAAGTTCACCTTTTTCGAACTGTCTCCACTGATAGGTGTATCCAACTGCAATTCCCCAACGGTTTACAGTATCCAGAGAACAGTTTCTGATCTGTACATCATTGTATCTTGCGATTCCGGTTTCGCCTTCATTCGTTGGTTTTGCAACGATGAAATAGATACCGCCGTTTGTCATATGCTTGTTATAAACGTTTCCTGTTACATCATGGATATAAAGATCATTTAATACGATATGATCTACCGTTCCATTATCTTTTGCAACTCCGGCAACACCGGTTCTGTCCATTGCGTATGCATCATTATACGCTTTATCTTTTTCGGTATCGGTTGTACTCTTTCTGTCGTTGGTCAGCTCGAGACCTTCGATTTCAAGGTATTCAGCATCCTCAATTAAAATACTGGAAGAAACAGTACCTTTCCATTTATGGTTCTGGTTATCCAGCGGAGTACCATAGTTTAACTCCCATAAGCCATGACCATTTGTATTGATCTTTGGTCTCTCTCCTTCTCCATAAGTAGATATCTTCACCGGTGCTTCTGCAGTACCGCTGTCCTCTTTTGTGAACTTAAGAGCCTGATCCTCAAATACAGATCCCTTTTTCAGAAGAACTGTGTCTCCCGGCTCAAGGTTAAGGTCATTCACCTTATCAAGTGTTTTGAATGCCTTGCTTTCAGAAGTTCCATCATTACTGTCTTTTCCACCTATTGAATCAACGTAATAGGTTGTTCCTGTCGCAGCAGACTCCTTTGCATTAACCGGAACTGTCGGCACCATTGATGCAACTGTTGTTCCAGCAAGCGCAAGGGCCAGCGTACGACTCATCCATTTTTTCTTCATAGCTTTTCTCCCTCCATTATTGTATATTCTTCAAGGTTAATCGGTTTACATTCTCCATGTTACCTACTACCTGAGAACCTGTTTCACGCTGCGTGATCATATCATCATACTTCTGCTCACGCAGTTCTCTTTCGACCGCGATCCTTGCCATCTCAAGGTCTGCATTTTCATCGCTGTCTCCAAAGATCCACTCTCGGCTTTGATAGTGTTCCTGTATTTCATCCTCTGTCAGTTTCATACCTTCACGATTGGTATCGTTACAGTATTTTTCTTTTAAAGTGCTGATTTCATAATCCAGATAAAGCTGAAACGTATATTCTTTAAGCCCGTAGATCACTTCGCCTTTTTCTACTTTCTCACTTCGCTCTGCATTTTCATCCTTCCAGCGTTTTTCCAGTGCTTCATAACTGCTGTCTGTGACATCTCCCTGTTCTTTTGCAAGATCGTAAACAGCATGAATGTATTTCAACTCTTCTACTGTATTATCCGCCAGAATTTCATACCCGTGTTTTCCATCATACTGTTTTTTCCAGAAGTCATCTTCATATATAGCGCCATACTCCTGCTGAATCTGTATCTTTGTATCATATTCAACTGCTTTCATACAGTTCAGATACTCTTCTTTGCTAATCACGTGTTCCGCAACAGTGAGATCGAATTGATTTGCCTTTTTATATTGAATGATTCCGGCAACAATTCCTGTAATGGCAATCGCCAATATAATGATTCCAAGCTTTAGGAATTGCTTCTTTCGATTCTTCATAAATCCTGCGCCCTTCCTATTTAAATTTTTGTTTTATCTTTACATAGATTTTTTTTATCCACATTAATTTCATTATAGCAATCCGGGGTTTTTTCGGCTCGTTTTTTTTAGTTGATTTTCATGTCATTTTTGTCTAATTCGGAACTAAACAGAAATTTCTTTTTTATTTATTTCCATTAAAAAAAGACCATGAAAAAATGATTTTTCATAGCCTTTTTAGCATCAAATTTTTAGTTTTCCAAATCAACAATCTGATTCTTCTCTAATGTATAATTACCGCCATCCATATTTTTACGAACGAACGGAACGCCTTTTCTTACATAGAAAGTATTATCTTTGATCAGTGCATCCGGGTTCTCTGCAGGACTGATCGTTCCTCCAAGGTCATCAAAGCTGACATTGTTACGGAACGTATTATGAATTGCTTCCTGCAAACAGAACATCACACATCCGCCTTCGTTCTGTCTGCTGTAATTATACTCATAAACGGTTCCGTCACCGGAATCTGCATCATATGCCATACCGTCCTGATTCAGTCTTGTGTCAGTGCCTTCATTATATCGGAACAACGCATCCTTACACTTCCAAGGCCAGATAGCTGCTGCCACCTTTCCCAGGCGATCACCTGGCTCGCTATAGATCCGATCATTGATCTCACAGGCGATGGAATCTGTCATATTGTGCTCTATAAGTGGACGAAGTGCATACATCGATGTAATGCCGTCACCACCTGCTGCCTTTACATAATTATCGCGGATCAGCATATTTTCGTGACCATATTTCAGAAAGATTTCTTCATCAAGCTCTGCTCCCTGGAACTTCTCATGTGCATAAGTATAACCAACAGCGATTCCCCAGCGGCTCACCTGATACACAAAGCATCCCTCAACTGTGACATCTTTATAACGTGCCACTCCGGTCAGTTCTTCGTTCTCCGGACGAAGTGCTGTCATATAGATACCACCGTTATTCATGTGCTTATCATATACATTACCATTCACATCATGGATCAGCAGATTACGCAGTGTAATACCGTGTCGTACACCTTTGTCTTTTGCTACAACAGCAACACCTGTACGGTTCATCTTGTCTCCAAGGGAATAGTACTCGCCGATAATTTTGTCTGCTTCATTTGTAATCTCCAGATCTTCTACGATGATATATTCTGCATCATACAGCAGAACTGCGGAAGATACATACCCGCGATATACATGAGTTGGTGAATCTAATGGGGCTCCATAATTCTGATACCAGATTCCCTGCCCACAAGCCTCAATACGCGGCGCATCGCCTTCTCCGTAAGCTCCGATCACGATCGGTGCATCTTCTCTTCCGCTATCTGTTACCTGAAGATACTGTCCGCAAAAGACGCTCCCACGCTCAAGTAATACATGATCTCCCGGCTGCAGACTTCTCTGATTGATTGCAAAAAGACTTGCGAATGCACTTTCGCCTGTCAGTCCATCGTTCGAATCATTTCCTGTCTTCGAACTCACGTAATACGTCTTCGATAAGCTTGTCATATGCATCCTCCCGTAATCTTTTTTCAATAATCTGTTCTACCTCTTCATAAGTAAAGAGATCTCCGAAATATCGACCGAATAAATCCATATTTTTTTCGTAAAATTCTTTCTTCTCCTGCTCTGTGACATCCGGACACAGACCTGTGCTTCGAACCGCCTCACTTGGCTGGACAAAATCCAGTTTCAGTCTTGTCAGCTCATACTGCAAATACGCCGGTGCTGAAAAATAACGTGGTCCATAGAACAGCTTCTCCTCCTGCTCCATCATCTTCAGCTTTTCATTATGATTCTGTCTTCTTGCTTCAAGTCCCTCCATAGAAGGATCCTCAAGCAATCCCATTTTATGTGCTAAAAGGAAGGCACCTTGCGCCTTCCTTAAACATTCCTGTTTTATACAATACTTTTGCTGCATTATTTTACCGCTCCTGTAATTCCGTTTGCAAAGCTCTTCTGTAAGCACAGGAAGATAATTGCAGTCGGAAGTGTACAAATCAATACACCAAGCATCAGCATACCATAGTCAACACTATAACCACTCTTCAGGTTCGCTACAAGCATCGGCATAGTGATCGCTTTGCTGTCCTGTAAAATGATCGTTGGCCATAAATAGTTATTCCATGCACTCATGAATGTTACCGTCATAGCTGCTCCATAAGTAGATTTCATAACCGGGATAAACATCTTAAAGAAGATCTGAAATTCGTTTAATCCCTCAAGTCTTGCTGCTTCGATAATATCATGCGGGAAAGAACGAGCTGCCTGTCTAAACAGCATGATCATAAACGGAGTGGAAATTGTCGGAAGCGCAAGCGCGATCCATGTATTAACCAGTCCCCATGAAGTAAACATCTTAAACAGCGGAATCATAATGGCTACGAAAGGAAGCATCATTGCAAGAAGAAGAATACTCATTAAAGTATCTTTTCCTTTGTCATGATAAATCTCGAATCCATATCCGGCGATTGAACACACAAGCAGTGCTACAACTGTAATGATGATCGCATTTCGGAATGAGTTATACATTGCAAGCCCAAGATTCTGCATGCCTACCAGTGTCTTAAAGTTCTCTATCAAGTGAGTACCCGGATAGAGTTTACCTCTTACGACATCGATACTTGAGTTTGTTGCTCCGCAAAGCATGTAATACAGTGGAAATGCAGACAGAAAGCTTGCAATAATCAACACTGCATAAGAAACTATTGATTTCAATTTAGTCACGTTTGTCACCTACTTTCATCTGAATTGCAGACAGAATTGCTACCATTATAAGAATACATACAGACAATGCTGCTGCATAATTAAATTTCGGTGTCTCTACAAAGGAAATATTGTAGATGTAGTGTGCCAATGTCATAGTTGACTTACCAGGTCCACCTGCTGTCAGGTTCATAGACTCATCAAACAACTGAAGTGTTCCTGAAGTTGACATAATTGCTGTCATAAGGATTGTTGGCTTCAGAAGCGGAATTGTAATCTTTATAAACTGTTTAAATGGTGTTGCTCCATCGATATAACTTGCTTCATATACGGAATAATCAATATTCTGTAATCCTGCAAGATAGAATACCATATTGTATCCTGTCCATCTCCAGATCAAAGCTATAACAATTACCCAACGAGCCGGCCATGTACTCTGGAACCAGTCGACAGAGGATAATCCAATTCCTGTAAGAACTCTGTTCACAACTCCGTCCGGAGCAAACAAGGACTTGAAGATCATAGAGTAAGATACAAGTGATGTTGCACACGGAAGGAAGATCAATGTACGGAAAAGACCTTTACATCTGATCTTTGGACTATTCAAAAGCTGTGCCAGGATCAAGGCAAGAACAAGCATGATCGGCACCTGGATCAAAAAGTAAAAGAACGTATTGAACAAGCACTGTTGAAATGTTTTATCCTGGAAAACTCTGGTATAATTCGATAACCCGGTAAACACTCCCCCTGTTTTTCTAAAAGAAAGCAGGATTGCCTGTGCCATTGGATAAAAACAAAATACAAAAATTAAAATAGCTGCTGGAAGCAAAAACGCCCATCCGGTAAGATTATACTTTTTTTCTAATGTCAATTTTGTTTTCTTTTTTCCCATTTTTTTCTCCTAAAACAGAACCGGGAACGCAATACTGCACTCCCGGTACGTTCTGTTTCTAATCTTTGATGATTACTCACCAACATTAAATTCTACTGTATCCTGAGCGTTCTTGATCTCGCTGTCAATGTCAGCGCCATTCTGAACAACATTTGTGATTGCATCTGTTAATGCACTTCTAACATCTGAGTAGTATGCGCCATAGTCGATTCCAGGAACCTTACCAGCGAAGTCTATGATGTCTTTGTATACAGCCTGTCCAGCGTAGAAATCAGATGCCTCATTGTAAACTTCAGACTCAGCAGCCGGCAAGTAACTTGCGATTGCTCCAGCGTTTGGAAGAAGGTCATCATATAACTCTACGCTTCCGCCGAATGTTGTCTTAAGGAAGTCATATGCAAGGTCTGTGTTCTTGCAGTTAGAAGATACTGCCCAGCTTGCTCCACCACAGTTTGCATAGTTTGTAGCACCCTCAACATCATCAAGTTTAGGCATGTTTACGATAGACCATTTTCCAGCCTGATCGTCAGCTGCCTGAATTGAAGACATGATCCAGCATCCCTGGATAACACCAGCTGCTGTTCCCTTGTTCATAGAAGCGATGTACTGATCCCAGTCAGTGTAATCAACCATGATTCCTTCGTCGATGAGCTGTTTGTATGTCTCGATTGCTTTCTTAAGAGCTTTGTTATTAACTAAGTCAACTTTTCCGTCTACCATCGGAGAAGCACCTGCAGACTGAAGCATCTCGATGATGATCTCAGATCCGCCTGAGCTTGTAAGCATTGGAACATTGTTTGTCTCAACTACTTTTTTAGCTTTTTCGATGAAGTCTGACCATGTTGTGTCTTTGAAGTCATCTACTGTAAGACCAGCTGCCTCAACCATGTCTTTACGGATTGCCATGATTGTAGCACCGTTATCAAATGGTACACCATAGTTCTTTCCATCTACTGTAGAGTCAGCTAACTTTCCTGCTGAGAAATTTGCAAAATCAATTCCTGAATCTGTCAGTTCTGTAAAGATTCCTGAATAGTTTGCAACGTTTTTGTGGAAAGAGTAATCCTGCATCAGGAAGATGTCCGGCAATGTGCTGTAATCATCAGCTTCAGCTGCTGTGATCAGAGCTGTCTCAATATCTGAATATACTTTTTCCTGAATATCCAGTTTGAAATCCGGGTGATCTTTCTGGTAGATTGCCTCTGCCTGTTTCATTGCATAAACGTTGAAGTTAGGATCCCAGCACCATACGCTCAGTGTGTTTTCCTGTGATGCATCATTCTTTGCATCAGTGTTGTTGTCAGCTTTGCTTCCGCATCCTGCAAGTACAGATACTGACATTGCTGCTACTAAAAGTGCGCTCAATACTTTCTTTTTCATAGTTTTTGTCCTCCTTATACATTTAAAAGTACTGCTTTATAAAATATGAAATGCATTCCTTGCGTTTCATAAGTTATCTTTATTCAACATCATCTACCCAACGCATCTCGCCTGGCTCTAAATCCAGTTCATATACACAGTTGCCATTGATATATACATCTGTGTGTCGCGCTTCTGATGAGTTATTAATAACTGCGATCTTCTTACTCTTCGGGAATACAGTTACTTCTGTATCAACATTTGTTACATAGTAATGCTTCATCTCTTTTTCCATGCCTGCTGCATAGTAAATAGCACGAAGAAGAATTCTACAGTTCTGTGGAGAATATGGAAGACCTGCAAAGTATACGCTATGTCCTTTTCCATATTCATTAACAACCATCTGGCTGTACTCTCCATCCATTGCAAGGATCTGGTAATTCTTGCCCTGTGCATAGACACGGCTTGTTCCCTCACCAAAATCTATTTTACCTTCAATATCCTCTAAAATAAAGTGGTTTGCATCTAATTCATTATACTTATCTGTATTAAGTGAGAAACACATCTCACGATCTACGCCAAGTACATCTGACAGCTGGAAGAATCTTCCCTGATGCTGATATGCTGTCGGTTCACCAACTCCGATGAATCCGCCTCCCTCGTCAACAAAGCGACGAATATTTGTTACAACTTCTTCATCGATCCAGTTTTCAGCTCCACTAAATGCTGTATATGCATCACCTACATTGATGATTACTCCAATGTCTTCCGGAATACCTTTCTTCACGTCATCAAAGGAGATGAATTCAACTTCGAATGGCATACCACTTAAGCACTCAAGCACACCTTCTGCTGAATAAGTCTCTCTGTGCCAGATTGCGTGATGTACCTGATTGGACATCCACTTTCTCAGTCCTCCCCAACAGTTGAGGATTGCAACCTTAAATGGTGCTACATAGGAAGGTGTTCCCTGCATATTCTCATGAATCTGACGGAACTCTGTAACAACTTTCTGGATCTCATCAATGAATCCCGGCCAGTTACTGGCAAGTTTTAAGTATCCGCCGTATCCGATTCTGTCTAATGGTGAACGAAGAAGAGCACGTCTTGCTTTTCTCCAGTTGTCTCTTGCTTCTCCGATCGGATCTCCGCCTTCGCAGAATACATCTGGGAAGAAGTATGGTAAGAGACGTCCCTCTGTATAATCAACGCCTTTGATATCAGAAATCATACGAAGTGTCACACCACTTCCAACAGAACCTACAACTGCATCAAGTCCGATGCCTGCAAAGTATTTACCATAAGGCTCTGTTCCGATCCAGTGATCTCCAAGGAACATCATAGCTTCTTTTCCATAAGAATGAACAATATCAACCAGCTCTTTCGCAAGTGCACAAACTTCAATCTGCTGGAATTCAATAAAGTCACGGAATTCTTTGCTCGGTACGCGGAACATACTGTTGTGATATCCCTGATCCACGATAAATTCCGGACGTAATTTATATCCTGCCCATTTTTCAAATTTTTCTAAGATATATGGACTTACACTTGCACTGTATCCAAACCACTCAACGTACTTTTCTCTCTTCTGATCATCAAAAGTCAATGTGAACTGATGGAAAAATGTTGTAAATCGAACAACATCTATATTCGGATTCTCTTCACACCATCTTTTCAGCTTTTCCTTTACATACTTCTGTGTCTTTGGCTGTCTCACATCATATGTTAACTGATGTGGTGTATCCTGCCAATCATTTGTAATGAAGTTATACATATGTACCGGATCCCATATAAGGAATGCCAGGAAACTTACTGTATACTCATGATACGGTTTTGTCTGAATCTCAACCTCTCCTGAAGCTTCATCAAACTCCCATTTATCTGTAGGAACAATCTCTCCTGTTGTACGGTCGATCACTTCCCACCAACGTTTTGGATCATCTAACGTATTTACTTTCAGCTGCTCTGTATGAAATCCTTCCATTAAGCGAATACGAAGTGTTTCGCCTCTTGCTGTCACACGATTACTGATCAAATATTCCTGCTGGATCTCTTCCGGATTCGCGCTCGCCCACTCATTATCTTTTCTTGTTGTATAATAAGTTGCATATTTCTTAACCGGCTCTGACAGAAGTTCTTCTGGCATCTCTGTTCCGTCACAATCTCTCAACGCATCTGCTCCCAAGAGATTCTTTAATCGTAATGTCTCGTCAATAACATCTGCATCTGTCGGCAGCGTCAATCTTCCTGTCATCAATATGATTCCCCCCAAATAACTTTTATATTGTCTTCTATTTGATGGCTAAAGTATAACAATTTCGACAAACGCTATCAATTTCTTTGTTGCTCGGTTTGTTATATTTTTTGCTTTTTATTACTAAAATACTGTTTTTCCTTGATTTTTTATGTATAATATATTCAAGCAATTTCTTTATTTTTTCATATTTCCGTCTTTTTTACGAATCAATTTTAAAATTATTGCTTTTTTGTATTTTTTATATAAAATTCAATCAATTTTTAAAATTTGAATAAGACATTAACATTTATTATGAGGTTATTTACTTATGAGTAATGAATTTATCAATCTTGGCTCTGCCAATAACGACAGGGCAGACTTTCAGCTTCGCTATATTTCCATCTCCAAATATGAAGGAGACTGGCACTCCCTTCCGCATACACATCAGTTTTCAGAACTTTTCTATGTTCTGCGTGGTGAAGGTGTCTTTTATATAGAAGATGAGAAAGTTTCCGTAAAAACAGATGATTTAATGATCATCAATCCATATGTGGAACACACTGAGAAGACACTTCCAAATAACCCAATGGAATATATTGTTTTCGGCGTCGAAGGACTTGCCTTTTCTTTTATTCATCCAGATCAGGAGAATCCGAAAGGATACAGCTACTACAGCTACGGATCCGACAAAAATCAGTTTATTAATTTCGCACAGCTGATGATGCATGAATTTCAGGATAAAAAACCAGGTTTTGAAAAAGTCTGTCATGGATTACTGGAAGTTCTTCTGGTATATATTTCCAGAAAGCAAAATCTGTCCGTTATCACAAACTCTTCGTTTCAGCTTTCTAAAGAATGTGCACTTGCCAAACGGTATATTGATATAAATTATTCCAAAAATATTACTTTGGACTCTTTAGCCGAGATCACACATATCAATAAATTTTATCTGGCACATTCCTTTACAGAATGTATCGGGCAGTCTCCGATCAACTATCTGACAGACAGAAGAATTGAAGCGTGTAAAGAACTTTTAACGACTTCCAATTTCTCCGTTACACAGATTGCCTCCAGTGCCGGGTTTTCTTCTCAGTCTTATTTTTCACAGATCTTTAATAAGAAGGTTGGAATGTCGCCGCGACAGTATCGCAAATTATATTCACATGAAAAAAAGGAGTAGCATAACTCCTTTTTTTCATTCTTTCTATATTTGTACCAAGAAAGGGCTTGCGCACGCCAGCCCTTTCTTTTGAAAGAAATTCTTAGAACTTCTTTCCTCTTACTTTTCAGGAAAATTCTTATCTTCTTTTACGTCTGCGTAAAATAACTGTAACGCCAGCACCTGCTGCCAGTATTGTCGCAGCTCCCCACAAGATCAGTGGAGTAGCATCTCCTGTCTTAACCGCACCTGGCTTCTTATCAGAATCATTCTTCTTTGAATCATCTTTCTTGGAATCATTTTTCTTATCATTGTCAGTTGCAGATTTTTCAACCAGTTCCGCATATGCCTTATTGATTGCTTCTGCCATTGCGTCAACTTTATCCTGTTTGGATTCTTTCAGATCCTTTTCTACTGCTGCTACTGCATCATCTAACGCTTTCAGACTTTCTTCTGTATATTTACTTCTGTCAATCTTATTCGCTTTTTCCATTGCTGCGTTCACTGCTGTATAATCGGCATCTTTTTCCGGTTTCGGCTCTTCTGCCTTTTTCTTAACTGTTACTTTGATAGAAGCTTTCACGTCATCTGGGTTTTTCATATTCTCACCCATTGTCAGTGTTCCTTCCAGTGTGTAAGTTCCCGGTGTTGTCTGGTAATTATCTTTTGCCCATGTTACTTCTACTTCTTTATTCAGGTTTCCTGTCACTGTGACAGTTACTTTGTTAGGTAATTCAAGCTCCTTAAATGCAGTTCCTTCTTCTACTGAAATTCCTTCTGGGTTTGTTACACTAAGTACTTTTACACTCTTTTTCATTTCAAAAGAAAACTGCTTTGGAAGTGCTGACTGTCCTGCTGCTGTCTTTGCAACAATCTTAACAACATATGTTCCATCCTCCAGACCCTCAAGTGTGAACTCTGGATCTTTCGTATTACCTTTCAGCTCACCATTTGCATAAACATCATAGCTTGCGAAAGCGGAACCTTCTTTTAATGTCCATATGAGTTTTACAGAACCATCACTAACCGGTGTCTTTGTAACAGACTCGATCTCACCTTTTGTTGATCCATCACCCATTGTTGCCACATTGCTGATCTCAATTGCCTTCTCTGATGAAACATCTGCACTATTCTGGGCATATACTTTGAAATTATAAGTTGTTCCAGGTTTCAGATTTTCCAGTGTTACGGTTGTACCACTTACTTTCTTTTCGATTCCATTTTCTGAATCAACAACTTTGTACTGCACTGCTCCCAGAACCTTATCCCATTTTAGTACGACTTTCTTGCTTTCCACAAGAACTGCTGAACCTGTCTGCTCTTCTACTGTAGGAACTTTCGGTGCTCCAAGTGCTGTAATTGCTGCATCTAATGCTTCTTTCTTTTTAGCTACAGTTTCCTCTGTTGCATCTGCATCATTCATTACCGCAACCGCAGCATTATATGCCTCCATAAATGCATTCCAGTCTGTCTCATCATATTCTGATTTAACAAGTGCTGCCCCTGCCTCAACTGATGTCTGGAGCTCTGCTTTATCAACTGCTACACCTTCGCCTGGTGAAAAGATCTTTAAGTAGTCCAGGTTAACCTGATATTTTCCGTCACGCTCAGCTGCCGCACACTTAATCGTATGCTCATCATTGGCAAGATCTGTTTTAGAAAAAACAAGCTGCTGATTGTCGCCACTACCGGAACCTTCCAATGAATACTTACCCATATTCTCATTATCGATAAAGATATCAAAGCTTGCAAAGTTAGCATGCTTCTGAGAATAAACTTCTACGCCAGTTCCAGTGAATGTATATTCAAAATAGTTGCCTGCTGTCTTTCCACTGTCGGTTTTTGTTCCGCCATGATGTTTCTGCGGTTCGCCAGCCCAGTTTTTCCATTCTCCAGTCCATTTAATATTATTATTCACTGTTCCTTCGTCTCCTGACGCCGGCGCGGTACCATCTTCTACGATTGTCTCAACATCTGCCACATCCTGTTTAATTGCAACTGTCAGTTCAATCGTGCCAGTTTTTGTAGCATCCGCATTAGAAGTTGCTGTAATTGTAACTGTTCCGTTCTTGCTTGAGAATGTTACCAGTCCGTTTGCATCTACTGTTGCGATACTGTCATCTGATGTGCTCCATGTAACTGTTTTATCTGTTGCCTTGTCTGGTTCTACAGTTGCTTTTAACTGTAATGTGCTGTCTGCTTTTGATACTGTAGTCATTCCGGATTTGGAACTTACTTTCACACCTGTCGGTGCTACCAATGTAGAATCCAGAATCTCAAATGCATCAAGCTCAATCTTTGTACCAGAACTTGCTGCCTGCTTCTCGTTGAGAACTTTCAGCTGAAGTGTATGAATTCCTGCTGTAAGGTCGTCTTTGCTGAAGTATTCCTTCTGACGCACTGTGTCTTTACTATATGTATCAACTACACCTTGGGACTTGCCATCAATAAATACTTCAATCTTACCTCTGTCTTTATTCGTACAACCAATTACCTTGATTCCTGTTCCCTTAAATGTAAGAGTAACAGTCTCTCCGCCCTTTGGCTTATTCAGATACTGAATTGTATCCATATAGTTGACATCTTTATCCTGTGTCCAGTTACCCCATTCACCTACGTATGCGATTCTTTCATCAGTATTGTCAATCTTACCTGCGCCAATCGGCTCTGTCACAGTCACTACTGCACTCTTTTCAGATTCAATTCCATCCACAACTGCAGCCACCTGATACTTCATTGTTCCAAGTGTCTTATCTGCTGTTGTATCTGTATAAGTTGTTGTTGCTAAACCTGTCTCAATGCAGATCACGTCACCATCTTCTACCTGACGGTATACATTATATGTTACATTGCTTCCCTCTTCTGCTGTCACAGCATTCCAAGAAAGGTTTACATTTTCAGCATCTGCACGAAGTGCTGTCAGTCCTGTCGGAGCTGTCACAGTAGCGGATGCCGGAATGTCTTTTAATGTATAACTCTTTCCTGCTTCTGTTGCGAAAGAGATACGGTTTTCCTTTACAGGTGTCACATCAACTACATTTCCGTCGCTGTCTACCACTGTTGCAAGAGAGGCATTCTTAGTCTGCACAACTGCTTCTCTGCCATTCTTAGAAAGGATTGTAGCAGTTTTTACATTTCCATCTGCCCAGTTCATAGATACTTCAAAGTTACCCTGTGCAACCAATCCATCTACACTTCCATTAGCCCAAGCGTCTGGAACTGCCGGAAGAAGATTGATATATCCAGCATTGCTCTGCAGAAGCATCTCAGCTACACCTGATGTATATCCGAAGTTTCCATCAATCTGGAAATATTTTGGCTCATGATAATCAAACAGGTTTGCATAGATTCCATTCTTGAACAGGTTCTCAATAAGCTGAAGAGCTTTATTTCCATCACCAAGTCTTGCCCAGCTGTTGATTCTCTGTGCCATTCCCCATCCGGTACTCACGTCTGTACGGTTCTGCATAGAAACCTTTGCTGCCGCAAACCATTCTGCATTGTCCTCTGTGATGAGATCTCCAGGATAAAGTCCGAGCAAGTGAGACATATGACGGTGATTATATCCTTCGCCCATTGAATTAACAGTTGTCTCTGTATACCACTCTTTAATCTGTCCGCTATCACCAACTTCGATTGGTCCTTTCAGATCTGCCTGGTTTGCTTTCCATTCAGCTACCAGATCAGCATCTTTTCCAAGTACTTCTGCCGCCTTGATCGTATCTTCATATAACTGCCAGATCAAAGACTGCTCATATGTATTTCCATTGGTAACCGGTCCATGCTCCGGTGAAAATGCCGGTGAAGATACCAGCTTTCCATCTTTTCCACGAACAAGCATCTGGTCATACAGTTTAGCTTCTTCTTTCATCATTGGATAGATATTATTTTCTAAGTAAGAAGTATCTCCAGTATATTCATAATAATCCCAACAATTCTGTAAGATCCACGGTACTGCAGCCGGTGACCATCCCCAACTAAAGTCCCATCCAGGACATGTCCATCCAAACGGATTGTTCTGTGTATGTGCCATGAATCCATTTTCTTCACCCTCAGCACTAGAAACTCCTGCATAGACTGCCGCAGTCACACGCCCCGGTGCTCTCAAAGCATCGATATAATCAATCAATGGCTGCGCACACTCTGCCATGTTGGTAGAATATGTCGGCCAATAGTTCATCTGTAAGTTTACATTCATATGGTAGTCTGAATGCCACGGAGAATTGTTCGCTCCTACCCACAGTCCCTGAAGATTGGAAGGAAGTGTCTCTCTTACATAACCATTCTCATCTGTAGTTGTCTCTCTGGAAGACTCAATTGTCATAAATCTTCCATACTGGAATAACATAACTTCCAGCTGACGTCTTTCCGCTTCTGTTGCAGATCCTGCTTTGTATGCAGAAAGAAGTTCGTCTGTTGGCTTTGTTGAAACTGTCTGTCCAAGATTCAAATCTACACGGTCAAAGATGTTCTGATAATCACCTATGTGATTCGCTTTCAGTTCTTCGTATGTCTTCGCTGCCGCCTGATCTACATACCATTTCACCCGACTTGTCAGTTCATCCGCAGACTCACCTGTTCTATACTTCGGATATTCATCCTTGTAATCTGTTCCTATAGAAGTGATGATTGTAACCTCACTTGCGCCGGAAACACTTACTTTTCCATTCCCATCTGTCACAGTACCGGCATTATCAGTAATAACCTGTGTCTGGGATGTGAATTTCATCTGGTTGTCTTTGAGCTGTCCATTGATAGAGATCAATCCATTTGATACGGTTGTATTCCAGTTTCTCTTATAGCTGCTATCGCCAATCCCATTAACAGCATCACCTCTGTTATTATCCGGTTCTACACTTACATCCAGACTGATCTTTTCAGAACCGTCTGCTGTGATATGAGTAACGATAACATTGTCCGGATAGCTTGTGAAGTTCTCTCTTGAATAATGAGTACTTCCTTTGTCATAATTAACACCGGCAATTGCTGTATTCAGATCCAGATCACGAGTGTAATTCTTCACATCGCTGTTGGATGATACATTCTTAAAATCGATATACATATTTCCAAAACTCAGATAATATCCATATCCTTTTGTTCCGTTATCATCACTTGCACCTATCAAGTTGCTTTTTGCAAGATTAGTTGCAGAATTATCCTGGCCTTTCGCAAAGTACTCATGGATTGAATTCATTGTCGCTCCATTTTGTCCTTTATTCTCCAGATTACCTCCATTGTAATTCTTTCTACTCTCACTTGGTCCTCCTGACCAAAGTGATTTCTCATTCAGCTGGATACGTTCTCTGGTAATCCCACCGAATACGGATCCACCGATTCCTCCATTACCCATCGGAAGTGACTTTTCCTGCCAGCCTTCGTAATATCTGGTAATGTCTGCCGGGCTCGTATACCATAGCTTCAGATCATTATTACCGGTCTGCTGCGTTACGGCCGCTGGTTCTGCATGGACCTGCGTTGCCATATACGGCATAGATGTCACAGCTACTGCTGCTGCACAAGCACTTGCAAGCACCCTCCATTTCTTTTTCCTTCTCATAATTTCCCTTTCTGATACATATTTGATGTATCTTTTTTATTGTCATGAAATTCATCTGCTTTTGGACAGACTCCTCCTAGTGACTGATTATCTTTATTGTAAATTTTTTCTATTCATTGTGCTTGTTTAATTCATCCTTTATAGGTGCTTATTTTGTCAAATTCGGAACTTTAGAATTACTCCTTTTTTCTGTCAAATCAAAAGAATCCTAATATAGCGCATATCATTACGAAAAGAAAAATGGCTACAAATCCCATGTTTACTGGGTTTGTAGCCATTCTAACATCAAATTCAGGATAACAAAAGTTAATCTGTCAATCTTAAACAGGAGGAACTTAACTATGGAGAAAGTCACAAACGTTGCAGAAATCTGCAATCTGATCAGAAACAAGTTAATTGAATATGGTGTGCAAGAACATACAGCATGGTATAACTACAACCAAAACTACAGACCTGTTATTTATTTTTTTCTCAACTAGCTTTATGGCAGAATCTCAAGCCAGTATCCCTCTGGATCTTTGATAAAATTATCAGTAGTCTTTCTTCCCACTTCGTGCAGATCAAGGGCCTCGTTGTAAAATTTAATAGATTGCTCCAGGTCTGATACATTGTAGTTTTCGTGAATCATCTTAAACTTCATAATTCTTCTCCTTTTGTACATTCTGTGTCTTTAATACGTGACTTATATTGCGGATATTCAGTAATAAACCGCTTAATTACATTGGCATCATTCCAGTAATGCATTGGAAAAATGACATTGCAATCTACATTTTTAAGGAAATACAGGATTCCGTCGGCATAGTGATCTTCCTGCCTCGGATCTAAAGGAACAAATGCAGCATCAAAATGCATCCCCTTAATTTTCCTGATTTCTGCACGATATGCTGAAGTAAGTCTCTGGTTATCAGCTTTCGGCTCGCCATCCCAATACCAGTCATTTAAGTCGCCGGCATGATAAATGGTACCTTCCTTTGTTTTGACAATAAATGCTACACCACTATCGTTAGACAGCAATGTATCAACTTTGGTATCATTATCCAGATTATAAGTCTGATCATGATAAACATATGTAATCTTCATATCTGTCAAATGATTTCTTTTTCGTATATCATTCGCCAGGACTGCCTGATAAGTCATCCCCATATCATCAAGAATCTCAAAAATTTGAGGGTTAAAATGATCCTTATGGAAGTGACTACAAAAAACGATTACTTCTTTTTCCTTATCAAGGTGCGGTAATTCACCCTTATAATAATCAAAAATATAGTAGCAATCTTTGGTTTCAAGTAAAAATCCACTGTGGTTAATGTAAGTAATTTTCATAATATCTCCTGTATAAATTAATATTGGAAACTTCATAAGAAAATTCTGATTTCTATGTTGTTTAAATTCCTAATAAAGAATCAATCTATGATTGATTTATAATAATTCCCAAAATCGGCCAGTGCATCTATAATTGGCAGCATTTCTTTTTCTTATGTCAAATAAATCTTTTAAGATTCTCTATCATCCCAACGCCACATCCAGAACCATCATCAAACTGAACCCAACCGCAAAGAAAACTGTACCGATATTAGAGTGCTCCCCTTGCGACATTTCCGGAATCAGTTCTTCAACCACAACATAAAGCATTGCTCCTGCTGCAAAGCTCAGTAAATATGGTAATGCCGGGATTATCAACTGCGCAGCAATGATTGTAAGTACTGCTCCAACTGGTTCAACCACACCTGAAAGCACACCTCCTAGAAATGCCTTCCCCTTACTTTCTCCTTCGGCTCTAAGCGGCAGAGATATAATTGCTCCTTCTGGGAAATTCTGAATTGCAATTCCAAGTGATAAAGCAAGCGCACTCGCTGCTGTAATCTTTGTATTTCCTGCAAGAAGACCTGCATACATTACACCAACTGCCATCCCCTCAGGAATATTATGCAGTGTAACCGCCAGTACCATCATCGTTGTACGCCCAAGCTTACTTTTAGGTCCTTCTGACTGTTCACTTCCTACATGAAGGTGTGGAATCAAATGATCCAACGTAAGCAAAAACAACACGCCAATCCAAAACCCGACTACTACCGGGAAAAAAGATAAAGCTCCCGTATTTTCGGATTGTTCAATAGCTGGAATCAAAAGACTCCAGATGGATGCTGCAACCATTACCCCTGCGGCAAATCCTGCAAGTGCACGCTGCACCTGTTTTCTAAGTGTTTTTTTCATAAAAAGTACACATGCTGCACCGAGCGTTGTTCCAATGAACGGAATCAGTATACCAAGAAAAATTTCCATTTACGCATCTCCTTTCTTGGTTAGTTTTAACTAACTATTTATTTTCTAAAAATCCGTGTAAAACCGAAACTGTAATTCCACACGGATTATTTTTCTCTAGTTCAGTATATCACTTAAGGAATTGTGTAGCAAGAAGCAACTTTTCTGCCTGTTCACTTCTACCATCCAATTTTCCTGTTTTTTTCACAGTTTTCACTCAATCTTTCAATTTCTGTGCTATAATATGACATTGCGAAAATATACGATGCTTAAACAGAGGTGAATTACTTGAAGAAGAAAACGCTTGTGCCTCTTATCGTTTTTTTACTGGGCATGTGCCTTGTTGGTTTGATTGTATACAAAACAGATGCCATTGAAAAAGAACAGAAACGCACGACCGCACAATTAAATGCAACAGCTTACGGTGAACGTATAAAGAATGAGATTACTAATGGGATTGAGGTCACTGATACGTTACAACAAATCTTGATCAGTGAAAATGGAGAGATCAATTATTTTGATATCATTTCCAAAAATATTATGTCCGACTCTATAGAAAGTATACAGCTCGCCCCAAATGGTGTTGTGACAGATATTTATCCTGCTGAAGGAAATGAATCAGGCAAGATTGATCTGCTCCATGATAAAGATCGTGGAGAAATTTCCTGTTATGCGAGGAATAACCATACTTTGATCACACAAGGTCCCTTTGAATTAAAGCAAGGAGGCTATGGAATTGCAGTTCGCAATCCGGTCTACTTAAAGGATGAAAATGGACAGGAATATTTCTGGGGATTTACGATTGTTATTTTGCGTGTTCCTGATATTTTTTCAGACTCAATCAACGCACTTTCGGATTTTGGTTATAAATATAAGCTTTCGAAAACATCCTCTCCCTGGAATGACACATATGAAGTTGTTTATCAGTCCGATGGAACTTTAACAAATCCGGTTTCTTATGATTTTACAATAGGTGAAGAGAACTGGAAATTTGAGGTAATGCCTGTAAGTGGATGGAGAAATGCGAAACTTATAGCTATAGTTATCGGATTTTTTACTTCTATCGTATTTGTTCTGTCAGTTCTTATCTGGGTCTGGCTGACATCAAAAGAAAATAAGAACAGATTCCAGAAACTGGCACATATGGATTCACTCACCAATATTTATAATCGTTACGGATTTGATGAATTAGCAGAAGAAATGATTGCTAAAAATCCGAACGCTCATTATGTAGTTGCACTCTTCGATATAGATGATTTTAAGTTTATTAATGATATCTATGGACATGTTTACGGTGACAGGGCTTTAAAGAATCTTGCTGACAGTATGAAGGTTTCTTTTCCATCGGATGCATTATTGGGGCGAAACGGCGGTGACGAATTCTGTATTCTTCTCCCAAATCGCACATATGATGATGCGAAAGAACAGTTACAACAATTCACTATGCTTCCAAAGATATTCTCATACAAGGGAAATGACTACCCATTTTATATTTCTCTTGGATATGCTGAATACCCTACCGCTGCATCAAACCGTGCGCAGCTCATGCGCTGTGCAGATGCCGCACTTTATGAAGTAAAACTACATGGAAAGAATGGATGTATGGCTTACAAGGAAGGACTTCAATCCGGTGTCCGCAAGCAACTTGGATTTGCACTCAAGGATATCTCTGAACATCTTCCTGGTGCGTTTATTATCTACAGAGCGGATAAGGAAAATGATGAACTCTTTTATGCAAACCATGAGTTTCTCCACATGGCCGGATATAAAGATATAGATGAGCTGTTTAAGCTTACAAAGAAGAGCTTTCGAAACCTTATCCGGGAAGATGAGCAACAGCAGATTGAGGCAAGTATCTGGCAGCAAATCGACAGCGGCAATGAAAATGACTATATTTATTTTCATCTTCGAAAAGCTGATGGAACTTACCTTTCTGTACTTGACCATGGAAGAATTGTAGAAAACCAGCAATATGGAAGAGTATTTTATGTATTGTTTATGGACTGGGCTGATATGCATATCCGTTACAGTGATAAGTTCTCTGAATAAATAACAGATGGTGTAGGATCATATCAAATCCCACACCACCTGTTATTTCTTTCAAGAATGCCTTTTTATAAATCTTCCTGTATTTTGGCGTCACTGTTATCTGCCAGACACTGTTTTAACACAGTGATCATTTTTTCCCCATCCAATGGTTTTGCAATATGACCGTTCATTCCTGCATTTTTTGCCATCTGTATATCTTCCGCAAAAGCATTCGCAGTCATGGCAATAATCGGTATGGCGGCTTTTTTCCGGTTTTCCATCTGCCGTATCTTTGCAGTCGCTTCATATCCATTTAACCTCGGCATCTGAATATCCATGAGAATCAACGCATAATATCCATCCTCTGCTTGTCCCAGCATATCACAGCATTCCTGACCATCTTTTGCCCAGTCAGTCAAAATCCCCTCTTCTTTCAACAGTTCTATCGCAATTTCAGCATTTAATTCATTATCTTCCGCAAGAAGAATTCGCTTTCCAATACTCTTATCAGATATAACAGACTGTTCCGACTCTTTCTTTTTGTATACATCCTCTTCTGATGCAATCTCCAGTGGAATTTCCACTGTGAATTTTGTTCCTTTCCCCTGTTCGCTTTCTACATAAATCTTTCCGCCCATCAGTTCAACAAAAGATTTTACAATAGAAAGTCCAAGACCAGTACCGACCACTTTATTCTCTGTCGCTGTATGTTCTCTTGAAAATTCATCAAAAATATGTGGAAGGTATTCCTGCTTCATCCCTATTCCGGTATCTTCACAGATGAATACATACCATGCTTTCTTATCATCTGATGCTGTTTCCGTAATATTTACATGAATCGCCTGACCGTTTGGAGTATATTTGATTGCATTACTCACTATATTTAAATATATTTCCTGAAGTTTTGTCTTATCACAGACTGCATATTTATGCTGTATATTTGTATCTATCGAATATTGAATTTCCTTCGATTGGATAGCAGATTCAAATACTGTATTTACAGAATAAAACATTTCGCTCAAATTCTCTGCCTGCATTTTTAACACAGCTGTTCCACTTTCAATGCGAGCCTTTTCCAGCACCTGATCAATAATCGTCATCAGAAAATTGCCCGAGGACTTGATTTTTCCTAAATACTCCCTTGCTTTTTCCTCGTTCTTAAGATTCTTTCCGAGAAGATCTGAAAATCCAATAATTGCATTCATCGGGGTTCGGATGTCATGACTCATATTAAACAGAAATCGTGTTTTTGCCTCACTTGCTTCTTTTGCCTGTTCTGCCGATTTTTTTAATTCAGCTGCATACTGCTTCTCTCGACGTTTTTTGCTGCAGATCTGATCAAAAATAGTAGCACCCATCATGGCAATTATGAGGGCTGATACAATAACAGCAATCCATTGATAAATTGAAATCCATCCCTCCTTTGGTACGATATCCACATACCATGTGTAATTAGGAATCTCACACTCTACCGTAAGGCTATTCTCAGGCATATGTTCCTGATTTTGAGCCAGAACAATCCGATCATCGGTATTCTCATCATTCGTCCATATCTCATAACAATAGGATGCTTCACTTAGCCGTTCCATGCCAATTTCATCTATAAATTTATCCCAGTCGATAACTATGATCACAAACCCCCAAAAGGTGTCATTTCCTGTAATATTATTCTGATAAACCGGATGAAACAGCAAAGCTCCTGTTCCACCCTGTTTTAATTCATATGGACCTCCAAGAGTATATTTTCCTGTTTCTTTGGCACGCTTTGCGTCTCCACTGCGTTCATGCTCTGTCAGCATATCCATTCCAAAAGCCTGCTCATTTCCCTGCTCTGGAAAAATATCAGTAATAATCCCATCCGGTGCGAGTTCGAATGCTTTTACAACACCTGCTTCATTCGGAAGCATTTCTGCCAATTCTGAGAATGTAGTCTGATTCAGATCATATCCTGCAAGAATCACGTTTTCAAGAAATTCTGAAAGTTCAACATACTGATCTAATTGTGCATTGATCCGCTTTACTGTACTTTGTGCAGTATAAGCAGCTGCTGTCTTTTTTTCTTTCTCTATGTTCTTTACAATAATACAGCCCAAAAGAAGTGCTATTATAAAAATAAGCAAGCCAATGATCCAACTGTATCTTTTTGTCTGTTTAGAACCGGTACTTCCCTTTTCCATTTACTGTTGCCTCTTCATCTTCAATGTTTTCTGTTGTTTTTAATTATATCATGTCTTGTTTTTTTATGTCTATTTTTTTCTACAGTAAACGGATAACAAGTTCTTTCTTTGTCTGCTGCTTTCCTTCGCATTATCCTTAAGCTATTTCCTTTTTCATTGCCCTGTAACCGATCAGCACTGTCCATACATATGCACATGTTTTCGGAATCATCAGCATTCCGATCATCGGAACAACATCAGCCCACAGCACAACCGGGATATAGAAAGCAAAGCTTAAGACGATCGTCAGCCACATCCAGCGGAATGACTGATCGTTTCTTTCTTTTGCACTTTTGTAAAATAAAACGATGATAAGTAATCCCATCAGTGCAAATGGAATATTACGGTAAATGCCCCAGGAAAGCGGTGCTTCTGCACTGAGCCATTCATTCTGTGGCATCATACACAGAACAATTCTTAATCCTGCGAGTACATAGATCGCTGCTGTAGTTGCATTGTGTCCTTTGATCTGATAACGTTCACGCCAAATATAGTAAAGAATAACATAAAAGATTGTCATTGTAACGGATGTGATCCATTTACCTAATCCTAACTGTACAGTGAAATTCTCAAGACCTGTTGTACAAAGTGCAAATGCACGTGGAACCAAGTGGAATGCATCTCCACTTCCTAAAAGAACTGCCATGATTCCAAACATGGTGAACTGACGGTTTCCTTTGCTCTTACGGATCATCAAGATTCCGATTGTAATTACCGAGATTAAATACACGGCGTCAAATAAAGTTTCTACAATTGCCTGCATAATAAATATCCCTCTTTCTTTTGAATTTATATTGAATTATGTTGTTCTGATAAAACAGACCTGCACAATTACAATCACACATAACTATGCGTACATGAACATTGTTCATTTTCGTTCAAAAAATTTCCCACAGCAATTGTGGGAATTTAATATATAGGTGACTGTTCAGAGCCAACCTCCAAAATGCTACGCATTTTATACCTGTTTTTGAAATTTTGCTTGGCTCTGAACAGTTACATACAACGTTTTCTTTACAAGCATCAATACAGATGATGGATCATAATCCTGACGGATCATCGACACCAGAATCAGGGAAAACAGTATGTCTGCAAACTTTTTCTCTGTAAATTCCTGGTCAAATACATCTGCACGGACCTTTGGATCATTTTCTAAGACCTCACATAACCCATTCAGAATATGTCCCCATGTCTTCATCATTCTTTTCTTTCCACTTGTTTTCTCATCTCTCATAAAACCAAATGAATGTAATGAGAAGAACCCAGGAAACTGACGATTACCGTATTCTAATCGTTCATAGATCCATGAGATACAAGATTCGACATCGTGAAATATCTGTTCATCTTCCGGATGAAAAAAGATTTCATGCCAAATACTCTCTATTGTATCACTGAGCAAATCTGCCTTGGATTCATAATAATTATAAATAGTACCTGCTGATACAGAACATCGGGACGCAACAGCCCGTATACTTACGGCAGCCCATCCATTCTCCTTTATCAGATCTCTGCTGGCAGCTAATATGTCTTCTTTTGAAGTAGCAAGATGATTCACGATCTCACCTCCGATATCTCATTTCTGTATTGTGAATTTATAATGAACACTGTTCATTTTGATAATATACAGCACTCAGGTAGGTTTGTCAAGACTGTTTTAACCTATTTTTTATATGTGTTGTATTTTATGTTGATTTCAATCAACATATTTGTTATCATATGTTCAGGCTTTGTGCCTGGGTGCTACTTCACACTGACGTGAATGGCGGTTCGCTTTGCGCGGAGAGTATTAAATAGCTCCGATTACATAGATCATCTCTCTTGAGAAATCTTGGAAAGGAGAACTAGCCTGTGCTGACCATTACTGACCTGATTACAGTGATTTCACTGTGTGCGACTTTTTATAGTCTTGGTTACGTGCGTGGAAAGCATGATTCCAAGACGCAAAAATAACCGCCCATCGTCCTGAGAAAACATGAGCGGTTATTTACACTTATAAACTATCAGGCGAACCGTCATCGGTAGCACCTTTTCTATTTATTATATTAGCATTTCTTTTTTCTTATGTCAAATAGATCTTTTCAGCATTACCAGCATTGTAATAAAGCACAAACTTCCACCAATCACATTAGATATAGGCTCTGCTAAGAACACCCCTTTCGTTCCCATGTGAAATGCATATGGGAACAAATACGTCAGTGGCACAACGATAAATACTTTTCTAAGCAATGAAAAGAAAATTGCCTGCTTCTTCTTGTTCAATGATTTGAAAACCGTCTGCCCAACATACTGCAGATCCATAAATATAAATGCTGCGAAATAAAGTTTCAGTGCTTCTACGCAATCGGCAAGTAATTCACTGTCTGTGCTGAAAATTCCGATCAGAAATTCCGGTTCGAAAATAATCACGCTCCACGCAATTGCTGTATAGATCAATATCATACAAGTCAATACGCAGATAGCTTTCTTGACTTTCTTCGGACGCTGAGCTCCATAATTATAGCTCAAGATCGGAGAAGTTCCTTCATTGATAGCATAGATCGGAGTTTCCACCATCTGACGAACACTTGATACGATCGTCATAACAGAGATATATACATCACCGCCAATTCCTGATAAGACGCTGTTACAACATATTGTTACCAGACTATTGGTCAGCTGCATGATAAACCCTGCACTTCCAAGGCTCACAATATTCTTCGCATCATCTCTACATGCTTTCCATTCTCCTTTTGACAGCACCCGCACCTTCAATTCCGCTTTCTTTCTCAAGAAATAAAATACATATGCTGCCGATAAAGTCTGGGAGATGATTGTTGCGATCGCCGCTCCTTTTATGCCTAAATTCAATCCAAATATAAACAATGGGTCCAGAATCAGATTGGCAACGGCTCCAATTGTAACCGATAACATTCCTGAAGTTGCATATCCCTGCGCATTAATAAATGGGTTCATTCCTGTTGCAATCATAGATGGGACTGTTCCGATCAAATAAATCATCATGTATGGATATGCGTAAGACAGCCCTTCTTCCGACGCCCCGAACAACACCAGAATCGGACTTGCGAACAGCATTCCAATCACCATCAATGCCACTCCACAAATGCACAGCATTGAAAATGATGTATTCATGATCGCTTCTGCTTTTTTTATGTTTCCTTTGCCTCGGTTAATTGAAAATAACGGAGCACCACCACTTCCAAATAAATTGCTAAATGCAGTGATAATCACAATGATCGGAAAGCATAACCCCACTGCCCCAAGCGCTGTTGTTCCTACTGATGGAATCCTGGCAATATAAATCCGATCCACAATGTTGTACAAAAGGCTCAGTATCTGAGCCACAAGCATCGGTAACGCTGCTCCCAAAATATTCCCTGTAACTGTTCCGTGGTCAAAATCAATCTGTTTCATCTTTATAATATTATCTTAAACCAATCTTTCTCTTCAAATTCAACAACCGTACAATCATTTGCATAAGTACATTCCGGAAGTACGATCATTGCATGAAGTACCTCATTATTCGCCGGAAGTGGACACAGATGCCAGATCGCTGCATTGATCTTTACCATGCATCCCTTTGGTACAAGGAAAGCCTTCGCAAGTTCCGGAACCGGTGTTCCGCCGGAAGCAGGTGCAACATGGATAAGCATGTCGTCATCGAGAGCAACAATCCCTTCCCATGTAGTTGTATGATATTCCGCCATCTTGACAATTCTTTCGTCCTTGCGAACTTCAATCGGTGAAAATGCCATTGTTCCAACACAGGTTCCTGAGATGCGGTCCGGATAGAATTTATGAATCTCTCCCTCCAGTGGATATCCCTCTGGTTCTGTCATACTGCAAAATGTTCCGTACGTTGCAAAATCTGCTGCATTAATCTTTACTGCTTTTACTTCTCTCATCGAGTAAGTCCTCCTTTGTTTTAATATAATCGTATTGCTGATGGAAAGCAGACCAGCTTGCTCCACTCTCACTACCAACTCATCACGTCTAGTATATCATAATCAGGACCAATAGCGGGTGGTTTTTTGTTTCTATGGATTCTGGTCTATTGACTCTATACAAGGAAAACCGAATCACTGCGGAAACAGCTCTGGAGTATGCTGCAAATCCGGAAATGTTGAAACGTAAAATGTAACGTCTTCTTTCTGGATTCGCAAACATTTAATATCCAGTAATTTATGCAATTAAATCTGCGAATCCTGTGGATACAAGGAACAGGACAAGCATTACGACCGGAACAACATAACGAATCATAAAGCGGTACATACCTGCACGTTTGAATTTCTCTCCGTTGCGTTCTACTTCTCCTATGATCCAATCCGGTCCGATTACCCAGCCGATCAGGATACTTGTCAGAAGTGAAATAAACGGCATCAGAAAGCTGTTGCTGATATAGTCCATAACATCGAGCAGCTGTCCTACGGATCCGTTCGGAAGCTTCAATTCGAAGTAGAGTTTGTTATATCCAAGACAGATCAAAACCGCTGTAATAAAGGAGTAAATACCAACTACTCCACACATTTTCTTACGTGGTTTGTGATACAATTCCATACCGTTTGCAACCAGTGTCTCCATGACAGATACGCAGGATGTCAGTGCTGCGAATCCCATCATTAGGAAGAATGCAATCGCTGCAGGGCGTCCGAATACTCCCATAGCATCAAATACCTTCGGCAGTGAGATGAAGATCAAACTCGGGCCGGAAGCCATTCCGTCATTTCCAAGGAAAACAAATACTGCTGGGATGATCATCATTCCGGCAAGAATTGCCACACCTGTGTCAAAAATCTCAATCTGATTTGTCGCTTTATTCAAATCAATGTCATTTTTCACATAAGAACCATATGTGATCATGATTCCCATAGATACACTTAAGGAAAAGAATAACTGGCTCATCGCATCCAGAAGGATCTCCAGAAAGCGTTTTACCGTCAATCCATGAAAATCCGGTTTGAGGTAAACAGCCAGCCCCTGCATACCGGTGCGGACAGTTCCATCCGTATCAGTATGGGACAGTGTCAGTGAAAAAATGGCAATGATCACGATCAGAAGAATCAGCCCCGGCATAATGATCCTGGAAAACTTTTCGATTCCCTTTTCCACACCACGAAATACGATCCAGGCAGTCAATGCCAGAAAGATCAGCATAAATACAACAGGTGCAATATCTGATGTAATAAATGATGTAAAGTATACATCTGAAGCCGCATCTTTCCCTTCAGAAATAATATAAGTAAAAAAATATTTTACAATCCATCCACCGATAACAGAATAATAGGTCATGATCAATGCCGGAACCATAAACGTTAAATGTCCTAAAAATTTCCACTTTGGATCAAGAGATTCAAAAGCCCTCAATGCATTTTTCTTTGTCTTTCTCCCAAGTGCTACATCCGTTGTCAACAGTACAAATCCAAAAGTCAGTACCAGTACCAGATAAACCAGCAGGAAAAGTCCTCCGCCATCTTTGGCACAGAGATATGGAAATCTCCAGATATTTCCAACACCTACGGCACTTCCGGCAGCCGCTAAGACAAATCCTATTGAACCAGAAAAACTATTTCCTTTTTCTTTCATTTCAAAATTCCCCTCTTCAAATATATTTTTACTAAAAAGCTTGAACTCTCAGCCCAATAGCTATATTGTAAACAAATTTAAAATAAGTGCAAATGCAGAAAGTTTCTTATCACGAAATTTTACATGTAAAAAGTTTCTTATCGCTTTACAAATCACCAAGTTTTCAGATATAATTAAATATAAATAAAATTAATAAATAGAATGGATAGTATGAGGAAACAAAATGAGTGATTTTCCCTGTTATGTAGGAAAACAGATTCGAAGATACCGGAAGGCCGGAAAGATGACACTGCAAGACCTGGCAGATGCCATCCACAAGAGCAGAGCAACCATTTGTAAATATGAAAATGGCGAGATTTCCGTTGATATTGAAACACTATACGAGATCAGCCAGGTTCTTCAAGTATCTATTTCCCAGCTCACTGCCTACCTTCCGGAAACTGTAGACGAACCGTCCAGTGCTCCGGGCAGAATCAAAAAAAGCCCTTTCTTCCAGGCGCGCAGATTATATTTCTACTTTTACGACGGACGATATCAACGCACAAAAGATGGCGTCATCGACATTTACGAAAAAAAA
>OHAI01000258.1_pt1 | contig 40405 bp, 42 predicted proteins | sample 1577091 | NCBI WGS metagenome assembly OHAI01 (sample SAMEA3541548, study PRJEB24748) | human gut metagenome | biome: human gut; feature: human-associated habitat; material: faeces | place: China | collected 2012
TTCAGCGGTGTTACCAGACCCAAAAAGATCATAGATGCACCAACAATATAAAGTACCTTTGGAATACCAAATAACTGTTTGATCAAAACGCCGCTGAAATCGGCTTCTTTGGATCCCTTGGTAACTAAGATACCGGTTGCCAATGAGATCAAAAGCGATGGAATCTGGGAGCAAAGTCCGTCACCGATCGTCAACAGACCATATTGCTGGATGGCACTCGTAAAATCCATACCACTTCGCATGACTCCCATTAAGGTTCCTCCGATCAGATTGATAAAAGTGATCAAAAGACCTGCTGTCGCATCTCCCTTGACATACTTTGTCGCACCATCCATAGAGCCAAAGAAGGAGGATTCATCCTGTAACTTCTGTCTTCTCTCGCGTGCTTCCTTTTCGGTAATGGCTCCGGTATTTAAGTCTGCATCGATCGCCATCTGTTTACCCGGCATAGCATCCAGCGTAAATCTGGCAGAAACCTCAGCAACACGTTCAGAACCCTTATTGATAACCATGAACTGCACAATGATAAGGACAATAAAGATGATGGCACCGATCACAAGATCGCCTCCACCAACGAACTGTCCGAACGTCTCAACGACATTTCCAGGCGAACCCGTACTTAGGATCAGACGGGTAGATGAAACGTTTAGGGAAATACGAAAGATCGTCGTAAACAAAAGCAGGGTCGGGAAAAAGGACATATCCAAAACTTCCCGCACAAACAAGACATTCATCAGAACGATCAATGCGACGGAAATATTGAGTGCCAGCATAACATCCAATAATATAGAAGGAATCGGAACAATGAAGAAAATAATTGCCGCCAATAGATATGCTGCAACGCCGATATCGGTTTTTTTAACACCGGATAGATCCATTCCGTTTCCTCCTTTCCATCGTATATCTCATCTCACCTTATCTTAAACTATTTATCTTTTACTGTAAACCAGCGCAAGGATCTCTGCCACTGCCTGATACAACTCCGGTGGAATCTGCTCTCCCACCTCGACCGTCGCATAAAGCGCTCTGGCAAGCGGTTTGTTTTCCATGATCTCCACACCGTTTTCCTTGGCGGTTTCTTTGATCTTTGCCGCCAGATAATCCTCACCTTTTGCGACCACCGTCGGTGCATTTTCAATCTCTGCATCATAGCGGATGGCTACCGCAATATGGGTCGGGTTGGTGATGACGACATCCGCCTTGGGAACATCCTGCATCATACGACGCTGGGATGCTTCACGCATCCTTTGCCTCTGCTGCCCCTTGATTTGCGGATCACCTTCGGTATTTTTATATTCATCCTTGACTTCCTGTTTGGTCATCTTCATGTCTTCGTTAAAACGATGGCGCTGGTAAATATAATCAGCCAGCCCTACCACCAGATAGCAAAGACTGATACGGAGTCCTGTATCTATGATGATATCGCCGATCAAAGAGATCGCCTGGTTGAGCGGTATCTCGTATAAGATGAATAAATTATTTGCCTGTCCCTTGATGCAGGTATATGCCACATAAAAGACCAGTACGATCTTTAGGATGGACATCAAAAGGTTAAAAAGCGAATCTTTGGAAAAAATACGCTTGAAGCCATTGACCGGATTAAACTTATCCAGTTTGGTCCGATGGTTTGCTCTGGTCGCGCTCTACGGTGAACGGATAGGCGTCTATGCTCTCGGGACTGCCGAAGGGATAATATCCGTATATGTCCACGTGAGTGTGGTCGTCTTTCCAATAAATATCATAGGCCGAGTTCCATTTATAGGCATCTGCGGAAACCTACGTTTCCCACATGAAAAACGTAAGGTTCCGGTGCAGGAAACGTAGAACAAGCAGAAGAAACCGCAGAAAACCGTATATAGGTTTCCTTGTTTCGTTTCGATGCAGAATATACTCTTATAGCTGCTGCTAGGAAGTGCCTGAAACAGGAAAAGCATAAAAAAAGTCCTTGATTCATTCAGAATCAAGGACTTTTAAGCGGTGCGTACGGGACTAACACATTTTGCTATTATACTGATAATCAATAAAATACTTATTAAAAATATATTAATGGTATCATATTTATATCATCTCCGCTTATTTTCTTCTATAATTTTATGCAGTGCTTCTATCTGCATCATCGCACCTTCATAAGCTGCTTTGTAGTTGACATTCGCATCAATATCCGTCTCAATCATATTCCCTTTGCCAGTACAAAGCCACTTCACATTCAATTCCGGGAACTTATCCACAATACGAGCTATTATATCAGTTCCAATAGCCCCCTTCCCGTTCCTTATGGAATTATAAATGTATCTATTTGATAATTCACAATAAGCCTCAAACGAGTTCTCACCTTTGACAACTCCCTTATCACGTGCATACCTTGCAAATTTTCGTAATCTGTCAATAGCCCTTTCTTCCATATCAAATAATCTTTTGACTTATTATGCGTAATGCTTGCCACATCCCCCTTATTTCTCTTCTCTCGACATCTAACTGGCCATGCTTGGGGTTATCAGCCTTTAAAGTCAGCACATTATCCAAGAAAAGACTGTTTTTCAATATCCGCTTGACTGAAAGTGTTTTCCCATACACAATACTCACAACTCCTGACGCGCTTTCCCACAAACCTTCTTCTATTTTGCGAGCAAGAATTTTAGCTCCGTCCGGTATAGTTGGCTCCATGCTGTCACCACGTACTTGAAAGACCATATAAGAATCATCAAGCACTTCACCTTCTTCCGGCATGACACCATAAGAATCAATTTCATAAGCTGTGTTATATAAGCTTTCGACAAATGAAGCCGCAGCATCTATCGGAACATATTTTACTTTTACAAGAATATCTTGAAGATAAGGAGCTACTTTACTAATCGTAGAGTCTGATTGCATTCTCGCATTTTTCAGAGCATCCCTAATATCCTTCTCCGAAGGTTCTATCTGTCCTGATGGAGTCTTTGCAAACAAACCTTCTCCAGTATATAGCCATGCTCTGCTCACATCATACTTCTCACAAAAAGCATCAATTGTTTTTTTACTTGGTAACTGAATCCCTTTTTTTATACTGGTAAGAGTTGATTCACTGGATATAATATTGTCTTTCTTCAATTTATACCCACTCAAACCACAATATGAAATTGCTTGCAAAAACCTTTTTGAGAGATCACTCAATTTTTTATCGTCAACTTCTTGCATACTTCATAAATTAAGTAGTATATTTGCATCCGTAATAGTAGCAGTATTACCACATAAATTGATTAAACATCCTATTTGGAGTTTATATATAGAAATCCGTAAATAGCTGCTACCTATTTGCGGATTTTCTTTTTCTCCACATTGTGTAATCGGCGGTAGGCCGCATAGCGGAGAGACAGAGGGTTACACTCTTACAACTCAATACTGCGAAAGGCGTGCGATATTGAGAGGCAAACGAAACCGGGATGCCTGCACAGCTACAAGTAAGCGAAAAATCCGGGAAGTCGGGTAACTTGTTAATGCCCGGCCAGCTAAGAACGGCGTACTTATACGAACGAGACATTTCTTATGCTGCATATAGCAAAAACGGGAAACCGTCTAAGGGCTAACTATGCAGCAATCCAGCACCTTACCGAATGAGATCGTCTTTTACTTCTTCAATTATTACAATACTAATAGAACGACATTACTTTTTTTTCAGAAAGCTTTCTTTTTACGCAAGCCTCACTTGTATAACATTTTATAAACCAGCAACTTATATTAAAACATGTTTTATAACATACGATATACTACATATTTTATGAAGTATTTTATTGTACTTCTGAAAATATGAAGTATATTTGCAACGTCAAACAAACAAAGAGTGTAAGTTTGAACAACAAGAAAGCTGGCGACTTCAAAAGCCACTTACTACATATCTCATTGGCAAATGTAGTTGTTAGCTTTCTTTTATGCAAATTTTTTTGTGGAAAATTTAAGTATAAAATAGAAAATAGTATGAAAGTAACAAAGAAAGATATTCTAAGTATTAAAGCTGGTTCTTCCAAAGTAATGCAGCTGGATTCTTACAAGGATTGCGTCAATGCAAGAAGCTACGCCTATCAATTAGCTTTTACTGATCCCCGTGAAGACGTTGAAAGATATTCAATATCCATCGACAAAGATAAAAATCAGATAACCATCGAAGCGATAAAGAAATGAACCGTTCAGATGCCAAAATGATTGCAGAAGAACTGCACAAGTTTATTCGCAATGATGTGAGAAAGGCTGTAACTGAAATGGCGACTGCTGAAACCGAAGAGTATTTGAATGCCAAACAAGCTGCTGTATTTCTCGGATGGAAGTTGCAAACCTTATATAATCGAATACATGATATTCCTCACACCAAAAATGGCAAGAGTCTCATTTTTACCAAATCAGCTTTGAGAAAATTCATGGAAAGAAAATAATCCCGGACGGATTTGGCCGTCTTTCCGGGAACTAACAAAACGTTCTTTGACATATTGTATAGTCTGAACAAATAAAGACTTAAAACAAGGTTTACTGCTTATCTAAAGGGCGAAATAGACCGACAAAGTAGCCAAAGCGGATTAGTGAAAAGAGTGTGAATACGGACTGCCAACAAGAGGATGCAGCACACGAATCACTAAGTTATCAAAAACAACTTATATTATGACAAAGTAAACGTAGGGCGTTTATAAATACATTCTTAACTGAATAGATACTTTAAATGATATATATACCCGTGCTTCGCAAGAAGCGGTCACCGCTAAAAAGCTACGGCCAACAATCCATCGGAACGCGGACGGGAACACATTTTTAAATGCTAAAAGTATGAAAGGGATTACAGAAATGACCGAGCAAGAGATTCTTGCGTTGACGGAGGAAGATGTACAGAAAATGATTAAACTCCGCATGATGGAGGAAGGTATTAAAATCATGGATAAACCCAAAATTCCCGAATTATTTGAAATTGAGCCTGCTGATATTCAGTACTTCTCTATTCCGCTTTTGGATGGTTTTGCGTTTACTGACATTAATGAAGCGACTAAGGTTGCTGAAATTCTGAAAAGCGCGAAGTCATTGCGAAAGGTTGATTACGATTGGAATAAACTTGGGAGTGATTACAAGTTCCTTAAAAAGAGTGAGAGATACAAGTTTAATGGGAACTCTGATTTTGACATCATTTCAGGATGGGCTTATTCGGATGAACTATATGCTAAGATTTCAAACTTTGCCGCACAGAACAAGGTTATGAAAGAACAAGCAGCAAAAGACCAAAAGGAATATGACGAAAAGATGCAAGAAGCGTCCGGCATCATCTCGGAGATAAGCGGATGGGTTAAGGGGGTCAAAGTTAAGTATGAGCGATTGAATAGGCTTACTTACAAATTCGCAACAGACTATTATCCCCTTTCCGATCACAACGAGGATATGGCAATGAAATTTATGGCTAAAGCCTATTCTTTTACAGATGAAGAAAAAGAATACATATTACAGAATTACAAAAAATTACTATCCACAAGTGATGAATAAGTTTTTTTTAGTTAGTTATTGACTCCTTGCTTGCGAAAGTAGGGAGTTTTTTGTAAAACTCTAAATTCATTATATGAGTAATATAGAAGATACAATTTACGATCTGCCAAATGAAGAATATCACAAGGGAGAAAAATTCAAAGATTTCCTAAGTAGTACGCAGATTAAAGATTATATGGTGTCCCCAAAGTTTGCCCGATACAAGGCATTGCACCCTGAAATGTTTGAGATCAGTATTGAAGCTTCTGAAAAAGGCTCGCTATATCATGATGCAATGGAAAGCCTTGTTAATACTGGAACACTTGACAAATGGAGAAACAATCTTCTTGTATTTGAGCCACCTATAAATCCTAAAACTGGCTGTCCGTATGGACGAGACACCCAAAAATATCAGATTGCACTAATCGAGGCCAAAGAATCAAATCCGGGTAAAACGTTGACAAGCACAACCGATATACAATTGGTTGAAACAATGGTTTATGAGCTTCTTAATAATTGTCGGGACACCTCCAAACAGATCAGGCAGATATTAAAATGGGGAAAAGCCGAAGTTAGCCATTTCGTTGAATACGAAGGATGCAAGTTCAAATATCGCCCTGATGTGGAAACGGCCAAAAAAATTGTTGACTGGAAAACATTGGCGGTTGATGATCTTCATGAAGAAACAGTTAACCGGACTATCGCCAAATTTCATTACGGTATTTCGGCAGCCTTCTACCAGTTTTTTGAACATGAACGTACTGGAGTATGGAAGGAGTTCTACTGGGTTATGCAACAAAAGACAGCTCCCTATGACGCAGTATTTGTCAGTGCAGCTAACTGGGCTTTCCATTTGGAAGACGGAATTGTGAAAATGGGGGCAAGCGCATTGGCATTCAAGAAATTGTTAGACCAGCATGTTTACTGTACACAAAACAATGATTTTGACGGTGCACAGATATTTATTCAGCCGGGATTCAAAGGACGAAGAATAATGATACCTGACACACCTGCATTTGAAAAGAACAAGATGTTTAACTTTTATAATAATCAAGAACAATGAGTAAAACAGAGAATCAATCCCCCCAACAAGGGAACTTGGGAATGGAACAACACAATGCTCCTTCACCAACAAAAACAGAACCGGTCTCCCCAACACCTTCCACACCACAACCGCCCGTTCCTTCTGCCCCACCAGCCTTTCCAGTACAACTGAAAGGATTGGAAAGCTGTTTTATCTCCCCTAAAAAGGCATTTATAGCAGCTGGTGGCACAGAACAGCAATTTGCCCGTGAAGTCAATTTCGCTATGCAGGCAATGTTGAATAATCCTTATTTGATTGACTGTGCCCGGCAATATCCCGATCATCTTGTCGAAGCAATCAAAAACGTTTCTCTTACCGGTCTGACGCTCAATCCTGAACTAAGGTTGGGGTATCTTGTACCGTACAAAGGCAAAGTGAAGTTCCAAGCTTCATACATGGGTAAAGTTGATATTTTGATCCGCACCGGTGTTGTAAAAGATATTTATTCTGATTTGGTTTATGCTAATGACGAGTTCAGCATGACAAAAGGTACCGGTGGCACTATCATCCACAAACCCAATGTATTCGGAGAACGTGGTGATCTTCTTGGAGGCTACTATTTTGCAGTCTTGACTTCCGGTGTTGTAAAATTCGATGCAATGCCCAAAGCACGTATTGAAGAAATAAAAAGTCGTAGTGAGGCTGTCAAGAAAGGCAAGCAATCCCCGTGGGACACAGACTTTGAAGAAATGGCTCGAAAAACAATCGTGAACTGGGCTTTCAAATTCCTGCCCAAAACCGGCATTTCAGATTCCATGATTAAAGTTCTTGAAACAGAGAACCAGTTGGATGATGAAATGTTTGAAGACTGGAAAAAGGCACAAGGTCAGAAACCGGACGATTTTGAGGAAGACGATACTCCATACGCAGAAGAAGTCAAGTAATGGATTCATGTGAAAAAATTAGTAACAGTATCACAGCGGCTAAAGAACTGATCGAAAATGAAACACGTTCTTTGGCTGCTTTACATAAAGCAAAACAGCTTGAAAAAGAGCTTCATAAATCCGGCAAGTTGTTTCGTATTCCTACAATGAACGGAATTATAGAAACAACCTGCCCGGAAAAATACATAGAATACAATAACCAGTTTAAAATCAAATTAAAATGAGAACAGTAACAGTTGAAGTGCCCGAAGGACACATGGTAAAAATCGTGAAAGAAGAAAGTATGCAACCTACTCAAAAAGTTACGGGGGGGGGTAAATTTGAATTTGAGGGTGAGACATTCATCCCCGGTGACGTAATTATCAATCCGAATCGCGGAGGGGGCAGCATGATGATTCTTTCTGAAATTAGAGAAGAAAGACCACTCTCTTTTTTACCGGCAATTAAAGTACCTTTCGGCCTTGTCACCTATGTTCCTTCCAATGATGAAGGTGACAGAGTTTTTGTAAGACTCATACCCGAAGCTGGTATCGGAGGCATGAAGGGATTCCGTAAAGCTACGGAAGAGGAAAAGGCAAAGATGCTTGCCGCCATGAAGGAAGAAAAACATTACTCCTTCAATTTTGAGAAGTTACAGCCTGAATATATCCCGACTGTCGGCGATGTTGTTATTGTATGGGATGATAATAGCAAAGAAAATGCGGTAGTCGGTGTCATGAATGAAATGGATAAAACAGTCAGGCCATACAAGATAAATGATGGTACTTGGTATGAGAACTGCGACAAGTTCGTTTCAGAAGAACAATATAAAAATTTGATTGATGGGAAAGAGTAAATCTAAATCGGGGGGGGCGAGAAATTACACTCCCCTTCTCACAGCTCGCCCAAAGGGAATGAGCTACCAAGAATATCGTGAACGCAGAGCCTATCAGAACGCATGGTTGAAAGAGCGACTGAAAGGCTTTATTTGTTATGTATCGTCTGAACTGGTTGTATATGACAAAATAACGGGATTACCCCGATTATTCAATCATCGTACAGATGATATACACAAAGCAAACATAAGGACTAACCCACAGCCATTTGTCGGTTCTGCCCGATATGGCTTAAAACCTTTATGATATGGATAAAGAACTATTTAAAGATAAGAATCCATTGCTTCGCAGACAAATGTTGGAAGACAATTGCGCAGCAGTTGAAAGAATTACCTATACTTCTCCTTTCAGCGAGGAAGAAATGGGTGAACGGAAAACGGAGTTGGCAAATATTGACCTTGACATGGCCGCACTGGAAGAAGAAAAGAAAGCTTTCATGCAAGCATACAAGGACAAACTGAAACCTAAAAAGGAACGTAAAAAAACGTTGCTTACCGATATAAAACGTGGTTATGAGGAAATTACGGATGAATGCTTTAAGTTTATGGATCGTAGCACCCGTACCACCGGATATTACAATGGTAATGGCGATTTGGTTAAAGAACGTCCGATGGAGGCACAAGAGATGCAAAAAACGGTCTTCGAGGACATTGAATCTACTGGTACGGAGGGATAAGCCATGAGAAAAGAAGAACTTATCAAGCAAGTAGCCGAATCAACCGGTATCGCTATTTGTGAAGTCCGAACTGTCATAGAGGCAGCACTGAAAGAGACCGTGGATGCAGTAGCTAATGGAAAGACTCTTTATATCAGAGGTTTTGGCACACTGTCACCCAAACACTATAAACGAAAAGTTGCTCGTAACATACACAAAAACGAGACTATTGTCATAGCGGAGCATTATACTCCACATTTCAAACCTGCCAAATCATTTAAAAACAGAACTAAAAATTTGTAGAACAGCATGGGAAACGAAAAGATGCAAGTGAACTTTGCTCCGGGTATGACCGAAGCAACCCTTAGAGTTATTGAACTTCACGAAGAAAATGAGTTACCGGTACTGGAGCCTGATAAGGTAGAATTAGCCGGAACAATTGGAAGTGTTCATGAATTTCTCTTGAAAAGAATCTCTGAAAAAGAGCAGATCAATCAGAAACGTTGCTATATTCTTGTTGATCGGGAGAAAATGACACTTAAACTTGTCACCAATGAAACTGACAGTAGGAATAAAGCTACTGTAAGAGGTGAGTTGAAATACTATCCCAAGTTTCTTGAATTTGGTATTAACACAAGCAAGACATGGGAACCGGTGCAGCTTTCAAAGTTCTTCAAAATGAATCGTGCCTTCTTCAAGGATGCACAATACAACATGGAACTGGTAACAGTCTTGAAGAACTTCAAAGCCAGCATTGACTCAAAAGTGGAAAACTCCCGACAAGACAACGGTAGTCGCACTGACAATTACAGCCAAGTTGTCAACTCCAATCTTCCGGCCTCATTCAATCTTATTGTTCCGATTTTCAAAGGTCGCCCGGCAGAAGAAATTGAAGTGGAAATCATTGCAGATGTGGATGGGCGTAACATTCGATTATCCCTTTGCTCTCCCGGTGCAGAAGTAATAGTGGAAGAAGAGCGTAATAAGGCCATTGACGAGCAATTGTTGTTAATTCGTAAATTGGCACCGGATATTGCCATTATCGAACAATAACAATGAAGTCTGTAAAGAAATACTGGAAGCCGGTACTTGTCGTATCGGCTTTCTTCATTGGCAACCGCGTATTCAATCACATAAATGCGTGGCTTGGAATTTCAATAATCATGCTGACTGTAGCATTTATAGTTTATAATATCATTAAAAAAGTAGAAAATGAAAAGAAAGATTGATTTTTTGATTGTGGCATTATTTGCCGTTGTTTTGTTTGCTTCATGCGAAAGAGTTGCTCCCAATTATGCCGGTGTCCTTATGGAGAACTACGGCAAACAAGGGAAAGAAGATTTTAAAATCGTTTCCGGTAAGGTATCTACATGGGAATTAGGCACAGAGCTTTTTCAAGTTCCGCTATTCGATCAGCGTGGAGAATTTGCCGAAGCTGTCACACTGAAAGCAGCCGATAATACAGAGTTCAAGGCACGTCCCACATATAGCTATAAAGTTATCAAGAACCGTGCCATTGATGTTGTCTTTGACAACAAGCATATTGGCCGTGGAAGTGATTTCATGTCTTCGTTAGAAGATAACATTTTGGAGCCACGTATATATATTTGATAAAAGAGGAAAGTCGGAAACATAAGACTGACAGTTTAATGGCTGATGGAGGTTCATTAGTGTTTGAGAAACGATTGGAACAGATAGTTGACAAAGAGTTTGAAAAAAGAGGTCTGCAATTACTCACATTCTCTGCCCAGTTGGAGTTCTCCGATAAAGTTCGCGAAAAAATTGATAGTAGAAATGAAGTGAATACCAATATCTCCGTGTTGGATCAACAAATTGAGGAACAGAAGAAGCGCAATGAACTGGAACAGTTAAAAACCGAGCAGGCTCTAATTCAGTCAAGAGGTCTGACAAAAGAAATATTATATAAACAGTTCATTGACAAATGGGATGGAACAAGCCCTTTGTATGGTATTGCTCCTGAATTTCTAAAAATAACAAAATAGTATGCCGACATTTCAACAAAGAAGAGATACAATATTGTCTCAATTTGCACAAGCAAAAGCCGATTTGGAAACACTTAATAGTGATATTGATACAGAAATCGAAAAGAATAAATCTGTTATTTCTACGCTAACTTCTAAAAATACAGAATTGGCCTCTTTAAAAAGTAATAATGAAAGCTCAATCAAGACTTTTGCTAAATTCTTAAAACAATAATCATTAACCCGATTAATAATCAGCTTCTCCCGGTGTGGCTTGGCCGCCTATCCGGGAACTATCATGCCTCACCTTTTTTCTTCTCTTTGCAAGTCGAGCCGAGTACGCTGCATACGCTCCACGGCGGTAGATACTACAAAGAGTCTTTTTGTTCATATAAGAATGCCTCTATTGTGGAGGCAAACGAATAAGTGGCGGAATTGGAAGACGCTTAGTTTCTGTGGTAAAAATGCACGAATAGCATCACGAGTCAGGTAATCATGCTATTAACACTTGACATACGTACAAACGGAAGCAGAAACGAAAATCCTGATTGCAACAGTTCCCGGTTCGAGTCCGGGCTTATTCTCATAAATCAATCATTATGAAAGTTGAAATTCCCGACTATTTCCTAAAATCCTTTATCCGACATTTTGAAAGGATAACCGAGAATTGTAAAGCTTCACCTTCTGACATCAAGACCAGTGAAGCACTAAGGCTTGGAAAGAAAGATGTAATTAAGCTCAAAAGATTTATAAACAAAAAAGTATAATTTATGAAACGAAGGATCATAGGTATAGATGTTGGCAAAAACGGTGGTATTGTAGTGTACGACACCGAGAATAACAAATTATTGGAGTGTATCAAAATGCCACCAACTCCCAAAGACTTATTAGATTTTCTCTCCATATACAAAGAAAATAGCGTTTGTTATTTGGAACGAGTGAATGGCATGACCGGACAAAGTGCTTCTGCCTCTTTTGTTTTTGGAGAAAGTTACGGACAGCTGACTATGGGATTGATAGCTTGTGGGATTCCGACAGTAACAGTATCTCCACAAACTTGGCAAAAAACTATAGGATTACGAAATACAGACAAATTGGGTAAGACAGAATGGAAAAACATCTTAAAGAAGAAAGCCCAACAGCTGTTCCCGTATGCAAAAGTTACATTGGCAACTTCGGATGCCTTACTAATATGTGAATATGGTAGAATTAAAGAAAAGGAATAATGGAAAAATTAAAAAAATGTAGCAAATGTGGCCGGGAACTTCCGGTCAGTGAGTTTTGGAAAAATCGTCTTCGGTGACTACAGTCCAGCCATCTTCCTCATCAATGAAGACTTCCCATGTTCCCATATTGATCATTGGTTCAATGGTAAAAACCATTCCCGGCACCAATAGCATACCAGTTCCTTTTTTCCCGAAATGTTCTACATCCGGTTCTTCATGGAACTCTATGCCTACTCCGTGTCCGCAGAGATCACGCACTACTGAGAATCCATTTTTTTTAGCATGTTTTTCAATGGCATGTCCTATGTCCCCTACAAAACCAAATGGTTTCGCAGCTTCCATGCCTATCTCCAGACATTCTTTAGCTACTCGTACCAGTTTTTCTTTTTGAGGTGTGGTTTTTCCAATGGTAAACATACGCGATGCATCGGCATAATAACCATCAAGAATGGTAGTACAATCCACATTGATGATATCTCCTTCTTCCAGAATATCGAATTCATTGGGAATACCGTGACAAACAACCTCATTGATAGAGGTGCAGCAACTTTTGGGAAAACCGTCATAACCTAAGGTTGCAGGAATGCCACCGTGATCTTTCGTATATTCATAAACCAGCTTGTCTATTTCCAATGTGCTCATGCCTGCATGGATCTCATGTTCTACAAGGTCTAGCACTCCGGTATTGACAATACCGCTACGGCGTATTCCTTCAATCTGTTCCGGTGTCTTGATCAGTTCACGTGAAGGTACTAAATGACCTCTATCTTGATAATAGAGAACCTTTTTATCTAACTCTGTGAGTTCCATACCTTTGGGAACTCTCCAGTTTATTTTATTTCTTTTCATATCAAAGGATTAATTGACTTACAAAGTTAGAGGAAATATTTGTAAAAATGGCTCATCCGGCAATAAATATCTTCATAAAAAGAGAATTTACATGAAATTTGACAGAAACAAATGTTAAATAATCATGTCTTTTACATGAATTTTATGTAGGAGAGTCTATTTTATTTTAATAAAAGGTTATATTTACCGCAAAAAACTAAGCATTCTATTATTAACTTCTTTAATTGAACATCAAAATGGATAAACATCAAATTGGAGTAAACGCAGGAAAAGTTTGGAAACTGCTGAATGACAATAAACGGTGGAGTTATTGTGATTTAAAAAGAGCTTCAGAATTGTCTGACAGAGATTTGAATGCAGCTATAGGTTGGCTGGCCAGAGAGAATAAAATAGACTTTGAATGTTCTAACGGAGACGATTGCCTGTTTCTGAGCGTCAATGTTTATATTGGCTGAATACGAGAAACAGATAATTATGTGGGGCCAAAACTTTCATAATTATCTGTTTTCTTTTTTTAATCAACTTTTCTAATCACTTTGGCCGGATTACCTACAGCAACGGAATTGTCGGGAATGTCTTTAGTTACGACACTTCCGGCTCCGATAATACAGCGATGACCTATTTTTACTCCGGGACAAAGAATAGCTCCTCCTCCTATCCAGCAATCTTCTCCGATAGTTACGGGATATGCATACTCTTTGGGTTCGCGTCGGGTTATGTAATCTACCGGATGATGTGGAGTATAGATCTGTACATTGGGCCCTATCAATGTATGTGCTCCTATGGTGATATATCCACCATCTAAAAATGTACAGTTGGCATTCACAAAGACATGCTCTCCTAAGCGGATGCCGTGTCCATGATCACAGTAAAATGGTGGACAGATGACAGAAGTGGAAGGGATACCCGGCACTAATTCTTCCAGCACTTCCCTGAAACCATCATCGTATGTACTCATCATCCGTAATTGGGCCACTAGTTTTTTGGCGTATATGAAACTGGCCTGTATTTCCGGTTTCTCCATATCGGCCAGCTGACTGTTACGCATTTTGTCTATCTCGTTCATAATTAAAGGGCTTTAAGATTTTGCCTCAAATGTAGGATTTGTTTTCCGTTCTGCCAAATATACACCACACAAGATAAGAAAACAGCCGGTAAGGGCTATCCAAGTTATCTTTTCATTAATAATGACCGCTGAAGTAAGAAGAGTTACCAAAGGGACGATATAAATATAGTTTGTACTTTTTACGGCTCCCAATTCCTTGACACAAGCATTCCAGGCTATGAAGCAGAGCATGGAGGCGACAAATCCCAAAAAGAGGAGATTTCCAAACACGATGGGTTGCATCATCAAGATATTGTCCCAATTTAACGGACGGAATAAAAACATGGGCAGAATGGTCAGCACTCCGTAGAAGAATACTTTACGGGTAATGAATACGATAGAATAATGATTATCCAATTGTTTGAGAATAAGGCAATAAAATGCCCACATCAATGCAGCGGTCAGTGAAAGAATATCTCCCAAAGGATTAATTTTCAGAATGAAACTGCCGTTGAAAACAACCAGCCCCACTCCTATCAAAGCCATGATCGATCCGTAAACAAGATGGCGGGTGAAAGGTTCTTTTCTTCTGAACAAATAAGAAAGCAGTGTGGTCAGAACAGGTGATGTGCATACTATCAGAGACACGTTGGAGGCTAATGTGATACCGAGAGCCGTATTTTCAGTAATGAAATAAATAGTTCCTCCACATAATCCGGCCAATAAAAGTAACAATTCATCTTTTACTCTGTTGGCAAATAGTTTTTTATAAGAAATACACCACATGCAAAGATAGGCCAGAGTGAAACGATAAAAGAAGATGTCGGAAGGACTTAATCCATGTTGGATTAGAATCTTAGTAGAAACAAAAGTAGTTCCCCAGATAGCTACAGTGATTATTGCCATTAAGTGATAGACGAACCTTGATTTGATAACATTCATAATTTATATGTGTTTTATTATGTTGCAAAGATAGGTTTTGTTTTCGAGAAACTTATCAAAATATATGGCATAGTTGAGCTGATACAAAGTTCGTTTGTTTTCTCACTTACCTTGGGCGCGGCCCTCAAGGTAAGTGAGATATTTCTATTTCCGGGGAATCCAGGAATCTACCAGCTCCTGATGTTCTTTTACCCATTTTTCCGCTCCTTCTTTTTCATTATATTCATTTTGTGATACATCATCCAGCAGGCTGCTGATTTCTTCGGTGCTCAGATGTATGTTTTCTATCAGTTTTGCCACAAACGGGTGTTGCTCACCAAATCCTTTGCGGGCAATGGCCGTAATTGTTTCCGCTTTACCAAAAATACCTTTCGGGTCCTCCAGAAATTTTAATTTAAAGCGGGTGAACATCCAATGGGGAGTCCATCCCGTCACCACAATCCATTGATGCTCGTCAACGGCTCTTTTTAGTACTGCGGTCATGGCCGGTCCGCTAGACTCCAGCAATTTGTAATCCAGATTGTATTTTTCTATGGCCATATCTGTAGCATGCATAATCCCTGCACCGGCATCAATGCCGATAATCTCGCCTCCGAATTTTTCTTTGTTGGCATTTAATTGCTCAATGGAATGAATGTCCACATAATCGGGGACTACCAGACCGATACGGGCATCCGGATAGATCTTGCCTAAGATTTCCAGATTCTTTCCGTATTGTTTCATATAATCGGCCTGTGTAGCCGGTAACCAAGCATCCATCAGCAAATCTACTTTGCCACGGGCCATTGTTGCATAGATAGGAGCCGGATCGGCATTCTTTAAAACGACATGATAACCTTGTTGTTCAAGAATCACTTCCGTCAAATAGGTCAGGGCGATGCCGTCGTCCCAGTTTATGTATCCAATGCTTATTGTCTTATCATCTTTTTTCCCGCTGCAAGAGGCAAGCAGCAGGAGGAAAGACAAAAAATATAGTATTTTCTTCATGCTTATTTCCCTTTCTTTTGTTTTCCAAGTCCTTGTGTTATTCTATCCAGAATGATGGCCAGGATGACTACTGCGATACCGCCTTCGAAACCTAAACCTATTTTCATCTGCGTGATACCTTTCAGTACGATTTCCCCTAACCCTCCGGCTGCAATCATAGCGGCAATGACCACCATGGAGAGCGACATCAGGATTGTCTGGTTTATACCGGTCATGATAGTGGGCAATGCCAGCGGTAATTGTACCTTGAATAATAATTGCATAGGTGTCGCACCAAAAGAGCGCGAAGCTTCTACAACATTCTTCGGTACTTGCTTGATACCCAGGCTGGTCAGACGCACTACGGGAGGCATGGCAAAAATAATGGTGGCAAAGGCTCCCGGAACGGTTCCCAGCCCGAAAAAGAGTACGGCAGGAATCAGATAGACGAAAGCAGGCATCGTTTGCATCAGGTCGAGGATAGGATGCAGAATTTTATCACATCGTTTGCTGTTTGCGCTCCATATTCCCAAGGGAAGTCCCATGATAAGAGCGATGATGGTAGACGAAAGCACCAATGCTAAAGTCTGCATGGTTTCGTTCCAAAATCCCATTCCCCAAATCAGCAATAATCCTAAAATGGTAAAAATGCTGACTCCTTTTCCCGATTTATACCAAGCCAGGATGGCCAGCAATGCTATTGTTACATAAAAAGGTATCCACATCAATATGTTTTGGAACCCATCTATGAACCCGCCTATTCCAACATTGATGGCGTCGAAAAGAGGGGCAAAGTTTTCTGTGAGCCAGTTGATGGCTGTTTCTATATATTTTCCTATGTTTATCATAATTCGATAGCGTTTTGAATAAGTTCATTAATTTCTTCTTTATCTTTTCCGGTCATCTCTACTACGATGGACGATAGAGGAACCAAGCCTTTCAGTTCGCGTTCTTCATTCACCACATAAATGGGAGAATTGGTTTTCGTGATTAAGGGAAGCAGATCCTCAATCTTTGTGTCCTCCGTAACGGAATGTACTTCACTTTGTACGGCTTCCTGGATTGATTTTATACCTTTACGCCGAAGAATGGCGGCACTTTCCAATGTAATCTCTCCTATCAGCTTGTCATTTTCATCTATCACAGGAAGCACGGTAATATCTCTTTCTTTCATCTTTCTGATCAGAACCTCGGGACCTTCTTTACGCAGACGGGCTACGGCGGGACGGGTTATCATAATACTTCCTGCCGTTATGATTTTGCTCCGGTCCACATTTTCTACAAATCTTGCCACATAGTCATTGGCCGGTTCAGTTAAAATTTCTTCTGAAGTTCCGACTTGCACCACTTCTCCATCTCTCATAATGGCAATGCGGTCACCCAGTTTAATTGCTTCGCTCAAATCATGCGTGATAAAGACGATGGTCTTTTTCATTTTGGACTGCAGTGCCAGCATTTCATCTTGCATTTGTACGCGGATCAATGGGTCCAGAGCGGAAAAGGCTTCATCCATCAGTAATATTTCCGGATCATTTGCCAAAGCGCGTGCCAATCCCACACGTTGCTGCATTCCGCCGGAAAGTTGTCCGACCATCTGATTCTGATATCCTTTCAGCCCGACTATTTCCATACTCTTCATGGCTTTTTTCTCACGTTCCTGTTTGGGAACTCCTTGGAGTTCGAGCCCGAATGCAATATTGCTTAAAACACTGCGATGAGGTAACAAACCAAAATTTTGGAACACCATAGCTATTTCCCGGCGGCGCATTTCCAGCAATTCCTTATCAGATGCGGCAGTAATGTCTGTTCCATTAATCAGTACTTGTCCTTTTGTGGGTTTGATTAACCGGTTTATGCAGCGCAATAAAGTTGATTTGCCACTGCCCGACAGTCCCATGATTACGAAGAACTCTCCTTCTTTGATTGTCAGATTGGCGTTTTTAACTGCTACAGTACAATTAGTCGCCTTTAAAATTTCATTTTTGCTTTTTCTTTCTTTCAACATCCGGAACGCTTTCTGCTTTTCCGGACCGAAAACAAGATACAAGTCTTTTATTTCTATTTTGTTCATAGTCTATAATAGTTTAAATTAATTAAGAATAGGGAGGAATTGACGGAAGTAAATTGAGATGTCATCCGGTATATTTAACGAAACAAAATATAAAAAGGTTCATCATAAGATGAGTTTTATTGATCAGTAAATATGTTTTTTTACAGCTTGTTATTGTTTACTCCCTACGGGAGTGGTTCAGAAAGTCCGAGATTAAAAAAAGCTAATCAGAAAGCGTTTTCTATAAAACAGAAATTAAGTATTATCCTTTTGTCGAGCGTTCATTTTATTCTATCTTTGTCACGCAAAACAGAATAAATATATGGATAGTATTTTAATTATTGATGATGAACCGCAAATACGCAAACTTCTTTCGCGTATGATGGAATTGGAAGGTTACGAAGTATTCCAGGCAGCCGATTGCCAGTCTACATTGAAACAACTTAAGTTACATAATCCCCAAGTGGTGTTGTGTGATGTGTTTTTGCCGGACGGCAATGGAGTGGATATGGTTACAACCATCAAAAAACTCTATCCAGAATTGGAGGTGATACTTTTGACCGCCCACGGTAACATTCCGGATGGTGTGCAGGCAATCAAGAATGGAGCCTTTGATTATATCACCAAAGGGGATGATAATAATAAAATTATTCCGTTAATCAGCCGGGCTATGGCTCAGGCTAAAAAGAATGTAGGGGAAAAAGTGAAAACAGAAGAGACCCAAAGTTTCTCTTTTGACGCTATAAAAGGGAAGTCGGAGGGTATGCAACAAGCCGTAGCATTGGCCCGAAAGGTTTCGGCAACGGATGTTACAGTCTTGCTGACCGGAGAAACAGGCACGGGGAAAGAGGTCTTTGCACAAGCCATCCATCGCAACAGTCTTCGCAAAGAGAATGCTTTTGTGGCTGTAAACTGTTCTGCTTTTAGCAAAGATCTGCTTGAAAGCGAGATATTCGGTCATAAAGCCGGTTCGTTTACCGGAGCGATGAAAGATAAGAAGGGGCTGTTCGAAGTGGCCGATAACGGAACCATCTTTTTGGATGAAATAGGTGAAATGGCTTTCGAGCTGCAAGCCAAATTGCTTCGTGTGCTCGAAGCGGGAGAGTACATCAAGATAGGCGACACGAAACCGACGAAAGTGAATGTCCGCGTTATCTCCGCCACCAATCGGGACCTGAAAAAAGAAATAGAACAAGGTAATTTCCGTGAAGATCTTTATTATCGTCTTTCTGTTTTTCAGATACACCTCCCTCCTCTTCGTGAGCGCAAAGAAGACATCGAACTTTTGGCGGAAAGCTTTATCCAACTCTTTTCAAAGAAACTGGGGAAACAGGTGGAAGGGATGGCTCCGGAGTTCTTGAAAGCTTTGAAAGCTGCCGACTGGAGAGGAAATATCCGTGAATTGCGAAACGTGATAGAACGCAGCATGATTGTCTGCGACAAACAGCTCACCTTACAAGATCTTCCCATTGAAATACAGAATGCCCGGCAGGAAGATTATTCCGGCAAGAATTATTCGGAGTTTGAACTGGCCGCTATGGAAAAACGTCATATCGCTAAAGTTCTGCAACATACTAAAGGAAACAAGACCGAGGCTTCACGTTTATTGAAAATAGGTTTGACTACTTTATATAGAAAGATAGAGGAATACGGCATTTAGTTGTTGCAGGTCATTGATCAACCCTTTCCTGCCCTATGGTTAAGTCTTTTTATACGGATGTATTCTATCTCCATAGCCTTTGGAGTTATCTCCATAAGCTTTGGAGTTGACTCCCAAGGTTATGGAGTTGACTCCAAAGACTTGCGGAGATAAAACAAACAGGAAGAAAACCCTTAACCATAGGGCAGGAAAGGATTAGGGATACGGATAAGACCTTTTAATGACGAATCCGGTTCCCAAGTCTTTTATGTATTCCTTACGGATAAACAGCCCCACTCAAATTCTACTGCTTCACGAAAGACCATAGGCAGCATTATTGCAAGATGGTTTCAGCAAAGATGGCTACGGAATCAATACATTCCGGATATAGAAATGATCCGTGACTTTCTTCAGCAAGACAAGAGCTTTCGATATACTTCGGCATCTTTCTCCGAGAAACAGCATACAATCACTTCTCCTTCATAGCCATGTGCCATTTCTTCCCCGATGGCATTCAATGCGATACGTGCCGCTTCTTCCTTGGGATAATGATATACGCCGGTACTGATACAGGGGAATGCAATGCTTTGGATGCCGTTCTCTCTCGCTAGTATGAAACTGGTATGATAGCATGATGCAAGTTTTTCGGCTTCTCCATGCGTTCCCCCATGCCATACGGGTCCTACGGTATGAATCACTTTCCTGCATGGCAGGTTGTATGCATCGGTTATCTTGCTTTCCCCCGTCGGACAACCGCCCAATGTTTTACATTCCGCTAACAACGCCGGGCCTGCAGCCCGATGGATAGCTCCATCTACACCACCGCCACCCAGCAACGAGCAGTTGGCTGCATTTACAATGGCGTCGACTTTTAAAGTAGTGATATCGGCTACGGTAACATTTATCTTCTTCATTTTTCCTTTCTGTTTTTCTGTATTAAAACCTTTATACAAAGCTATATAATAAATTAGGGAATTATGCAGTTTGGCAGCAAATAAATCAATTATTCTCCTGTTTTGATATTCTTCCCTTTTCATTTTGAAAAGATTTTCTTTTGCTCCCTCTTTTTTCTTGTTGTTATATCTGTATATAAATCAATTACTTATCTCCTGTTTGCCGATAATGGCACACTATTGGCATATAGCGTGGCAGTTAACAATAGTATTAATTAAAAAAAGGAATTATGGATTTATTTTCAATCGGATTTGTGGTTTGTACCTTGAGCGGCATAGCTTGCTTTTGGCTTTTCTTTAAATGCATAGACTGGTTCGAGAAGATCTAAAAAAAGAAAGGAGAAACAAGTTATGTACACAGCATTATTTGTAGTTAGTTTGATTATGTTCGGCTATATGATGTATGTTCTCATCAAGCCGGAGAAGTTTTAAAAAAGTAAGTTAAGAAATAAAGAGTTATGAATACTGAAGTTTTAGGTGTTATAGCGCAAATTGTCTTAATGGTAGTGCTCAGCTATCCTTTGGGCAAATATATCGCTAAAGTTTATAAAGGTGAAAAGACTTGGTCGGATTTTATGAAGCCCGTTGAACGGGTTATGTTCAAACTGAGTGGCATCAATCCCAATGAGGAGATGAACTGGAAACAGTTTTTGAGAGCCTTGCTGGTGGTAAATCTATTTTGGTTCCTTTGGGGGATGGTACTGTTGGTTACACAAGGTGTGCTGCCGCTTAACCCGGATGGAAATGTCGGTCAGACTGCGCATCAGGCATTCAATACTTGTATCAGTTTCATGGTGAACTGTAACTTGCAACATTATAGCGGTGAAAGTGGGCTGACTTATTTTACTCAGCTATTCGTCATCATGCTCTTTCAGTTTATTACTGCCGCTACCGGTATGGCTGCCATGGCAGGTATAATGAAAGCGCTGGCAGCAAAGACTACTCAGACTATTGGCAATTTCTGGAACTATTTGGTATTAAGTTGTACCCGTGTCCTGTTGCCTCTTTCATTGGTCGTAGGCTTTATCCTGATTGTGCAAGGAACTCCGATGGGCTTTGACGGAAAAATGAAAGTGACCACCATGGAAGGAGCTACACAATATGTATCACAAGGCCCTACGGCGGCTATTGTCCCTATCAAACAATTGGGTACTAATGGTGGTGGTTATTTTGGTGTAAACTCTTCTCATCCATTGGAGAACCCTACCTATTTTGCCAATATGGTGGAATGTTGGTCTATCCTTATCATACCTATGGCGATGGCATTTGCATTCGGTTTCTATCTGAAACGTAAAAAATTGGGTTATAGTATATATGGTGTCATGCTGTTTGCCTATCTGGTAGGAGTTTGTATCAATGTGAGTCAGGAGATGGGTGGTAATCCACGTATTGACGAAATGGGGATAGCGCAGGATAATGGCGCGATGGAAGGTAAAGAAATACGTTTGGGCTCGGCCGCCACTGCTTTGTGGAGTATTACTACTACGGTTACTTCCAATGGTTCTGTCAATGGTATGCACGATTCAACAATGCCGCTTTCGGGTATGATGGAAATGCTGAACATGCAGATCAACACATGGTTTGGCGGTGTAGGTGTGGGATGGATGAACTACTTTACATTTATTATTATCGCCGTGTTCATCAGTGGGTTGATGGTAGGCCGTACACCGGAGTTCCTTGGTCATAAAGTAGAAGCACGTGAAATGAAGATTGCTTCCATTGTGGCACTACTTCATCCGTTTATCATTTTAGTTGGTACGGCATTGGCTGCTTATCTGTTTGTTCATGCGCCTGCATTTGTGGAAAGTGAAGGTGGCTGGCTGAACAATCCCGGATATCATGGTCTGAGCGAAATGCTTTATGAATACACCTCGTGTGCCGCCAATAATGGTTCCGGTTTTGAAGGACTGGGTGATAACACATGGTTTTGGAACTACTCTTGTGGTATTGTGCTGATATTAGGACGTTTTGTCCCGATTGTAGGTCAAGTGGCCATAGCAGGTATTCTGGCTAAGAAAAAATTTATTCCCGAAAGCGCCGGCACATTGCAAACCGATACAGTGACATTCGGTGTGATGACATTTGCGGTTATTTTTATTGTTGCCGCACTATCATTCTTCCCGGTACATGCATTAAGCACTATTGCCGAGCACTTGAGTTTATAATTCTGATAACAGACAACGATATTAATAGAAGATATGAAAGATAATAAATCAGCTTCTTTATTTCAGAAGGAGCAAGTTATTGACAGCATAAAACAATCATTCGTGAAGTTGAATCCGCGAGTGATGATTAAGAATCCGATTATGTTCACGGTAGAGGTTTGTACAGCTATTATGTTCTTGGTGATGCTCTACTCTATCGTTAATGATTCACAAGGCTCATTTATTTATAATTTATGGGTTTTCGTAATCCTGTTCATCACCTTGTTATTTGCTAATTTTGCTGAAGCTATTGCCGAAGCGCGCGGAAAAGCACAAGCCGATAGCCTGAGGAAGACTCGTGAGGAAACCCCTGCCAAATTGATTGTGAACGGGACTTTGAAAACTGTCAGTAGTTCCCGGTTAAAGAAAGGTGATATTTTTGTATGCGAGGCAGGAGATGTAATTCCTGCCGATGGCGAGATCATCGAAGGACTGGCGTCTATTGACGAAAGTGCCATCACAGGCGAATCCGCTCCTGTAATCCGTGAAGCAGGCGGTGACAAGAGTTCAGTAACAGGAGGTACAAAAGTATTGTCCGATCAGATAAAAGTAATGGTAAGCACCCAGCCGGGTGAAAGTTTCCTGGATAAGATGATTGCATTGGTGGAAGGCGCATCCCGCCAGAAAACACCGAATGAAATTGCATTGACTATCCTGTTGGCAGCATTTACATTGGTCTTTGTCATTGTGTGTATCACCCTTAAACCGTTTGCCGATTATACGGGAACTGTCATTACCATTGCTTCTTTTCTGTCCTTGTTTGTCTGCCTCATTCCTACCACTATCGGAGGATTGCTTTCGGCTATCGGTATCGCCGGGATGGATCGTGCTTTGCGTGCCAATGTCATAACCAAATCGGGTAAAGCAGTGGAAACAGCCGGAGACATAGATACTTTGCTTCTTGATAAAACAGGAACAATAACTATAGGAAACCGTAAAGCTACCCGTTTTTATCCGGCTCAGGGAGTGGATGAACATGCTTTCATCGAAGCCTGCCTGCTCTCATCTGTATCTGATGATACTCCGGAAGGCAAATCTATTATTGAACTGGGACGTGAATCGGGTTTACGGATGCGTAATTTGAATACCGATGGTGCTCATATGATAAAATTTACCGCCGAAACCAAATGCTCGGGTATTAACTTGAAGGATGGAACAGAAATCCGTAAAGGTGCATTTGATGCGATCCGCAAGATAGCTTTGTCTGCCGGAAACCCTTTCCCAAAAGAAACGGAAGATATCATTCAAACCATTACAAGTAATGGAGGTACTCCATTGGTGGTAAGTGTCAATAAGAAAATTGCCGGAGTAATAGAATTGCAGGATATCATAAAACCGGGTATTCAGGAACGTTTTGAACGTTTACGCAAGATGGGGGTAAAAACAGTCATGGTGACGGGAGATAACCCATTGACCGCCAAATATATTGCAGAGAAAGCCGGAGTAGATGACTTCATAGCCGAAGCTAAACCAGAAGATAAGATGGAGTATATCAAGAAAGAGCAGGCTGCCGGCAAACTGGTTGCCATGATGGGTGACGGAACAAATGATGCTCCTGCCCTTGCCCAAGCTAATGTGGGGGTTGCCATGAATAGCGGTACACAGGCTGCCAAGGAAGCAGGGAATATGATGGATTTGGATAATGATCCTACCAAGCTGATAGAGATTGTCGAGATAGGTAAACAATTGCTGATGACACGTGGTACACTGACCACTTTCTCCATAGCCAATGATGTGGCCAAATATTTTGCCATTGTTCCTGCATTGTTCATGCTTTCCATTCCGGAACTGGCTGCATTGAATATTATGGGGCTGCATAGCCCTGAGAGTGCTATCTTGTCTGCGGTTATATTCAATGCCGTCATTATTCCTATTCTGATTCCGCTGGCATTGAAAGGAGTTCAATACAAACCGATAGGAGCTTCTGCCTTGCTTCGTCGTAATCTTTTGATATATGGCATAGGTGGTGTTATTGCTCCTTTTGTGGGTATTAAATTAATAGATTTAGTAGTAGGATTATTCTTTTAACAAGTAAACGACAATGAAAAATTTTATAAAGTCATTCAGACTGACCTTAGTCTTTTGTGTGTTTTTCTCAGTATGCTATATACTAGTCTTATGGATTTTCGCTCAGTTTGCCGGACCTAATTCCGGCAATGCCGAGGTGGTGGAACTTAACGGAAAAGTGGTAGGTGCCGCCAATGTGGGACAATCATTTACGGAAGATATCTATTTCTGGGGACGTCCTTCGTGTGCCGGAGATGGTTATGATGCAACCAGTTCGGCCGGTAGCAATAAAGGCCCTACCAATGAGGAGTATCTGGCTGAAGTAGAAGCGCGGATTGATACATTTTTAAAGCATCATCCTTACTTGAGCCGTAAGGAAGTACCTGCCGAAATAGTCACAGCCAGCGGTTCCGGGCTGGATCCTGACATCACTCCGGCCTGCGCATACGTGCAGGTACAACGTGTGGCTAAAGCTCGCGGAATGAGTGAGGAAACTGTAAAAGCTATTGTAGATAAAGCTGTGGAAAAACCGTTTATGGGCATATTCGGTACAGAGAAGGTGAATGTATTAAAACTGAATGCTGCTTTAGAAAAGGCAAAATAATAAAAAATATATAGTCATTAAATTAGGAAGATGTGCGTCATGAAAAAGAGAAGTTTCCTGGATACCGAGAGCCTGTCGGCTCTAGAAGCTGTGGCTATCATTGTATTGTTCTTTGCTTTGATAACATGGATTCTTGATCTTTGACGTGCATCACCCTATTGAATGATGCATCTTGATTCAGAAAAACTCAAAATGGATATTTTCTTTCAGACAATAAGAAGGAAATAGTATAAATATGTAAAACACGAATATTGATTAGTTTAATTTTTTAAGATGAAAAAGAATTTGAAAAAAGTGGTCTTGGTGCTGGCTCTACTGTTGCCTGGAGTGATAAAAGCACAAGAATTTAACGTAACGGCTAAGGCGGATTTTGTAAGTGATTACATTTGGCGTGGCGCTTACCAGAATTCAGGATTTTCTGTACAGCCTACATTAGGATTATCTTACGGCAATCTTTCTTTGTCTGCTTGGGGGAGTCAGAGCCTGACCAAGACAGACGGTGCACAAGAGTTTGACATCAATTTGAGTTATACCATTGGCGGTTTAGGTATTACAGTGACCGACTATTGGTGGAATGGCATCACCATGCCCTACGGGGATTATAAACATGATCATCATTTTGAAGGAACATTAGCTTATAATTTCGGCGAGAACTTTCCTCTGACCTTGAGCTGGTCTACCATGTTTGCGGGAGGAGACGATAACAAAGACGGTGATCGTGCTTATTCCACTTATATCAATGCTTCTTATAATATTGCTTGCCCGGCAGAAATTACGCTCACTCCTTCCGTTGGTTTCACTCCCTGGAAAGGAATGTATGATGCTGATGGTGCTGCTTTTACAGATATTGCTTTAAAAGCTTCCAAGAACATTAATATTACAGATCATTTTTCTTTGCCTTTGTTTGTACAGGCTATTGTTTCGCCCTCATTTGACAAAACTTATCTGATAGCCGGATTAAGTATTGGGTTTTAAATATGTGATTTTTTTAACAAAAGGAAGTGTCAAAACGAAACCGGACTATCCAATCGTTAACTGTAGGGGCAGGGTTTGCCTGCCCGAAGACACAAAGCAAACTATTTTCGGGCGAGCGAACCTCGCCCCTACGAACGAAACGACAGCATTATCCACGTTTTGACAACCCTTTTTTGTTGTATAGAGTGACTTATCCTTTTTTGAGTCTTGCCGGACGTGGTATTTTTGTTCAAAGAGTTACCACGTGGAGAATGGAGTATGGCAAAAACTAAAGATAGTTTTGTATCTCTTTAATGTTATTCAACTTAATAAAGTGGGAGTGCGTTACTTCTCCTTCATATTGTTCGTGTGCCCAAGTGACATGATGAGGTACATAGGCTGCATAACCTCCGAGTTCCAATATGGGAATAATATCCGACTTTATCGAGTTACCTATCATCAGTAAATTTTCTGCCTTACATCCTAAATGATCAAGCAATCTTTTATAATCCGCATTTTTCTTGTCGCTCATTATTTCTATGTGACAAAAGTATTCTTGTAGTCCGGACGCAGAAATCTTTCTTTTTTGATCGAACAAATCATCTTTGGTGGCCAATACTAATTTATAATTTTCGTGCAAGGCTGATATGACTTCTTGCACACCGTCCAATAATGTGATTGGTCTTTGCAGAAGTTCCTGACCTGATCGGAGGATTTCTTTTACGAGATTGAGGTCTCCTTCTCCATTAGTAACTTTGCAAATGGTTTCAATCATGCAAAGCAGCATTCCTTTCAGTCCATAACCATAGATATGCAGATTTTTTATTTCTGTCTTGAACAATTCTTCTGATACGGAAGGAGCCGGTGAATATTTCCTCAGAAGATGACAAAATTTGTGTTCCAACTCTTGAAAATAAAGTTCATTTTCCCAAAGAGTGTCATCGGCATCAAAAGCGATAAATTCTATTTTATTTTTCATGTTTTATTATTAGAATAGGAAGAGAGAGCAATCATATCATAATGTATTATTTTGTCCGTCTTTTACGTTCTGTATAAATTCAGCAACATTTCGTCCATCCACCAAGCCATGGTGGACACTGATGGATATAGGAAGCAAAAGTTTCTTTTTTTCTTGTATCAGCTTACCTGTGGAAATTTTGGGTATAGAATCTCCTGTTTGAATTGAACCGGCATGTTTCATCTCGGAAAAGGCAAACCAGGGCAGAGCCGAATAACGGATGACATCCGCTCTTGCTGTGTCCTTGGAAAAAGAAAGTCCGGTACTGTTTTTTACTCTATGTATTTCCTTTTCTGCATTTTCAATAAATAAGGAAAGATCTGTGTCATACTCAAAAAATCCAAAGCCAAAAGTTCCGTCCTCTCTTCCGATAGTGGGCGAAATATTGATTTTATCATATTCTACTACTTCTCCGTTTTCTATACGTAATTTGAATGCAGTAGTCGCATTGATACATTTCAATAGGAAGTGCACAGAATAAAGAAAAAAAGAAACTTCCATATTTTTACTTTGTTGATATATGCTTGTGAAATCAACAGTCGTGGTAATTCCCCAAAAAGGGTCATCGAGAGCCGAGAAGAATTTAAAATGCTCTTTTCTATTCCAATTGTCCAGGTTAATAACTCGCTTCATTTTCTATTTACTCTGTTTTTCTTTTATGTGTATTATTTCTGTTACAACTATTTTAACGATAAAACGTATTGTTGCAAATATACAAAAAGTATTTTAACAGAGATGTTCTTTGTTTGCTTTAAATCCATTTTATTATCTCCTGTTCTGTGTTAAAGTTAAGAATGGATAACAGCAACTATTTTAAAAGGTTATTCAGGACTGGTAATCAACTATATGTCTGTTTTGTTTATAAGGGAAAGAATTCTATTAAATTCATAAGTCAGTTTTTTGTGTGGATAACAATGTAGGTGATAGAATTGGCAATAAAGTATAAATCGCTATAAGGATAAAATAATATTTTATTTAATCAAAAACAAAAGCAACAAATACCTGTCGGGCAAATTTGTTGCTTCTGTTTATTCAGGAAGGTCACATGACAAAAGAGTCTTGTAATTGAGTTTGTTTTATTACATCAAATTTTTCTGATGGAATATCCAGAAAGGCTTTGCACAGTGTCATTAATGCCTTTTCTCTATCTTGTTCCCGTACCAGCACTGAAAGATTGTGAGTACTGCTGCCATATGAAATCATGCATACCGGCATCTCTTTCAGCGTTTCTATAATTCTGGCTTCCAACCCTGTATGCTTTTCCCAATTTAGATCGCCAATAACGCTGACCACAGACATTTCTGTTTCCATTCCTATTTCCGCATACTTATGTAATTCACGATATATCAGGCGTAATGTGTCGTTGCTACATTTCACAGCCAATGAAACACTCACATTAGAGGAAGTCGCTAAATAGACAGGAACCTTATATTTCTCGAACACATCAAATACTTTGCCAATAAATAGATAAGAAGTAAGAACCCCCAATGAACGAAGTTTGACAAAGACCACACCTCTGCGTGAAACAGCAGCTTTTACTTTTGTTCCTGTTTTTTCTGATGATATCCGTAATGTATCTTCCGGTGTTTTTATCAATACAATGGCCATACCGGCAGTGCGCGCCAGCGGAATACATTCCGGATGAAGCAATGCAATGCCGCTATCAATAAAATTCTCGGCTTCACCGTATGTAAGAGTCCGAGTATGTTCCATACCTCGGAAACAAATTTCATCAGAACGTAAGGATGTTATAATTTCATCCGCATGGAATACAGCCCCGATAACAGTGGCATAATACTCATTTCCTATTTGTGGGAAGAAATCCACTTCATCATATGCATTTTTACACAAACGGCTTTGGGTAATAAGAATGGGGACATCGGGACAGTCTTTCATCAGTTCTTCTACATTTTTTTTCACATACTTTATATCCGGTTTCCGATCAAGCCCTAGTCGCATGAAATGACATGAGTTCAAGATGAAGTTCTTTTTCGTACATTCTTCTAAATAATGTGACAGAATAAGAGAGGATATCATTGCTCCGTGAGCCATAATCTCATGATCGTCAATGATGTTCGGATTTTCATTACATAAACGGGAAATTTGATCGATGTGTACTTTTATTTCTTTGGCAGCTTCTGCTTTCTGCATTTCGGAGGAAAGAAGATTGTCCAACCAATTTCCACAATCATTCTCGAAATCCTGCAATTGATTCATAACCTTTTCGATATCGAGATGGAATAAAGAAATAGAAACAGCTTGCAGCTTTTGGGCAATGCCGGTAAAAGTGTCGAGCACTATAATAGAACGTTCGTTCATGCTAATTACTTCAGTCCGATGTTTCAGTTCGGTGGCAGATTTAATATTTTCTAAATTATATACTTTCATTTTTGTATTGCATTTTATTCTTTTGGAGTTTCTTTTTCATTTTAACAGGCAAATTTCCATATTGGAAAGCTATATTCTTACTAGTTTCATCTTTATTAATTTGTTAATCAGTTGTTTCTTATTGTTTGCTCGCTACCTTTTCTATAAGTTGATAGCGTTATACTCTGTATAAATCAAAATCGATGCCATTACAAAAATTGCACTTTTATCTTTCGGCTATTTCATTTCCCATTTTAGAAAAAAGGCTTTCATATTGAAAAAGTATAAACTAATTGACAAGTATATATCATATTGATAATAAGATATTTAAGTTGGTGGTATGACTTTTGTCATCTAACTGAAAAAAAGAATTATATAAAAATGAAATTGTATATCATATCAAACAGACTGCCCGTGAAGGCTGTCGCAGAACAAGATACCTTTGTTTTCTCACGTAGTGAAGGAGGTCTGACAACAGGCCTAAATTCCCTACAAGGCAATTACGAGAAACATTGGGTGGGGTGGCCAGGGCGGTCAACTCCCTGGTGGCTGACGGCTGCATCATTGAGGGCGAGGTGGAGAACTCCATCCTCTTCCGCGGCGTCCGTGTGGAGAAGGGGGCCAAGGTCTGCGGATGCGTGCTGATGCAGGGCACCGCTGTTCAGGCCGGCGCGGTGCTCAAGTACGCCATCACCGACAAGAACGTGCGGGTCAACCCCGGCCGGATGCTGATGGGCCACAACACCTATCCGCTGTCCATTGCGAAGAACGAAATTGTATGACGACTCCAGGGGGGACGCTATCCCCCCCTAGATACGCGGTCACCGTGCCGCCCTCTGGGCGGCACAATGGCCGCGATACCCCTCACCCACGCTCGCGCGGGTGGTTGCCCCTGCCGCTCAATTTCGACATAAGGAGAGCCTATGAACATCTTATTTGCCACCTCTGAGTGTGCGCCCTTCATCAAGACCGGCGGACTGGCCGACGTGGCCGGCGCTCTGCCCAAGGCGCTGGCCGGAAACGGCCATGACGTGCGGGTGATCCTCCCCCTCTACGAAGGCATCGGCGAGGAATGGCGCAGTCAGATGACCTACCTCCAGTGCTTCCACATCACCCTGGCCTGGCGCAGCCCCTACTGCGGCATCTTTGAGCTGAAGCGGGACGGCGTCACCTACTGGTTTGTGGACAACGAATACTACTTCAAGCGTTCCAACATTTACGGCCACTACGACGATGGCGAGCGCTTCGCCTACTTCTCCCGGGCTGTGGTGGAGAGCATGGGCTGGCTGAACTGGCATCCAGACGTGCTCCACTGCAACGACTGGCAGACCGCCCTGGTGCCCATCTATCTGCTGGAGGAGCGCCACCGCATCCCCCAGCTCTGCGACACCAAGAGCGTGTTCACCATCCACAACATCGAGTACCAGGGCCGATACGGCAGCCAGACTTTGAAGGATGTGTTCGGGCTCAACGACGGGTACTTCAACGAGCACATGCTGGCCTACCACGGAGACGTGAATCTGATGAAAGGGGCTATCTATGCCGCCGACTACGTGACCACCGTCTCCCCCACCTACGCCGACGAGCTCCAGTACTCCTTCTATGCCCACGGCCTGGAGGGGGTTATCGCCGACAACCGCCACAAGCTGCGCGGCATCCTCAACGGCATCGACACCGAGGTGTATGACCCCTGGCGGGACAAGGGCCTGACCAAGTTCTTCTCGGCGCGGCAGATGGCGGGCAAGAAGAACTGCAAAGCCGCCCTGCAGCAGATGTCCGGCCTGCGGGAGAACCCGGACGCCCCCATCATCGCCTGCGTGTCCCGCCTGGTGCGGCACAAGGGCTTCGACCTGGTCACCGCCGCCATCCACGAGATTATGGGTATGGACGTACAGATGATCGTCCTGGGCACCGGCGACTGGAACTATGAGGAGGCCTTCCGCCAAGCTCAGAACCAGTACCCCGGCCGCTTCGCCGCCCACATGATGTACTCCCCCAACCTGTCCACCGCCATCTATGGCGGCGCCGACCTGTTCCTCATGCCCTCCATCTCCGAGCCCTGCGGCCTGAGCCAGATGATCGCCATGCGCTACGGCACCATCCCCGTGGTGCGGGAAACCGGCGGCCTGCGGGACTCCGTGGTGCCCTACAACAAGTTCACCGGCGAGGGCACCGGCTTCTCCTTTGCCAACATCAATGTGCAGGAGATGACCGGCGTACTGAGCGAGGCGGTGAACCTCTACCACAACGAGCCCAAGGCGTGGAAGGCCCTCCAGAAGAACGCCATGACCGCCGACTTCTCCTGGGAAAAGTCGGCCAAGGCTTATGAGGAGATTTACGGCTGGGTGACCGGGAAATAGGGCCGCTTTTTACGCTTGACAGTACCATATTCCCATGATAGAATGAGCGCTCCGTGGCGGGTGTGTCCTTCCGCGGAGCGTTCCTATGTTGATCTCAACAGAAACAGGAGATGTCTGCATTGCACAAATATACCAAAAAAGAGCTGATGACCCTCATCACGGGCAAACTGCGCCGCAACTTCGGCCGTGACGTGGAGGAGGCCACCAGCCTGCACATGTTCAAGGCCTGCGCCCTGGTGCTGCGGGACATCATGTCCGAGCGGCAAATGAAGACCGCCGACCGGGTGGCCGTGGAGCACCTGCGCCAGGTTCACTACCTGTCCCTGGAGTTTCTGATGGGCCGGTCCCTGATGAAGAACGCCTACAACCTGGGCGTGGCGGAGCCGCTGAAGCAGGCCATCGAGGGCCTTGGGTTTTCCGCGCCCGACCTGTTTGAGGCCGAGCCCGACGCCGGCCTGGGCAACGGCGGCCTGGGCCGCCTGGCCGCCTGCTACCTGGACTCCATGACCACCCTGGAGATCCCCGCCACCGGCTACTCCATCTGCTACGAGCTGGGCATCTTCAAGCAGAAGATCGTGGACGGCCAGCAGGTGGAGCTGCCCGACAACTGGCTGGGGCTGGGCGACGCCTGGCTCATCCCCAAGATGGACGAGACCGAGGAGGTCCGCTTCGGCGGCAAGGTGGAGGACGAGTGGGACGCGCTGGGCCGCCACCGGGTAAAGCACACCGGGTATGATGTGGTGCTGGCCGTGCCCAAGGACATGGAGATCGCCGGCTACGGCACCGAGCACGGCAACCTGCTCCGCCTGTGGGACGCCAACAGCCCCACGCCGGTGGACATGAACCTGTTCTCCTCCGGCCAGTATCTGAAGGCGGTGGAGCAGCGGGCCATGGCGGAGTCCATCTCCAAGGTGCTCTACCCCGAGGACAACCACTACGAGGGCAAGTCCCTCCGCCTCAAGCAGCAGTATTTCTTCGTCTCCGCCACCATCCAGTCCATCGTGCGCAAGCACCGGGCCGAGTACGGCACCCTGCGCAACTTCCACCTCAAGCATGTCATCCAGATCAACGACACCCACCCCACCCTGGCCATCCCGGAGCTGATGCGCATCCTGCTGGACGAGGAGGGGTACGGCTGGGACGAGGCGTGGTACATCGTCACCCACACCATCGCCTACACCAACCACACCGTCCTGGCGGAGGCGCTGGAGCGCTGGCCCCAGCAGCTCATTGAGAAGTGGTTGCCCCGCATCTGGCAGATCCTCATCGAGATCTCCAACCGCTACCAGCGGGCGCTGACCGACTACTTCCACGGCGATCTGTCCAAGGTGGCCCCCATGGCTATCATCTGGGGCGGCGAGGTGCGCATGGCCAACCTGTGCGTGTGCGCCTGCTTCAAGATCAACGGCGTGTCCGCCCTCCACTCCGACATTCTGAAGCGGGACGTCTTCCACGACGCCTATGCCCGCACCCCCGACAAGTTCACCAACGTCACCAACGGCATTGACCACCGCCGCTGGCTCAGCGAGTGCAACCCGGAGCTGGACGCCCTGATCCGCGACTGCTGCGGCAAGGACAAATACCTGCTCCAGCCCGACGCCCTCAAGGAGCTGGAGCAGTACCGGGACGACGCGGGCGTGCTCTCCCGCCTGGGGCAGATCAAGGCGGACAATAAGAAGGCCTTCGCCGCCTGGGTGGCCCGGGAGAGCGGCGTCATCCTCAACACCGACGCCCTCTTTGACGTGCAGGTGAAGCGGCTGCATGAGTACAAGCGGCAGCTGCTCAACGTACTGCACATCATCTACCTCTACCAGCGCATGAAGGCCGACCCCCATTTCGACTTCACCCCCCGCACCTACCTGTTTGGCGCCAAGGCGGCCCCCGGCTACGCGGTGGCCAAGCGGATCATCCGCCTCATCAACTCCGTGGCCGACATGATCGCCAGGGACCCCGCCTGCAAAGACCGGCTCCAGGTGGTCTTCCTGGAGAACTACCGGGTGAGCCTGGCGGAGAAGCTGATGCCCGCCAGCGAGCTCTCCGAGCAGATCTCCACCGCCGGCAAGGAGGCCAGCGGCACCGGCAACATGAAATTCATGATGAACGGCGCGGTGACCATCGGCACCCTGGACGGCGCCAACGTGGAGATGCACCAGGTGCTGGGGGACGAGAACATCTTCCTCTTCGGCCTCAAGGCCCACGAGGTGGCCGAGATGAAGCAGAAGGGCTACAAGTCCTATGAGTACTATGTCCACAATCCGGAGCTGCGCGCGGTCATCGACCAGCTCAACGTGGGCTTCGGCGACGGCGTGGCCTATGACGACATCGCCCGCCGCCTCCTGTTCGGCGACGGCGGCCCGGCGGACGAGTACCTGCTGCTGGCCGACGGCAAGAGCCGCAGGATCGAAGCGCCGAAGCGGAAAAAGCAAAAGCATGTCCGCTTCATCGCAGAGAGCGCGGCGCCTGTCGCCGAGAAGATCAGAAGCAAGGAAAAAATCACAAACAGTGAGCTTCGTAAAGCCATCGCCGCATACAGCGGCAAGGAAAATCCGGACCAGGAGGTGCGCTCCGAGACGGCCCGGCTCATGTTCGCCAACAGTGAGTTTCTGGTGCTTCTCAACCAGGCCGCCACAGACCGGGCGGAGCTGGCGAAACTGCTCAATATCTCGGAAAGCCAGATGGGCTATGTCACCAACGCGGAGGCCGGTCACGGCCTGCTCCGTGTCGGCGGCGCTATTGTCCCGTTTGCCAACGAGTTTCCCCGGACCGGGGCCCTGTATCAACTGTGGAACACCACTCCCACAGACAAGTGAAGCCATGTCAAAACTCCCCTCAAATTGAGGGGAGTTCTTTTTTAATGTATCGAGTAAGGAGGAACCATGCCGGAGATCAAGGAAAAGCCCAAGGCGGGCAAGCCGAAGGGCAGACGAAAAAGCGCCGGTCCGCCCAGACAGGCCGGACGGCTGATGAAAGAGAAGCTGGTCCGGGAAGTGGACCAGCGGAAAGAGCGGGAGGCCGAAAACGGCTCCTATGCTGTGGACCAGGTGGAACAGGCCGGAGTTCAGGGCGCGGATGAATTTATACAGGCCCTCCGGCCAAACCACAAGAGGAAATCCGGTGCCGGGAATACGCAGAGCGCAAAGGAAAATAGAGACGGCCGGCCGGAACGGGAGGTCCCGCCCCAGGGACAGCCGACAAGCGCCCCCAAGGAGCGGAGGCCGGTGGAAGGTCAGAGGCCCCAGCGGCAAGGGACAGCCCCCAGAGAGCGAAGCCCAGGCGGACAGCAGGCGGTCCCCATCCGGGAGCGCCCCCGGATTGCGGCAAAAGAGCGCGGGCGGGCCAAGGTCCTCCAGGGACAGGCGCGCCCGGATGCCTTGCCGTTGGAAACACCTTCAGCAAAAGTGGATCGGGAGCCAGCCCGCGGGCCCAGGTCCGCCGAATATCACGGTAAGGCCCGCCCCGGCGAGGGGCAGAGGTTCAGTCCGGGTGTCTGGAAACCAGGGGAGGATGTTCGCCGCCCTGTCATGGGCGGGGCAAAACCCAAGACCGGAGCCCCAGGCGCAAAGGGACGCGCCGCGCCTTTGCCGGGAGGCAAGGCGCCTCTGGGGCCCAAGGTCCGGGGAGCCGAGAAGCCTGCCCGGCGATTTGTCCAAGCGTTCCAAAAACCTGCCCAGGCCGCCCGGCAGTCCGCCCAGCGCCGCCTGGCCCGGCAGGCAGCCCGCACCGCAAAGGGAGCCGCCGAGCTGGGCCGGAGGCTGACGGCAGCGGTGGTCCGGGCCGTGGCCGCTATGATGGGGAGTTTGATCGGGCTGGCTGGCGGCGCCGTTGTTTTGATCGTTCTCGTTGTCGTGGTGCTGATCGCCGCCATCGCCAGTTCCCCCTTTGGGATATTCTTTACCAGCGAGTCCAGCGCCCCGGAGACCGTCTCCGTCTCACAGGCGGTTGCCGCGGTTAATGTGGAATACAACGCCAAGCTGGAGGCGTTGCAGGCGGGGGGGTACGACGATATTGTGATCCACGGTCAGGGGCCGGACTGGGCCGAGGTCCTGGCTGTGTTCGCCGTCCATACGGCTGGGAAGGACACAGGCGTGGATGTGGCCACGCTGGACCAGGACCGGGTGGACCTTTTGAAAGCTGTATTTTGGGACATGACGGAGATCACATCTAAAGTAGAGACCATAGACCATCCGGGCGGCGAGGACAGCGAGGGGTGGACAGAATCCATCCTGCATATCACCATTACCCCTAAGACCGCCGATGAAATGCGGGCCGTCTACGCTTTCACGGATGAACAGAACAGCGCCTTGACGGAACTTCTGTCCGACCAGGCGGCCCTGGCCTCCCTGGCCGGGAGCCTCACCATCACCAGCGCCGATCTGTTGGAGGTGATCCGCGCCTTGCCCGCTGACCTGGACCAGGCCCGGAAGGAGGCGGTGAAAACCGCGCTTTCCCTGGTTGGGAAGGTGGGATATTTTTGGGGCGGAAAATCCCTGGTCATTGGCTGGGACAGCCGGTGGGGGACGCTCCGGGAAGTGACCGCCGCGGGTAGTTCCACCACCGGCACCTACCGCCCCTACGGTTTGGATTGCTCCGGCATGATGGATTGGATTTTCTACAACATCACGGGCGGCGAATACATCCTGGGCCGTGGCGGCGGTGCCACCGCCCAGCACTCCTACTGCACGCCTGTTTCTCAGGCGGACGCGCAGCCCGGAGACCTGGCCTTCTACCCGGATGATTCCCATGTAGGGATCGTGGTGGGCCGGAGAGAGGACGGGAAACTGCTGATCTGCCATTGTTCCAGCGGACAAAACAATGGGTCGTGTCAAGATTTTTTCGCACTTTAGTTTGCAAGCTCTGGCATGAATGGAGTCAGCCGGCAATGGAGGCATCCTCAATGGCGGCCTCCAGGTGCTTCATATTCATGTACTTTTTGTTGCCCCACTGGGAGCCAGCTACATGGCGTAGCCGGGCACAGACCAGCATAAGGGCAGAGTTGCCGTCCGGGAAGCTGCCCACTACACGAGTACGGCGGCGGATCTCCCGGTTCAGCCTCTCAATGACATTGTTGGTGCGGATACGGGTCCAATGCTCACTGGGAAAATCACAATAGGTCAGAGTCTCCTCGATGCTGTCCTCCACCTTCTTAGCAGCCTCTTTCAGCTTCATGGAACACAGCTCCTCCACTACGGCCCTGGCCTTTTCACGAGCGGCTTTTTTGCTCTCCTGGGCGTGGATCGCCTTGAGCATTTTGGCTACCAGTTTCACCTTGGAGCGAGGTGGATCCTGCATTTCACCGAAATACTGGTGCAAGATTACCTGTCGCAAGAAATGTGCGATAACCGCCCTCCACGCGGCACATTCGACCTCTTTGCCACCGAAGGCGGAACCGCTGCCATGTGTTACCTCTTCGACTCCCTCCAGGAAAACTTCCTGCTGGATAAAGGTGACGGCATCGCCCTGATGGTGCCCGCTTTCACCCCCTACATTGAAATTCCGCAACTGAGTCGCTACCAGTTCAACATGATAGAACTGCATGCCGACCTCATGACGGACGACGGATTCCACCTCTGGCAATACAATGACAAGGACATCGACCGCCTGAAAGATCCCGCCATCAAAGCGCTCTTCGTGACCAATCCCAGCAATCCGCCCAGTTACGCCCTCAGCCCGGAGACGATGGCACGCATTGTCAATATCGTGAAGAATGATAACCCCAACCTGATGGTTATCACGGATGATGTATACGGCACATTCAGCCCGCACTTCCGCTCATTCATGGCCGAACTGCCGCACAATACGCTTTGTGTCTATTCCTTCTCCAAATATTTCGGAGCTACCGGTTGGCGTGATGCCGTCATCGCCCTGCACGAAGACAACATCTACGACAAGCAAATCGCCCGCCTGCCGGAAGATAAACGCAATGCGCTGAACCGCCGTTACTCAAGTCTGACTCTGCATCCCGAAAAAATGAAGTTCATCGACCGCATGGTAGCCGACAGCCGACAGGTTGCACTGAACCATACCGCCGGCCTGTCATTGCCCCAACAGATGCAAATGAGTTTATTCGCTTCCTTCGCCCTGCTGGATAAGGAAAATAAATATAAACTGAAGATGATGGAAATCATTGAAAAGCGTCTGCATGCCTTGTGGGATAACACGGGATTCACATTGATAAAAGATCCGCTCCGCGTAGGGTATTATACAGAGATCGACATGCTGGTATGGGCAAAGAAATTCTATGGAGATGATTTCGTAGAATACCTGAAACGTACCTACAGCCCGCTGAACGTCGTATTCCGCCTGGCGAAAGAAACGTCTCTCGTCCTGCTGAACGGCGGTGGTTTCGATGGTCCGGAATGGAGCATACGCGCCTCGCTTGCCAACCTGAACGAAAAGGACTATGTGGTCATCGGCCAGGGCATCAAGCGGATTCTTGACGAATACGCAAAGGCGTGGAAAAAGACTACGGAAAAATAATGCGGAACCGTGTCAACCCATCACTATACGTACGCAAAGAGAACGTACACCCATGACGGGTAAGCACCTCGCGAATAAACACCAGACCGATTCCCTGCCCGTTCGGTTTAGTGGAAAAGAAGGGACTGAAGAGCTTTGCTTCAGTCTCTTTTGTTATACCGGGGCCATTATCTACCACTTCAATCGTGGTAGGAGCGATTGTACGGACTACAACCCTACCCTGCTGGATCGTTCCTTCGGGTGCATGTTCGATGCTTTCCGCAGCATTCTTGATAATATTCACCAATACCTGTTCCAAGAGTGCCGCATCAAAGCGTACCGGTTCCAACTTCGGATCACATTCCAGCCAGAGAAGGATATTCCGGTCGTTGCACATACCCTCCATAAAGCGCTTACACATGGAAGCCAGTTCATTCAGTTTGCCCGTAACCAAGGCGGGCTCAGGAATCTTCACGACATCGGCAAAACGGGTGATAAAGCGGCTCATAGAGAAGCAACGTTCTGTACAAACGCGCATTACATCGCAGATATCCTCCATATCCTCTTCAGTGGAAAGAGCTTGCTCCACGGTATCGAGGGTAGATGTAATACCCGCCGTCGTATTGTTCACCTCGTGCGCAATCATGCGGATCACCTTCTCATACGCTTTCTTTTCAGCACGCATCACCTCGTCCGTCATCTTCTCTATCAGATAGAAAGGATGATGAAAACCTCTGTCGATAAAGGAGGAATGGGTACATTTATAGATATTCGCGTCATTCAGACGCACCACTGCCGTCTGATCTTTTGAGATATTCGCCAGTTCTTCAGCCAAAGGAGAGTCTATATTCTCAATTTTCTTTCCCATAATCTCTTCCAAGCGTACTCCCATCATCTTCAATCCCATCGGATTAAGCTGGGATATTTCACCGTTCAGTGTGGTAATGACAACTCCCATCGGTGAAGCCTGGATAAGCAAGTCCAGAAAATGGTTTTGCTCGCGCAGACGCAAACGTTCGTTCTTCAATTGCTCCATCATACGGTTGAACACATTTACAATGCGGTCCGCCTCGTATTGCCCTACTTTGCTGAGCCTGCTGCTGAAATCCTGTTCGCGCAGCAATTCCATACCGCTGCCGATAATATTCATCGGTTTCACAATCTTACGGTAGAAGATAAACAGGAACACCAGGATAAATGCAATGATTCCCTCTACAATGTAGAGGTGCAACGGCTTCATCCCCTTTGCCAAGTAGAGAAGCACACCACCTAAACCCAGAAGGAAAAGGACAAGTATGGAGAAATAGAACTTTATTCTCACGTGACTAGTGATTAGTGGTCAGTGATTAGTGATTAGCGGTAAGTGATAAGTGATTAGCGGGCTGCGCTTTAATGCCGCATTGTGCTAATCACTTACCACTTATCACTTTTCTGTGACTGTTATATTAAACTTTTCCAGTCGGCGATAGAGCGCGGCACGACTGATGCCGAGCGTCATAGCTACCTGACTGAGATTTCCCTTATGGCGATCGAGCGCCTGCAAAATAGTCTGACGCTCTATTTCATCCAGCGTCATGCCTGCCAGAGACGATGCGTCCGAAGCCTTCACCGGTTCATTAGGACGCAAATACTGTGCGTCGAAATCCGAAGCATCCAGCGTCGGCTTTCCGCTGACGAGGATTGTACGCTCTACCAGATTCTTCAATTCACGGATATTTCCCGGATAAGGCAAGCGGGAAAGGAAGTTCAAGGCATCTGCCGAGAATTCCGTGCGGGGCAGTCCGTTAAGCTCTGCCTGGCGGTCGGCAAAGTGGCG
>OHAI01000259.1_pt1 | contig 40342 bp, 67 predicted proteins | sample 1577091 | NCBI WGS metagenome assembly OHAI01 (sample SAMEA3541548, study PRJEB24748) | human gut metagenome | biome: human gut; feature: human-associated habitat; material: faeces | place: China | collected 2012
AATATATTTTGTTTTCAATATTTTTAATTTGCTATTTAATTCAGCAACATTAGGCAGAACTGACAGCATTTTTTTAACTTCTGTCACATTAATTCCGTCATAATGCAACTCAAATACCGGGCAGTCATCTACAAGGTCACCCTTCTGCAGGTTCCCGACAGTATATGCCGGAGCTACTGGGTTAGATGCTACGGGTGTTCCCATGATTACAACCCATTCATTTTTTTCTATGTTCGTCTCGGCATTCCTTGTATATCGGTTAACCACAAGATCGATACGTTTCATGCCCTGACTTCCATTGGTCAGCTCCACTGCATCATATGTTCCAATCTTCACGCTGGATACGTTTCCGTGATGACTCATCATTCCGCTTCGAATCTTAAGCAGATTGTTGGCAGCCAGCTCCGGTTCCAGGTTCTCGCCAGAAGTAATAATATAGCTTTTCTGTCCAATAGTTCCCTCCAAAATCTGTCGGAACTGTTGACTCGTCACATGAGGCTTTTCGCCTAATCCACTAACTATTTCCATCGTCATTTTCTCCTTCCAATTCATATTCTTTCGATATCACGCCTGCAGTTATGCTGCATGTAATATTCTCAACAGGTTTTGCTCCGTACATACCAGTCAGATAATCACGTCCGCCAATAATATCTCCGATACCTACATCAATGCCAAGCTTCTCCACATCCATGCCGAATTTTTTCTTGCTCATCAGCTCTGTCAGCTTATCAATTGACTGGTCTTCCAGTTGATCTGTCTCTGTCGATGTATTCTCATAGACCTGAGTGATTTCATCAAGTCCTTTGTAATACTGCGTCTTCTTAATACTCCCGTCCGGCCAGGCATACAGGTGAAATACATTTCTATCCTGCAGTTCACCCTTGCCGGTGACGATCAAGTGGTTGATTCCGTCCCGGATATCTTCCATTGTATAATTCAGTCCACAGTCTTTGGATAACTCAATCTGATTAGAATAATCTACAATTGGAACCGCTCTGATCAGAATATATCCGGGAACACCCTGTTCTCTCTTATGACGGATATCTAACCGATACCCGACGGATTTCAGCATCTTCGTGATACCTTCCAATAGCGTACAATATCGATCAAACTGATAATTGCTCACAGAGACTCCGGTATTCTCACCTGATACTACATACAGACCTCCAAATTCAGGCTCTATCAGCGATTTAAGCACTGTGTTAAGCTCTCCCGACACAACCTTATAATCACTTCCTGACGGTGGCTCAATGGCTTTGTATGCTAATCGTCCTCGCCATGTATAGCCTTTCAGTTCTACATAATCTAACGTAGTACTGGTAAGAATCTCTCCAACAACCCCTCCGAATTCTGTGTCCGGAATATATACTAGATTCCCGTAGGTCATTTCTTCTGTCCAATAGCACCGGGCAATCTTTACAGAGAACTTCATTTCCCCGTTCACGTCGAAGGTACAATTGGCTTTTCTCAGTGGATTGCTTCCAATCTCTCGTTGTTTTGTAGCAAGTATTACCATGCTGCCTCCTTCCTTTTCAGGAATATGTATAGATCTATTCCGAAGTCTCCGCTCCAATTCACAGACACAAGTCCCGATGGTATCTTTTCGAATATGGAATAATCATATCCGCGAACGTCAAAAAGATTGGCTATCGTACCATTAGACAGGTATTTCACAACTGTTTCCTCCAAGGTATTCAGTGCCAGGTACTCATTGCTTTCCAGTGTTGTTAGGATTTCATATGGGTATCCATTAATCAGCACCTTTGGATTCACGCATGGACCATAAATTATCATCTCGAAATCAGATGGAATAATATGGTCAATCTCAAATGCACTGGATCCGCGCTTCTCGTCAGCAAAGTTAAACGGGAAATTAAACGGAAAGTTAAGCCCACTTTCCAGAGCCGGTTGCTCCTGCGGATAGAATCTCTTTTCAAGGACTGTAATCCATGACAGCTCCGGAGCTAAAAATGTAAGTACGACTTCCGTGTACACGTAACCCTTCCAACCGGATTTCTTGGTCTTATAAATCTGACACGGCAAAAATGTATCGTTCACATAGAGCCGGCCATAATTCCCCGTCTCCGAATCTACAGAAATAATTCTGTACAGAGTCTCCATGTTCTGTGTAAATTCTTCCCTTTTTCCAAATACATCAATTGTAATTTCTTTCTCGTATCCGCTGTCGGTCTCTTCCCAGGTGGAGTCGAACCAATCAGCCTCAACTGTACGAAAAGGCGCCCTGGTCAACCAGAGCACCTCTCCTTTACTATTTTTATAATACGCTTTTACCATACAGGTACCGCTCCTTCCGGTAATGGTGTGTCTATCCGTTTCGTATCAAGAAATATCGGACGTTTCACAAGCTTATCCGCTGCTTTCATTTGGATTTTTTCCAGTCTGTCATAATCAATATCATTATTATCGAATCCCGGCATATTCTTCACGCCTCCTACAGTCTTATCAGAAGTTCTTGCAGACAGTGCAATGTCTACGGATTTCTGTAATCCAGCTACAGCCCTCTGAACTCCGGTACTCATGGACTTGACTGGAATATTCCGCTCAAATCCGATTCCCATTCCAAGAGCCATCATCTTACCAACCTGATCACGGAATACACGTGACGGGGAATTGATACCAAGGAAATTCTTGGCCGCATTCAGTGCGCTTTCCGCTGCACCTTTGGCAGCTTCTACAATTGCTCCTGCGGCACCCTTGAGGCCGTTCGCAATTCCTTTAATGATGTTCATTCCGACGCTGCCCCAATCAACACTTGTAAATGCGTTCTTTACTTGGCTGATAATCGATGGAATCTTACTAATAAGCTGTGGCACTGCCTGGATAAGTCCGGTTCCCAGAATTGTTATGATCTTAATTCCAGCCAGTAATATCTTTGGCAGATTGGAAATAATTGCCGTTGCTAACTGCCCGATAATCGTCGGTGCCTTATTAATTAGCTGTGGAAGTGCATTCACAACTCCCTGAGCCAGTCCCACCAATAGGTTAATGCCTGCGTCTACCAATTGTCCAACGTTAGACAGTAAGGAACTGACCAACGTCAAAATCATCATGAGCGCTGTTGGAATCAATGTAGGTAACTGCTGCGCAATGCCTGTAATCAGAGTAGATACAATTGCAATACCACCTTGAATAATTGCCGGTAGGTTTGCTGTAATCGCAAGCATGAGGTTATTCAGCATTGTAGCGCCTTGCGCAATCAAATTCGGTAATGCTGTTACAATTCCATTGCAGAAATTGGTGATAACCTCCGGTCCCTTAGTCTGCATCATAAGCAGTATCTGGTCTATCTGTGTACCGAACTGGCTGTATAATAAGCCAAGCCCCACGGATACAACTCCGAGTACAGCCCCAAATCCCATAAGATTTGCAAATGCGGGCATGAATCCGGCTACTTTTCCAAGGACTCCCTGGAATGCCGTTCCTATCTGTCCTCCCCAGGCTCCGATGTACCCACCAAAATCTTGAAATGCGGATGTAATTTTAGGAAATTTTCCGGCTACTGCAGGACCAATCTTCCCAACGTATCCGGAAATCTTAGTTGGCAAAAAGGAGAATGTCTTTCCGATAACACTGTTAAGCTTCGGCGTTAATACTTGAAATGGTCCAACAATTGAACTGCCTAAATTCTTTAGACTTCCAGCAAATCCAGTAATTGCTCCCTTGGCATTTTTTAATCCGCCTGGAAACTTACCGATTGCAGTAATCGCTCCTCCTGTGACATCTCCAAGTCCACCAAGAATATCGGAAAATGTTCCGGCACTCTTGCCAATCAACGAAAATGCAGGAACAGCTCCAATCAGAACTGCGGACATCTTACCAAGGTTTGCAAGTTGTCCGGTATCCATACTGCCGAGCTTATCAGTAATGTTTCCAACTGCATCAGCAAAACCTTTCGCCGCTGGAACGGAATCGCCAATTTTATCAGCAATTGCCCCAACAACTTCAAGTCCGGTTTTTCCCAATCTTGGGACTATCTCACCAAGATTCTTGAGAATATTCTGAGTTGCTGTTCCAAATGTTTCTACAAGCTCTTGACTTGTTATTACTCCGCCTTGGAAATTCTCCCATGCTGCCTTAGCAGAATTAACAGATCCTTCAATGGTTTCTCCGGTCTCTTCTGCTGACGTGCCTGTAATTCCAAGATTCTGCTGAATTACATGAATTGCCTGGATCATCTGGTCAAATGTGACATTGTCCAAATCACTTATCTTCTCGTTGAGGATTCCAGAATCATTAATCAATCGAATCATTTCCGATTGAGTACCGCCATAACCCAGCTTTAGGTTGTCGAGCATCGTATAATTCTGCTTAGCGAAGCCTTGATAGGCGTTCTGGATATCTTGCATGTTGGTACCCATCTTATTGGCATTATCTGCCATATCGATGAGCGCCATATCTGCAATCTCTGCTGCTTTAGCCGTATCCCCACCAAGTCCCTGCAACAAGGATGCAGAAAAGCTCGTGACTGTAGACATATAATCATTTGCAGATATCTGCGCTGTTTTATATGCACGGTTAGCATTCTTGATTACGGTGTCCGCACTATCCTTGAACAGTGTTTCGACACCGCCTACCTGTTGCTCCATATTCGCAACAACCCCAAGTGACGACTTAATAATTACACCGGCAGCGGTTCCTACAGCTGCCACAGCTCCAGTCATTGCCTTAGACACTATGGATAGTCCGCTTTTTCCGAGACTGCTTAGTTTACTAACGCCCTCATTAAAACCTTTTTCATTTATCTTGGTATCAAAATTCAAATATCCATCTGCCATACTATCATCCTTTCTGATAGCACGGCTCAACGGCTCACATGTGCTTTTAAATCTTAATATTTATTTCTCTTTTACATTCCCGGCAGTTCAGATACACTCCACTACATTTGGCTGTATCCTCGTAAATCAATAACTTCTTACCACAATAAGGACATCTGTACCATTTTCGTTCTGTCGGGATCTTAATCATATGTTTCATCACGCGAACATATCTCCAATCTCATAATCTGTCATTTTCCTGCGCTTCTTTTTCTTGAGAGCGACTGCCTCTTGAATCTTCTTTACTCTCTTGCGCTCGTCCTTATCCTTGATATCCCGGAGGTCTGTATTCCGGTACAAAATGCGCTGTTTGATTTCTGTGTTGTCCGGAAGTCCGATGAACAGCGTTTGAAACTCCCACCAATGCATATACGGAACAGACTGCAGGTCGATTCCGTACGCTTCGCGAAATGCACTGTAAATCCAAACCATATCCTCGTCAAAAGAATACACTTGTTTTGGTGGGAGCATTGGCTCATCGGATTCTTCGCCATCCTGCCTCATTGTAAGAAAATCCCCTAGAGCCTCAATCGCCTCTTCCAAATCGTCCGGAATTCCATCTGTATACCACTGCAATAATAGCCGGCACTTAATTTGCCACGGGACATCCTCGTCTTCCACTAACTTCGTGAATCGTATCCATTCCCGAAAATCTGTCTCGACCTCATAACCTTTCCCGTTTACACACACCGTATTGGGAAACTTATCAATCAGAATATTCATAGCGTGCTACCTGTTACCATTAGGATAATAACTAACATTTCCTTTATTGTGCTTCTTTCCCTGTTGCTTATTGTAATTGCGCTTTTGCTGTCTGTTTCCGTGCTGCTGAACAGTATACTTGTCATACTTTTTGTTCAACTTGTCAACCTCCTCTTCCTCGAACTTACCAATCATATCTGATGCATCTATGCACATGTTGAGGCTGGTTCTACCCTGGAACATCTCTTCGTGTGTTCCCTCTCCAAGAATATAGTCAAAAAAATTGAAGAAACACTGACACTGTGCGCGAACAATATCTGCTGCTTTTCCAGTCTTAGGTATTCCCTTCATGTCTTCTTCCAAATTCTGCTTCGCTTCATCAATGCGGTCCAGGAAATCCGCATCGGTAAAATCAATCTCAACTTCGAGATTTCCGTATTTAAAAAGGCTCATCGGCTCACTCTCCTATCTTTTTATTAATCCGCTTCAAACGTACATGTCTGCCAGTTGTCTGTTGTTGTGGCGGTACCCTTGATTTTCTCACCATTGGCTTTCAGGCTACCTTTGTAGATCAATGCATCAGTTCCATCTCCTGAATTGTCTGGAACAACGCTCCAATCACGCTTTCTAGCAACACATGTATTCGGTGTATCTGCCTTAATATCAAAAAGATCTACCACAACGATGCTTACCTGTGCATCAGAGCCAAGTAATTCATCATCTGTGATCTCTGCGATTTTCTGCTGTACCGGATCATTGGTATAGCGATCAAATTCATAATCGTTTGATGGGGCATATCCCACAACATCTGTTCTCTCACTTTCTTCGTCCACATAATGGCGGCTGTACTCGGAAGCGTTCTTGCTCTCAGACATGGACGTGAATCCTGTCATTCTGGTATATGTGTTTCCGTTACCGGCAACGTCCATAAATGCCACTCTTTTGTGTCTTCCGACTAATTTCTTTTTTGTATCTGCTCCTGACATTTTGTACCTCCTACTTATAAATCAATCTGCAAATCATCTGATACCGCCCCAGATCTTCCTCTGTGCTAAATAAATAGCCGGACTGCAACACGTCTACCCGTATAGCATCGTGCTCGTCCAGCTCCGGGAGGATATCGTCTAAATTGTTCTGTTCTGTCCATTCCGCAAAATCCTGATAAAAACCACTGTTGGCAATACCTGTTCTGGCGTCACCATCATAAGCTTCTTTCGAAGTGAATGCGAACTGGAATTGTTTCAGGCAGCTCCCATCTACATATCTTTTATAAATAGGATCTGCCCCAATTGGGTCTATAGAATATTCCATTCCATTGCCAAGATAATCAATATTAATTTTCCGGTCATCAATATCCGGGTACGTCATAACATAATCCCGGATACTCTGGATAATCGGTTTCTTACCGTCCTGCAATCTGCTCTGCTCCTTTCAGAATAGCCTCCTTGTTGCTTGCCTTCATCTTTTCGAACCATCTCGCTTTAGACTTATGCTCGTAATACTGCCGGCGGGCGTAAGGTGTCAAGTACTCAATGGATCCAGAACCTATCACAGTTCCAAGTGTTGCTGACTTAATCATCATACCTGTTCTCCTTGGCGTGAGCGGATTCATATATCTCAGGCATTCGGAATCGACAAACTCTTGAGCTTTCGAAAAATTCTCTGCTTTTGTCCGGGCAAATGACGGATTCCATTCAAGCCTCGCTTGGACAGAACCGTTCGCCGTTACCTCTGTGAATACGCTTCCTCTCGGAGTCGTAATGCTGAAATTTTTCTTTGATGCCATCTTAAGCGCCTCCTATTCTCCAATGCGGGAGCCCTCCGAAGCGGTTGTCTGACCAGGACAACACTTTACAGTGTCTCAATCGTACATCGGTGAGATCTGCTGGCTTTTCAATCTCCTTGTCACATTCTCCCAGAACAATATGATCATCAAGCTGAATCGTCCAGCAATCTCCCGGATTATCTTTCTTCACATATTCCTCTGGTGGAAGATACTGATCTGCATTCTCCACATCTGTAGGAATACGAATCTTGTACACTTCTGCGCTGTTCAGTCCGGAATCACCTGCAGATACTTTATGGTCCACATACACATGCACGCCCCGGATTACCGTTCGATTCCAGGTGTCAAAGGTGGTTTTACTGCCGGTTTTCCGGTTATAGATTGTAATCGTCGCATTGGTCAGCATGACAACACCCTACCTTTCTTGATAACCACCCGGTCGGAAGCAAATATGTAGATGCAGCTTCATACGCTTTCTTTCTAATCAGCTCTTCCATTGTCTGACCATCAGCCTGTTCTACCGCATATGATACACTGTAGCCATCGTTATTCTCAGACTTGACCGTACCTGCTTCCTGCTTCTTTTTGCAGGAATAATACACGTCAGCCACAGCGCACACTGCATCTTTTACCGCAGTATTTTCAACTGCAAAAATATCTCCTCTGACATAAGTTAGTTTCCTGATATAAGCTTCAGCCCTGCGCTCAGCAGATGGATATTCCCTTTCAGGAATATCCCCGCCATAGTGATCCGCATAATATGAATAATCTGCGTACATTTACTCCTACTCCCCTGCTTTCAGAATTGAGAACGGACATCTTTTGGTTTTATCTTTTGCAAGTGCATTGATTGGGTTTGGAATCTCCCAGCCAAGACGCATTACTGCACGAAGTGCAACCATGTCATTCTGCATCAGGTTGTATGCAATAGATCCATCTGTGTTCTGAACAACACCCTCAGTAAACAGCTTAAATGTAATATCCTGTCTGATGGAATATACAAGCTGTGAGAAATCTCCAGAAATCATCAGCGCCTTAGTCCTATCGAATGAACCATTGTTTGGGAAGTTCATTGGAGAACCGTCCAGCGCATACTGTGTAGAACCCTGCATATCTGTTTTGAACAACGGATCACCGTTGGTATTTTTCAGCCCGCGAAGCTTCGCTCTCATGGAAATATCAGCCATGTGACCATTGACCATGTATCCGCAATTCTCAACTTTGGCAATCACACCGTCTTCTGCCATGATTTTGTCATACAGCGGATCCGCTGAGCCAAGTGTTACCACAGATCCAGCTTTTGTGGCTGTCGCAACAACATCGTCTCTCCAAGTAGACGGTTTATCGGTACCAAACAGTACAGCTCCATCAATCTTATTTCCAAATGCCTCTGTGACCCTTGGTTTTACTTCGCCCCAAATATCATAGTCTGAATCATCTAATACAGATTCTGGAATCGGTACAATTACCGCAATTTCCTCTGCAATGATAAATTTCTTATCCCATGCCTGCTTTGTTGTCTTTTTCTGTCCAGAATCTCCATTTACGAAATAGGCAATCGGCAGCATATCAAGAACTGGCATCTTGTACTGCTTGCTTGTCATATTTGCCAGCTTACGTCCCCTTGACAGTACTGCAGACTGCGCAATTGTACCCTGAATAATTTCTTTTGCTTCCTGGGTTGGAATCAGGGACTCTGCTCCGGTACGGTCGATAATATTCACATCGTTCTGGAACATTCTTAAATTCATTCTGTTTTTATTCATTTTATACCTCCATTATCTTCTTGCTGCAGCACGGATACGATCATTGATGGAAGCGTTCATATCTCCACCAGAACCCTCAGAAGTGTTCCCTGCAGATGTTGAAATACGATAACTGTTCGTACCACCTGCAAATCTTGGATTCTCCTTCAGGAATCTTTCTGCAGCTTTCTCAAATGTTGTCTTATCGTCTACAAGTTTCGATACCTTGAACATGACATAATCAAGATCTTCTGATTTCACACCTTTCCCAGATAAGAATTTTTCATTCTTCATCTGCTGCACCTCATTCAAAGCATCGTCACGCTCCTTCTGGAGCTTTGCAACGTCTGGCTGATTGGCAGCACGTTCTGCTTTGAAATTATTGATTGCCTGTGTGACCTCAGTTTCTGTCATTCCCTGCGTCCGAAAGAAATTTGCAAGTGCTGTTCTCTCTGAACGCTCTACCCTTGCACTCGCGATCTCTTCCAGCTGTTCATAGGTATATGTTCCGGTATTATGCGCTCCGGATGCGCTCCCAGCGGATCCCTGACCGCCGTTTCCAGCCCCGACATTTCCACCCTGTCCACCAGAGCCAGCTCCTGCGCCGTCTTCAAAGAGCTGTAAATTCATTCTGTATTTCATGCTTTTTACCTCCGTTTTGCCTCGACAGGCTCCCGAGCTTTTCTTGTCTTCACGTTTTGGACATAATAAAAACACCCTCTCGGGTGCTTGCTACTGAAATTCTATACAATTGTATTCCCGGTTGATATCTGTAAGTCCCAGGAACCATGAATCTATCAGAAGTTTTCCACCATCTGAAAGATTCTCCCATTCAATTACCATCATACCGCTGCCTGTATCTGCCCGGATTCTGTCACCAGTCAGATCTCTTAACGAATTGATCAAACTGCATGTCAGAGCTGATACTGCCGCACATACCCGATCGATACCGCTGGAATCTTTCCGACAGGCATGACCAGACATGCTAATTTTTTTATCTTTTACTGTTACAGTTATCATGATACCTCCTAAATGAATATAAAAATACCACCGGTCTTTCAGCGGTATGTGGATAGCCATCTAAACCTCCGGCAGGGTAATTGTCCAGTTTTATGCCATATGACAGGGCATAAAAATAGCACGCATTTCTGTGCGCTAGAATTATCCATTTATTCTTCTACGTGACATGTATTAGTTAATTTCTCATACACATCTTCATACAACTCCTGTTTGTCACCATTGTATGTGTACTCTGCATAGATGCCATCACCACTTACGGTAGTTGATGCAAGGCACTTGTAATTCTGTAATGTCTTGCATGACCAAACGATAAATACATTACTTAAATCAATCGGAATATCTGGTCTGTTCTTCTGATACCATTCAACAAGTTTCTTTTTACATACACTCTGAAAGTGATCCATTCCTGTGATAATCATGATTAATCCTCCTATTCTGCAAATACCCAATCTTCTGATAACATATCTGTTTGAGAAGCTAACCATGGTACAAATTTATTGTCAGCTGTTTTCATTGCAATATATGGTAAAAGTGTTCCATCAATTGGTTCACATTCTGTAACTTTATATGCTTTATCTGTATATGGTTCAACATATCTCAAATACATACCTTTTCCATTCCAACCTTTACGAGCTACTTTAAGTCCTCTTTTCAGATAACGTATAGCATCACCGAATCCAAATGTTGACTGACCGCCGAGAACACCACAATTTTCTTCATCAGCAATCATCCAATCGTCTCTCTGTGTGTGCATGAAAGTATATTCCACTCTCTGCGTTTCACGGATATCAAGGACTTCTCCCTGTCCTTTATCGGAATCTTTTGGTCTGCAATGAATCATAATCGTCTGTTTTTCATCATCCCAACACCAGTAACCGTTCCAACCTGGAAGTTTTACCTTTGCCCCATGCTTCATTGCTTTTAATGCTTCTTCAAATTTCATACTGTTTACCTTATCCTTTCTTAAAAATGAGTATAAAAATACCACCGGTCATATTGACTGGTGGTAACTACACAACTGCTTTTAACGCTTTGTTGTATTCAATTTCCAATTTACGTTTGAATTCTTCAATTTCTTTTGGTTTCAGCCCCGGTTCTGCCGATGCACAAATGTCCGGGGTTTCTTCTGCCAATATTTCAGTTGCTCTCGGCTGTTCCGCATGCATTGCATCATACTCATCAACTAACGCATCTTCAAGGATAATAGAAAACTCATATATATCTTCTGGAGTATTTTCAAGAAAATCCTTTATATAATTCATATATTTTCTAAAAACCTGCATCTGTCCATCCTTCCTTCTTGTTTTTTCTCCGAATAATACTAACTATATCACCAGAGTTTTTATTTTTTATAACTACAAGCTGTTTACTTGGACTGAACCAAATTATTTTTTCTTCTCCTTCAGAATAATTCGGCTTTGTTTTTACCAGCTCGAGAACATCTTTTTCGTGAATCACTTCATATCCTGGCTTATTCAATCTTGGCAATCGACTCAAAGCATGAACTGATAATTCTTCTCCTTGCTCTCTGAATCTATCATATACTTGTTTGGATTTAATCTTGAACTCTTGAGACCAATCTTTCTTGCCAATCTCAAGATATGTGAAAAATTTGCTTTGAACCTTTTCCCATTTCTCACTATCATTATATTTTAACTGACCAAACTTTACAAGTGATCCGATAGAATCTCCCAGAATTTCCTTGTATTTCTTATACTGAGCAATATCACTTGATGCATTTTGAATCATCTCTGGCGGAAACATAGAGTTCTGTTGCTTCGAATTAGTTGCTATTCTTCCGCGCATATCAAGATATATTCTCTCACGTTCCTGTTCCAGTTTCATCTTTTTAGAAAATTTAGCGTATTCATTAAGCTGCCCTTGATATTTCGCTTTCATAAGCATTACTTCCTGCGGATCTGCGCCCCCATGTTGCAGTAGCTGTACTTTTTCGCGCTGTGCTCGCATTGCTGTTTCCATCTGACGCTGTCTCTGCTTTGCTTCATACAGAGTATACTCTCTGCCGTCAAACGTCTTAGGTTCTGCCTCTTCCTCGTTCTTCGCATCCAGCCATTCATCTGTCCAGTTGCGCTGTGAAATGCCAGGAAAAAACGGATAATACTCGTGTCAATGGTAGCAGTTCCAACCTCCTAATCCTTCACCGGTCCCATAACCTGTACTACTGGCAAAGTCTGGATAATCTGCCATGCTCGCATCACCCCCTCCACAACAAAAGAGAGCCTTAAATAAGACTCTCTTTAAATAACTGTTTTTTTACAATTGACTCATTTTTACATTCAGAACTTTCAGGATCAACTCAGCTGACCGTGTTGCCTGATCATTGTAATCCTTTGCCAGCGGACTCTTAATCAAATTCCCATTCCGATAGTGGATAAACGCATGAGACAGCTCCCACGCCAGTTCATAACATGCCTTTTCGACCGTCACGCCAGTTCTGATACCGATGTTTCCGTTTTTCAATACGCTCTCAAGCGTCTTGAACGGGTAGGAACTCACTCCAATGCCATTATCTTCTGCTACCTGAAGCAACAGCTTAAGTACCCCGATTGGATTGTCAATCTGTGGAAGCTTCTTATCTTTCTGCCTACTTACGACTGGTACTGTATCAACAGGAACAGGCTTTGTTTCTTTCGGTTCTTCCTTTGCTCGGAAGTAAAAATCCACCAGATAATCATATACTTCCCACGCCTTATCCGTGTTCAAAGATTTGGCATGGAGCAATGCACCTTTCTCTGTCCAAAGATACAATGTCTTGGCGTATTTGAAGGAGCTTTGAATTTCACATGTCCTTTTCAATCTCCTTAATTCTTCCCCAAACACCTCAATATAGTGTTTTCCAAGAACATATCTGTCTTTATTATAGTTAAAATTGTAAATTATCTTGTCCTTAGACACTCCATACGCTTCAGCTATTTGCCGAGTCGTAAGAACTTTCATTCCTTTTACTTCTACTGTTTCTGGTAACTGCATTTGTTTTCTCCTCGCTTTCTCATTGCAAGGAATCCCAAGACATGTTAAAATATTTCATGAAGGGATTCCTTCGGTTTGATAGAACGTTGTTTTCGTTGGTAGCGTGGCAACGTTCTATTTGTGTTCAAGAACCTTTTCAATCCCCATTCTCACAACATCGGTTCTGTTTAACTGATTTTCTTTACAATATTTCATCAATTTTTCATTTGTTTCTTCATCAATTCTCGCTTTAACCTCTATTGTCTTTGGTTTATCTATCTTAGGTCTTCCTGTTCGTGGACTCATATCATTCACCTCGCTTTTTTGTGCCACAATTAAATTGTAATTATTGAGCCACGAAAAGTCAAGTACTATTTATTCCATTTGTAAACTTTTCCCTGCCATACAGAATGTGAAGGTCTTGCCCCTGCATGCCAGCTTACTTCTACATATTCACAACCAAGCTGTTCCATATGATATTCGGTTATCTTATTCGTAAGCTTTGCAACGCCGGTCATGACAGCTCTCCTTGCAGCTACATCAACCCGATTGGCTCTTCCGGAGGAATAATCGATCTGTCGAAGTCCGCTATTGGTGAGCTGAGTCACAACTCTACGCAACACACTGTTGTAATCGAATGCTCCGGTTACAATATCGAAACATGCTGAATCAAGATAATTTGTATAAACCTGCGCCAGCGGTGTTATAACCTTTTTACCATCTCCATAATCTAAGTAAAAACCAAGCGAATTTGTTATATTTTCCAAATCTGCAAAACTTTGATCAATAATTGCATCTGTGATCTGCTTAAGTTGCTCGTTCTGGTCAAATGGTATGTGCTCTACGTTGATTTGTTCATATATATCCTTATTCCTGACATATTCCCAATCAATCACCTTATCATACAACTCAAACATTTCTGGATAAGAAGCATCGAGCGTTTTCTTAATTTCCTTTTCAATGTCTTCTGAAGAATAACCCAAAATAAGTAATCTGTTAATCTGCCAGTCTGCTGTGCCTGTAATCTTTCCAGTCTTCTTGATCCGGCGAACAATATCCTTCATAATCCGAAGTTCTAAATCTTGATATCTTCCAGCAATCTTACTGGCCATCTGATTCTTGTAATCATCTCGCATATTATTCCATCACCTGATTCTGCTCTGGTAGATTTTGCCTTGCTTGCTCCACGGTCTCCCCGTACCATTTTGCACGGTATTCTTCATGCCGCATCACTCCCATGCTGACATCCTGACGGTCCTGCTGCCGCTCTGCGCCTTTATCCTCGATAATAGAATCGTCAAAAGCAATCACAATATCTGTATTTATATCCAGTGCGTTCCCTGTCACAATCCCGAGTCGGATAATGATTCTGATCAGCCGCTCCAGGACATCTTCCAGAATCGTCTCATGCTTTTTCAGCATCCGGTACATATCTGAGTTCTCAGAAATGATCTCTGTCGCAGTCTTTGCTCCTGCCCCATCAAACCGGTATCTTTCTGTACCGAATCCACATTTCAGAGACAGATAATTCAGATCATCCTCGATTGCCTTGCTGTGCTGCTCTACCCGAAGACTCATGTCTACTTCTTTGATCAGACCAGCCTGGTTCTTATCGTAATCTTCCGGAAGCGAATAGAACACGCTGTCATCTGGATCAAAGGTTGGAGATCCATCTTCGTTCGTCAGCATTTCCGGAGCAACAAAGATTCTTTTTCTTCCAAGATCAAACTCGTTGCAGTAAGAATCAAATTCCATGTCCAGCTTTTTCAGAGTATCGATTGCGTTTGCAAAAATCGCAATTCCCATTGGATTGCACTCAGCTGCATTGTTTGTGATATTCAGTCTGTCAATAACAAACTGTGGTTCTGTGGATCCGGTCTCGGTTCTGGCTGCCAGATTTGTAAATGGTTTCAGCTGTTTCCATTCCTGTTCTGTCAGCTCTCGCCATTCCGTACTGCCTTTTGTGCATTCCAGAACGCTGTTCTCAATCACATACATTCCCTTTTCTTCAATCCGATGGAACTGGATCTGCACGTATTTCTTCTGGCGGACTGTATGCACGAACGTAAAAATACACTCCGTAACCTCTCCATTATTCCAACTGACCGGATAAATGTTCTTGGCATCCACATAGTTGATCCCAATCTCCCCTGCCGATATCGTTCCGTCTTCCTGTACAACCGCATTATACAGATAAGGAATATACGCCACTGTTCCAGAATACGCCTTCCGTTCCTGGTAATCATTTCCCATAACCAGAAAATGATTATTATCTAGAACCTTCTGCACAAATTCCTGTGTTGCTTCGTCTTCCAGTGTAATCATAACTCTCTCGTTCAGAAGCAGATCTGCAATGTCTTCAGACAGCTTCTTTGCCATTCCCATGCTCTTTCTACGGCATCGTTTACTTGTACCGCGTCCGGTATATACCTTGTAAAATGTAAACTGCCGGACATTGGAATTGTACCAGCTGATCCACTCATCAATCTTACGATAGAATGAAGCATCTACCGTATCGATTCCCTTCTTTCTGAAATAATTAAAGATATTCATCCTCTTCTCTCACCTCCGTGCTGCTGATATCGCCTACACTCACGTCATCTCCGACTGTATCTAAGGGCAGCCAATGTTTGATCTTGCTCCAGGCTCCCATAACCACATAACGGATTGCGTCCATGCAGTGATCACTTTCTTTCACTGGCACTTCTTTTCCCTTTTCGATGGATTTTTTATCATACTCGTATGTTCCAAACTCCTGCACCGCATATTCCTGCTTCGGAGAAATCGACAAGATATCAAATACCAGTACCTTCTGTACCCGGCTGATTCCCAGAGCCACATCATTTTCCGCATCCCGCAGAAATACCTGATAATCCAATCCGTTCCTGGTAGCTCTCTTCACCTCTTCCGCCAGACCTTTGGCAGATGGGTCCAGAAAAATATAAAAAATCCGGTTCTCATACTGTTCATGCAGCTCATTCATGAACTCAACCAGATCCTGCGCATATTCTGACGGACTTTTCTGTTTTCCAGTCTCTCGACCACTGTGATAATACTCTCCAAGTCCTGGAAACTTCTTTCTGTAAGTATCAAGACCAAATGCCTGAAATGTTGTTGCATTCTGCTGACCATAATCACCGCCAATGTAGATTCTGTCATATCTTCTATCCGGATCCGTTTTCTGTCTGTGCCTTTCTCCAAACATATAATAAATCAGTTCATCAACACCAACTGATTCTCCAAGCCATACCCATCTGTACATTTTCGGATCAGCAACCTCCATTGCCTTGGCCGAAGCAATCAAATCAGGTCCCAGCCAGGCAGCAGGTACATCTCTGTAATCTGTATGGATATGAACACAGTCGGAACGTTTCTCCATCTTCTTGCACCACTGGTTAATCGGTGCATTCGGATTCTTCGGTGGGTTATACAGATAAATCATTTGGAAACCACCTTTATTCCCACGAACAAAAGTAGCTTCGATATTACTTAACTCATCCTCTCCCTCACCATCATCAAAGAACTCTGTCAACTCATCCAACACAACTAACTTGATTGGCTTATCCTCATCAATAATACCTTTCGTATCATCAATGCCATCTGATCCGGCAAAATACATCGTTGTTCCATACTTCTTATAAGTGATCTCCATTGGAGACTTTGTAATCCGGAACTTACTTTTCGGAATCTCCAAACGGTTGATTCCTCGGAGCATCTCCTTGTAAACTGTTTTCCGCAGCTTGTTATGATGCTTACGCAGCACAACCACAGAGCCATTGGCATCTGATACAAGTTGATAATCTGACCTGATAGCTGCATAACTGGATTTCGTCCCGGCACGACCAGATGTCAGGATGATATGCTTGATACTTCGGTTATTGAATATCGGCAGGTACTTCGGAATCACTATATCCGATATCCTGACTTGTTTCTTCTGGCGCATCATTTATAATCTCTACTCCTTCATCCTCATTCTCAGCATTTCCAGAGCTTCTGCGGATCTTTTCTGTATCCGCCTCCATCCGTTCTGTCCTGCGTTGCTGTTCTTTATCATCCGCAGCAGTCTGTGCATTCTGTCCAGCATACTGGGCAACAAAATATGCAGCCTTTGTATTTCCCCGCATTGCCTCCTTGATTTGAGCCATAAGCAAAGCCGATTCCAGAGTACACTCAACACCAAGCGACTCTAAAACCGGCTTCCATTCTTCATTATCTATTTCCGCAGTAAGCAGTAGGTTCAACGTCTTCCGGAAGTCTGCCTTCCTACGTCTTGCCCTTCCACTTGCTTTCCCGCCCTTACGTCCGTTTTTCACGGCTTCCTCACGGCTTTGATTTGTTGTAAATGGAACTAAATTTTGTTCATTCGCCACTTCACCACCTTCAATTCTGGTTTATTTCATGGACCATGTAGGAATCGAACCTACGACATTTCGCTTATGAGGCGAATGTTCTACCACTGGACTAATGATCCGTGGTTTTAGGGATTAGAAAAGCACCCCGTCATCTGACCGGATGCCTATTATTTTGTAACTAAACTTATATTTATTCTTTCTTTACATCTATCGATATTGCACTGACAAAATTCTCTGTTTTTCTATACAGATCATGATTTTTCTCTTCTTTTACAGTATCCACTTTTCCTAAAACTTTATATATTTCTATTGCATACATTCCAGTTCTAGGAAATTCAAAATCTTCAATATTTATTGAAACTGGGAATCGATGAGTCATTACTCCTTCATTGTCTTTCTTTAGCCCCATTTCACTAACTAATAATGGCATCTCATACGATGGAGATCCACCTAGTGTTCTTACAAAAAATCTAAAGGAAATCATCCCTCCTTCTTTCGGTATCTCATATTCAATAAAATTAAAGTCACATAGCAATAAAAAACTAGATTTATTGTTTTCGTTCAAATATAGAGTATCTTTGATTCCTCTTATATCTGTAATTAACCCTTCCTCTTCATCACATTTATCACATATAAACATTCCCACGTTTAATTTATTCAAATATTCATTCATCTATTTTTTCCCACTTTCTGGCATCTAATCTATTCTCTACGCTTTCGAGTTCTTTGCTCTTACCGCTATAGTTGTAATGCTTAATATCTGAAAACTGTTTATTCATATCCAATTGTAATTCATTCAATTTCAATTGAATTTCTTCTTTAACTTTTGTCATAATTTCAACAGTCTCACGTTGTACATCATTGGATTGTTCAACGTTATAGAAACTTAAAAACAATGAAATAACACCCATTATCATGGCAACCATACCAACAATCAAGCTCACCCATTCATTCATTACTGACAATGTTATACATTTATCTAGCACGAAACTAGCAATAAATAATGCTATTATGCTTTCCAAAATTATAAATGCCACTAAGCTGCCCCAATGTTTTTTCCAAAAGCTAATTACATCATTCATATATTTTTTCACCTTACTCGTCCTCCTCATAAGTATATGAGAAGATTATAACATTATTCTGATGCCTTTCCAACCTCATGCTTTATTTTATAGAGTAAATTTTATTTCAACATAGAAAAACACCCGCACATTCCTGCGCAGGTGCTTCTTGGGTTTCATATAAAGAAAGGACGAGCCGCAGGAATTCAGCCTTTGGCTCAAGTATTATTATATATGTGATTCGTGTGATTTGTGTGAAAGTTGAAGATATCTGTCGATTTTCTTACTTATCGTACTTCTCTCAAGATGAATCATCTTCGCTACCTCTGTCTGATTCACTGCATTGACACCATCAATATAATACATCCTGAAGATGTTGTGTAGCTGCGCATCTTTGATTCCTTCAACATAATGCTCTACCTCTTCACATTCCTTTTCCAGACGTTCTTTTCTCTTTAAATCACGTTCTTGTAACCGCTCATATTTTTCTTGGTCAAAACCAACTATGCTCTGCGGCATTGGATATCCCTTACTGTAATCTAAGATCACATCATTTCCCAACATGGTTTCTGATTGCCACCTGTTATTAAGAATATAGTCCAAGGATAATATCTCTGTCTTATTATTCCGGTATGCTTCCAGCCTTTCCTTCGTCATTGTCTCCAATGGTATCACTCCCTATCTTGTATTTTCTGGCTATATATCCAGTAACATCTCCATGCCACAACTGCTGCCCTTGTACTTTGATCAGATTGCCTGCTTGGTATGCCGGCCGGTGAAACTTCTCGCTTGCCTTCCGATCAGGTGGATGCTCTGCCATAGCAGCATAATGTTCTTTTTGGTTCTGCTGGATCTCTGCAGGACTCCAGCGTGTGTCTGTACTTCTTTTCACTGTTTATCACTCCAATCCTTAGCGCACTCATCACAATCACCATTCGCAGCTCCGAAGCAACCGCAACAAGCATTTGTCTGCTCTTTATTTTTCATCTCTTCCACCTCTCTTGACAATTTCAATGGCTCTGTCTAACCCGGCATTGTATCCTTGATGTATATCCGACAAAACCGTTTCGCTTTCAATAAATTTTTCCCTCTTCAACTCATTAACAACGCTATCCACATCAACCGCTGTCGGCTGGCTATCTACCAATTTGCAAAGTGCATTAGCTTTGTCCGGTGGATAATTGTTCAAGATTGCCATTCCTACTATCTGTTTTTGAAATTCATCTGCATCAATTAATCTGCTCATATCATTCTCCTTTGTACCTCTTAGGCAGTGGCATCCATGCTATCACTCCGTCCACTACATAATCATCATCGTTTGTCCACCATCTGCCATCCCAATAAGCGGAAAATGGCTGTATAACGTGCCTACTCTGCACAATGTAACCATCGGAAGAATCGACCTTTGGTTTCTCCGGCAACCTCTCGCTGCATGGAATCCACTTCTGACTTTGCAGCGCAATAGCAATTTTCGCAAGTTCGATAGCGTCAATCCATTCTCCACATTTTTCTTTTTCCTCAAACTCGGCTAACTTCTCCATAGCTTCTGACAGTTTGTTCTTGTCTTTAATTACTGCTTTTCCACAGTGGTATGTTGTTAATCTCTCTTTCATTCCATCACCTCTTCCAACAAGCCATTCACAACCAATTCGCACTCAATCTCGGTTGCTGTCCGCTTGTCACTGAATTTACAGTTTGGATTCTTGTGTATCCTTGCATCTTTGATCGGCCGCTCAGTTTCAGTAAAATGCTTACTGTCCACAAACATCACTCTGTGTCCGTTCTTCACGCAGAGATAGTAACTCTCTGCGCTTTTCGGAAGTCCTCGGCAAGGCTTGAATCCGAATCTTGCAAACTCACTTGCCTTTACCTTGGGTCTTAATCTCACGATATCTCACTCCTTTTTCATACTTTGTACATTCCGACGGATCACAACCACGTTCATGGTCAGTGATTAAAATATAGTCGCAGCCTTTTCTTGCATCAGATGCTCTGTATTTACACGTCATGCAAAGATGTCTGTCTCCGTTGAAGCTATGTACTTCTCTTTCTTTCCTTCTAATTTGACCGGCGTATATGCTAATAGTGCTATAGGAAAGTCCAGTTTCTTCTGAAATCTGCTTATATGTCTTTCCCTCTTTCATCATCTTTTTGATGATCGCTTTCTTTTCGCTTGGCTCTTTCATTTCTTCCTCGCTCTCTAAATCTCATCATCTGCCGGAAACCGGAATAGATATTTGTCTGCAAGTTGATTTCTAACTTCTCCGGTAAAAGTTATTGATACACCTTCTAAATTATCAGCTGCTTTCTGAATCAAATGCTTATTGATTTCACACTGTGCATACTTTTCTCTGCACATTTCCATAGCTTTGATTGCTTTTTCTTCGGTGGAATATTTAGCTAAAATATAAATTCTATCTCCTTTGCCGAGGTCATTCCCCGGAAACGATCCAACGATTGTTGCCCTATTTCCTGAATACGGGGAAATTGCAATTAATTCATAAGGCACATCCAGTAATCCGCTCTGACTAATGATTCTCATAACTAACTCCACCTTTCGTATCCCATGCACAAATGTCGCAATCCTCCGGACATACATTTGCCTTTATTGCTCTTTTGCACATCTCCATTTTCAATTTCCTATCATCCTCAATGTCCTTGATAAAACCGAGTTTCCTCAAGATTTTATGAATCAGTGATTCTCTTCTCACTTTATCTCCTTCTTCCTCTGTGATACTTCACTTTATTGTTTTTGATTGCATCCCATACAATCTTTTTTAATTCTTCATCGGTAATCGCTATTACTTTCCCATGTTCCAATCTTCTTTCTTCAACAAGATACACGCTGCTGCTCACCTTGTCCAAATCAAGTATTGCGATATCTTCCGGATGCATAAACAAAATGCGTTTATTTGACAGCTCTATTTTTAGCCTGGCTTCTTCAAGCACTCCTATAAAGTCTTTACCATTCATCTTTACTTTCCTTTTCAACCAACAGTTATGACCGCCGGATTTACAACACCGTCACCGTCATATCCATAATCTTTGTTGTGCCATTTTCTTAGACATTCTCCGTATTCCCAACATTGAGAAAGAATACTGACAGCTACTCCGTACATAAATCCTGTAATTCCCTCTGTATCCGCTTCATAGCTCAGCTGCTTTGCATTATCAACAATAACTTTCATTTCATCATCTTCTGATGCTTTTATCTTCTCTTCCATCATTCCAGCCCATCTTTCAGCATATGTAAAACACGCTCTACCGTATGGATCACTGTTTTTTTCATACCAGTCTTTATATTCCTGTTCTTTACCTTTTACAATTTTCATCTTTATTCTCCTTCACATAATACGGGCACTCTACCGCATATTCGTCACCGCACCGAATATTGCATTGGTCTTTTATCTGACATTCCAGACAACAAGCATTCTTTCCATACCAGCAATAATTCTTACATCCCATCTTTTCACTCCGAATACTTGAATTCACACTTGATCTGTCTGGCTGAAACAATCATATTCACGAAATCATCTGCGTGGTTGATTTCAATATTTGCCGGAATTCCACAGTCATCAAACATCTTAATTTCATAATGCTCGTCTACTAACTCCAAAACATCGGCGAAATCATTGTCCTCGTCTGGAAATCCATCGAGAATATCTGTGATTTCATCTTCGATGTTTGACAGTAATGAAATCATCGGAACATTGACTGTTCTCTTCGGAATTACAAGCCTTCTGGTTGCCTCTCCGCAAGTCAGAAGTAGCTCATATTCGCACTCGTAATATCCTTCTGTCAGATAAGCGTTTTCCGGGAATTCGTCCGTCACTGTCGGTCTATTCTTGCTGCTCTCCTGGATATCATACGGAACATAATAGTCAATCACATTCTTATCTTCTATCGTTTCTCGACTAAAGACGGTATGCTCTTTTTCTAACAATGTGACGTTCTCCCGGAATCTGTCAAATTCCGCTGTGTTGCCATTTTTATTGTCTATCTTAAAGAATGATTCGAATTCTCCGGTATCAACATTCTTTCTGCCGATTATACTCGCATAAATGTCCGGAATTGCTGTTCCTCTGCATTCAAGTTCAAGTTTATTTGGTAACACCAAACCTTTCGCTTCTAAATCTTCTCTTGCTATTCCTGTTAATTTCATAATTCGTTCCTTTCTCCTTAAAAAAGCGTAAAAAAATACCAACCACCGAATATTGATGGTTGGTAAGCTTCTTAAGCTATGTACGCATCCAAAAAAGCAGAATTTGCATTTTCTATGTCGAATATTTTTCCTATAATTGTCTGTTCTCCGATAATTTCACATGTAGTGCAATTCATATTCATAGTCAATATCGTTTTCACATCTTCGCACGTTATTACTATATCAAAACCAATAGATAGTTTTTTTGATGTACATAAAATATTTCGAAGTTTTTCGTCTGTTGAGCAAAATGTTATCATTAATGTATCCTTTGACTTATACTGAAACGTAACATTTTTTCCTTTACCACAGTCTGCATAAAACTGACGTTCATCATCTCTTGGTTGATCAAAATCACTTGCTGAAAAATGCGTTACATGAATTCTGGAAATCATTGCCTTTGACAATATTTTCAACTTCACGTTAATAAAAATATCATATTTATCCTTTTTACTAGATTTTAACACATCTGTTTTCATACCGCTATCATTATCAATGACAAGCATTGCTTTATTCTCAGAAATGCTCGCTCTTTCATATTGTTCTTTGTTTGAACGATACACTAACAAGCTTAACATAAATGTTGCACCGAACGTTAATACAGATCCTATGTACGTCAGCAAGCTCCCTGGTGGTATTTTTTCTTCTAATAATTCGCACGGTGCTGGCGTATGGTATATTGCTTGAATAATTAAAGGAGCACCAACTAAAAGCACAATAGCTATTATCAGAACAATTATAATAGGATGTTTTTTACAAACCTCTTTTATTTTTTCGATTATTGTCTGCATATAGATATATTCCTTTTCATTTTTTGTATCATTATACCATTCCAACCATCAATATTCAATTGTCAAGGTGCTTTCATGATTTTTCTCCACGTTTACAAATATCTAAAGCACAATGCATACATCCTTTGCTCCCAGTCGCACCGAGATAAAAGCTCGTCAAAATCCTTTTCCGGCATGAACTTTATCCCGTAATGCAATCTGGATATGAATTTATATAATTCTTCAAACATTGCTACTCCTTGTATTTCTCTATAATTTCCATAATTGCTTCCATGTGTTCAGCTACTTCCGGCAAATCTTCATCGCTGATTCTTGCGATGTAATTATTTCTTTTCAATTCGGTTAACTCAAATATTCCGTTTTTAATAGCACAAAATGCCTTAGCAAGAAAAGTTTCTTTCTCAGCTTCACTATCACACTCATAAAATACTTCTCTTTTGTCATGTTCTCCAAACTTATCCGTAAAGAATTTGGTTCGCTTTGGAGTGATTCTTGTAATTTGTGCCGGAAAAATCAGTCTATGCCGGAATGATAAACCCCATCCGTAGCTTACTTCTCTTGCAATCCCGATCCAATCTCCAACTTTCAATGTGTCTTTGTCTATCTCTTTTAATTCAATATTCATTTCTTACCACCTACGCAAATCTTTCATTTCGGCATTACCTCCGGGAAGTCTTCAAGGCTCATCTGCGACTCTTTTTCAACTTTCAGCATTTCATTCTTAGCTCTTTCATAGAAATTTCGGTCAATTTCAAAACCGAATGCGCTTCTACCCAGGTTTCTAGCTGCTCTCAACGTGCTTCCAGAACCGCAACATGGATCAATAACTACATCTCCAGGATCAGTAAATGTCTGAATCAATTGTTCTAACAATCTCACTGGCTTTTGAGCCGGATGAATTTTCGGAATATCTTTTCCATCCTTTTCCCACTTGAACCAGTTAAATACCATATGTCCTGTACCTCGAATCGTTTTTCCATTTTCATCAAACTGTGCGCCATTTCTAAATTTTGGAAGTTTGTCTCGGTATAATACCAAAGCGTATTCCGTGGCGCCTACAACACGCATATTTGCTTTCAATACCTGTGGGCTGTAATTTTTCACAAATACAAGCGGTATGTAATTCACAAAGCCATGTTTCTTAGCTGCGTTGATCAGTGTGCTTAACTGTTCAAAACTGCAAAATACAATCATGCACGGAGCATCAGAACTTCTGCCACGCTTGCCGGCTTTCTTAGGTTCTTTCTTCAACATCTTTGAGCAAAAATGGAAATACTCATATAGATTGAAATTGAAATCTGAATTGAACGCTGCTTTCTTTGCAAGTTTACTTTCACCGTTTTTGTTATCCCCACCTACGTACCACATTGGATTACTTCCGTAGAAGTTGCTTCCGACATTGTATGGCACATCAGCTATAATCAGCTGCGCTGGTGGGATTGCATATTTCTTGTAATTCTGCATTGAATCTCTATAAATCTCACACTTAAGTTTCTTTTTTCTTTGTTCCATCTTCTCGAAAGGAGCCGATATATCTTTGCCCGGCCGGAGCTCCGTACTCCTTTCTGTAAATTACATATTGTTTCTAAAAATTACGTCTATATATCCAGTTTGCAGTTCATATGCCGGCATTACATCTTTTACCCATATAATCGCACCCTTTGGATGTTCGTACTTCCATTCTTCTTCCGTCAGTTTCACATTTCTAAGTACCCACGCATGAGGTCTTTTATACCTTTTCTTCAACTCTGAATAAGATATGTCAACACAGTGTTTTTCTCTTTCCTCAGACCAATCAGAACAGGATATTGGATATGTAGAGTCTATAATACATGTGCCTTTTACAAGGTTTGTCCCACTTTCCAGTAAATAGATCGGCTGTCCTATTTTCTTGGTATTACTACCTCTTATTTCAATAGTTTTCTTCCCACTAAGGATAAGATTTAACCATCTCTTTTTTACAATTAGTCCATCCATCACTTCACCTCATTTGCAAGCTGGAATCCCATTCTTGCCACATTCTTTAAGTTGTCTTTAATTAATGCTTTGTTTGGACTTCTGTGTGTATCAAGAAAATTCCACAGTTCTAACTGTTCAGTTGGTTTCTTTGCTATGTAATCAGCTGTGTAATCGTACTCAGCTTTTGCGACTTTCAAACACTGAATCATGTAATCAATCTGCGCCTGATCCTCTTTTTCTTGTCTGTTCATGGTCTTTATCCCTTGTACAGATTCGGAATCGGCATCCATGCTGCCACTCTGTACAGTGAGCATCCACCGTGTCCGTTTGAGTATTTATCCCACTCTAGATATCCATACTGTCTGTCAAGCCAGTGCTTTTCTGTGTCCTCGTCAAATACTTGGATGTAGCATCCTACACTGTACTCTCTGTATCCGTTACCGTTCGTTGACTCAAGTGTGAGTAGTACATCTCTTTCATCTTCCGGAAGTCTTTCTGTCACTGGTATCCATCCACGCTTACTGTCAGCATTGTCAATCTTGCACATGCTCTCGACATACTTTCTGACGGTCTCTGTTGTGAGTAGGATCCCTTCGTCCTTTCTGTCCGGATTCAGTTCATCTGCCATCGTGTTCTTCAATTCTTCCTCTGATTCGTTCAGCCAGGAAAGAAATTCTTCTGCATCAATCGTCTTAGCCATATCTTCTCCCTTCACAATTCGCTACGTATTTGCCATAGCTCATTCCATGTTTTCTTGCTTCCGCTGCAGCTCTTGCTAGCTCGTTTTGAAACTTCGGTTTCATTGCGCCTTTTACTTTCTTCGGTTTGGCTTGCTTTCGTTTCATTGCCAGTTCCTTTTTCTGTTCAGGACTCAAGGCTCTGTATCTTGCCTTTCCTCTCTCACAACACTGTCTTCGGCTTCTTTCTTCTCCGCAAGCCTTGCTACAACACTTCTTTCGGTTGCCGACTATCTCAAATTCTTTTCCACAGACTGAGCATACCGCCCAGCCTTTGTTTGCTTCTGCCATTCTTAATCACCTTCCTAGCAACTTACTTTCCAGATCATCCATGTCGTAATGTCTTCTCTCAAAGTTGTTATTGTTCTTCGTTGCTGGTTTCTTATCGTGCCGTTCATCATACTTTCCTTCAAGCACCTTCACAAAATTATTCGGATTGATGAACCAATCGAAGTTCAGTGAGAATCTCGCATCTGTCTTTCCCTGAAGGAAATCACTCTGTTTGACCTTATCAACAGCTTGTATCACTTTTTCTTCTCCGAATTGCTCAAGCAAGGCAATCAGTGAAGTATATCTCTTAGAACCAGGATTGATACGGTAAATCATTTTGATTCCGTAAGGCTCTAGTTGATTCCAAGCATCGATGATGGATTGAATGCTATGCTGCTTTATAGATACGTTAGTATCTATATATTCTTTCTTTCTTCCTTTCTTCCCTTCTTCTATTGTTGTCACTTGCTTGTCACTTGCTTGTCGGTTGCTTGTCGGTTGCTTGTCACTTTGCGTGTCACTCGATTGATACGAGCAGTAATTATTTACCGTAAATACGCTGAATTTGTTATATTTTTTGCTTGTCACTTCGCCTGTCGATTCTAGGTGTTTTATTGCTGTTCTTATCTCTCTAACTGAAAGGTTAGTTTCTTCAGATAATTTGGCTAAAGAAGATACGAATGACCCCCTTTTTATCTCAATTCCTAAGAAAAATCCGTCCTTCCAGTTCGCTTTTAAAAGCATGTGTATGAACAATCTGGAAGTGTTTTTGTCTTTGTACCACCCCCACTCGAGAAGTGACCGATTAATCTTTATGTAATCGCCTTTCATATAATTTCATCCAATCTTCCATTGTCATTGTGACCAGCCAATCCTTGTGATTCTTCCGATGCATTACCGTAGGCATTTCGCCCTCTCTCGCATCGTTTATGGACTGTTCCACAGCTTCATAGATGTTAAGCTTCTCTACCCTCTTGCACTCAATATGGATGCCAGGAAGACCGACTACATCTGCATCTCCATTGGATCCACAGAACTGCTGCCCTCTCCGGCAATCATATCCGTATCTGTCTTTAAGCAGATTTGCTAACTCTCTTTCTCCCTCTTTCCCTTTTCGGTTTGAATTCATCTGTGTCTACCTCCATGTTGCAATTCTTGGCTGTTCGCCTTGCTGTTTTTAGTGCCCAGCCGATACTCTTCAGCCGGCTTTCTTCTTGTCTGATGTACTTCATCAGCATCATTCTCTCTTCTGAGATGTTCATGTCTGGAACGAAGTACCCTCTGCCATCTTGCATATTGAGAATCGGAATATCTCGTCTTGCATAATGGATCATGTCTCTTATCGTTCTATCGTCTATACCGGTCAGATCAGACAATTCAGCTCTCGTGATTGCTCTGTCATGTCCGGTTCTGATGTAATCTAATATGTCAATATCGTAAGTCTGCATTGTTCTCCTTTCTCTCCCCGGACAAGCCGAGGAGACGAATCATCATGGCTCTGATTAAGGATTGTGACATACTGTTTCAGTCAGCCATTAGGAGTTTATATATCAACCTTATCCGCTAGGTTAATACCAGTTATAGCCAAGACTTTCCGAATACCTCTCTGAACTCTTCTCTGCTGCCTATATGCTCTTCGAAATATCGTTGAGCCATCTGTTTAAGCTCCAAGTCCAAACCGTGATTCGGATTGTCATGTACACTCCCCTTTTGAAATTCATGGAGATACGGTGCAAGGGGAATCACAAATCCGTATCTCTCTGATAGTTTTCGTCTGCTTCCATAGAAGATATGGTGAATATGTGGATATGGATAACCAGTAAAGTAGCAATGGTTCATATCTTCTGTGAATACGCTCTTCAATCGTTTAGCCAATATCCACACCATACCTTTCTTTCAGCAATCTCTTTTCATCCGGTGTTGCAATCGCAGCATCCGTCATTCCAGCTTCTTTGCAGCTTGTGATAAGTCCATCAATGAGCCTTGCCATCTCTTCTGTGTTGTAAGTGCTCGATCCTCTCAAAAGCTTGTAAGTCCTGTACATTACACCGTCTACACCTTGCCTTACTTGTGATGTTGGCATCAGATGATATTCTGTTGCTTGCATCACTTTCTTTTCCGCATCTTCCGTATCCGGTACTGTCATGTATATCGGCTTTCCTTCAATGATCTCCGGCTCTCCGTAGTGAATCAGCATCAAGTTATGCATCTCTGCATTCGATGTGTTCATTACCTTTGCAAGCTTGGTGAGTAGTACCCAGTAGTAACCATTCGCATCAAGGCTTCTTTTCTTCCTGTATGGCTTGATTTCAAGGCTTAAAACCTCTTTGCCTTTCAATTCCTCATAGGTTTCGAGAAAGTCCTCATTTGGCTCAAATAGAATGGTCAGACGATGCGTTACGAAGTCGATAATTGGTTCTTTGAGTTTTCCAGTGAAACGCATTACTCATCACCATACTTCTGTTTCAATGCATTGAGCATCATGGCTGCTTCTTCCTCTGTTAGTTCTTCCCAAGTCTTTCCATTGCCAGCAACCCAGGCATCGCCATCGACACCATGACTTGTACATATTTGCTTGATTGTTTTGATTTTTGCAGCGGATGCACGTTTCTTTAATGTTTCCGGAATGAATGGTTCGTTGTGGTTCTCTTCTTTCAGCCACAGATCAAATCCTAGTCCAGTATGGATAGCTACACACTTTACAAATGCTCTGCACATGCTGTTCCATACTCTCTGCTGTGTCATTGAATTATCCTTTACCGGATTACTTCCGTTCATGACAGGTGTCTGCATGAAGTACGTGTTCTCATCAATAACAACCTTAATCAGTGTCTCGTAACATCTGTTTTTATTTCCGTTCTTATCAGAGAACTCTACATCTGTCTTTCTAAGGCTGCTACCGGTTACTGGATCCGGTACTGGTTCCCAGTAAACCTTGTCTGCTCCATGCATTCTCAAAAGGTTGATGCATGTTGCCCAGTTAAGATAATCGAGTCCATCTCTTTTCTTGCAGTACTTCTTGATATCTACTTTTCTAAGTTCTTCGTAGCTTGCAAGTGGCATTACAATCCACTCCCTTCTTCGTCTATCCAGTTCCCGGAGAAGAACCACTCTACAAGTTCTTTCTTGAACTCTCTCTGGTCTTCTTCTGTTCCTTTCAAACATCTTTCCAATGCGTAATCAAACGCTTCCTCTTCTGTTACGATTGTTCCCTCTTCCGGTCCGATGCCTCTATAAACTCTCATGTTTCGTCACCCCAATGATGAGTTTCACAGTATCAAGTTCAACGAATCCACCCTTCTTCTCAGCTTTCTCAATGTAAGCTTTAAGTGTTTCCATGCGTGCATCTATCTTGCACAGCTCTATAAATTTATCTACACTTACCTCTAATGTTCTTTCTTCCATTGCTTTCTCCTCTCTGAAATGTTATTATTAAGTTGGTTTTATAGCCGAGTGCCTGAAGGTTGCCGCCTTTATCATGGCACTCTTTTTTAATATCCGAAGATAACCCATGTTGCGATACTTAAGAAGATTACCAATGCCATCGCAACTACTGTCATAACAGCAGACTTTTTTTCTTCTCTATCATCATGTTCAATTCTTCTTGGCTTTCTCTTGATATCAATGATCTGGATTGTTCTTCTTTGGATGTCGATCATATCGATCTGATTCATTTTTTCCACCTTCTTTCCTATAGGATGTACATGGATAACAGCGGCTGCGTTCCATGCAGCTATTTCTGTATCTGCAGTAGCAGCAATCTTCCACGCTCAAATCACTTCTCTTCCTATTCGTTCTTTTTCTGATTCAGAAATTTTAAGTACCCTCAAGATCTCCCTCAGTTCTCCAAGCCGAATATCTTCCGGCATACCAAATCTCTGGTAGAGAGTACTCATCGGGATTCCTGTCAGCTTGGAAAGTTTTCCCATGTTGATGTCTTCCATCGTCTTGCCTGATTGTATGATTGCAATAAGTGTTCTGTTCTGCCTTTCCCTGTCAGATATTTTTAATTTTGGCATCTCTTCTCACCTCTCTAATCATCATAAGTGCGTGGGATCATGTCCTCTGTCAGTGCGTAAAACTCGCTGAGATACGCTCCGTCATCTGTAATGCTTAAATCAACAGCAACGTTGTTCTCGTTCATCAGCATGATACTCAACGCACACTCTTCTCCAATTGTTCCGTTGCCAACAGCTAAGACCTTAAAGCCTTTCAATGCGTGCAGCTCTTCAGAATCTCCATTGACTCTCTTATTGATAATCTTTTTCTTCATTGCTTTCACCTCTCTTCATCAGTACCCCTCACGCCACCTACTCAATCGCTGGAACCCAACCACATTTCTTACACTTTTGCGTCCTCATCACTGATAGCACTTAAATCATCCTTAACTGCGTGTGGCTCACTGATCCAAATAGCTTCATCCGAAATAGTTACATCAATAGCTACATGATGTTCATTTACCAATGTAAGAACAGTTATGTCTCCAAAATCACCATTAGTGGGTCCATCTTCCACACTTACTACCTTGAATCCAATAAGCGGAGCAAAAGCTTCTTTTTCTCCTGCGTATTCTCGATTTATAATAGTTTTCATCTTGATTCCCTCCTACACTTCAAAACTCATCTGCGCATTTTCAGCGTCAATCTCTTCTTTCAAAAACATTGGGAGCTTGTACGCTTCGATAATCTTTACTGCCAGGTTGCACTGATTTCTCTTGATTGCCTTGTATGTGTCAACGCCGAATTCTCTTTTGAGCTGTTTATCAAGGTCTTTGTAAACTTTGGTTCGCAAGCTCCTGTTCCGATACGCTGGACTACTCTTTCCGCCCATCAGTGGAACAATCTTGTTATTCTTTGCCCATGTGATTCTCTGACACTCCAAGGCAAGTAACGGCATGTCCTGTTTGAACTCCTGTAAATCCTTGTCAATGGAATTTACTTTCTCTGTTAGTTCCACATTACCCTGTGCAAGTAACTGAATCTTCTGGTCGGTTGTCATTGGAACTACTTTTGGTTTCTCAAAATAGTTGTCAACCAGTCTGTCGTAGACTTCCCATGCTGTGTCAGTGTTAAGTGACTTCGCATGAAGGAAAGCTCCTTTTTCCGTCCAAAGATAAAGCTTCGATGCTTTCTTTGAACCGTCATCAATTTGATGATGGTCAACAAACTCTCTCTTTTCACCATCTTCCAAGCAGATGTAATGTTTTCCTTCAATATATCTTTCCTTATTTCTATTGAAGTTGTTTGAAATAACTCTTGTGTCAGAGCCATACGCTTCAGCGATCTGCTGTGTTGTGAGCACTCTAATGCTTTTGTACTCTGTAATCTGTAAGTTGTTCATTTCTGTGATTCCTCTCTAAAGTGTCATTTAATTCAACTTTTCGTTTAAAAAAATTCTGTCTCTATCTGACCTTGAAAGTTTTAGCGTCTTTGTTAATCCAACGATTTCAGAAGCTGTAAACTCTCCACCTTTTAAACGATTGTAGAATGTTTCTCTAAGAATACCGCTTTTTTCACAAATGGCTTTGACTGTCATTCCGCTATCAGCAATTCTTTCTTTTAAAAGTTTGATGTCTGCCAAGGCAACTCCCCTCCTTTCTGGTTGAACTTTATTCAACATCATCAATATATCACGGAGTTGAATATGTGTCAACCATTTTTACAAAAATGTTGAATATTTTTCAATCTTGTGATATATTGAAATCAAGGAGGTACGCAAAATGCTTCAATTATATAAAAACATAAAAAAGAGACGATTAGAATTGCAATTAACGCAGACTGATTTAGCAACTAAGCTGGGTTATGCTGATAAAAGTATGATTGCAAAAATAGAAAAAGGGGTAGTAGACTTGCCTCAGTCAAAAATACTTGCTTTTGCTGATGTGCTACAGACATCCCCTAGTGATTTAATGGGTTGGGAGCAGATAGACACAAATTTTTCCGGGAAAGAAGCTCCGAAAGAAATCTATGATAAATTCAAAAATAATGTATCTAAATTTCACGGAGAACATAAAGAACTTCTTGATATATATGAAAAGCTCTCTTCTCCAAATCAGAAAAGAGTCTTCACCTATTCAAAAAATTTGCTCATGAACCAGCAAATGGAAGAAGAGTTGGCCGTCCAGGCAGCTCATGAACGTACCGATATAGAAGTAACGGATGAGATGAGGCAACATGATGATGACATCATGGATGACGAAAACTTCTAATCTCCATAGTCCACTTTTATAGGACAAATTGCTTAGTACAATTATGATGGAGGTGTTGTAAGTGAATTCTTATGAAATACTTTTAGACGAAGCTCGCAATATTGGATTAGTGGTAAAGGAAAAGCCACTTCAAAGCGGAGATGGAAGAATAAAAGGAAACAAAATTGCTATCCGGCATGATATTAAGACATCACGACAGAAAGCCAATGTTCTTGCTGAAGAACTTGGACACTACTATACTTCCACAGGTGATATTCGAGATCAGTCCAAACTGGAGAACCGGAAACAGGAACGTCAAGCCCGGTTGCACGGCTACAACCGCCTGATCGGACTTATGGGAATCATCCACGCATTCAATGCTGGATGTCAAAATAAATATGAAATTGCAGACTTTCTAGATGTTACAGAAGAATATCTAGAAGAATGTATCAGCTGCTACCGTGATAAGTATGGAGTATATACTACCGTTGATAACTATATTATATACTTCATTCCGAATCTGGTAGTAGTTGAAATAATTTGATATAACCTCACAAGGGATTATATATACGAGCAGTGGTGGCTCGTAAGGAACAGGTCTCGCAAAAGAAAGAGAGGGATAAAAAACATGGGTTTTTTAGACAAATTAAAAGGAAGCTGGGATAACGCTTCTAGATATGCTGACTTAAGGCAAAAAATAGAAAATAATGAAATTTCTACATTGACTGAAGACGACCGCAGCTTCTTTGAAGCCACTGCCAAAAAGACTCCAGAAGAACATTTAGCTGACTGGGAGAAGCGACAAGCCGAAAAGGCTGAGCGCGATCGCATCAAAGCCTTAAGAAAAGCTGAAACACAATACAATATAGGTGGTTTAAAATTCCGTAAAGATGGAAATGGTTTATATTATTTCGGAAATTCTTTTCAGGAAGGCGCTGGACACTTTAAACTGGTTGATTTTATTTGGGACGGTCCTCAATACAATTTAATCAGCAAAACAACCGGAAATAATAAAACTCACGGTCGTGCTGGCAGCGCACTAATTGGTGCTGCAGTTGCTGGACCTGTCGGTGCCGTCGTCGGCGCATCCCTCGGAAAGAAAACAAAAGTCAACACAACTACTACGACAAAACAGCAGGAATTAGATACCGTTGCATTTTTAGTATTCGAATCTACAGAAACAGGAACGAGAGTTCAAAAGGAAATCAAATGTAATACCAATACTGCAAATGAAGTTCGCAGACTTTCTTTTAATTAATACCAAAAAAGAAACCGCTCCTGCGCCAACAGGAACGGTCAACTAAAAGAAACACACGCCAATGTGCTTCTTTTAGTAACTCCGAAGAGATACTCCAAAATCCAATGAATATTGTATCATCTTCGGAGCAGTCAATCAATCAGAACTCTTGTTCTGTTGCTAGGCTGTTATTTTTATACCATTTTTTATAAAAAGGAGATGATTATATGGCAACAGCTAAGAAGTTACCTTCCGGATCATGGAGATGTCTGGTATTCTCACACTATGAAAATGTGGTGGATAAGGATGGAAAACCAGTTATTGATCCGAAAACAAAAAAGCAGAAGCAGAAAAGAATCTATAAGTCTTTCACTTGTGATGATCCATCGGCAAGAGGAAAAAGAAAAGTTGAAGCAATGGCTGCTGAATGGGCAGATAACAAAGAAATCAAGAAAGATGAAGAAGTGCAAATGACTTTCGGTGATGCACTGGAAAAGTATATACAGGAACGGTCCGCTGTCCTCTCTCCGTCCAGTATCAGGAAGTACAAGAGCATGCAACACAATTGCATGGTACCGCTTAAGGAGTATCAGCTGAAAGAACTCACCCAAAGCGTAATTCAAAAAGTGATTAATAATGCATCTACAGAGCTGTCACCTAAGTCTGTTCGTGACATGAACGGTCTGATCAGTGCGGTAATGAAAAGATTTCGTCCTGGAATCGTAATCAATATCACTCTTCCGAAGAAACTTAGGAGCAATATTTACATTCCTACAGAAGAGGACATCAAAAAGATTGTTCGTGCATCAGAAGGAACTATCATGGAAGTGCCGATTCTTCTCGCAGCGTTTGGAGCTATGCGAAGAGGTGAAATCTGTGCATTGCAGAAGTCTAACATTAAGAATCACACAATCCACGTTACAAAAACAATGGTTATGAATGACGAGGGGGAATGGATTGTAAAAGCACCTAAGTCTTATGCTGGTGACAGATATGTGAACTACCCATCGTTCGTAATCGAAAAGTTCTTGAAACTACCAACCGACACTGTAGACATGAATCCGAATACATTAACAACATTGTTTGGAAATCTGCTTAAGAAATTAGAGATACCGCACTTTCGTTTCCATGACTTAAGGCACCCGTATGTCAAGCCCACGACAAAAAAATTTATAACTTTTTTTGAAGTTTTTCGGGCAGCCTCATAGCTGCCCATAGCTGTTTCAAATGGGTGTTCACGGTTATACCTCCTTTTCGGATTCCTTAGTTTCTAAGAAATCCTGTGTTGCATATTCAATCTCAATCCGATCTCCTGGAAAGACGTAAACTTTGTTGATAAGCCGGTCAATCAGAGCTTTTGTCAGCATGTTGGCGTTTCCGACTTCCTGCACAATTTCCTGTTGTTTCAGCTTAATCTCATAATCACTTTTTATCTGCTTTGTCTGTGCAGTGATGACAGCATGAACATTTTTGGCTTGTACCAGTTCCGTGTCATAAACCGCTTTTCGTGTTCGATAGGTTTCCAAATCAATCTCTCCGAGTGCATACTGCTCATAAAGATGCCGCTTGCTGTCTTGAATAGAACGGAGTTTTTCTTCATGTTCGGCCTGCTGGACTGTCTGCAAATCCAATTTATCCTTATTGCTATCAATTCCCAATGCCGGACACATTTGAGCCCGAATTGTTTCAAATACAACCTGCTCCAGATCTGCCATCTTTATGCGCACACCATGACAAGGAAGCGTTTCAGCCACCTCGGAATGACGGCAATAAAACCACGCACCATTTCGTAGAGACATTGCATGATCGCAGCATCCACAGAATACCTTACCACGGAGCAGATAATCACGCGGCTTTTTATTTAACAGAGAGAAACGCTTAATAGAAGCATTGGCTTTCTCAAATAGATCCACACTTACAATAGCCGGATGATGGTTCGGTATTTTGAACCACTCACTTTCATCCTTTAACTGTGTATGTCGGCTGCCAATCTCTTTTACCTTTCTCTTGCCAATTACATAGGTACCGATATATCTTTGATCTTCTAAAATACGCAGGACCGTTGATGTACTCCAAACGCCGTTTGTTCGGGAAACATTGTAATAGTCCTTGCCTTTAAGTTTGCGATATTCCCCAGGGGTGGGGATATTCATAGCATACAATCTTCTTGTGATCTCGGCTGCGGTGTTGCCTTCAGACGCCCATTGAAATATCATCTGCACATTCGGGGCAACATCCTCGTCCGGTTCCATACGTCCGTCTGCACTCTTGCGATAGCCGTAAGGACAGATGACACTCTGATATTCTCCACGACGCATCTTTGCGTATTTTGCACTTTTGGTTTTCATGGACATATCCCGGCTATAACACTCGCTAATAAGATACTTGAAAGCAATATCAATCCCTCCGGTATCACCTTTGAAATTAGCCGTGTCAAAATCATCACTGACGGAAATAAAACGGGTGTGGTAAAGAGGAAATACCCGCTCAATAAAATAGCCGGTTTCAATGCTGTTACGTCCAAATCGGGAAAGGTCTTTTACAATAATACAGTTGATCTTTCCAGCCTGAACCATTGTTAAAAGTTCCTGCACCGCCGGACGCTCAAAGTTTGTCCCTGTATGACCATTGTCAATAAATTCCAAAATCTCACTGTTATCCCATTCCGGCAGAGACATAGCTTTTTCACGAAGAATCAGTTTTTGATTTGGTATACTCAAACTTTCGGTTTTGAAATCTTCCACAGAAAGACGGATATAAAGGGCAATCACATAGTTGCGCACGGTTCCACCGCCTTTCCCTGAAATTCATTTTTGAAACGGAAGGTTACATGAATATTCCGCTCGTGGTCGATCTCAATTCGTTCAATGAGCCGTTCAATCAGTTCTGCAGTCAGTACATGATCCTGTGCCAGTGTTTTTGCATCCTTTTCCATTGCACGGTATCTGGCAAGCTGGTTGTCCAGGGAGTCCATAGATTTTTCAAATACTTCAATCTCACCAGACAGAGCATTGATAGCATGTTCATAATCCGCTTTCAATTCAAAGTATTCGTCATTTGTCAAAATACCCTGTACAAAATTTTCATATAGGCCACGGATCAGCCGGCGTGTTTTTTCAATTTCCTGTCGTTTGGCCGACATCTGAATTTTCAGCTTATCTTTTTCCTGTTTTTGTCTTGCCTCCAACTGAAAGAGTGGCAGCGACATTCCCAGCGCAACTGTCAGCTCTTTTTCAAGAATATCCGTAACAGTAGAAATCAGTTCTTTCTCCTGTATCATCGCACCTTTGCAGCTATCTTTTTCTACCCGGCTGTTTGTAAGGCAGTGGAACCAGTAAGTGTCGGGTCCTTTCCGGCGCTCGGCGCGTTGCCTGTGAAGGCTTCTGCCACAATCAGTACAGAACACTTTACCTTTGAAAATGTTTGGTGTGTAGGGACGTTTTGGAGTTGCTTTGCTTTCTTCACAGATCTGTTTTCTGTATTCCTGAACTGCATGAAACAACTCATGGCTGATGATCGGTTCATGGGTGCATTTTACAATAATCAGATTATCTTCTCCAGCCTTGACCTGCTGATGATCTACAATCTTTGTTTTCCCTTGCACCAGATCGCCTGTATAAACTTCGCTTTCTAAGATTTTCATCACTGTACGGGTCTGCCATTTGCCGCTTCCGATCAGTCCCGGACTGGTAATCTCGCCAGTGGTCTTTTTATAATGGCTCGGTGCCGGAATCCCCATCTCATTTAGGTTGCGGACAATCCGGTTCAGTGCCACATGTTCATGTGCCCATTCAAAAATCTGTTTTACTACAGGGGCAGTATTTTCATCAATCAGAAGTTTATGGCAATCATCCGGGTCTTTCCTGTAACCGTAAGGTGCCCGTGCACCAATATAGTCGCCATCTTTCATAGCCTGCCGCGCCTGTGCTTTGATTTTTCGCCCAATGTCCAGAGCATAGGCTTCATTGATCATATTTTTCAAAGGCAGCATGATACCGCCATGAAGATTTCCGGAATCCGCTGTGTCAAACTGATCCGTAACAGCAATGAACCGAACATTATGCGCATGAAAATATTGTTCGATATAATAACCTGTGTCAATAGAATTTCGCCCTAATCGGGAAAGATCCTTAACAATCACACAGTTAATGTGGCCTGCTTCAATATCAGATAGCATTTGCTGAAATCCAGGGCGGTGAAAATTTGTCCCTGTTGCTCCGTTGTCGATATAAGTATCATACACAACGAAGTCCGGTTTATCTGAAAGAAAGTCATTCAGTACCAACTTTTGGTTTTCTACTGAGCAGCCCCGCTTTTTGTTATCCTCCACAGAAAGACGGATATACAGAGCCACATGTACATACAAAGATGGTGCCGGCATGGGAGCTGCCGTCTGTTTTCTGCTTTTTCTTGCCATTTAGCCCACCATCCTTTCTTCGTTTTTTGTAGCAATCTGTTCCGCCAAAGAGATTGCTTTCTGATACTCATCCTGGTAATTAAATTCAATATGCAGTTCATCTTTACCCATTACCCGTATGCTTCGGATAAGCTGCATGACTGCCCGACGGTCAATACCCTCCATAGTAGAAAATTTCATAAAATGGTTGATCCAACGGTTTCGTTCGCTTCGGTTTTCCAATACATCTGTAAGTTTATCGTTCCATTCAGCGATTGCCTTTTGGAACAGTTCAATATCTGCATTGTATTTTCGCTTATAAGAGAGAAATTCTTCCTTTGTCAGAATTCCACTCACCAGATTTTCATAGAGTTTTGCCTTAAAGCCCTCGGTCTGTGCCACACGCTTTTCATTTACTCTGATCTGTGCGGCATATTCCTGCGCCAATTCCCGGTTGATCCGTTCCTGACTGATACTGGACAGCAGGGCATCCAGAGAAGCAACATTTTCAATATGTCCTTTCAAACTGTCCTGCACACATTCAATCAGATCCGACTCTTTCAGCATGACCGACGATGTGCAGCCATTCTTTTTGCCGGTCGGGCAGTAATAATAGTGATACTCTTTGTCTTTATAGCGGTTCGTCTTGCGGGTCATACGGCAGCCACAGCATCCGCAGATCAAAATACCGGAAAACAGGTAAACCTTATCCGATTTGGGAGAAGTCCTTGTGTCAATCCTGCGGAGCCGTTGCACCAGATCAAAATCGTGCTTTTGTATGATCGCTTCATGGGTTCCCTCCACACGAATCCATTCCGAAGAAGGTTTGTCCTCACGCTCTTTTAATTTGAAATGGGGCGTTGTCTGTTTGCCCTGGACCAGTGTTCCGGTGTAAGTTTCATCCTGCAAAATGCGGATGATTGTAGTTGCAGACCATTTGCAATCCTTTCGGTCTGTATAGCCACCTTTTGCATGAGGCATTCCGTGATTGCGCTTATACGCTAAAGGCGAAAGAATTCCTAATCGGTTCAGTTCATCCGCTATATGGGAAGCGCTGAATCCCTCCAGCCGTTTTCTGAAAATATCCCTCACAACATTAGCAGCATATTCGTCTACTTCCAAGCTCTTGTGTTTATCGCCGACTTTCACATAACCATAAATGGTAAAAGCACCTACAAAATCCCCGCTGCGCCGTTTTACTTCCAGGGCGCTCCGTGTCTTAACGGAAATATCCCGACAGTAAGCCTCATTCATAATGTTTTTGACAGAAACCGTGAGATCATCGGCAGCGTCATTTTCCGTGTCCACATTATCGTTAATTGCGATAAAACGCACTCCATAGGCTGGAAATACCCTGCGCATATAACGGCCTGTTTCTATGTACTCACGACCTAAGCGGGAGAGGTCTTTGACAATCACGCAGTTAGCTTCGCCTTGTTCGATCATCCGCATCATTTCCTGAAATGCCGGGCGATCAAACAAAACACCACTATAACCATCGTCAATTTTTTCTGCCACAACCTCAATTTCCGGGTGTCGGGCTATGTAGTCATCGATCAGGCGCCGCTGGTTAGCAACGCTGTCACTTTCTACTGTTTTATCATCCGTATAAGAAAGACGGATGTACTTAATCGCTTTGTAAACCTGCATAAAAAAACACTCCTTTCGTTGCACAGAAAAATCCCCGCAATTCAAGAAGTGTGGTTATGCCATATTCAATTCCTTTTCCGATTCTTATTCTACCATGCTTTTACGGAAAAGTCAGCCCCTTTCTTAAAATTGCACCTATCGCAAAATACCCTTGATACATTCTTCCAGGGTAGCACCTTCAGCAGAAAAGCTGGCCTGTACAGTAAAACGCCCACACTTAAAATGGTATGGATTTTTGATTTGCTGAACGAATTCTGCAATCCGTTCATCACGGGAAAGTTCTTTGTTGACAGAGACATCCCGAATGTCTACCAGTGTACCCACTTCACTGACAATGGTATTCAATTCCATAGTATCAACTCCCTTCTGAAAACTGTGTTATCAAAACCACATGAATAGGTCGGATCTATGGTTATTACACACATAAATCCGGCCCATTATAT
>OHAI01000265.1_pt1 | contig 39923 bp, 38 predicted proteins | sample 1577091 | NCBI WGS metagenome assembly OHAI01 (sample SAMEA3541548, study PRJEB24748) | human gut metagenome | biome: human gut; feature: human-associated habitat; material: faeces | place: China | collected 2012
ACGATAACGACCTTGTGGTGAACGTTACCAAATCAAAGAAGCTGACCAACATGCGTGCTTCCGGTTCCGACGAGAAAGCGCGTCTGATTCCGCCGGTACAGTTCTCTCTGGAGGAAGCGTTGGAATATATCAAGGGAGACGAGTATGTAGAGGTTACTCCCAAGTCCATGCGTATGCGTAAGGTTATCTTGGATGAGACAGAACGCAAGCGTGCCAATAAGAACTGATTTTACTTTTTAGTTGTTATATATAAGAAGGAGTGCTTCGCTGTAAAGGTGGAGCACTCCTTCTTTTATTGCAATGGGGTATCCTGAAGTTTTTATTTTATCGGTCAGTCTACGTATTTCACTTTGGCGGCATCTCTCGGCTTGGCGGCAGGCGTTTCATCCGGATATCCGAAAGCAATGCAGTAAAGCAGCCGGTATCCTTCGGGAAGTTCCAGTCTTTTGAGGTATTCGGCAGCTTCGGGCGTATCGGTCATAAAGCGTGTGGGGCTTGCCAGACAGCAGGAGCCTATGCCCATAGACCAGGCGGCAAGTACCATATTCTCACCCAGCAGTCCGCAGTCTATCTGCGAGCAGTCGTACGAAGTGTCATTTCCGATGAACACTACCGTGGGCGCATTGCGGAACATATTCTTGAAATTGGGGTCTTCCGCCGCTTTCGGGTTCTTCTGCTTGAAGATTTCACTTATCCCGTTCAGGAATTCCGGATTGTCTACTACGCGTACCGCCCAGGACTGTTTGTTCTGACCGTTGGGGGCGTTGATACCGCACTCCAAGATTACCTTCATCGTGTCCCGGTTCACTGCTTCCGGTTTGTACTTGCGGACGCTGCGGCGCGATAGGATTGTCTCGATTACCGCTTCCGAATTGCTTTTCTCCGTAACTGTGCTTTCACTCTCTTTCTGTACCTGCTGTCCGCAAGCGGACAGCATCAATAGGCTTGCGCCTAACAGCATAACCTTTAAACTCTTCATTCTCTGTTGTCTATTAAATTGTTTCTTCGCAAATCTAACAAAAAAAGCGGCTTCCGAGAACGAAAGCCGCCTTAAAATATATAATCTGGTTCTATTAGAGTTTCGGACCAGCAGCAACCAAAGCCTTACCGGCTTCGTTACCTGTGAACTTAGCGATGCCCTCGTTTATAAATCTTCTGAATTTTACCTCTGTTATAGTCATTTTCATGCGTCCTTTCTTGTGATGTAATGCCTGTAGTAATATTTTTGCCTCTTTTTTTGAAAAATAATCAAAAAAGGGGTTTATTTTTTTTTAGAAATGTTATATAATAAAATAAACATACATTCTGAATTATCTATTATTCTAAGGAGTATTACAAAGATGATAACAAATGAGATCTTGAAAAATATAAAGCACGTTCATTTTATCGGTATAGGCGGCTCTGGTATGTACCCTCTGGTGCAGATATTCCATTCAAAGGGATATTTCATCACAGGCTCAGACAATAACGAAACCGAGACTCTTGAGGCTGTAAGAAAGCTTGGCATCGAAGTCTTTCTCGGTCAGAGAGCCGAGAATATCAAGGGTGCAGACCTTATAATCTATACCGCCGCAATAATGGCAGATAACCCTGAGCTTATCGCCGCAAAGGCAAGCGGTGCGATCTGCTGTGAAAGAGCCGAGATACTTGGCCTTGTCACAAGCTGGTATACGAACGCTCTTTGCGTTTCAGGCACTCACGGAAAGACCACAACTTCTTCCATGCTCACACAGATATTCGTTCAGGAGGGTACTGACCTTTCCTGCGTTATAGGCGGAAAGCTCCCAAGCATAGGCGGCTCAGGCAAGGCAGGCTCATCACAGACTATGGTCTGTGAATCCTGTGAGTTTGAGGATCATTTTCTCAGACTTTTCCCTGACGTTTCAATTATCCTGAACGTTGACGCAGACCACCTTGAGTATTTCAAGAATATCGAAAATATCATAAAGTCTTTCCATAAGTTCGCAACCATGGCTTCAAAAGCCGTTATCTATAATGGCGATGACGCAAATACTCTGAAAGCCGTTGAGGGTGTCGACAAGGAAATGATATCTTTCGGCTGGGATAAGAAAAACGATTATTCCGCCGTTATAAAGTCCAAAAAAGGCTTGCAGACACGCTTTGAGCTTTATCATAAGGGCGAGTTTGTCAGAGAGCTTACTATCCATGTTCCTGGCGACCATAACGTCATGAACGCCCTTGCAGCTATCGCTGCCGCAAGATATTCAGGCGTTTCATGGGATGGTATCGAAAAGGGACTTGATACTTTCTTTGGCGCAATAAGACGTTTCGAGAAGATAGCCGAGGTCAAGGGTGTTACTATCGTTGACGATTACGCTCACCACCCAAAGGAGATCGAGTGTACACTGAAAGCCGCAAAGGGTCTTGATTTCAACAGAGTGTGGGCAGTTTTCCAGCCTTTCACCTATTCAAGAACAAAGATACTCATGAACGATTTTGTGAAAGCGCTTTCTATTGCAGATATTGCCGTTATCACGGATATCATGGGAAGCCGTGAGAAAAATACCGACGGTGTTTATGCTGAACAGCTTGCAGAGAAGATACCAAATGCAGTTTGGTTCAAGACCGACCACGAGCTTGTTGACAAGCAGACTGCACAGCAGAAGGAATATAACTTCTCACAGTGTATCGACTATATAAAGAAAAACTGCAAGGAGGGCGACCTTGTTATAACTCTTGGCTGCGGAGATGTCTATAAGCTTGCAAAAAGGCTTGCAAAAGAGCTTTAGGTTTAGAAGATAAAGATTTATTGATATAACAGAAAGGACGGAGCTATGAGAAAAGTAACCGAGAACGAGAAAATGGTATTCGAGTTCATAAAGGATCGCATAGAAGAGGGCTATCCGCCCACAGTTAGGGAGATTTGTGCAGAGTTTGGCTTTAAGTCTACCTCAACAGCCCATAGATATATAAATAATCTCACCGCAAAAGGTCTTCTTGAAAAGGGAAATAACCAGAACAGAGCCATAAGGCTCACAGGCGGCAACGGCATGAAGATCCCCCTTGTGGGAACTGTCACCGCAGGTATCCCTATCACTGCCATTGAGGAGATAACAGACTATATAAGCTTCCAGCCTGCAAGGCATTACAGCAATCCGCTTTTTGCCCTAAAGGTAAGAGGAGAGTCCATGATAAACGCCGCTATCCTTGACGGAGATATGGTAGTCATAGAGCAGACCCCATATGCAGAAAACGGCGATATTGTCTGCGCACTTGTTGACAACGAGTCGGCTACAATAAAGACTTTCTATAAAGAGGACGGCCATTACAGACTACAGCCTGAAAATGACACCATGGATCCTATCATAGTAGACGAAGTAAGCATACTTGGCAAGGTTGTGGGCGTTGTAAGATATTTATAAAGACAGATAAAGAAAACGGGCGGATAGTCCAACATAGATATAGAAAAAACTTCGACAAACAAAACAGTTTTAAGTGTGTAAAGGATTGGTAATAATGAGCAGACATTGTACATTCTGCGGTTCTAAGCTGGAGGACGGAGCTAAGATATGCACCAACTGCGGAAAAATGGTACCTATCGCCTCATCGACCCAAAGACGTGGCGAGCAGGAGTTTATAGATCGTTCAAGGATACAGGGCATACCGAAGCGTGTTTACGAACACCCGAAAAGAGCCGAAGCAGAGGAAAGAATGCGCCGAGAGCAGGAAGCTCGCAGGGTAAAGCGTGTAAGAGAGACAGACCGAAACAGAGAAATGAGTGCGGCAGACTATAGGCGCACCCCAACTGAACATTCAAGCAGCGGCAAAGAGGATTATGGTAAGGGCAAAAAGATAATAAAGACTCTGCTTAAGATCACAGTGGTAATACTGGTGATATATTTTGTGATCGCCTTTGTGAGAATATTCAGCGTAAGACATTCCACCTACGATTTCGATACCGAAATGAAATTGGCAAGCGAAAATTACGGTGAAGCCGTTGACGCATATTTCAAAGACGGCAAGTGGAAATATAACATCTTTAAAAATCAGGTGTCCTATGAGGGAACTTCCGAAAGTGGCGACGATTATGTTATGATATTCGGCAAGAATGACGGTCAGACTGTCGTAAGGCAAATGACAAAGAACAGCAAGAAGGTCGCTTCTGACAGCATAATGAACGATGTCATGGGAATGTTCATGTTCGAGAAAAAGGTCACAGGATAAAAAATAAGCGCATAATTATGTAGTTATTTGTAGTGGCGAACAGTGTTAGCCCGCATTTTGACACGCATTATAAAACGAAACGGACGAAGTAAAAAAAGCTTCGTCCGTTTATTGTTTTGTAGGGGATCGGCTCTGCATTGCAGAAATGCGACGTTCCGCTTTTTTTGTTGTTTGTGTTTTTTAACAGCCTAATTTACACTATTGTCACGCTTTTCATCAAACATTCTATAATACTGCACAGTTTCATATTCGTTCAGCGTGTCCTTGTATTTGTCAGCCACATCATTTATAGAATACCATTCTCCATCAGCCGTCTTGTAGCCGTAAGAGCTTATTATTGGAATGTCACAGCATATCTTGTCAAGCTCCTGCTGATATCTCGACTTTGGGAGTCCAGCCGCTTCCATGACCTCGTTTGAAAGATAGTTAAGGCTTATATCGTCTATCTTCTCCGCATTAACGCCCTTGTTGCTCCAAATAAGGAAAGGAGTCTGTCGAAGTCTTGAGTAATCCTCCGTTGAAAGCAGAGCAACGTCCTTGCCATAAAGATGCTCTGTAAAGCTTAAAATGTGTGGATAATGGTCGCCGAACATTACGATTATGACTTCTTCGTCCTTGTTCCTGAAATAATCCGTAAGCTCTCCCAACGCCTTGTCAGATTGATAAATGGAGTTTATATACTGCAAAGCCTCATTGTTGTTGTAACCCTCAAATGTTACCTCAGACGGAACAGAGTTGAGGTCATCATATGGACCATGGTTCTGCATCGTGGCAGTCCATACAAAATACGGTGAACCCTTGTTGCTCTCGTATTGTGCCTCAATGTAGTGGAAAAGGGAGCTGTCTGACATATTGTTGTTTATGTATTGACAGTTTGAAATGTAGTCGCCGCAGTTGAAGAGCTTGCTCTTGAATTGAAGCTGTTCATAGGCGTTGCCTATATCCCATAGTCCCTCAGAGCAAGGCGAGATAGCCTGCGTTGTGTAGCCAAGCTCGTTTAGCCAGCTTACAAGACCGTTTTGTTTGTCGTTGAGATATTGGGTGAATACCGCACTTCCCGACGGCAAAAAGCCAAGAGTGTTGCCGGTGAGAAATTCATACTCAGAGTTGCAGGAATAACCGCCATATGCCGAAACGGAAACATATCCGCTTATGCTTTCCTCCTGCAATTTGTGGTAGTTAGGCAGATAGTCTTTGTTAGTCTTGAATTGAGCAATATGCTCAAAGTCTGCAAAGGATTCGTTCATGATAGCAATGATAGCAGGCTTTTTGTCAGCCTTTTGTACCTCATACTGAGTTATGATATCCTCTGCCTTTTGAGTGGAGTAGCCATCAGGCTTCGTCACACGGTCAAACATTCCGTCAAAGCAGAACATAAGGTCGTAGCCTACGCACCTGTATGTGTCTGCATTTTCCGCACCTGAAAAGTTCAGCCTGATGTATCTGTTCCTTATACCAAGGTCATAGGCAAACCTGCCACCATATACGAATACGAAACACCCTGCGATAACAGCCACACCCGATATTATCCTGCTGCGTATTTTTATCTTTCTTACCTTTGTCGTCACCGTTACAGCGATAATAAGAATAAGATCACAAAGCACAAACATCACATTGCTGTCTAAAAACAGTGAGTACATTCCGTTTATCTCACTGGCTGACTTTATGTTGGCAAGGTCGGCAAACTGCACAGGATTTCCTCTGAACTCCGTTACATAATACTGCGCCAAAGCATATATGGCAAATATGACGTTCACTCCGCAAAACCAGGCGTGTGGCTTCGGGAATATCACCGCACCTATAAGATATAAAAGCCAGCAGAGCAATATTCCAAGGAGAATGTAAAGCACATTGCTCTTTGGAAAATATGACTTCATTACAAAGTCAGGCAAAAAATATGAATTGAGTGCAAGCATAAAAGCCGCCGTGAAAGGGTCGATGCAGCCTTTTGTTTCGCTCTTTTTCAGCCTGCCTGCCATAATAAAATATTCACCCAATAGAAATGAAAGCAGGATATCGATTATCAGTGCTATTATTATTGACGAGTTATAATTCACAATTAGCGTGATGATAATGCCGATTATAATAAACGATGCTACAGCACTCACGAACTTCAATGTTTGCATTCCATCAGGCGACGCAAACCAGCCTTTTATCCTTGCAGACAAGCCAGCCTTTTCTGCAGTCTGCGTTGTTGTGTTGTTTTGTTCTTCCATTTTGTCAAACTCTTTTCTTTACGGCGACCTGCTGAGGCAATTCACCTTTTTTTACTTGCATTTTACAATACCAATCTATTATAGCATAGCTATTAGCAAATTACAACAGCTAAAATCAACAAATATTGTCCTGCTTGATGTCAGGTGTTCACAATTAATTTACCCCATGCTTCAAAGAGTGTGTAAATTTCTCTTGAAAAAGGGACGGCAACGTGTTATAATATTTATGTATTTCAAAAAACATAAGGAAAAGAGGTAAATATATGTCACATGAGAAGATACTGGTGCTTGACTTTGGCGGACAGTACAATCAGCTTATCGCAAGACGTGTGAGAGATCACCACGTTTATGCAGAGATAAAAAGCTTTGAAACTCCACTTGAAGAAATAAAAGCAGCAGGCTATAAGGGCATAATCTTCACAGGCGGACCAAACTCCGTTTATGATATGACTTCCCCGCATTATGACAAGGCTATACTTGACCTTGGCATACCAGTCCTCGGCATCTGCTACGGCTGTCAGCTTATTTCATGGATGAGCGGTGGAAAGGTAGAAAGCTGTAAAAAGAGCGAGTACGGCAAGATAGAGATAACAGCCTCCGCAGAGAGCAAGCTTTTCAAGGACGTTCCTGATAAGAATATCGTATGGATGAGCCATACCGACTATGTCAGCGAAGCACCTGAGGGCTTTGTTATCACTTCCCATTCAGATGATTGCCCATGTGCGTCAATGGAGAATGCAGAGAAGAAGATATATGCCGTTCAGTTCCACCCTGAGGTAACTCACAGTGAGTATGGTAACGTCATTTTGAAAAACTTCCTTTACGAGGTCTGCGGCTGTAAAGGCGATTGGGTAATGGATAACTTTATCGAGAACACAGTTGCAAAGCTTAAAGAGCAGATAGGCGATAAGAAAGTAGTTTTGGGACTTTCAGGCGGAGTTGACTCATCAGTTGCCGCAGGACTTATCAGCCGTGCAGTGGGCAAACAGCTCACCTGCGTGTTCGTAGATCAGGGCCTTATGAGAAAAGACGAGGGCGACTTTGTTGAGGAAACTTTCACAAGACTTTTCGATATGAGATTTGTAAGAGTAAACTGTCAGAAGCAGTTCCTTGAAAAGCTCAAGGGCATAACAGATCCAGAGGAAAAGAGAAAGACTATCGGAACAGAGTTCTATAAAGTCTTTTGGGATAAGATCAGAGAAGAAGCAGACGGCGGATTTTTCGCACAGGGTACTATCTACCCTGACCGTATCGAAAGCGGAAAGGGCGACGCTGCCACAATAAAAACTCACCACAATCAGGTGAAAATGCCTGAGGACATCAACTTTGACGGTGTTATAGAGCCATTGGGCGACCTCTTCAAAGACGAGGTAAGAAAAGTCGGTGAAAAGCTCGGCATACCAAAGGAGCTTGTATGGCGTCAGCCGTTCCCAGGCCCAGGACTTGGTGTAAGAATAATCGGTGAGATAACAGAGGATAAGATAAAGGTGTTGCAGGAAGCAGACGCCGTTTTCCGTGACGAGATCAAGAAAAGCGGAATTGAAAGCAGCCTGAGCCAGTTCTTTGCAGTTCTCCCGAACGTCCAGACAGTAGGCGTAATGGGCGACCACAGAACCTATGACCACCTTATAGCTATCAGAGCTGTAACAACAGACGACTTCATGACAGCCGATTGGGCAAAGATACCATACGATGTTCTCGCAAGAATATCCAACAGGATAACAAATGAAGTAGACCATGTAAACAGAGTAGTTTACGATATAACCTCAAAGCCACCGGGAACGGTGGAGTGGGAATAATTTTACACTCCTGAAAAATCCCTATTTTACTGGGTTTTTGCCGATTGTATATGCTTTTTGGCAACAAAATGGCAACATAATTTGAATTATTGTAAAAGTAAAGAGCTATCAGATTTTTTGAAAGTCTGATAGCTCTTTTTTCTATCCAAAATAATTGTTGTACTCTTCGTCTGTGAGGTAATCAATAAAAGTATCTTTTTTATAGCTATGGAATATCACGCGGAATTCATCCTGAATGTCGTTATAAAGGTCATATATTTTATCGAAACAGCCTTTTACTTTTTTAAGTTCTACGGATATAGTATCCAAATTTGTTCTTCGCATCTTGTGAACCGCTTTAATTCTGTAAGAATTAAATGATTCTGCTTTTTCAATAAATTCCTGTTTCTTTGGAAAACTGACGGATGATTTAAGTTCATTAATATAATATCCGAACATTTTCTCTTTTGGTATTTTGAACTCAATTTCAGCAGGATAAACAGAAAGTTGGATGTAGAAATAACAATCCTCCAAAATGTGCATACACATCGCCTCAAGAATCTGATGATACATTAGTGTTGCTGCAAGCATTCCCTCAAACGTGGTTAATTCGAAACTGTTATCTGCAATTTCATTCAGTAATTCCAAGTTTTCTGGCATCTGAATCGATGGCCAATCATCAGAATTCATTATACGGCTTAAAATTTTATCCATATTAACTTACTCATTTCTTTTCAAAGTATTCACCAGCATATCGCTGAGTGTTTGTGACGGTACTTTTACAAAACCTGAAGTTTCATCATATTTCGGATAATTGTAACGCCACTTGTCATATTCGTCACGGTTAATATCGCCGTTGTGATATTTCTCGGATTGTTCAGCCCACGCATTAAGCATTTCCGAAAGCTCGGTAGCATCCGTCCCCTTGCGAGGGTCTGCATACATTGAAACACTGTTTTCAGTCTTTATTATTGTCAATCCATATCTGTCCTCTAATGTAAACAAGGTGTGCATTAACCCTATATAACTGTCAATGTCGGGAACAGAAAGCGCCTGCGGAGATATATCGAAAACCTCTGCAAGTTTATTCGTTAAATCTGTTTTTGGAGTTCTTGAGCCGGATTCATACTGTGCCATACGAATGTCAGCGGTCTTTTCAGGAAATCCGACCACCTGTCCTAAATATTTCTGTGTCATTCCCCGCAAATTGCGGAAAAACCGAATTCTCTCACCGATTGCCATAGCGATTACGCTCCTCATTTTTTGTTCTGTGCAATCAATATAGCATATAGCTTTATGCAATTTAACGCCTAAATACTCTCGCACAAACCTTTAAGAGTATTGTAAGCCTTGTCAAGATCAGTTGACTTGGGAACAATTACAGTGATACCAAAACAATCGTCCCATTGGAAAATCAGCCCAAGCTCATCATTGTCTACTTTGTATTGCGTTAAGTCGGATATCTCCCTGATCTTGCCGTGAACCATATCTCGGTATGCTTTTAAAAGCACAACAAATTCGTCAGGCTCACCAGGATAATCACAAAATATGAATATCCACCTTTCTTTATCAGGCCAACGAACTTCATACATAAGACCACTTCCTATTTATGATGACTTTACTACATTATAGCATATTATTTAAAACTGGTCAATAGCTGTTTCCTCACATAAAAAAATACTTTGTCAGTTAATAAAGCAGAAATAGTCCCATCTTCACATTATTCAAATAATTTTACAAAATTACAAATACCCCCTTGACACTTCTCCCGTTCTGCACTATAATACTACACAAGAGAGCTTTTTCAGCGTTTTCAATAAGACAAAATGGGCATAATAAAGCCTAGAAAATAAGCTTTTTTGTGAGATGTGCCGCAAAAGTGTCCTGTTATTTGTTAAAGTGTAGACAAACGGCGCATAATATGATATAATGTAGGGTGAGAAATGAGCGGTTTAAAACAGGCGGTCAGAAACACCGCCAAGATCATAATGTTCAAAGGAGTATATCCCCTTTGCTATAAAGTGTCAAGCCTTAGACCTTTGAGAAAAAACAAGGTCATCTTTGCCGAGATAAGAAGCGGTACGCTGACGGATAGCTTCCGCTATATCTATGAGGAGATAAAGACCAGAGGACTTGATCCGCAGGTCTATTACGTCCATAATAATAAGGGCGGAATGGGTTATCTGCTGAGATATCTGAAGCTTACTTGGCTAATGGGAAACGTGGGTTGCGTTTTGCTTAACGATACCTGTAATCTGTTCGGCGCTTTTAAGTTCAGAAAAGACACAAAAGTCATTCAAACATGGCATTCCTGCGGAGCTTTCAAAAAGTGGGGAGAAAGTATCACCGACCTCTCTTTCGGCGAGTCGCTGGAAGAATTGAGAAAGTTCCCTGCCCATACAAGCTATACACTTTGTACCGTCAGCAGTAAAGAGTGCATATGGGCTTTCAAGGAAGCTTTCGGCTTTGACCTTGATAATAATAGCGTGCAGGCAATAGGCGTATCTCGTACCGACTTTTTCTTTAAAGAGGAAAATCGTGTGAAAGCCTTTGAAAATCTCTATAAGAATTGCCCGAACGCACAGTATAAAAAAGTCCTGCTCTATGCCCCGACCTATCGTGGGGACGCCGATAAGGCTTATATCCCCGAAAAGCTGGATATAAAAGCCCTTAAAGAGAATTTCGGCAGCGAGTGGGTGCTTCTTGTAAAAAGACACGGCTTTGTTAAAAAGGAGTGGGATATCCCCGAGGATTGTCAGGACTTCGCCTTTGACATAACAGAACATATGCCTATCGAGGATCTTCTTTTTACTGCCGATATGTGCATAACCGATTATTCTTCGCTTATTTTTGAATATTCGCTCTTTGAAAGACCTATGATATTCTACGCTTTTGACCTTGACCAGTTCTATGACTATAGAGGCTTTTATTATCCCTATGACTATAGCTTCCTCCCGGGACCAATAGTTAAGACCAATGAGGAGCTTATAAACGCCATAAAGCAGGGAAAAGCCGACCCTACTGTCATTTCTGATTTCAGAGAAAGATTTATGGGCGCTTGCGATGGCCATTCTACCGAAAGGATAGCCGATTATATTATGTCACAAAACAGCGAATACTAAATTATGTAGGGGTGAACAGCGTTCGCCCGTTGACTGCCGAAACTTTATCGGCGTATCACAATGATTTATTTGTCAGATACATTATTATAATATAAATATCAGTAAGGAGTTTGTCTATGATTTACGGTGCAATGCTCGCAGGGGGATCAGGTACAAGAGTTAAAAGCTCGAAAATACCAAAGCAGTTTATCGAGATCGGAGGTAAGCCGATCATAATCTATACCCTTGAAAATATGCTCAAGGTAAAGAGATTTGATTATATCTATATCGCCGTCCATAAGGACTATGAGGACTATATGAACGAGCAGGTGAAAAAGAATATTCCCGAAAGCGAAAAGGTAAGGATAATTCTCGGCGGCAAGGAAAGAATGGATACTATAAATAATGTCACCACCGCTATCACAAATGATAACGGACTTCATGATGACGATGTTATCGTTATCCACGATGCCGTAAGACCTTTTGTTACAGAGAAGATACTCAACGATTCCATAGATTGTGCCGCAGAATACGGTGCTTGCGTCTGCGGACTTCCATGTGCAGATACTATCCTCCATTCAAAGGGAGGAGAGTATGTTGAAGACATCCCTGTCAGAAGCGAGCTTTACAGCGGACAAGCTCCCGACAGCTTCCGCCTTGCCCACTTTATCCAAATGCAGGATAACCTCACTGAGGAGCAGAAAAAAGTCATCACAGGCACTTCGCAGATATGCACAATGAATAACCAGCCTATCCACCTTATAGAGGGCGACGCTATTAATTTCAAGATAACAACAGACAGCGACCTGCTTATTGTCAGAACGCTGCTTGGCGGTAAATAGAAAGGACTTTTTTTATGAAAAGCTTAATAAACATACCCGAAAAGATGAAAGCACTTGTGCTTTATGGTGTGGGCGACCTGAGAGTAACTGAGGTAGACGTGCCAAAGCTTGAAAAAGGCACCGTATTGCTGAAAATAAAGGCGTGCGGAATTTGTTCAAGCGATATGCCAAGATGCTTTGTAACAGGAACTTACCACTTCCCGACCATACCTGGTCATGAGTTTTCAGGTCAGATAGTTGCAGTTGGCGATGACGTTGACGAAAGCCTTCTCGGAAAACGTTCCTGCGTGTTTCCAATGCTCCCTTGCAAGCATTGTAAAGCCTGCAAAATGGAGGAATATGCACAATGCTCAGGCTATAGCTATTTCGGTTCAAGACAGGACGGCGCATGGGCTGAGTACCTCGTTGTTCCAGTATGGAACTTAGTTCCGTTCGACGATACCCTCGATTATAAAACAGCAGCGCTCTGCGAGCCTGCCGCTGTTTCAATGCACGCTGTAAATATCGGTGACATCAAAGAGGGTCAGAACGTTGTTATCATAGGCACAGGTACTATCGGCTTTATGATAGCTCTCTTTGCAAAAGAGAGAACAAAGACCGGTAAGGTGGTTATCGCAGGCCGTTCAAAGAATAAGCTTGAGTATGCAAAGAAGCTGGGCTTTGACGTTGTTGATACAGGCGTTGACGATCTCCCTGCACAGGTGAAGAAGATAATAGGTATCGACGGAGCAGACGTAACATTTGAAGCTGTAGGCTCAAACGAAGCTATCGCTTCCGCTATCGAGTCAACAGGCGCTCTTGGCAGTATCGTTCTCGTTGGCAACCCGTCAACAGACCTTATCCTGCCTAAGAATATCTATTGGTCAATACTGAGAAAGCAGATAACAGTCAAAGGCTCATGGAATTCCAGCTATAACAGCAGAGTGAACGATTGGAAGAAAGCCCTTGAAGTTTTCGAGCATAGCGACGTAAACTTTGCCGATCTTATCACACATACATTCACAATAGAGGAGAACGAAAAGGCATTCTCCGCTATCAGAAACACAGGCGAGTTCACCTTAAAGGTAATGTTCACATTTGACGATTAAACAGTCTGCTGTTTGTAAATTTGAGTAAAAATTTTGTAGTCGCTTTTCAAGACCTGAATTGAAAGTTGAGAGGGATAGATAAAAGCGGCGGAAAGTAAGGAATAGTTTTAAATGGATAATATGACTCCCGAATTAGAAGAGATATACGGGAACAGAAGAAAGACTATTGAGAGATTAAAAGAGAGAAACAAAAAATTCGCAGAGCTTACAAGAGTAGAGTTCAAGAGAGTTATCCTCCATATCGAGGGCGAGCTTGTGGGCTTTGAAAAAGACGAGCTTGCAAACTTGTCGGCAAGATTTGTCACACATGATAGAACTTGTATGTTCCCTGCACAGCATTTTGAAGTAAGCGGAACTCATTTTCATCTGACAGTGAATATAATGTCCGCCAATAACGAAGCTCCTATCGCCACAGGCGACTATGACCTTAAAATATTCACAAAGTATAAGGGCATGAATAAACCGCAGATATCAACAGATACAGTGGATTATGTCCTCAGTGGCAGTACGCTTCTCAAGCTCACTTATGATAACGATGGCAGATGCCTGTCAAAACAGGTGCTTACGAACGAGTATCCTTGTATCATATCCGATAAAGTGGAAACTATAGAGGACGATACAAAGGCGAACCCTATGAACTTCAAGCTCAGACGAGGCGCAGAAAACCTTTTCTATGCCGAGTCTGCAAGCGATATGGATACACTTGAATATAAGCTTGCCGTCACCTATAAAGAGCCTAAGCCTTCCCAGACCTTGCCAAAGCGTATTGCGAAAAAGCTTCAAAACCGCAAGAAGCTTATCATAAGAGATGTTTACGGCTTAAAGATATGGTGCTTTAAAAAGGCTTTCTCGTTCTTTAAGCATTTTGCTAAGAAAAACGGGGATATTATTCTCTTTGCCAGCGGTTCGAGAGCCGAGATAGGTGGAAACGAAAAGGTCATCTATGACCGCATGATAGAAAGAGGACTTGACAGCAAGTATAAGTTCAGATTTGACTTCAAAGCAAGTATCACTGTCAATAGGTCGATACCTGCCATGATAAGGTTCGTCTACTATCTTGCAACCTCCGATATCATTCTTATAGATGATTATTACCCTGACATCTACCTTGTGGATTATCCTAAGAACGTCAAGGTGCTTCAGGTTTGGCACGCCTGCGGAGCGTTCAAGTCATTGGGCTTTGAAAGACTGGGCAAGCCGGGCGCACCTCCGTTCAATACAAGGGTGCATAAGTGCTATACCCACGTTCCTGTAAGCTCCTATCATTCTGCGCTCCACCATGCAGAGGGCTTCGCTATCGACGAAAAGAAATTCTATCCTGTGGGTATCCCAAGAACGGATATCTTCTTTGACGATGAGTATAAAGCTAAAACAAGAGAGCAGATGCTGGAAGTTTTCCCTGAGTGCAAAACTGCAAAAACAGTTTATATGTATGCTCCGACTTTCAGAGGAGATAACGCAAATAATGCTCATTTCCCATTTGATAAGCTTGACCTTACAGCATGGGGCAAATTTCTTGATGAAACGGATTCCGTTCTTATCGTAAAGCTCCACCCATTTGTAAAAAGGCGTATCGAAATACCTGACGAGTATGCTCACAGAATACTTGATGCCTCCGACTACAGAGAGGTAAATGATATCCTCTTTATAGTTGACGTGCTTATCACAGACTACAGCTCTATCATATATGAGATGTCACTGCTTAAAAAGCCGATGCTTTTCTTTGCTTTCGACCAAAAGTATTATGAAGCAACAAGAGATTTCTATGAGCCGTATGAGGAGCTTGTTCCTGGTAAAATCGTCCACGATTTTGATGAGCTTATGACCGCTCTCAGAGATAAGGATTACGAGTTTGAAAAAATGGAGGGCTTCATAAAGAAGAACTTCAAATATACAGACGGCAAGTCCACCGACAGAGTAATAGACCAGCTTATCATGGGCATAGAGCCTGAAGATAACAGCAGAAGATAAAAAAGATGAATAGAAACAGGAGGATCAGTATGGACAATGGTATGATATCAGTCTCAATGATGTGCGTCCATCTGGGACAGATAAAGGAATATCTTGACGCTTTTAAGCGCAACAATATCGAATATCTCCATATAGACGTAATGGACGGCTCATTTGTGCCGAATTTCACACTTTATCCTGATTATGTAAAACAGCTCCGTGATCTGACGGATATCCCATTTGATTTTCATTTCATGATAGAAAAGCCTGAGGAAAGGCTCCAGTGGTTTGATATCAGAGAGGGCGATTATGCGGCAGTGCATTATGAAAGCACGAAGCATATCGCAAAGTGCCTGCAATATCTCCGTTCTATCGGTGCAAAGCCTATCTTGGCTATCAATCCCGGCACACCTATCTGCGTGGTAGAGGAAGCCGTAGACTTCATAGACGGTGTGCTTGTCATGACAGTGAACCCCGGCTTTGCAGGACAGAAGCTCGTGCCTAACACGGTGGATAAGGCAAGACGTCTTAGAAAGTGGCTTGACGAAAACGGCCACGAGGACATCATCATAGAAACTGACGGCAATATGTCAAACGAGAACTGCCGCAAGCTTTACGAAGCAGGTGCAAGAATGTTTGTTGCAGGAACATCGAGCCTTGTTAAGCCGCAGGTAGAGGGTATAGACGAAAGGATAGCCGAAAACCGCAAAAATATTTGTCCTTTGGGATAAAAAATTGAAAAATGCAGCCGCTCTGTATACATTGTGCAGGGCGGTTTTTATTTCACACCTGCGGTATCCGCACTTTGTTTATCTACTTCACAAACCATGTAGGGGAGCAGCGCAATTTCTGCTTTGCAGAAATCCGACGTCCCGCTTGCGTTTGCTCGACAAACTCCACGTTATCCGCACAACGTTTGGCAAGAAATTGTCCGCTTTTTTTCATTCGTGACAAATTCAAGCCTAACCGCTTCGATATCGGGCTGTCGAGGGCGCCAGCCCCTACACCAAAGTTCTACCGCCACAAAATCGCTGTCGCTCTTTGCGGACTTTACCTTGTATAAGAGGACACAAAAAGCGGTGCAGAGTTTCCACTCCGACACCGCTTTGCTTATATCTTAACTTTATTTTTCTCTATAAAGTCCACATTCACTATCATGGGAATATATAACTCCCACCGCCTGCAAAAACGAATATATTATCACGCTTCCCACGAACTTAATTCCACGCTTTTTCAAGTCTGCAGAGATCCTATCGGACCATTCGTTGGTAGTTTTATCGCACTCATACAATATTTCTCCGTCAGTAAACCTGCAAAGATAATCATAAAAGCTCCCATGCTCCCTTACGATATCCCGAAATATTCTTGCATTAGAAATACTCGCCCTAATTTTCAGCTTATTTCGCACAATAGAACTGTCAGAGCAAAGCTCTGCGATCTTCTCTTCGTCATATCCACAGACCTTATCAAGGTCAAATTCATCATAAGCCCTGCGGAAATTCTCACGCTTGTTCAGTATGCACTCCCACGAAAGCCCAGCCTGAAAAGACTCCAGCACAAGCATCTCAAACAAATAGCTGTCATCAGTCCTGAGAACGCCCCATTCCTTGTCATGATATTCCACATACTTTGGATTTTTCAGGTCGCACCATTTGCACCTGTTCATATCTCGATACCCTCCAGCCTCAACAACGCCGCCTTGTTTCCTATTCCGCCGCTGTAGCCTGTGAGCCTGCCTTTTGCACCCACTACCCTGTGGCATGGTACTATTATGCTTATGGGATTTGCACCCACCGCACCGCCTACAGCCTGTGCAGACATCTTCTCTTTCCCAAGCCGCAAAGCTGCCTGTGCCGCTACCTCACCATAGGTCATGACCTTTCCGTATGGTATCGTGGTCATTATCTCCGTGACGATCCTGCGAAACTCCGTCTGTCCGCCAAGCTTGTATCTCGGCGTAAAATCAGGTGTTTCTCCGCTGAAATATGCCTTAAGCCAACTGCAAGTTTCTTTAAATACAGGCAGAAACTTCTCTTCACAGCCCTCTGTCACGCTCGCACCCTTTGAGCCTTGAAACCATAACCCGGTGAGATATTCCCCCTCACCGCTCATTATTATGTCATCAAAGCCGTCAGGTGTAGCGTATGCCCATTTGCAGGTCATATAAGCTTCGTACCCTCGTTGTCAATGTGAAATTCCTTTACCTGCCAGCCTTTAAGCCCTGCATTGTCAAGAGAAAATTTCATCTTGCCTGCGAAATATTGATTGCTCTCATCTACAATAGCCATGATAGTTGGACCTGCACCGCTTATGTATGCCGCATATGCACCATGAGTGTACGCAATGTCAAAAACGTCCTTGCAGTGGGGTATAAGCGCCATTCTGTAAGGCTGGTGAAGCCTGTCATCAACTGCCGTTTTCAGATTTTCAAACTTGCCCGTAAGAAGCGAAGCCGAGAAAAGCGCCGCGCGGGAAAGGTTGTAAACTGCGTCCTTGTGTGAAACTTCCTTAGGCAGACAAGCCCTCGCTTCCTCAGTTTTCAGCTCAAAATCAGGTATTATCGCCACGAATTTCAGCTTTGTGAAAACCTCCTGCTTTACCCAGTGTACCTTTCTTCCGTCAAATACCGCCGTCACAATTCCGCCAAGAAGTGCAGGCGCAGTGTTGTCAGGGTGACCCTCTATCTGTGCCGCAAGGTCAACAAGATCGTCCTTTGTAAGTGGATCTCCAAGCATTTTGTTTGCTCCCACAAGTCCTGCGATTATGCAGGCAGAAGACGAGCCAAGACCTCTCGCCATAGGAATGTTGCTCGTCTGTATGAGCTTTAGTCCCTCCAGCTTTTTGCCGCATACTGCAAAAAGGTCTTTTGCAGAAATGTAAATGAGGTTTCTCTCGTCCGTAGGAATGTCAAGTCCGTCCGCCGCCGTTATGTCTATCTTGTCGCACTCCTCCATTTCAATGTAGTTGTAGTAAGTGAGCGCAAGACCAAGTGCGTCAAAACCGGCGCCAAGGTTAGCCGACGTGGCAGGTATCTGTATTTTTATCATGGTGAAAACTCCTTTATATGTAAAAATGTACGAATAAGCGCAGTTAAAATTGTCTTTTACATCAATTGACAATTAGTTGATATTATGCTATCCTTTGATTAAAGAAAGGGGGGCGAGCAAATGAATAGAAAAATAATTATCGCTCTGTGTGCGTTGTGTCTGTGTGTATTTTGCTCGTGCAGTAAAAGCAAAGAACAAAACAATTCGTCACAAAAAACGTCCGAAACAACAGCAGTGACCACTGCATCAACAACTGGCACTACTCAAACGACCTCAGAGCTTGTGGCAGATACTCCGCCTCCATATATGTATTATAGTGGCAAAACATATACCTCACTGAACAAAGCTGAAGAAACTCTTATGTCAACAGACGATAAGATGACCGAAAGGCTGAACGGCTATGAGTTCGTAGGAAACACCCACGAATTTTTTAACGTCGGTGAGATGAAGTCAGATTTTGATGTGACTTCACTGCCTGATAACGCCAAGGTCTATCATGACCCTGACAAAGCAGATGACGGTGACCCGTTTATAATTGCCTTTGAAGAAAACGGACAAACCACCCTCTATTATATGAATTTGCTCAGTGAATAACATACTGTAAAAAACGCAATTGATTTCTTTGAGGGGGACTTATTATGAAAAAGAAAACAGCAGTTATTATTCTGGCATTTCTGACAGTATGTCTTTGCTCGTGTTCAAAAAGCAAAAATGACAGCGGAATAGACTCCGAATATGTTAAAACAGAGAGTGTTGTAACTGAGGAGAGCACAGATGAAACAACAGAGGTCAGAGGAGCTGATATGTGTCCATTGTATATGTATTATGAGGGCGATCTGTATATCCCTGCGGTCAATCCTGAAGACAGACTGATCTTTGATACAGCCGAGTTAAAAGACTATAAGTATGTTGGAAAAACAACACAATGCAGTGATTGCAGTGGCTTAACAGAGAATTTTAGGGTCACCATTCTTCGTGATAATGCAAAGGTCTATTATGATCAGAATGAACCTTTGGACGGCAAGCCTTTTGCTCTGATGTCTATTAATGAGAACGGCACTGTTTGGATAGCATATCTCAAACTAAATGATCGTGATTAAATATGTAAAGCGGCGGAGTTTTGATCCGCCGCTTCTTGTTTTTTATCAGTATATCCTTATCTTGCTTGCGATCTCAGCGGAGTGTGAAAGGATAGTCAGGTTAGCGTCAATGTCAGCCTCTTTCATGTTCGGCGTGATAAACGCAAGCTCGTTCTCTGTCCTGCCTGAACGCTCTATATACATAAGCTTTCCGAACATCTCAGAAATAGAAGACTTGAGAGCCTCAGCATTTTCAGCCTTTATGCGAACATACATTGAAACGTCCATGTCCTTGTATGGTGCAACAAATCCCTTGTCATCACAATCTTCCCATGTAAGCGCAAGCACTCTGTGATGATGCTTCAGACAATCGATAATGTCGCCTACTACCGCAGAAGCTGTAGGAAGCTTGCCTGCGCCCTGTCCGTAGAACATAACGTCGCCAACGCCGTCGCCTGTTACGCTGATAGCATTGTATACATCGTCAACAGACGCAAGAAGATTTGACTTTGGCACAAGTCTTGGACAAACGATAGCACTCACTCTGCCGTCATCAAGCTTCTTTACAGAACCAATAAGCTTTATAACATATCCTGCGTTTGCAGCATATTCAACATCATCGAGCGTTATCTTTGTTATGCCTGAGCAGTGTACCATTTCAGGATAAATGTGCTTGCCGTATGCAAGTGAGCCAAGTATGCAGATCTTTCTGCAAGCGTCCTCGCCCTCAACGTCAGCCGTAGGGTCAGCCTCAGCATAACCAAGCTTCTGAGCCATTTTCAGTGCGTCGTCAAATGACATCTGCTCTTTTATCATCTTTGTGAGAATGAAGTTAGTCGTTCCGTTGAGAATACCTGATATCTGAAGTATCTCGTTTCCTGCCAGACACTTGTTAAGCGGTCTGATGATAGGTATACCGCCGCCAACGCTTGCCTCGAACAGATAGTTGCAGTTGTGTTCCCTTGCTATTTTAAGAAGCTCTGCACCCTTTTCCGCAACTAGCGCCTTGTTTGATGTAACAACGCTCTTGCCGTGTTCAAGAAGCTTCTTTGTGTAGTCATAAGCGAAAGTCGTTCCGCCTACTACCTCGGCTACTACTTCTACCTCGGCATCATTGAGAATAATGTTGAAGTCCTTTATCATTTTGTCTGCAAATGGAGAATCAGGGAAATCCCTCAGATCAAGAATGTACTTGATGTCACATTCCTTGCCGACCTTTTTTGAGATAGATTCACGGTTTTTCATAAAAAGCTCTACCGTACCAGAGCCTACAACGCCATAACCGATAACTGCTACTTTACACATAAAAAATCCTCATTCCTAATAAATTATATATTGTTAAAATCTTATTTTACCCTTACTCTCCCGATATTATCTTGACTTCCACAACGCCGTGAACTTTAGAAAGCTCCTCCGTAAGCACATTGGTGCTAAGTGCGTCATGCTCAAATCTTACCGAGAATGTCACCGTCGCCACCGAGTCGATAGGGATATTCTGGTTTATGGTCAGAATATTCGTGTTCAGCTCGTAAAGCCGTGATATAATGGAGGAAAGCACTCCCTTTTCATCTCTCAGTATGCAGTATACCGAAACGATGTTGTTTGTGAGCTGTTCTTCATAATTGAATACGGAGTCCTTGTATTTGTAGTATGCGCTCCTCGATATCCCAACCTTGCGGCAGGCTTCCGATGAAGTGGAAACTTCGCCCCTTGCCCTCATGCGCTTTGCGGCAAGCACCTTTAGCACAATGTCAGGAAGCACCTCAGAACTTACGATAACAAGTTTGTTTTGCCCGTTCTCCAATTTTAGTCCACCTCCAAAGTACAGATGTGTGCGTGATAAATACAAGTTTACCACTTTTGTCCCCTTTTGTCAAGTGACCTGACCGCAGATATTCAACTAATTTTTCAAATTCAGGGTAAAATAAAATGTGTATTCTGACTAAAATCATTACACATAGAGCAATTTGTCCAAAGAAAAGTCATATAGATAGTGCAAAGTATATAAATAGTATGGCTTTGTACCCCTTCAAACTTGCTATTTAAGACAAAAAGGTGTACAATTAATGTTATGAAACTATCCTGCCTGAAAGGGGAGAATAATATGGATATGATAGCAGAAATACTGCAAACAGATAAAGCCGCTGCAGGCAAGCTTGAAAAAGCAGATATGGAAAGCGGCGAACTGCTGGCGCGCACAGTGAAAGAAGCGCAGGAGCTGAAAGAAAACGCCCTGAAAGAAGCCGAAGCCTATAAAACGCAGAAAGCCAAAGAGGTCACAGAGCGTATAAATACCGAAAGCGAAAAGATAACTTCCGCACAGAACGAGAAAACAACGGTTCTCGATAAGATATTTGAAGAAAAACATACTCAGTGGGAGAATGAGATATTTGATAATATTATCTCTCCGAAGTAGAGCAAAAATTCTCCGCGAAAGGGGCTGAAAAAATATGCTTGACAGTTGGTCTGCCAACGGAACAGTGGCGAAAATAAAATATATCCACGGCAGAATGTTTACTAAAGAGAACTATCATGAAATGCTCATGCGAAGAACAGTCCCCGAAGCCGCAGACTATCTTGCACATTCAGCCAGATATAAAGACGCTTTCCGTGACGTTGACCCTAATACCGTCCATAGAGGTTTTGTGGAGGCGCTTCTCCAAAGAGAGAATTTCAATACCTATATGCGCCTGTGCAGATTTCAGGAGCTTGATAAACTGCCTTTTTATGACTTCCTTATAAAAAGCAAGGAGATAGAATGTATTTTGTCCATGATAAATAATATAAATTCAGGGCTTGATAATTCTTACCTTAACGATCTTCCCGGCTATGTCATAAAACATTCAAAGGTGAGCCTTCTTGAAATGAGCCGAGCCGAGAACTATGAACAGCTTCTTAAAATACTAAGAAATACACCGTATTATAAGATACTGGTGAAAATACCGCCTTTGGAGGACGGCTCAGCGGATTATACCGAGTGCGAGCTAAGGCTGAGAACAGCCTATTATACCGAGCTTTTGAATACCGCAAAGCATGATTTTTCCGAAATGCAAAGCAAACAGCTCTCAGAAATGATAAGCCGAGAGATAGATTGCCTTAACATAATAAACGCCTACCGTATGAAAGCCTTTTTTGGCTACTCCTCCGAGGAGATAAAAAAACGGCAGATAAGAATAAAAACAGGCACAGGCTCAGTTAAAAGACTTGATAAGTATTATGAGCTTGAAAGCCCCGAAGATATGCTCGAATGGGTGAAAAGATCAAAGTATTCAAAGGGTTGCAAACAGACCTCTGAGTATATCGAAAGTATAGTCCGAAGTTCACAGTTTTGCTATCTTTCCCATATCCTCGCCCAAAGCACCGCCGCACCGGTTTCACTCTATGCCTTTATGAAACTGTGCAGTACGGAAGCCTTGAACATCGTGCATATAATCGAAGCGATAAGATATAATGCCGATCCCTCGGCAGTTGAAAAGGATCTTATCATCACCGCCTGAGCGGTAAATTCTCAGGAAAGGAGATAATGTGATTGGCTATAGAAAAAATGTCCCTTGTGAATATAGCAGGTCTTATGGACGAGCTTGATGCCACCTTGAAAAGGTGCTGTGAAAGCGGCTGTTTTCATATCGAGCCTGCGGGCAATTCTCCTGACAGCGCAATGAAGCCCCTCAGCGAGAAAAACGAGTATGACCGACCTCTGAAAGAGCTTGCCCAGCTTTCAGCACAGCTTGGTGTAACTCTAAAGGAAACTGATTTTACCGACTGTGACCTGTCAGCTCCGCAGGATTTTAACTCCCTGTTTGAAAAGTATAATACCCCTTTCAGCGAGCTTAATACAAAGCGGCTGGAGCTTACTCAGCGTATCTCAGAGCTTGGAGGGGCGGTCAGACAAATAGACCACCTGAAAGGTATGCACAGCGACTTTCAGCAGCTTTTCTCAATGAAGTATGTTTCCGTCCGTATCGGAAAGCTGCCTGTGGATAACCTGCCGAAGCTTGACTATTATAACGAGAATTTCTTCTTTGTCCCATTTGAAACGGGAAAAAGCTTCTGCTGGGGAATGTATTTCGTCCCTGAACGTGATAAACAGCGTGTTGATGATATCTTCCACTCAATGTATTTTGAAAGGATACGGATACCGTCCTATGTATCAGGCGACGCAGACGAAGCCTTGGAAAAGCTGAAACAAACTATAGACGCAGATACAGTTGAGAACGCAAAGATAAACGAGCAGATAAACGAGCTTGCCGCAAAAGCTGAGCCTGAACTGCAAAAAGCTTTCTCAAAACTAAGGTTTATACACGATACCTTTGATCTGCGGCGAAATGCCGCCGCACTAAACGATAAGTTTTATCTTAAAGGCTTTATCCCCGAAAAAGAAAAAGACCGCTTTGATAAGCTTTTCGAGGATATGCGTTCAGTGTCAGTGGTCTATCTGCCTCCTGACGCAGACGCCTCATGTGAACCGCCTACAGTGCTTAAAAACAACTTTTTGACCCGACCTTTCACAATGCTTGTGGAAATGTACGGCCTGCCTGAGTATAAAGGCTATAACCCGACCGCTTTCGTGGCAATAACCTATACTCTGCTTTTCGGCATAATGTTCGGCGACTTGGGACAAGGACTTCTTATCGTTCTAGGCGGACTTGCCTTAAAGAAAAAGCTAGGAGCAAAAATAAGCGGTCTTGTCACACGCCTTGGCATATCAAGTATGATATTCGGTACTCTCTATGGCTCGTTCTTCGGTTATGAAGAGCTTTTAGACCCTGTGTTTGAGAATATAGGACTTGACTTCCTGCCTCTAAAGGTTTTCAAGCAAACGAACTTTATCCTCATAACTGCCGTTGCCATAGGTGTGGCACTTATTGTTATCTCAATGATACTCAATATCTATATCGGTTTTAAAAATAAGGACTACGAAAAAGCCATTTTCGGCTGTAACGGCATTGCAGGACTTGTGTTCTACAGCTCCGTTGCTGCAGGACTTGTTGGAACGCTCATGTTCGATGTAAAAGTCATGTCCACTCCGTTCGTCATTTTCCTTATCGTAATACCATTGGTGTGCATATTCTGCCGAACACCTTTCTCTATCGCCGTTAAATATAAACAGTGGCGTTTGTCCGAGGACGAGGAAAAAATGACCGTGGGCAACTTTATCGTTGAGAACTTCTTTGAAATGTTCGAGTTCCTGCTCAGCTATGTTTCAAATACTATGTCATTTCTCCGTGTGGGCGGATTTGTCCTCTCCCACGCAGGCATGATGCTAGTGGTAATGACCCTTATGGAAATGTGTTCCGCCGCCGCACAGCCATTTGTGCTTGTGCTTGGCAACCTGTTTGTAATGGTAATGGAGGGCATGATAGTTGCCATTCAGATAATCAGACTTGAGTTTTATGAGATATTCTCCCGCTTCTATGAGGGCGGCGGAAAACCATTCGAGCCTGTTGGTGTAAAATTTACTGCACAAACAGAGTAAAATCTCATTTGTGTAGGGGCGAACATCATTCGGTCACTTGCCGTGACGGGCATTTTTACCCCGACCATTATCCATACCCGTACAATGTAATTCGTAAAATCTAAAGTAAAAATAATTTTTTGGAGGAATCAACTATGCTTATCTATTTCCTGCTCCCACTTATAGCAGTCGCACTTCTTTGTGTACCATTCATTTTCACCGCAAAGAAAATAAAGAACGGAAGATCGCCAAAGGGTGCTTTTATCGGCAATCTCTGTACATTTGCAGGCATAATGCTCTGCGCTCTTATCGTCCCTGTAGGTAACTTTGTTTCAGCCGCAAGCGAGGAGGGCGTTAAAGCCGCCCTTTCAACAGGCGCAGGCCTTGGCTACCTTGCAGCAGCCCTTGCCGTTGGACTTTCCTGCGTAGGTTCAGGCATAGCCGTTGCCGCAGGCGCTCCAGCCGCTATCGGTGCAACCTCAGAAGACCCTAAGAACTTTGTAAAGGCTCTTATCTTCGTTGTTCTTGGCGAAGGTATCGCCCTCTATGGACTTCTTATCGCTATCCTTATAATCTCAAACGTAGGCACTGCATTGGGCATTTAACATGAGATTTTATCTTATCAGCGATAATATAGATACCCAGATGGGCATGAGACTTTCAGGTATCGAGGGCGTTGTGGTGCATACCTCCGAGGAGGTGTCAAACGCACTTGATAAGGCTATGGAAATGAAAGACGTTGGCGTTGTGCTTATGACAGAGCTTGCAGTCAAGCAGTGCAGAGAAAAGGTCTATGACTATAAGCTCACAAGAGAAACGCCCCTCATAGTTGAAATACCCGACCGCCATGCCACATCAAAGATATCTGATACCATTTCCCACTATCTCGCAGAAGCAGTGGGAATAAAGCTGTGATTTTGATAGGAGTTTAGTAATGGAAAATCAGACGATAAAACTTGAACGCTTCAAGCAGGCTGTCTTTGAGGACGCTGAAAAGCAGGCAAAGCTCATAACCGAAGCCGCCGATAAACAGCGAGAAAACGAGCTTGCTCAGGCGAAAATAGAAGCACAAAGCCTTGCAGACTCAAAAAAAGCCGCCGCAGATAAGACCGAGGAGGCAAGAGCCATAAGGGAAATATCTTCAAAACAGCTTGAAGCTAAAAGAAACGTGCTTTGCCATAGAGAAAAGCTTATAGACAGCGTTTTTGACAACGTAAAAAGCAGGCTTGCGACTTTCAAAGCAAGCAGAGATTATAAGTCTTGGCTAAAAGAAAAAGCCGAAAAATGCAAACAGACCTATCCCGAGCATAAGGGCGTTATCTACCTCTCGCCTGAGGATATGAAATACGCCTCTGACCTTGCAGACTTTGAAGTAAAAAGCCGAGATTCCATAGAGCTTGGCGGTATGCTCATGGTCTATGAGGATATGGGTATAGCACTTGATTATACCTTTGATTCAGCATTTGAGGGGCAGCGTTCAGCCTTTACTGAAAAAGCCGAGCTTGTGCTTGGGTAATAAGGAGTTTTTTATGGATAAAATATATTCGGTAAACGGACCTGTAGTAAAGGTTGCAGATACGAAAAGCTTTGCCATGCAGGAAATGGTCTATGTGGGCAAAAAGCGTCTTATCGGCGAGGTCATAAGAGTGCAGTCCGATTTTACCACCATTCAGGTCTATGAGGGCACAACAGGACTTATGCCCGGCGAGTCTGTTACCTCAACAGGCGCACCGATGTCAGCCACCCTCGGCCCCGGTATAATAAATAACATCTTCGACGGCATAGAAAGACCTCTCAAAAAGCTTGAAGAAGTCTCAGGTGCTTTTATCGCTGACGGTGCAGACGTAAGCTCGCTTGATACAGAGAAAAAGTATCCCGTTACAATGACAGTGAAAACAGGGGATAAGCTTTCCGCAGGGGATATTTATTGCACCTGCCCCGAAACACCACTTATCACACATAAGTGTATGCTTTCCCCTCTGTCAAAAGGCGGAGAGGTCATATGGACTGCCGAAAACGGCGACTATACAATAAATGACGTTGTGGCAAAAATAAAAGCCCCTAACGGAGCAGTAGAGGAGCTTACCCTCTGCCAGAAATGGCCTATCAGAACATCAAGACCATGCAAAAACCGCCTGCCTATTACAAAACCATTGGTGACAGGTCAGCGTATCGTTGATACTATACTGCCTGTTGCAAAGGGCGGAACAGCCGCTATCCCAGGTGGTTTCGGCACAGGCAAGACCATGACCCAGCACCAGCTTGCAAAATGGTGTGACGCAGATATAATCGTCTATATAGGCTGCGGCGAGCGTGGAAACGAAATGACTCAGGTGCTTGAGGAGTTCTCAGAGCTTATCGACCCGAAAACACAAAGGCCGCTTACCGACAGAACAGTGCTTATCGCAAATACCTCAAATATGCCTGTCGCCGCCCGTGAAGCCTCTATCTATACGGGCATAACCCTTGCCGAGTATTACCGTGATATGGGTTATCATATCGCAATTATGGCAGACTCTACCTCACGTTGGGCAGAAGCTCTCCGTGAGATATCAGGCAGACTTGAAGAAATGCCTGCCGAGGAAGGTTTCCCTGCATATCTGCCGTCAAGAATTTCCGAGTTCTATGAGCGTGCAGGCTATGTTGAAACTCTAAATGGCAAGGAAGGCTCGGTTACCATAATAGGAGCAGTTTCGCCCCAAGGCTCTGACTTCTCCGAGCCTGTCACACAGAACACAAAGCGTTTTGTACGTTGCTTCTGGGCACTGGATAAATCTCTTGCCTATGCAAGACATTATCCTGCAATAAACTGGAACACAAGCTATTCCGAGTATGCAGAAGACCTTGCAGATTATTATAATAAAAACGTCAACGAGAACTTCATGAAAGTCAGACAAGAGATATCAAATATCCTCGTTGAAGAAAATACCCTTATGGAGATAGTTAAGCTCATGGGTACTGACGTCCTCCCTGACGATCAAAAGCTTCTTATCGAAACCGCAAGAGCCGTAAGAGTAGGCTTTTTACAGCAAAACGCCTATCATAAGGACGATACCTACGTCCCCCTTGATAAGCAGTACCGCATGATGAAGCTTATCACAGATTTCTATGCCCTTGCAAAGAAAGCACTTTCACAGGGCGTGAACGTTGATAAGATAATAGGCTGCGGCTGGATAGAAAAGCTTATCAAAGTCAAGTATGATATACCGAACGATAAAATAGAGCTTTTTGACGAATACGAAAAGAATATGAAAGCCGATATGGAGGCTTTGACAGGAGGTGCAGGAGCGTGAACGTAAAATATATCGGTCTTAGCGAAATAAACGGACCGCTCGTTGCACTTGACCATGTAAGCGGCATTTCCTATGACGAAATGGCGGAAATAAAACTTGATGACGGCACACGACGCCTTGCAAGAGTTGTAGAGGTGGAAAAAGACAGAGCCGTCTTGCAGGTGTTCGAGGGAACAAAAGGACTTTCCCTTGTAAATACTACCACAAGCTTTCAGGGCAAGCCTATGGAGCTTGCATTGTCTACCGAAATGCTTGGCAGGATATTCAGCGGAGCAGGCAAGCCTATTGACGGTCTGGGAGAGATCTTCCCCGAAAAGTATCGTGACATAAACGGCTCGCCCCTTAACCCTGTTTCAAGAACATATCCTCGAAACTATATAAACACAGGAATATCCTCCATAGATGCCCTTACTACCCTTATAAGAGGTCAGAAGCTGCCTATTTTTTCAGGCTCAGGACTTTCCCATAATAAGCTTGCTGTGCAGATAGTAAGGCAAGCGAAAATCGCCGACGAAAACGGGCAGGATTTCGCAATAGTTTTCGGAGCAATGGGCGTAAAAAACGACGTTGCAGATTATTTCAAACGCTGTTTCGAGGAAACAGGCGTTTTGCAGAGAGTCGCAATGTTTTTGAATCTTTCAAACGACCCTATCATAGAGCGTATCCTCACTCCAAGATGCGCCCTCACTTGTGCCGAATATCTTGCCTTTGAGCATGATATGCACATTCTCGTTATCCTCACAGATATGACTTCCTATGCCGAAGCCTTGCGAGAGTTCTCCTCATCAAAGGGGGAGATACCGGGAAGAAAAGGCTATCCGGGCTATCTCTATTCCGACCTTGCCTCTATCTATGAAAGAGCAGGCATCGTAAAGGGAGCAAAAGGTTCTGTTACGCAGATACCGATACTCACCATGCCAAATGACGATATCACCCACCCTGTCCCTGACCTTACAGGCTATATAACCGAGGGGCAGATAGTTCTTGACAGAAACCTCGACCAAACAGGCGTTTATCCTGCTGTTTCTATCCTGCCGAGCCTTTCAAGACTTATGAAAGACGGCATAGGCGAGGGCTATACAAGGGAAGACCACCAAATGGTGTCGAACCAGCTTTTTGCAGCCTATGCAAAGGTGCAGGACGCAAGAAGCCTTGCTTCCGTTATCGGTGAGGAGGAGCTTTCCGATACCGATAAAGCCTATCTTAAATTCGGTACGCTTTTTGAGAAGCATTTTATCGACCAAGGCTTTGACGTGAACCGCACCATAGACGAAACTCTCGACCTGGGCTGGAGCTTGCTCTCCACCCTGCCGAAATCAGAGCTTGACCGTGTTGACGAAGAACATCTGGAGCATTATTACAGTGCCGAAAAAGCTAAGGCACTTTTTGCAGAGGACTAAAATTATAATGGGACACATCTGTGCCACACAAATAATTATGTAGGGGCGGTCACTCGCCGTGACGGGCATTTTACGCTACACTTTTTGTTAATGCGACATATTTGCACCGCATAAACAATTATGATAAAAAATCGGGTAAACGATGTTCGCTCCTGCTGGATCTTTAGACCATACTAGATTTTTTTATGATACAGTGATATAATAGAAAGAGGGTGTGACCAATGGCTGAACAGCAGGTCTTTGCCACAAAGGGAAATCTTATACTTTATAAAAAGGCTCTGAAACTTGCCGCATTGGGCTATGAGCTTCTGGATAGAAAAAGAAATATCCTTATAAGAGAGCTTATGAGCCTTGTTGACAAAGCAGGGGAGCTTAGAGGAAGCATTGAGGACACCTACAAGGAAGCCTACAGCGCACTCCAGCTTGCAAATATCTCCATGGGTCTTGTTACACCTTATGCAAATTGTATCCCTGTTGAAACAGGCGTTGAGATAAGCACAAGAAGCGTTATGGGCGTTGAGCTGCCAAAGGTCACCCTTAAAGAACGCCCTCTGAAAGTCACATACGGCTTTTCTCAGACCGATTCTCAGCTTGACAGAGCCTATCTTGCCTTTGAAAAGGTAAAACAGACCACAGCAGTCCTCGCAGAAGTGGAAAACAGTATCTACAGACTGTCCGTAGCCATAAAAAAGACACAGCGCAGAGCAAATGCCCTGCAAAACATAATCATTCCAAGAAATGAACGCATAGTGAAATTCATTACTGACTCTCTTGAAGAAAAGGACAGAGAGGAGTTCTCTCGAATGAAAGTAATAAAGGCGGCAAAGCTAAAGTCGGCAAAATGATATTTGTAATGGCGCGGCATAATTTCTGCAATGTTATTGTAGGGGCTGGCGCCCTCGACAGCCCGCTTTTCAACGTTGTTTTGTTTATTGTGTGGGCGGTCACTCGCCGTGACGGGCATTTCACGTTGTGCATTTATTAATGCAACACCTTTGTACTGCACAAATAAATTGTAGGGACGACCTGAGGTCGCACGTCTAGTCGCCAGCTTGCAGTATTATAAAAACATGAAAGGAAAGATAAAAATGGAATATATCAAAAAAGTATTCAGAAGCTATTGGATATTGTCTATATTCTGCGTAGTGCTGGGCATTGCGCTCGTAATCGACCCTAATTTCTTCACCGCCGCCATAGGCTATGTTATTGGTGGACTTTTCACCGCATTCGGTGCAGTGGAGCTTATAAGATACTTCGCCATGGGCAAAGACGACCAGAGCTATTCTTCAAGCCTTGTGAGAGGGATCATCCTCGCCGCCATAGGCATTTTCATTATCATAAGACCTGATTTTATCCCGAAAGTCATTGCCGTTGTCTGCGGACTTTATATGCTCATAAGCGGCATCGTGAACATTCAGGACTCCCTTAACCTTAGACGTGCAGGTGTAGAAAGCTGGAACGTAAGCTGTATCTCAGCCGCTGTTACCACTCTCGTTGGTATACTTCTCCTCTTTGACCCTCTTATTTTAGGCGAAACCGCAATGATAGTCCTTGGTATCGCTCTGCTCGTTTCAGGTGTGACGAATATCTTCGGCTGTTTTACCGCAGGCTCAAAGCTCAAAAAGGTAAATAAGCTTATGAAAAAAGAGCTCAAAGACAGACCTGATAAGGATCATTATATAGATATTTAGGATATTATCGTAGGGGCGACCTAGGGTCGCCCACTTTTTTTCACTATTTTAGCAGTTTGATGTATTTCTTTACAAAAATATGTGCATTTTATTGACATGGGATGTGATTTCACAAGTTTCAACAAATATTTTTGCGTCGATTTGTAAAAGTCTATAAAAATAAAAAAAAGCCTTGACAAATGAGGTCAAAAGGTATATACTCATAACTGTAAACAGCAAAGGCGCTGTGAACCACTTAGGTTCGCAGTGCCTTTTTTTATTTTTCTTAGACTATAATTTATAATAGGAGGAATTCAATATGGCAAACGTTCCTGAATATTTCGGCTCAGACGTATTCAATGAATCAGTGATGAAAGAAAGACTTCCAAAGGCTACATACAAGGCTTTGAAGAAGACTATCGACAACGGCGATCCACTTGATATCGAGGTTGCAAACATCGTTGCTAATGCAATGAAGGATTGGGCAGTTGAAAAGGGCTGCACACATTACACTCACTGGTTCCAGCCAATGACAGGTCTTACAGCAGAAAAGCTCGACAGCTTTATCTCACCAACTGAGGACGGTCACGTTATCATGGAGTTCTCAGGCAAGGAGCTTGTTAAGGGCGAACCTGACGCTTCTTCTTTCCCTTCAGGCGGATTGAGAGCAACATTCGAGGCAAGAGGCTATACAGCTTGGGATCCAACTTCATACGCATTCATTAAGGAAAAAGCACTTTGTATTCCTACTGCTTTCTGTTCATACAATGGCGAAGCACTTGATAAGAAAACTCCGCTTCTCCGTTCAATGGAAGCTATCAATAAATCAGCTCTCAGAATTCTGAAGTTATTCGGCTCAGACGCAACAAGAGTTACATCAAACGTTGGTCCTGAGCAGGAATACTTCCTTGTAGACAGAGAGATGTATGCAAAGAGAGAGGACCTTATCCTTGCAGGCAGATCGCTTTACGGCGCACCTGCTCCAAAGGGTCAGGAACTTGAAGATCACTATTTCGGTACTATCAAGACAAGAGTTCAGGCTTACATGAAAGATCTTGACGAGCAGCTCTGGAAACTTGGTATCTATGCTAAAACAAAGCATAACGAGGTTGCACCTGCTCAGCACGAGCTTGCTCCTATCTATGGCACAACAAATATCGCCACCGACCACAACCAGCTCACAATGGAGATCATGAAGAGAACAGCTAGAAAGCACGGCTTCAAGTGCCTGCTTCATGAGAAGCCATTCGCTGGCATCAATGGTTCCGGTAAGCATAACAACTGGTCTATCTCAACAAACACAGGTGTAAACCTCCTCGACCCTGGTAAAACACCTGCTGAGAACGCTCAGTTCCTCCTGTTCCTTACAGCAGTTATCAAGGCTGTAAATGATTATCAGGATATCCTGAGAGCTTCAGTTGCTTCTGCCGGTAACGACCATAGACTTGGCGCTAACGAAGCTCCTCCGGCTATTATTTCTATCTTCCTTGGCGACGAGCTTACAGGCGTTCTCGATGCTATCGTAAACGGCGTTAAGTATGAGGACAAGAGAGTTGAGATGGAGATCGGTGTTGACGTTCTGCCACACTTCCCTAAGGATACAACAGATCGTAACAGAACTTCACCATTTGCATTCACAGGTAATAAGTTTGAGTTCAGAATGCCTGGTTCAAAGCTTTCAGTAGCAGGTCCTAACACAGTTCTTAACACTATCGTTGCTGACGTTCTCGATCAGTTTGCTGACGAGCTTGAAAAGGCTGACAACTTCCAGGACGCTCTTGACGATCTTATCAAGAGAACTATCAAGGAAAATCAGAACATCATCTTCAACGGCAATGGTTATTCAGACGAGTGGCCTGTTGAAGCAGAAAAGAGAGGACTTCTTAACCTTAAGTCAACTCCTGAGGCTGTTCCTACATTCCTTGCACAAAAGAATGTTGACGTGTTCTCTAAGTACGGTGTTTATACAGAAGCTGAGCTTCAGTCAAGAGTTGAGATTCTCCTCGACGAGTATTGCAAGACGCTCAATATCGAGGCTCTTACAATGATCGACATGGCTAAGAAGGAGATCCTTCCTGCTGCCGCTAAGTATATCAAGGATATTGCAAAGACAGCAGAGCTTGCAAAGAGCTGCGGTGCTGAAACTGTATTTGAGGAAGAAACCGTTAAGGAAATTTCAGCTCTCGTAACTGAGATGTACAAGGCACTTGGCACACTGGAAGCTGATGTACAGAAAGTACACGCTATCGAGGACACACAGGAAATGGCAAACTTCTTCCACGATACTATCTTTGCAGATATGGGTGCTCTCAGAGTTCCGGCTGATAAGATCGAAACACTGGTAGGCAAGGAGTACTGGCCTTATCCAACATACAGCGACCTGCTGTTCTACGTTAAGTAAGGGACAATTCAAATTTTCAATATAACATAGACTTTATAACAAACTAACCACAGATCTACGACTTTGTTCCCCTACAGCTACAATAATATACGGAATGCACAATGAAGTGTATGACAGACCGAGCCGAATGGCTTTGGTCGTCATACGCTTTTTTGTATTTTTCTGTCTGATCTGCGTTATTTAAGTAACCGGGTTCTTTTGCTTTCTTCTCCATGACAGTCTGCACCGGTATTGGTTCTAACAAATCTTTTTCTACCACACCGGAACCGATCAGTCTTTTCCGGATCTCTTCTAAATATTGTAACCCAAATATCGTCTGAAACGATTTCTTTTCGACTGACATTTTATACAATTTATAAAGTGCCTTCATATCTGCCATATTGGTATTTGCGGTCAGATATTGTATCGTTTCCTGCTCTTTTTTGGCGCGTTCAAAATCTGTTGCATTAGCAAAAAGATATCCATCCAATACATATTTCTTTGCCATTCCGATGCACCTCCTGTTGCGAAGTTTTTCTTTTGTTCCTTTTTCTCAGATTTCTAAGACTATTTTGTAAACTTAGCTCTTTTGCTGATCCATGCTTTTACTGCATTTTGTAAAGCAGTACGCTCTAAATAATCCTTGTTCTTTTTTTCATATTCTTTCTGACTCTTATAAGAATCGGAATTACTGTCATACTCTTCTTTTACTAATTTGTTATAATCTTTTTTCGTATAAGTGATCTTTTCTTCGTATGCTACCGCTTGTGCCGTTAAAGCTTCTTTTACGGTATCTTTTGCCAGATCATCTAATTGTGTCTTTTTAAAATCTGCTTCATCATCACAGCCAAAAGACTGGAAGATCTCATCATGTGACTGTCCATACAGATCTGCCATATCATAATATCCCTGTAACACTTCCTGCTTTGCAGACTTCATCAGAGATTTTGGATATTTTGTAACTTTACTTGCATCGAGCACTTCCGTCCATGCATATTCTTCTTTGTCATCCTGATTTTCTTTTTCTAACTTTTCTTTCAGATATGCTTTGTATTCTGATACCGTATTATAATCAGAAATAGATTGTACAAAGTCATCCGTAAAATCCGGTACAATCTCATCACCACAGATATAATGTAATGTTAATTTAAACTCTACTGTCTTTCCATCGATGGAATCATCTCCATAAGTGCCATCCGGTACAGCAATCTTAACTTTCTTTGTCTTGCCCGTTTTCATACCGATAAATGCTTCTTCAAAGCCATCAATCCATTCATCCGAACCAATGTCAATATAATCACTTCCTCTGGCAGATTCCACTAAAGCGCCGTCCACATAGCCGGCAAAATCAGCATAGACTTTATCTCCGTCTTTTGCTACACCTTTCTTCTCTTCATACGTTGTATATTCTTCCTGAAGACTTTCGATCTCAGACTGGATATCATCATCTGTTGCCGCAAGCGAAACTTTGATTCCTTTATATTTTCCTAAGTTGATACAATTTGTAATTTTATAATCTTTTCCGCTATACGCAGCAATCTCTTTGTTCTTTTTAACATGCAATCCGATCGCAACTGCTGCGATTATAACTGCAACGATTGCTGCAATACATATGATCAATTGCTTTTTAGACAACATGATCCCCTTTTTTTCTTTTTGTAAGTGCTCTTCTTGCTTTGTTACTTCCTGATTCATTCGCTTTCCCCTTTGTATTGTTTATTGTTCTTCTTTCTTATTAAAACATATCTTTTCTAATTTTTCTACCATATCTTTCATAAATCCATCCTCAAAAGGATTCTTTAATCCGACCTGTCTGATCATTGCAACAAAGAAATCGCCGGCAGAGAGCTTGCAAAGCTTCAAATAACTCTGCCACGCTTCTTTGTAATCTTTCTGCATCCATATCTTATATTGCAAAGCACATACCTGGGCAATACAATAATCAATATAATAAAATGGCATCGAATAAATATGATGCTGTTTCTGCCACCATGCACCTTTTGCAAAGAACGCAACATCTTCCATGCATAAGTAAGGACGGTATTGCTTTTCTAATGAAAGCCATACCTGATGACGTTCCTTGGGTGTCATATCCGGATTTTCGAAAATAATATGTTGAAACTCATCCACCATACAACCGTACGGAATAAAACAGATCGCATCCTCTAATTGCATATCACGAAAATCCTGCGCCCTCTCATCAAAGAACTTTTCCATCCATGGATTCGTAAAAAATTCCATCGACATCGAATGGGTCTCTGCTGTTTCCATTGTGATATCCCAATGTTCACGGATATCATCCTGTGCAGCCAGATAGAATTGGAATGCATGACCGCATTCATGTGTGATCACGTCAACATCTCCGCTTGTTCCATTAAAGTTTGCAAAGATCAGAGGCATTCTCGGTTCTGCTAAAAGCTCCATATAACCGCCCTGTCTTTTATTCTTTCTCCCAAGCACATCAAACATATCGCCTTCCATCATTTTTTCCATGAAATCGGCTGTTTCTTCTGATAGTTCACGATACATCGAAAGTCCTGCCTGAAGAATTTCCTCAGGGCTTCCCTGTGGAACAGGGTTTCCATTTGCAAAATAAACACCATTATCATAAATCTTTAATGTGTCAACAAAAAGTCTTTTCGCCCGTTTTTCCTGAAGTCTGCATACAAAAGGAACGAGATATTTTTTCACCTGATCACGAAATGCTTCTACTTCCTCCATTCCATAGCAATTACGCTGCATGCGATAATATCCCAGTGTACGGTAATCCTGATATCCCAGTTTTTTTGCCTGACGATCGCGGTTGTGTACCAGTTTGTCATATAAAGAATCCCATTCCTCCGAATGTTCCTGCATAAACGCCCCAACCATGTCCCATGCTTTCTTTCGCACATTGCGGTCCGGTGATGTCTGATATTTTCCCATTTCTGACATACTGATATTTTGACCTTCCCAGTCAAACACAGCAGAAGAAAGGAGTTTTTCATATTCTGTCACTAACGTATTTTCTTCCTGTTGCAAAGAAACAATCTTTGGATCATTGGATTTTCTTTGCAATTCTATATTTTTAAATGCTACCTTTCCAATCCTTTCTTCTAATTTTTTTCGGAAAGCAGACTCATATAATGTAGTCTGATATAAAATATCCGCATTTGTAAAAGCCGGAAGTTCTTTATCATAATATGCATTTTCCTGATCATAATAAGGATCTGCTGTATTGATAGAATGACGAAACATCGCAAGAGCTGCCATTGTCTGGATATGATCACTTAATTGATAATATTTTTGATGAATCGCAAATGCTTCCTCAGCATCTGAGGCATTTTTCAGATGATTCGTCAACTCTTCGAGTTTCTTTTTGGCTTCAGCAAAATCAATACGTTCATATTTCATTTCTTTCAATGTTTCCATCTTCCTACCCCGTTTCTTCCTATAAAATATAATCCAACAGTTATGCATACTATCTTAAAGCCGATGCAATATACTTTTTCTGTCATAAGACTTTCTATGACAACCGATGTATAGTCTCTAAGATTTCCGGTACCTGCTGCACAATATAATCTGCCCCATTTTCTTCTAATTCATTCGCCGGAGCAAATCCGTAATAAACACCTAAAGACGCAATGCCACAATCTTTTGCTCCTAAGATATCGAACTTGCGGTCACCGATCATCAAAGCTTTTTTCTTCTTGTCTTCGCTATCGACACCAAGCTGCTTTAACGCTTCTAACATAACTGCCGTTTTGGTATCTCTTGTATGATCTAACGAGCTTCCGACGATCACTTCAAAATAGGTATCCAGATGAAAATGTTTAAGAATCTCTTCTGTCGGCATCTGCGGTTTTGAAGTTGCAACCGCTAAATGATATCCTTCCTTTGACAAAGTACGAAGCAATTCCTCCATTCCATCATAAACTTTGTTCTCAAACAGACCGGTCACATTATAACGTTCCCGGTAAACAGCCGTCGCATGTGCTGCTTCTTCTTTTGTCATTCCCATAATATCCCGAAAACTATCTACTAATGGTGGTCCGATAAACTTTAATAAATCTTCTTCGCCCGGAATCTCTCTTCCTAATTTATCTAATGCATATCTGACGCATTTGATGATTCCTTCTTCTGAATTCGTAAGTGTTCCATCCAGATCAAATAAAATATATTGTAATTCCATTATTTTCCTCCTGCTAGTATTCATTATTTCTATCCCACTATATCACACCCTGCTTTCCCAGTAAAACAAAAAGAGCCCGGGAAGGCTCTTTTTGTTTGGATAATTTGCATTATCCAGCGTATAATAGGGTGGGAGTAGAAAGTTTTCACTTTCTGACACATATTATATGCAGATATTATGTCTAAATTGTGACTAAAATATGAATATAACGTTCATATTTTCGATAAAAACAGCCAAAAAATACAAATATCATTGTATACAAGTATTTTTTTAACAATATACAACCGTTTTTTATTGTGTATTTAATAATGGTGTCACATATATTGACAAAATATATATATTTAATAAAATATACTTTAATACAACATAACGAACGGGAAGTCTCTGACTTCTCTTAAAATATAAGGAGTAATGTACATGGCGGAAGATAAATATGCACGAATAAGATTGGATAGTCAGTTATGCTTTCCACTATATGCCTGTTCAAGAAAAATAGTGCAGCAGTATACTCCTCTTTTAGATGAATTAGGAATTACATATACACAGTATTTAACACTTATGGTTCTCTGGGAAGAAGGCGAAGCAACTGTAGGAGAGCTTACAAAGAAGCTTTACCTTGATACAGGTACAATGACACCTCTTCTTAAGAAAATGCAGACAAAAGGCCTTATTACAAGAGAGCGCAGTAAGGAAGATGAAAGAAGTGTTATTATCAAACTGACTCCGGAGGGAGATGCTTTAAAGGATAAGGCTGTTGCCATTCCGGGGCATATGATTCAGTGCCTTAATTTATCAAAAGAGGAATTTGAGGTTTTATATAAAGCGCTTTATAAGTTATTAGACAATTTAAAACCTTAATAATTATAGAAGCATTTACGAATAAATTTAATTATTATAGCATTTTCAGGTTTTAGTAATCGTAATAGTATTTGCAAATGCTTATAATCGTAACAACATTTGCAGACAGAATATGCATCCATACTTGACATGTATAAATGTAATTAATACAATTACACATAATTTACTTTTTACGAGGAGGTAATTATGACAGCAGAATTTCCTTTAGCAGTTCATGCACTCGTTTATTTATATAAGTCAGGTAAGGTTACGAACAGTAACGAATTAGCTGAGAATATATGTACCAATCCCGCAAGAGTAAGAAAGGTCATGACTTTATTAAAGAATGCCGGTCTTATTTCTTCAGGGAGAGGAAAGGACAGTGGTTACAGTTTACCCGGTAATGACGGAAATATCACTCTGGAGCAGGTAATGTCAGCCCTGGAAGAAACGCCTGTATTTATGAAATGGCATCCGGGGGATGAAAGTTGTGACTGTATGATTTCTTCCGGAATGAGTAAAACCATGGATGGCATATATTCGGAAATGAATCAGCTGTGTAATAATTATTTGTCTGATATTACAATAAAAGACATTGCTAACAGTGTAGTAAAAAGACAGGATGATGAACAAAAATGTGACTGCAGCAGCGATTGCAATTGTGGATGTCAATCGAAGTAGTCGATATATCTTTGGGGACAGGTGTGATTCCTGACCGGTGGTATGCGGTTTAGCCGTAAGCCCACGAGCGAAAGCTGATTTGGTGAGATTCCAAAGCCGACGGTAAAGTCCGGATGAGAAAAGAACTATATATTTAGAAGAGTCTATATATAAAGGAAGTCCCCGGGTTTAGTAACTCGGGGGCTTTTTATGGTGATATTATGACAGATTACGATTATATGAGCCGTGCCATAGAACTTGCTAAAAATGGTGAGGGAGCAGTAGATCCCAATCCTCTGGTAGGTGCGGTTATAGTAAAAAATAATAAAATAATTGGCGAGGGCTACCATAAAAAATATGGTGACCTCCACGCTGAAAGAAATGCATTTAAAAATCTTACGGAAAGTGCCGAAGGCGGAACAATATATGTAACTCTTGAGCCATGCTGCCATACAGGAAAAACTCCGCCATGCACTGAAGCAATTATAGAGCATAAGATTGCAAAAGTTGTTATAGGTTCAGGAGATTCCAATCCACTGGTTGCAGGTAAAGGAGCGGAAATCCTTAGAAATGCCGGAATAGAAGTGGTTGAAGGCTTTATGGCCAAAGAGTGTGATGCGCTAAATGATGTATTTTTCCACTATATAACACATAAAACTCCTTATGTAGTGATGAAATACGGCATGACGCTTGACGGTAAGATTGCAACAAAAACATGTTCAGTTTCACAAAACGGTCAAATACTGTTTTTATCTTATTCTTCGGGATTCC
>OHAI01000274.1_pt1 | contig 39543 bp, 40 predicted proteins | sample 1577091 | NCBI WGS metagenome assembly OHAI01 (sample SAMEA3541548, study PRJEB24748) | human gut metagenome | biome: human gut; feature: human-associated habitat; material: faeces | place: China | collected 2012
GCCCGCCGTGAGCAATCTTCTGCTCCAGCACCAGTTTCATCAGTTCCTTGGTCGGTGGGGACATATCCTTAAATCCCTGTCCGAAAGGAACTACCGTAAAACCCATGCCCTCAAGGTTCTGCACCATCTGCACAGCACCCCAACGGTCAAAGGCGATTTCACGGATATTAAACCGTTCACCCAATTTTTCGATGAACTTCTCAATGTATCCGTAATGTACCACATTGCCCTCGGTGGTCTGCAAGTATCCCTGCCGTTCCCATACATCATAGGGAACATGGTCACGGCGGACACGCAAGTCGAGAGTTTCCTCCGGCACCCAGAAAAATGGCAGGATGCTGAACTTGTCCTCTTCGTCAATCGGTGGAAACACCAGCACAAAAGAAGTAATATCCGTTGTACTGGAAAGGTCAAGACCACCATAGCAAATGCGTCCTTCCAAATCATCCTCGCTGACAGCAAAGGAGCATTTATCCCATTTGTCCATTGGCATCCATCGGATTGCCTGTTTCACCCACTGATTCAAACGAAGCTGTCGGAAAGAGTTCTCTTCGCCTGGGTTCTGCTTTGCTGACTCACAGGCGGCTTTTACTTTATCCAAACCTACCGTAACACCAAGTGAGGGATTTGCTTTCTTCCACACTTTTGGATCCGTCCAATCATCACTCTCATCTGCACCATAGATAACCGGATAAAATGTAGGGTCGATTTTTCTGCCTTCCAGAATATCCTTTGCCTTTTGGTGGGTTTCATAGCAGATGCTGTTGGTATCTGTTCCGGCTGTCGTAATCAGGAAGTACAGCGGCTGCATTCTTGCATCGCCGGAGCCCTTGGTCATGACATCAAAGAGCTTTCGATTGGGCTGTGTGTGCAGTTCATCGAAGACCACGCCATGAATATTGAAGCCGTGCTTGGAGTAGGCTTCTGCGGAAAGCACCTGGTAGAAGCTGTTGGTTGGTGTATAAATAATGCGTTTCTGTGATGCGAGGATTTTTACTCGCTTGTTCAGAGCCGGACACATCCGCACCATATCAGCGGCCACATCAAACACAATGGTGGCCTGCTGTCGGTCGGCGGCACAGCCATAGACCTCGGCTCGTTCCTCACCGTCACCGCAGCACAGCAGAAGTGCCACAGCCGCCGCAAGCTCCGACTTGCCCTGCTTCTTCGGAATTTCCACATAGGCGGTATTGAACTGCCGGTAACCGTTTGGCTTCAGCGTACCGAACAGGTCACGAATAATCTGCTCCTGCCAGTCGATGAGTTCAAATTTCTTTCCTGCCCAAGTGCCTTTGGTATGGCACAGGCTTTCGATGAATGCAACGGCAAAGTCGGCGGCATCAATATCATAATAAGAATCCTTTGCCTTAAACTTTGTCGGTTTATATTTTTTCAGTTTTCGCAATGCCGTCACTCCCTTCAAAATGGCAATAAAAATAGCCGCCTGTCACAGCGACTTCCAAATATATCGATATAACGAGGAACACACCCTTGCGGGGTGTCCTTCGGAATTTTCAGTTTCAAAAATCCTTAATTATGTTCGTACATCAGAATGGCAAGTGCCTGCTCTGCTTCCTTGGTCTGCGGCTCAATGTCCATTCCTCGGTCATAGTTGTAAACCACCATGCCGTCCTGCTTTAACATCAGCTTGGAAATCCTGCCGCCATCAATGCCGTACTCTTCGCTCGGCTCTTCAAAGTGTTTGCACCAGTAATGCACCGCCGTGTATTTTCCATCCTCGTTCTTAATTCCAATCGTTCCTTCGCTCCACATATTCGTTTACCTCCGTTTTTGTTTTCCCTTTCGGTGTGTACATATTCGCTCTAAAAGCACATATTATCAAGTCATTTAGGCGATAATACTGGACAAATATCTGCCCCTGTGAAGCCCTTGAAATTGTGTATTTTACAGCGGTTTTTCCTCGCTGATTTTCCTGCAGATGTCCTCGCCATAGACCACATGGAGTCCGCTTCCGTTATCCCAATGCACCATGATGGAGGCGGTATCATCCACACCCCACACTGTTCCTTTGGTGCCAATGGGCGGAGCCTGCATATCGTCCATCTTCACCAACTCCACTCTTGTTCCGACAGGGTACTGACTGCGTACCCGCTCGACTGTTTCTTTATTCGGAAATCTCATCGTCTGCCGCCTCCTTTTTCGCACCACTCTTGAATGCAGAACTGCCTGCCAGGTTCTTCAGCAGGATTTTTCTGTCGGCCTTATATTCTGCTCCCACAAACCCTAATCGGAGAAGGAAGCATCGGAATGCGTATTTTTCATTCTCCACCGCCTTTTCGGTGGAGGAGATGCGTTTCTGCTCCTTGCACATTTTGCAAAGGGCTGCAATGAAGTCGGTGTAGGCCCTGACCTCGTCAGCATTCAAGCCGTCTGCATACCATGGGAAGGAAATCTTGTCCTCGCTGATTGCAATCGGCAGTTCGCTGATTCCCAGTGCCTTTTTGATTAGGCTGCCCTTGGCTTCCAAGAGGTTCGTAAGGTTCCCAACCAGCACCTTATCAAGCGGCATCGCCACCGTAAGCCCCACGCTTTCGCACTGTGGCTTTGTCTCCGGCACTCCGTATGCAGGTGGGCAGTCTTCTAAAGGCTCCTCACAGTTGATTTCCGGCGGACATTCATCGTACTCCGCACTCTCGCAGTGGAAACCTTTCTTGTCGAGTTCTTCAAGCACACGCTCGATTTCTTCGCTGTCTGCCATATCATCGAATTCCAGATTGCCCTCACGAGTTACCGTGAAATAATCCACCGTGTAAGCATAAGTTGGGGTTTTCATGTAGACTGCCTTTGCACCTGTGATTTCTTCCAGTGCCTTTACAAAAGGCTTTCTGTCGGTAATGTTATAAGTAACTTTCATGGGTTGTGCCTCCTTTGTTTTTCGGTACTACATTAATCACTCTAAAAGGGATAAATAGCAAGTCATTCTGTAGCAGAATAACTTTCCATATCACCGCCCTCATTTTGTGTATAGTACACGATGCCGGAAAGTACAAATACCACATTGGGGAGTGCCACACCGTTTCCCCACATTTTATACTCCGCCGCATCGGAATATGGGTCTTTCAGCCATTTGATGATCTGCTTTTCCGTCTTTGGCTTCGTAGAAGTCCCCATGATTTTTCTATGGTTTTCAAAGACCTCAGACCAGTATGCGATATCTTCTTCGGTCGGATTTTCCGTACCGAGATCATCGCACCACCAATCCGGGAATCCCTGCAGCCTTGCACATTCCGTTGGGGTAAGCCTGCGGATAATGTACTGCGGTTCTTCCGCTACGGTCGGAGGGTCTTTATAATCGGTAGCCACCAGCGTATTCGCCAGATTTTCTTCCGCTTCGGTATGGTAGGAGTTTTTGCTCGTGCTGTAGACAAGGGTTTCTGAACCGCCGCCGTACATTCCACCGCTTGCACGAAGGGAACTGCCCGTATCGTTTTCCACATATTTGTCATAGGCTTCCTGCGAAAAGGCCACTGCATGACGGTCTGCCGTATTAAGCGTGAAACTGACATCTTCTCCGATACCGCTGCCCTGGGGACCGTTCTTCTCGGCTCTGCCGATCATGGAGCCCTGCACCGCCACCACAGCCATGCCGCCCTGATTGCAGGACGGATTGTCGCCGTTGGCATCCAGGCATCTTGAAGTCTCTGCTTCATAGAAGCCGCTGTGCGGATTGTCCGATTTCATGGAGTTGCTGTCTTTTGAGCAGATACCGTAGCACTTCGGCACGAACACCGTCTGATCATTATTGCAGGAAAGCGTTGCAGATTTGTTTTCCTGTACCAAAGCTCCCTTACCACCGCCCTCACAGCCGGAGCGGATTTTCAGCGTCTTTGGTGTTTCCAGCACAAACGGCTGGTTATTGCCGCCCATTCCATAAGTAGAAGAAACCGTCTGTGCCACAGACAGAGGACCCTTGTACCGGGTATCCTGACTGTGGTTTTCAAACACAAGCGGAGGATGGTTAGATGCCGCACGAAGCGTTGCGGAAAAATCCTCTGTCACATCCATCCGCTGACCGCCTTGGTCGTTTAAGCACAGGCTTGACGCTCCAACGCTTTCTTCAGCACTTCCGGCAGTTCCTTGCCACGAACGGAAGCCCTGCGGAGTATACCCTGACACGCCTTCGGACTCAAATAATATTTTTCCGGCACTCCCGCCATCAAGATCTGCGACAAGGTAGATGCGTTTTCTTCGTTGGGGAACTCCCCAATACTGCGCATCGAACAGCCGCCATGCGAGGGAGAAATCCTCTCCCATGATGCAGCCTGCATTGTCCCATTTTCCGTTTGGAAGTTCAGGCACAGCATAGTCCTCTCTTTTGATTTTGCACAGTGAGCTGAGGACTGCCCGGAAGTCTTCGCCTTTGTTGGACGAGAACGCTCCCTGGACGTTTTCCCAGACCACAAATCTTGGATACTTGCCATTGGTTTTGCACCTCATTTCTTTCACAATCCGCACTGCCTGATAGAAAAGCGAGGAACGCTCTCCGTCCAGACCGCGGCGTTTTCCTGCCACCGACATATCCTGACAGGGACTGCCGAAGGTGATGATGTCCACAGGCGGAAGGTCAGCACCATTTTGTGCCGATACATCACCGTAGTGTTTCATCTGCGGCAGACGTTTGGTAGTGACGCGAATAGGAAACGGCTCGACCTCCGATGCCCACAAGGGGGTGATACCGGAAATCAATCCTCCCAAAGGAAAGTCCCCGCTGCCATCGAACAGACTTCCCAGTGTTAAGTTTTTATTTTCCATCGGCAGGCACCTCCAGGTCATCAAAACGGATGGACTTGCCGTCACGCACCACAGACACATTTTCCGCAATGCCGACCTGCTCGATATAACGCTTTACGATAACATCGCAGTATTTCTCATCCAGCTCAATGGTATGGCAGATTCGGTTGGTCTGCTCACAGGCAATGAGGGTACTGCCGCTGCCGCCGAACGGGTCAAGCACGATGCAGTTGCTCATGCTGGAATTCTTTATCGGATAGGCAATCAGCGGGATCGACTTCATGGTCGGATGGTCACCGTTTTTCTTCGGCTTATCAAACTCCCAGATGGTAGTCTGCTTTCTATCGGAATACCACTGATGCTTGCCGTTCTTCTTCCAGCCGAACAGGCAAGGCTCATGCTGCCATTGATACGGACTTCTGCCGAGAACAAGGCTCTGTTTCTTCCAGATACAGGTACCTGACAAGTAAAAGCCCGCGTCTGCAAATGCCTTTCTGAAATTCAATCCTTCTGTATCTGCGTGGAACACATAGATGCTGGCATCGTCCGCCATAGCTTTTTCCATGCAGGTGAACGCATCGAAAAGGAACTGATAGAACTTGTCGTTTTCCAGGTTGTCGTTCTTGATTTTGCCTGCGGTGCCCTGATAATTTACATTATACGGAGGGTCCGTTACCACAAGGTTGGCTTTCTTGCCGTTCATCAGCAGGGTATAGCTTTCTTCCCTGGTGCTGTCACCGCAGAGCAGTCTGTGGTTTCCGAGCAGCCAGAGATCACCGCTTTTGGTGACAGGCGGCTTTTCCAGTTCCGCATCCACATCGAAATCATCATCTTTTGCATCATCTGCGGCATCAAAAAAGCCTGCCAGCTCCGATTCATCGAAACCAGTCAGACTCAAATCGAAATCTTCTGCCTGCAGAGCTTCAATCTCCACTTTCAGAAGCTCCTCATCCCATCCGGCATCCATTGCCATACGGTTGTCTGCGAGAATGTATGCTTTCTTCTGCGCCTCGGTCAGATAGTCCACGAACACACAAGGCACCTCATTGATGCCCTCTTCCTTCGCCGCCATGATTCTGCCATGACCAGCAATCACATTGAAATCCCGGTCGATAATGACGGGATTGATAAAGCCAAACTCCCTAAGGGAAGAACGGAGCTTGTTGATCTGCTGTACGTTGTGGGTACGAGCATTATTCACATAGGGAATCAGCTTATGGATATCCACCAGCTGCATCTCAGTTGTTGTCTTTCTCATCGTCCTCACCTCCATCAAAAAAGACCCCATTCGGCAAATTTCTCAAAACCGCCGATGGAGTCTATATATTCTTTCACTTCTGCCACAATGTCCGCATACGGAACACCGTCTACCGTATCATCGCCAATGGCGCACACCAATGTGACAGGCTCTCCTAAATCCTGCGCTTTCAGGAATGCGTGAATATTCACAGACACATCTGCTTTCGACAGATCCTTGCCATGCAAGCCGCCTCCTGTAACAGAATCCGCCATGTCGGAACCCAGCTTTCTGTTGGTGGCCCCAGTATCAACATCGGTTCCTCCTGTCCAGTCACCAAGAGGATTGACCTCTGCATTCGGATAATTGCCCATGAGGTCGTAGCTGTCAGCATTGCTCTGGCAGATAATCAGGCGATTGCCGTCCAGAATGTACTTTCCGTCAGAAGTGTACTTTTCATAAATGGAATGTGCAATTTCGGACAGTTTTTTCTGCTCCTCTGTCAAAGGTGCACCCTTAAAGATGCCGTTGTCACCGCAGCGGAACTGCTCCGCTTGGTTTTCCGAAAGATGCGCATCCTGCGGAACGATCACAATATCCGGCTGTACATCTCCGGCAATGCGGCTGATGGCATCCATGATGTCACGAATGTTCAGCTTGGCATCTGTTTCCACAATCGCATGGCAGAAGCCATGTCCGATCAGCACCTCTACTGCAATTTTAGGATTTTCTTCTGCCGCATATGCCAGGTCAACGATTGCTCCGGCAATACGGTCTGCCACCTTATCCGGGTGGCTCGGATTCACTTTTTCAATCATGCTATTTTCTCCTTGCCCGGAGCAGAAGCTCCATTGTATCGTTTGGATTATCCTCAAACACCTCAGTGCAGTTCTGCTTTACGATGTCGTAAATCTCGTACCAGATGAGGTTTGCGCTTTTCTGATACTGCTGGCTCATCTGCACAAACGGAGAAGTGATCACTCCGCCTGTGGTCGGATGCTTACCGAGCAGACCGTAGGTGCTGGTAGCTTCCTCGCACTGAATGTATCTTGCAAATGCCTGTGCGTAGGCTTCGATGAGTCTGGGATTGACCAGCTTCTCACAGTTTCGCTCTTTCAGCCACAGCCAGGTTTCCTTGTAGATTTCATCCGCACCGAGGGGAACACCGTTTTTCTGCCTTGCCGACAGGTAATCGCTCGGCTTTGGCATATCCACGCCATTCATCACAGCACCTTCCGGCAGGTCAACCGCCTCCAGTTTTGTGGGACTCAGTGTGGGAATATCATTGTTCAGTATTTGGACTTGCTGCCCTTTTTGTATTTTTTCGGCGGCAGATGCCGGTTTATCTCCGGCGCGCACTCGTCTGCCGCCACGATTTGTGCCGTCTCTCGCCATTATTTTTATTTCCTTTCTTGTCCTGGGGGCTAATACCCCGTTTGAACCGCCGTTTTTGTGCGTTTGAGGGGGCGCCGTTTTCCGGGACCTAAAACCACAGAGATTTTGACCGCCCCTACCAGGTCACGCACACAGCTATCTGTCACCAATCTCATGGTGTATTTTGTTATGACAGCTTTTGCAAAGGCTCATTAGATTGCTTCTGTCATGGGTGCCGCCCTGTGAGATGGGAACCTTGTGGTGTACCTCATCAACAGGAACAAGGATGCCTTGTTCAAAGCACCTCTCGCAGAACGGATGAGTCTTAACATAGCTGTCACGAATCCGTTTCCATGCTCTGCCGTACTTTTTATGCACATCAGAAGCACGACTGTACTGCTCGTAGTTCTTCTTCACCAGCTTACGATGCTGTTCACAGTATCTGCCGTCCGACAGGTTCGGACATCCAGGGTAAGCACAGGGTTGTTTTGGTTTTCTCGGCATCGGCTCACCTCCTTGTCGGCATAAGAAAAGCCACCGAAGGATTTCTCCCTGGTGGCCCGGTCCTTATCTATTCTCTTTTCGCATTATAATGGTATCATAAGAACCTACTCTATTTCTCTCCATTTTACTGACATTTTTCAGGGAGAATGAGCATCTTCAGTGCCTTATCGTGGAGACGGTAGATATTCTTAACACCTGTGCACATCTCCGCTGCAATGTCTTCCCACTGCTCGAAATTGAGGTATCTCTTCTCCAGAAGCAGACGGCACTCCTCATCATCCACCGCCTTGATAACGGAAAGGATCTCGTCCTTCAGATCCACCAGATGATCGATGTCCGCATTGATCTCATTTTCAAGCATCAGAATCTTGATGATGATATCTTCCATGCGGTGGGTGTTACGGGTGGGACTTCCGGGCATATCACTGAGGGTGGAAGTTGCCTTGGTTGCCAGGTTATGCAGAGAAGATACCTGTGCGATCTTGGTGTTGATACGCTCGTCCAGATAACGGGCCTGCTTCAAATACTGTTTTGCTGTCATAATCACTGTACCTCCATCTGCAATTTTCTCATCAGCATCTCCGGGTCGATCCCCGTCAGAATACTAAACCAACCGGAACGGAAGAACCTCTCACACTCATTTTTCGCTGCAAGCCCGTCCCTGTCTTTCGAGCACTTTGCCACACGCTTCAGTGCCGTGCGGTAATCTTTCACCGCCTGCAGCACGATGGCATTTGCCAGTTTCTCATAAGAATCCATATCAGAATCCTCCTTTGCTGTATTTCCTTCGCAGCATCGGAGCATTGTTTCGATGTATCAGTGTGCATTGATGTCGTTTACCACAGCTTTTACTTCATCCACCGAGCGTACCACCAATGCGGTACCTCCAGCGGCGAGGATTTTACGGATGGTTGCCTCCTGCAGTTTCGTAGGCTTGCCAACCGCAGTCTTAACCTCAAAACCAAAGAAGCGTCCGTTAATGCAGGCAATGATATCCGGAATGCCTGCTGTTCCATACATTCCACCGTGTTCCTTCCAGCAGAAGCACCCAGGCACGGTCCGCAGGTACTTCATGATTGCTTTGACGATATCCGACTCATTCATGTGTCCAAAACTCCTCTCCGGCAGTCCGGCAAGAACCTTTCTGCCTGTTTCCTGGTCTGTCGGACGGAAGTGTCTGTCCTTATCCGTCCGGCAAAAACATCGGTATTTCAAGGGTTTTGACGCATTGGACATTAAAAATCCCATTTCTTCATACGGTCTGCCAAAAAAATGATAAATTAGTGGAAATTTGTGTTTTTACGCATGAATATAAAAAGGTATGGGAAATTTGGTGTCCAATCCGTCCATGATTATGGTTTTATGCCAGAAGCTCCTGCAGACGGATGCCCTTCAAGGTGCGTCTCTTTCCGGTCTTATCCTTGCTCTTGGTAACATCGGTCACCACGGCAGTGAGATTGGACACAAAAGTACGCTGGGCGAACGGTTTCAGGCCGCATTCCTCGCAGTACGCTTTATAGGCATTGAACAGTTCCGTAGAACCGACTTCATAATCAGCACCCACTTCGCAGCTTTCTTTTACGAAGGACAGAACGGAATCACTCTCCTCACGGTACTGCTGCAGTTCCAGTTCATTGACCTCAGTTTCGGAGAATCGGTAATCATTGTTCATCAGACGCTTTAACCCTTCCAGTGCAAACATGAAGATACCGTCAGCCTCGCTGCGGAACTTCTCCAGAAGGTTTGGGTCTCGCTGTGCTTTCGGCACGGTATGCGAAAAGCGGATGATGATAAGGCGGCGGTAGAAACCTTCGGATCTGTCACCGTAGTTCTTAGGGATGCTGTTGCAGGAGAACAGAAGCCTTGCCGTTGACTGAAAAGAAAATGGATTTTTGTTCTTTTTCTCTACCGTCAGGAAGTCCTCGCCGACTAACGCCTTGAATACTCCGGAATCCTCCAAATTCCGTGTAGGTAAATCTGCGAAGATATTCGCCAGCTTGCCAAACAGTTCTGCCGTCTTAAATCTCTCATTCAGAGACTGCCAGGATACATTGCTCACATTTTCCTTGCCGAGGAGCAGTTCGTTCAGCACACGGAGAAGGACTGATTTTCCCGCTCCCGCCGCACCGACAATGACAAAGCATTTCTGGGCGGAGTTTACCGGGATAAGGAAATACCCAAGCATCTCCTGCAGCAGTGCCACCTGTGCCATATCACCATCCATGCTGTCGGAAAGAAATTTCTTAAACAGCGGACAGTCTGCCTTCGGGTCATAGCTTACGGAAAGCTGCACTGTAGAGTAATAATCCGGAGTATGCTCGGTCAAGGTATCTTCCAGCACGTTATACAGGCCGTTGCGAAGATTGATGATGAAGGGATTTGCATTGAGGTCCTTGATGTCTTTTCTCACACGCAGACGCCACTGCTTTTCCGCATCCACGATCTGATTCATCTTGGTCTCCCGGACGAGCATCTTCTGCTGACACAGGTGCTGCGCTTCCATTTCTGCCATCTCCACGTACACACCGTTACCGTAGGAATAATGCTGTTCGGCAGCATAAAATACATTTTCATGTGCCTCCATGTCTTCTGCCAGCACCCCCGGCAGGAAACGCATCCCCTTATCGGTCGGCTCATACCACAGTGGAAGTTCTGTTTCCACCTTATGCTTTCTCGCTTTCAGACCGTTCTGATATGCCTTTGCGGATTCCTTATACATAGAATCCAGTGTTTTCAGCACAGGACCCTTAAACTTGAAATGCTCCTTCAGTTCCACATTGACCATGGAATATGCCGATGCCACATCCTGATTGAAGAGGTACTCCTTTACGAACACGGATGCCGTCTGAAGGTCTTCGGTGACGGAGTCCTGCACAGGCAATTCCGCGATCAGAGAACGCAGCCCCTCGATACTCATCGGAAGGTAGCACAGTGCAGCCGGAGACTTGCATTTGCATTCGCCGGATTCCATGCGAGGACATTTGAAGCCCTTCTCGGCGATAGTCTTGCAGGTAATCGGACGAGTGCCAGATTCCAGAAAATGATTGATCTTTCTCTGCGTATTTCCAGCATCGTAACCAGGATAATCTGCAGACAGCTTGTGAATGAGTTCCACACCGCCCTCAAAGACGGCAAGGTTTGAGATCATGGCATACCAGTCATGTTCCGACAGGGTTACGGAATTCTGCTGACAGTGTTTAATGAAATCGCACTCATGGGTCACGATGTTCAGGCCCTTTTCCGAGCCTTTCTTCGTTTCCACCGGGGCATCTGCCTCCACCTGCGGAAGGTGTTCTGCCAGCTGTGCCTGCGTATACTTGCGTTCCGGATGGAACAGGATGCACTCCACCTTCACATGGTCTTTCTTGCAATGGTCATATCCCGGAAGACGCATGACACGGCTCTCATTAACACAGGCAGGGTCACCGCCGAAATACTTGACCAGACCCTTCTGGATCGGACGGAACTTCAGCACCTCACCGCCGGAGATGAACCAATAGGTGTGCAGGGATTTCCGCGTTCTGATAATCATGGACGGTGCAAGCGGAAAGGCATCGATCTTTGCCTGCTGCTCCTCAAAAGTACCACTGTCCATCTCAACGAACTGGGCATTGATACGGGTGATGCTGTCATCATCGTGACCGCCGTAATTGACCACATAGAAAATACCGCGGTGCAAAGCATTGTGCTGTTTCAGCGTATCTTCCATAGAAGTGAACTTTCCGCATTCCACAGACAATTTCTGCCCTTTGTAAATATCGTCCTTGCGGTCTGCGAACACACGCAGGCATACGGTATCCTGTGCGTTGAACAGACTGAGAAGAACCTGCTGTGCTGAAACTTCCATTAAACTCCCTCCTTCACATAGCGGACACGCTTGCCCAGCTTCTTTGCCTCCGTGATCTCCTGCTGCATCCCGGCAGAGATGTCACCGAACACCCATACCTCGTCACAGACCGCCAAAAGAGAAATACCGAACATCAGACCCAGTTCGCGTTCCGCTTCGCTGTTATCGTTCAGCATACCGGAGGCGGCATAGAGGATATGGCTTGCTACGGGGATACAGTTTTCCTTAATGACATACCTGCAGTAATCCAGTGCGGCGGCGGTATTTGCCTCCACATCTCCTGCGTAACGGGATGCCACATAGACCTTCTTGCGAGTCTTCATTTCATTCTGTCTCTGCCAGACCTTTTTACGGGTCTGGCGATATTCTTTCATCATGCTGCTCATAGCTGCTCCGGCTGTCGGATCGCTATAGCCTTCAGAATTCTTATACATAATCAGTCCTCCAATTCTTCCATCTGTCCAAAGGTAGGACCGGCGGATGCTTCTGCCACGAGGGGCAGGTCAAACTCAGGGAACGGCTGCGGTTCCATACAGCCCTTGATAAATGCGACAGCTTCGGTCAGCTTGTCCTCCGGGATGATAAAAGTCAGTTCATCATGGATCTGAAGGATAGGCTTCAGCCACGGACGTTCCGGCAGTCCCAGAAGGATTCGACCAAGTGACAGTTTCAGAATGTCTGCTGCCGTACCCTGAATCGGTGTGTTCATACTGCAGCGTTCTGCAAAACTCTTCTTACCCCAATCCTCGGAACGAATACCGGGGAGGTATCTGCGTCTGCCGAGTCTTGTTTCGGAATACATCTTGCGGTAGGCATCTGCCTTCGTTTCTTCCTGCCATGTGACCAGTGCCGGATAACCCGTTTTGAGGTTGGCGATGATCTCCTGACATTCCTCCACAGATTTTTCGACCCCGGCTTTGAATTTCAGCGTCTTCTGAAGACCACGGGGGAACAATCCGTAAAATGTACCGAAATTCACGTTCTTGGCGATGGTACGGCGTTCTTTATAATTATCAGCGTGTTTATCCTGTGCCTGGGCATAAGGGATATTGAAGATAACGCTGGTAGTTGCCGCATGGATATCTCCTCCCGTACGATAGGTGTTCATCATGGTTGCATCCTGGCAGTAATGGGCACCGACACGCAGTTCAATCTGGCTGTAATCACAACTGACGATAAGGCAGCCTTCCGGTGCTTTGATAAAATTACGGACGCCGATGGGGTCATTCGTCTTTCTCGGAGCGTTCTGGAGATTGGGGCTATTGCAGCTGAATCTACCCGTATCCGTAGAGAGAGCGTAGAAGTTCGGATGGATGCGCCCGGTAGCCGGGTTGATGTATTTCATATAGCCGTCAATATAGGTCGATGCGATTTTGTTCCACTTTCGGTATTCCTGCACCAGGTCAAACAGATGGGACAGTTCCGGGTGGTTGACATCACACCATTCCTTCAGCATGATCATGGTGGCATCGTCCGCAGCCTCACGGTTGCTCTCGGTGGTTTTGAGAACAGGCAGTCCCAGGTCATTGAAAAGATAGGACTTGAAGGCATTGGTGCTGCAGTTACTGCCAATATTCACATCACCAATCATGAAGGCAATCTCACTGCGGATACGCTCCATCTCGGCATCGGCTTCTGCCTTACGCTCCTGCATCAGCGGAAGGTTCATCGGCACACCGTTGTATTTCATGATGCCGAGATATACGGCTGTAGGACTTTCCACCTCTTCCACCAGAAATCTGTGTTTCGGCAGGAAACGGTCAAACCAGTTGTTGAAGATGTGATACAAGCGAAGGGCAAAATCCGAGTCGGCACAGCTATAGCGGATGGTCTCCGCATCCATGGAATCCAGCTCATCAAAGTGCTTACCGTCCGTCACCGAAGAAAAGGAAGGGAGCGGCTCTCCACAAAGTTCCCCGGCAAGTTTCTTCAGACCGGAATCGGACAGTTTACGGAAATCGTAGGCATTCTTCAGCGTCATCTGCGATGCGGCAATCGTGTCGTACACAGGCGGCATGATGATGATCCCTTTTGCATAGGAGAACATTGCCTCGAAGGACAGGTTGTGGGCAACCTTGATAATGCTGCGGTCGGTCAGAAATTCCGTAAGCAAAGCATTAAAATCTGCCTTGGACATATTGGGACCGACCTTGTGGGCAACGGGAATCATGATGCCCGTATGCTCTTTGACACTCAGGCTCAATGTACAAATATGACTTTTTGCTGCATCAAGGGCAGCTTTATCTTCAGCGCGGTAACCATCGTCGGGTGCGGTCTCGTAGTCGAAGGACACGATCTTGGAATCTCCCAGATATGCCTTCACCTCCACCAGGTCGGTCACGCATCTATATTCATTCTTAATATCGTTCATAGAGAGTACCTCACTTCAAAAATGCCATAACCGCAGGAGGCGAACCTCCCACGGCAGGCACGGGTCTATGGGTGCATTACTTCAAGGGCTCGATGATCTCTCCGGTCTCGGCATCCACGAAGGGAGTGTCTTCCGCCATTGCGGCGGTAGTCAGTCCGGAAGCATAATCCTTCATCTGATCAGCCATGGCATCGATGTTCTTCTGCTCGGCAGCATCCAGACTGCGAACCACCTTGAACATCGCCTGACTGAAATCAATGCCGGATGCACTGGCAGCCTTGCGGAGACTGATCTTGGTAACGACCTGATTCGGACGCTTGCCACGGGCAAGGAGGGTCTGCACATACTTGGTGAATCCCTTCAGAGAGCCGGTAGGAAGATTCAGAGTGAGTGGGAAGATTTCATTTTCACGGAGCAGATACAGCATACGGCGGTTCTTGCAGGCTTTGCTCTTGCCCTCACCGCTGCCGAACTGGTTGAACGGACAGTTCTTGCAAATACCGCCGGGAGTGCCGGTTCCGGTGATGCCGTCAAAGCTGCCACAGTCAGGGGGATTGCTGCCGCCCTTGTATGCTTCGGTGTAGTAACTGTTAGCCGGATGAGAATAAAGGATGACCGCCTCGATCTCCTTAACCAGGTCACTGCCCTCACCGTCCTCAGAAGGAACTTCAAAAGCGGTCATACCGCCGGAAGGAATCTTGATGCGGTCGAACTTGAAGTCCAGACCCGCACAGTCATCGTTCATAGCCTCAGCGAGGAAGTCCATATTTGCGATTGCGCTGTATCCACTTGCTACAGCCATTTCAGTGGTTTCGTTCTTAATTGCTTCTGACATAATTCATGTCCTCCATATACAGAAATTGATTTACATTCGATCTCAGTGTTTCGTTGTATCAGCAGGGAAGAATTAAGCCTTCCTGACTCCGACCGTAACCTTCTCAAATGTAGAGACCACATGGTCGAGCCATGCCGGGAGTTCATCTTCGTGGGCGGCAAGCTGTTCCTTGCAGAAACTTGCCAGGGTGTTGGCATTGACCGTCTCGGTGACCAAAGAGCCGTAGCCATTTTCCTTGAGGGCTGCAAACAGTTCTTCCTTACGGCCTGCTGCCGGGGATGCGAACAGTCTGCTGTTCAGATAAAAGGTGCTGCCGTTACGGGTGAACTTGTCCAGTTCCTGCTCTGCCATCGCATCGGACAGGTCACGGTCAAGCTGCTCAATCTCGGCATTCACAGCCTTTACCTGTGCATCAAGGTCTTTCTTCAGCTCTTTAGCCGCCTTCAGACGGTCAGCCATTTCAAAGATCTGTGCGTTTTCCATGGTTGTCTTCCTCCTTTCTATTACATTGGGAAAAAGAACAACCCTCTCCGCCCGGGATTAGACCCGGAACGGATTCTTGCCCTTGCGGTAGTCATCCACCAGCGTTTTGGCAAGGTCAATCTTGTCACGGAGGGAACGGAGGATCTTTCTGTCCACAGTGCCGCGTGCAATCAGATAGATGTAGTGGCAATCCTCTCGCTGACCTACTCTATGGATTCTGGCTTTTGCCTGGTCAAAATTGCTCATGCTGTAATCAAGGCTGTAAAAGGCCATGGTGGACGCAGCAGTAAGCGTGATACCAAGACCCGCCGCTGCAATCTGACCGATAAACACACGGCAATCATCGTCATTCTGAAAACGGCGCACCTCTTCTGCACGATCCTTCACACCGCCACGGACTACGGCATAGTCGATTTTCTTCTTTTCAAGCAGTGCCTGAATATCATTCAGTTCCGGCACGAATCTCGCCATGACTACCAGCTTTTTGTTTTCTGCAACAGCAGTGTCGATGATATCGGAAAGAGCATCCAACTTAGCGGTGCTGACCATATGGGTATCCCGCTCGTCATCGGTCAGATGTCCACCCGTCACCTGTGAAAGGCGGAGCAGCTTGGTGAGGATATTCGGAGCGGTTACCTCACTGTCGCGCAGTTCGGCAAAGGACTCTTCCTCCAATTCCTGATACAGTTTCAGTGCTTTCGACTCAAGGTCGATGGTACGGATCTCTTCGGTGATTTCCGGGAGGTCCAGGCATTCAGCCTTGGTTACACGGAAGGCGATGCTATGCAAGCGGCGAAGGTAATCTCCGGTCATCTCTTTTTTGAACACCGGGGTGTGCTGACCGTAACCGGACATAAAAAAGAAGCGGTTACGGAAGGCATAGAAGGATGTGCCGAAAATGCGGCTGTTCAGATAGCGATACTGACTATAGGCATCGATCTCACGGTTGGTGATGAGCGTACCTGTGAGGAGCAGCTTGTATCGTGCATGGTCACCCAGGGTATGCATGGTCTTGCTCTGCTGACTGCGATTTTCCTTCAGCTTGTGACCTTCATCGGCAATGATGAGGTCGGCATTGAATTTCAGCAGTTCCGGTTCAAGGATTCTGGCACTTTCGTAATTCACGACCACGATCTCCAGCCCGTCGGTCTTGCCGACTTCGGAAAGCTGCTGTCTTTTCTTTGCGGATGTACCTTTCAAAATGGTCAGCGTATATGGGAACGCAGCGAATTTCTCAAATTCCTCTTCCCACACACCGAGGATAGACAGCGGTGCAACAACAAGGATGCGGTTGACCCTGCCAAACTGATAAAGGATGCCGGAGATGCCAATGGAAGTGATCGTCTTGCCCGTGCCCATTTCCATAAGCAGAGCCACACCGTTACTTCTAAAATCGGAAGGGAGAAGGCCGAATCTCATGCAGGCAAAATCAAAAGCCTGCTGCTGATGCAGATATGGCTTGACCGTAATCGGCATCGGAAGGGATTTATTCATCATCAGGCCACCTCCAATCCAAGTGATACACGAACTGCCGCATTAACCCTCACCATGTCCTCCGGGCGAAGTGTTGTTACAACAGATAAAACATCCCGCTTATCAATCGTTGCAATTTGCTCCGCCTGTACAACGGATGTACGGAGATTGTCATAGTTCTGGATAATAACGCGCGTCTTCATGTCCAGCCTTTTCAGCTTTGAAGAAAGGAAGCATACAATTACAGTTGGACTGTATTTATTTCCTATATCGTTCTGGATTACCACTGCCGGATGTACTCCGCTGACAACGTGTCCACTTCCTTTTTCATTGCAGACAAAAAAAATTGATCCCCTTGTCAATTCCATTTCTGTTCTATTAATCTCAGCCATTATTTGCATCCTCCCTCATCTCATGAATTTCAATGTTTCTTACACTTGTGCCGGGAGTAAGTACCAGCACCTCGCAGAAATCGCCGAAGATCAGATTCAAAAGTCTCTGGGGAAGGCGCACCTGCTTGCTGCCAAGCACCTGCTTTTTCTGACCACTGCGGTCTGCAATATTGATCTGTACTCTGTGTTGCAGATTCATCATTTTTCATATCCTCCTGTTCAATGAACGGGTCTGCACCCGGAGGTCGTATCTCTTCCTCTGTTACATTGGGGAAAAGAACAACCCCCGGTCAGACCGCAGTGATTACTTCTTACGCTTGCGGGGTTTCTCAACACCGAAGTGCTTGCAACCCTTGGTTATGACCTTGTTCCCGCGGTTGGAGATTGCCTGCTGTGTAACAGTCTTTCCGGTACGTGTTTCCTCTTCACGGCGGATATCTTCGAGGTATTTCCACGCCCCCAGATGTTCATAAACCAGGTCACGCTGTGCTTCGGTCAGTCCCTCCATGAATTCCAGAATCTTCTGCACCTTTTCATCCACCGGAGCATCTTCCGAGAAGAGCAGGGTAAACGGATCAGACTTGGTGTCCTCAATTTCATCCCACGGATTTGCCACATCCTCACCGCTCTTGCCAGAACGTTCATAGCGGGCAAGCCTGTCAGAAAATACCTTATCGGTGTGGCGTTCATATGCTTCCTGGAAAGTGTCTTCATCATGGTCGATGCTATCCACCAGAATCAGAATCTCACGGTCAATGGTACGAACAGTACCGTCTGGATCGGTGTACTCCTCTCCAAGACCGATATGTACCGGAACTTCTTTCTTCAGATCTTCATCCCAGCGCCAATAGGTGTAACCGTTTTCATCGAGGTAGTTCTTGCGATCCTCACGAAATGCGCTGGTACGGGTCAGTGCTGCTTTGTTCTTTGTTTTTTTCATCAGTGCGTCCTTTCCGCCCGGATGGGTGGCGGCAGGACACGAAAAGAGCCGATGTAATGATGTACACCGACTCTGATACCGAAATGGACATGACAAAGCACGGTGGGTACATCTTTGGTCAGTCCACGGCTATGCCGTGAATTTGACTCTTGATGTATCCCGCCGCCTTAAGGTCGACCACTTCGGGCATTGGAATATTTTTTATAGGTCTCTTGACCTACTAATATTGTACTTGTCCTTCTTAAATAATGGAATTTATCAGATTACCACTTATTTTTTTATGAATTTTAATATAGCCTTATTTTATTACTTATGATTTTGTGATATAATAAAAGAGCCATTATGTAATCACTTACATAATGGCTCAACAAAGAAATAAACACTTATGAAATCCATTATATTGAATAAATCGGAGGTTCTTCAGATATGAATAAAAGTTTAGAAATGGCGGGCAATATGTTTACTTATGAAAATCCATGCTGTGACTGCAAAGTCACAACTAATTACACTGATGACGGTATCGAATACCACAGTCTTCAACTGAAAACTGTAAAAGGTATTCACAAATACGCTTATGCCCCTGTAGATGGTCTTGTAATGATAGATTCCAAGACCGGAGCCATTCTTGACAAATATAAGGTTATAGAGGATTTTTTAAATATAAACCTTACCATAGCAGACAAAATTAAAGAATTCATTGATACCTACGGTTTTATTATGCCACTTCCAGCAGATGGAAAATATAGAATTTTCAATCATCTTGATATTGGACATTTGATAAAGAGATTCCGTGTTTTAGTGCAACTGATGGCAGCTATAGAAGAAGATAACATAAATTATGATACTGTCTTGAAATTGACAGCCTATTTACTTTTTTCTGTACCACGAAAAATCACATTAAACGAAAATGACGAAGGACTCTGCTCGTGCATACATTCTTTTACTGATTTCTGGTACAACATCGATAAATTACCAAACCTTACCGGAAATTTAGTTAATAGCTATACAAATGACCCTTACGATGATTATTATCACATTCCTGACTCCTTCACAAAACAAGAGGAGCTACTCGGTCTAATTGACTATCACGAAGATGCAGAAGATGTAGATTTTTCTTTTGCGAGCAGTCCGCGTATTTTCAAAGCAAAAATCACTAAACTATATAGAGATGCCTTTGTTGATAACATAGAGATAAGTGCAAGATATGTGATTGATTATCTTTATCATCTCGTAAAAATTGGAGTACAAATAGACGATATTCTGGAAAATGGCGATATTCACACCAACACTACATTGAGTAAATACGAGAAATTCGATGATTCTTTCAAATCACAGTTAGTTTTGATAGCCCAAAACACCATTAAAGAAGAATTTGATTTTGAGTTATATGGTATCCATCCTACCTATGATATAGAAACTATGGCTCCTAATTGGGAAATTCCGAACTTTTTTACTGCCTTATATTTTGCTCTATTCTATACAAGACCCGGACATGAGGTTTACCGAAAATGCGCGAATCCAAACTGTAATCGTCTGTTTAAAGTAAAGACCACCAACAGTAGAAAACAATATCACGATATTTCTTGTCAGAATGCTGCTGCACAGATGCGCCATAGAAAATTAAAGAAATAAAAAAAGAGCAATGGCTACCTTACATAGTCATTGCTCTTTCTTCGTTACTTTCGGTTTTCTTGGCAAGTGGGTCAGTTTTTGAAATTATATTTTCTACCAACTGTGCCAATTGGCTGATATCTTTTTTATTATGTTTTACGGTTCGTGCCATCATCCACTTAATATCAAGCAGAACACCTTGTACCCTTTCATAAGAGGCTCCCGAGTCCTTCCAGTCTCCACGTGCCTCACCGATGTGCAGCATATTTTCTTTTGATGGAAAAGCTTGTCCGTTTTTATTAAACGGCATCAAGAATACATTGAATACTGGAGGTGCCTGTCCAGCAGCGTCTTTGAATTTTGGGTCAGTTGCTACATACTCGCCATATGTAATCTGTTTATTAATGGACGTGGAGCGTGGCAATTCTGTAGGGTCTTTACTATCACCATAACGATAATATTTTGCATCGAGGATAAATACTTTGTTATCTTCCTTCATAATAGTATCCGGCTCGAGTGCAGATTTTGCGTGTTTTCCCTCTGTTCCTAAATACCACGATGTTCTTGGAAAATAGAAATTCTTGTTATCTTCTCCAAAATTAAAATCAATTAGCTTTTCCCAAACATACTCAAAGTCATTAGTTCCAAAGAAAAACCTTGCATTACGTCCTTTTTTACCGACATACTGAATCATGTCAATCATACCGGAGAACAAGGCTTTATTTTTGTCGTTGTTTTCGCAACGGAGTTTTTCTTTCAAAGCCATAACAAAGCGTTTTTCATCAAACGGAATGGAAGGTTTTTTAACATTGTCTGCTGAAAACAGAAACCCCACTTTTTTATAGGCTTCCTCCACGCAGAATTCATTTATCTTTGTAATGAAGTTTGCAGTATCGACTCTTGATTCTTGTGCAACGGTGGTAAGATAAATGAATGAATCGTCCTGTGGATACGCTCTTTGAGTTTTAATTGTACGAGACCAGCTTTTAGGCCCGTTGCCATTCACGGCAAAAATGCGTTCATTTTCTGTATAATAACCGCGCCTATTATAATACTCATTGAGGACAGTCATATACGCTTGAATTGGAAAGTTTACCGTTTCGGGATTGTTTATAAGTAGCTGCGGAAGCAGTTTCTCCTTAATGTCGGAAAATCGAGTTAACACCCTAATCAGCAGCTGTATATCATTTTTTTGTTCGGCATCAGTCTTTCCAAGATTGTAACCAACCGGAAAACAAACCTTAATTTGCTCTCCATCCGAACGAATACCGACAAAGGTATCCGTTCCTTCATTTGTATTTACATGACACTCATATAAAGGTGCTGACTCTTTTTCCATATCATCGCTCCTTTACTCTTCCTGATTTAACCCAAAGATATCGTCGGCAAAGACGCTAAAGCGTTTATCTCCTTGTGCTGTTTCAAAGGCTTTAATCAATTTTTCAAGACTATCATAATCACTCTTGAAAATCTCATCGCGTGTGAACTTGAAAGCATCATCCCACAAATACTTCAAAACCTTTTCAGGGAAATTGTGATTTCTATCATCAGCCTCATCCTGGGTAAGTCCGTCCGCTGTTGTATAGAAACGCAAATCCTTTTCAGTTACAAAGTACGCACCTAATCTCTTATCTTCGGAAGAGGTCATGCCAATGTTCTTGCTTATAATTAAACTGTTAATTGTATCTGCAAATTTCGCCCACTTTATTGATGTATCAAGAATTGGCTTTCCGGCAATAGTAGATTTGAAAACATCATTTTCAACCATACGCATATTCCATCTTCTTTGGAACGCCGTGTCCAAGGTGAAAACGTTCTGGTCAGAGGTATTCATAGTAGCAAAGATGTGCAAATTAGACGGTAACTTAACTTTATTAGTTACTTCACCATGAATATATACTTTTGCTGCAACATCCGCATTAGTAATCTCATATGCACCGCTACCATCTTCTTCTCTATCCAGCATCTGAAAAATATCACCAAAAATAGCAGGAGCGTTACCACGGTTGATTTCTTCGACAATTAGACAATATTTCTTGTCAGGATTGTTGTATGCTGCAGACAAGGTACGAGTAAAAGGACCCGCAGAAAATTCATATCTGATTTTTCCAGTCTCAGCATCCGTCAATGGAAGAATTTGTCCGACAAAGTCTCCGTAGGTATAGTCCGGATGGAACACAACTCTTTCAACAGAGTATGCATCTTTACAATACTTATTCATAATAGTAAAACTCTTACCACATCCCGGAACACCGTAGAGAAGAACATTTGCACCGCCTTTCAAACGAATAGACTCATCAATGATCTGGTTGTCGCGAACTTCGGTTTCGTCGTGGTCTGTATCTACCACACCATAATGTAAATCTTTATAATTTTCAATATAGTGGTATATAAATTCCGGACGGAATGCAACCAGATTTTTACCTGTTGATTTATCAACATAGTATCCAGCATTTTTGGCAGGCATAACATCTGTTCTCATGTTTACACGCAAGCTAGGATTGGCTGGATAATTTTTCCTTTCCTCGATTGGCCATGCAACGATAATAGTATCTGCAAGTGAATTCTTGTTTTCATACACATAAAAGCCAAGAATCAATGCATCATCAAAATACTGTCTCGGATCATTTTCTGTCCCCAGCTGAATTTTCTTTTCTTCACGATTACGTTCAGGGTCTTCTTTACGGACATTACCATGGAAAAGGTGAAAACGCTTTTCTATCTGCAAATTTTCATTTTTTAGCTCAATATAATAATGTGCAGATGTGATTTCCTCTAAAAGAGTATATGTCCATCCGTTAATAGAGAACATTTTCTCTATCATATTTTTCTTTTCTGACGGTGTTAAAGTGACTGGCGTTCCCACAACAATTGAGCCTTGTGAATTTACCTCGTAACGCTCATCTCTTTCCATCGAAATACACCTCCTTTATTCTAGTGGCTAATATGTGTGCCATCTCCACTGGAACAGCATTGCCTACCTGGCGCCACTGTTCTTTCATTTCCCCAACGAGAACATACTCATCGGGAAAAGTTTGTATCCTTTTTAGTTCCTCAATTCTAAGGAAACGATTTCGCCAATGGAATGGACCTTGGTTAGTTGAAAAACTTGCTTGTATGGTCCAAGACGGTCTGTCCGGCGTAAGTTTTAGCAAAAAGGTCCAATAACGAGATTTCCACTTGAATTTCGGATTCGGATACCCGCGCTTTTCCGTAAAATACAAATAATTATCTCCTGCTGGAATTTCAAGAAGTAACTCATAGTCCTTCGCTCCGGGACGTTGAAGTTTTTCTTCCTCGGTGATGTTATCAAAATCAGATATAACTTCGCCACAAGTTACCCAAGGTAATTTATCTGTTTTTTTCTGTGGGTCAGCATGAGTCTCTTCCGGAAACACAAACTTCGGCAGCTCCTTTAAACTGCCAATACAAAAGAATCTTTTTCTCGTTTGTGGAACACCATAGTTTGCACAGTTCACTACCTTGTAGGTAATGTTATATCCTAAACTATCTGCTTTTTCTTTTAGAAAATCAAACTCCTCTTGATGTGTTTTGAATGAAAAACCATCAACATTTTCAAACAAAAAGACCTTCGGCTTCAATTCTTCTACGGCTCTGAAATATTCCGGAACTGCAAAACCAGCGTGTTCATCGTCAAAACCATCTGCCTTGCCCACAAGGTAGTGGCGAGTTTGACTGTAAGGTGGGCAAGGAGGTCCCCCGATAAGACAGTCGATTTCTCCGTATTTTTCTTTCAATTCTTTGAAATTGATATTCCTGACATCACCGCAAAACACCTCGTCAGCCATATCATTCTTCTTCAAAGTTTCACAAGCAATATCCCAGACATCAGTAGCAAATACAGTCCTAAATCCCGCCTGTTCAAATCCGATATCAAGGCCACCCGCACCGGAAAAAAGGCTGATAACCCTTGGTTTTGTTATATCCATCTGCATAATTCTTCAACCACCTTTTTTGCGAGTAACGGGGGAACGGCATTTCCTATTTGTTTGTGCTGGGAATATGTACTTCCATAAAACACATAATCGTCCGGAAATGTCTGAATTGCTGCCAATTCCCTAATATTCAATCTTCTGTTCTTCCAATGGAATGGACCTTCCCAATGACCAGGACTGGCAATAATAGTCCATGATGGTTGAAAAGGATGCAGTTTTAGAAGAGAGAGCCAATATCTTTTTCCTGCCACGAACACAGGATTCGGATGATTCTCACGTTCAGTCAAGGCAATATAATTTTTTCCAAATGGTATACACGTCAATTCATGCTCCCATTTACCTTCTGCAGCAAGTTTCTCTTCTTCGCAATATTCAGGTGCATCAAATTTGCCAATCCAATCAATTACTCTTTCATACGGTAACAGATTCGAATTTGCCAGAATTTCTTTTTCAGAACCATGGGTCTGTTGAAGAGAAGCATTAATGTCTTTCTTGCTTGCCAAGAAGAATACCCTTTTCCTTTTCTGTGGAATTCCATATTCTGCAGCGTTGATTTTTAACACAGAACACTTGTACCCAAGTCTACTCATGTTCTCATAAATGGTGTCAACTGCTTCCTTGTTAGAAGGATGCATTATGCTCTCTACATTTTCAAGTACAAATCCATCCGGTTGCAAATCTTCAATAATTTTGAAGTAGGGAACAATTAAATTCCTTGGGTCCTCACTAGAGTTTCGTTTTTCATTAGTAACCCAATAACCCGCTTTTGAAAATGGCTGGCAAGGGGGGCCGCCGATAATAATCAGCTTCTCCGGTTTTTCTTTTTCCAAAAGTTCCTTATAGTGACTTCCGTTCAATTTGGTTATGTCACCAACCTCATGCAACGTATCCTTAAAGAAAGGATTCCTTTTAATGGTTTCTACACTATCTTCAAAGATATCAAGACTAGACAGAACTTTTACTCCTGCCAATTGTGCACCAATATCCAAGCCACCCGCTCCAGAGAACATACTGATTGCCTTAACGTCAGTACGATAATCTATTTGAAGGTCGTTGACTGTGTACCCTTTATGCTCGTAGGGAATAACAATATCCCCCTTATCATCTACTTCAAAAGCAGCAAGCATCGCCTCCCGTTGATGGGGAGTAACATTTGCAAAATACTGCTTTTCAATCTTATATGTTGACATAGTTCCTCCTTGGTCACTTAATCCAAAGACCAAGTGCCTCGCTTAATATTCTTGATTTGACCTCGTGATTTAAGATTCGTTCTACTCCAACGCAATCTATAATTCAACTTTGTTCCTAAACCACTTTCGTCTTCCATCTGCACAACTTCATCCGGCAGATTCAGTATTTCTATTACTTTTTGATTAATTTGTTCTGTCGTGGCTTCTCCGCCCAATTCCTTGAGAGCGTTAAGAACGGCTTCTTCCAGCACGCTGTTGGAAGGAAAATAAGTTTTTTTCATAGCTATATCCTCCTAATTTTTATATGTCTGCGCTTTTTCCGCTTTTAATCCAAGCATCAAGTTCAGAGCGTTTAAATTTCCAAAGCTTCCCGATTTTCTGTGCCGGGATGCCGTTTTTCTTTTTTATCCAGTTCCTAACTGTTTCTTTGGTTACTCCCAGGTATTCGGCTGCCTCGTTAATACCAATCCAACCATCATTATATTTTTCCATCATTTGCGCCACCTCACACGCACGCATAATTCAACTATTGTACTATACACAAATAGCCCTCTTTTGTCAATGTGTTTTCGTAGAATTTCGTGATAATTGCTAGTGTTTTCGTGGAAATTATAGAAATAAACAAGCCTACCTCTGCAACTTCTATATTTTCTATACGACGTATCCATGATACACTTCCCATAAAAATACCGAGAATCAGAAATACTTCCAACTCTCGGAAATGTCGTGTTTTCAGCATTCACTTGTTTATAAGTATCTCTTGAAGGCGTTTTTCATCTTCAAGGCAACGTCCATCGCCCAATCGAACTGTTCAGACCACTTATCCTTGTTGTCAAAATCTGCTGGATGGGATATAAGGATTCTGCTAGCTTTCTTGTCCGGCAATTCTCTCCAGTCAAGTTTCATATCCATATCCGTTTCAATTTCCGTCTTATGGGAATGAAACTTATGGAACAGTTCTTTATCATCAGAAATGTACCACTCTACAACAATCTGGTTATCCTTGCGAATCTGATTGATGCTGATATGACAAGCGGAGGAACCCACGCTCATAGTCATCCAATGGTCTGTACTTGCCTTTCTCTTATTGAACTGCTTTGCAAATGCATGATTTTGAAATGCATAATCATTGAAGGCAACCCAATAGTCGTATCTTGCTTGCAGCGTAGGGGAATTACTGGTGTTACGCTTAATTTCTTTTGTCCAGTCATTCGGCTTTTCTACCACTTCGAACTTAACGGCAATATCAGAACTTCCGATTTGATACAGTTTGATTTCTACCAGGAAGAAAGCAATATTCTCATCGGTGTGATTATTCAGCCACTCAATTGCAGAGCGATGTTCTTCTCTTGCTCTCTTAACAACCCAGATTACAATATCAGCAGATTTGCCGGATGCATATGTAATCAATTTACCAAGGTGGTCATGGTTTGTATCTTCAAGCTGATTCTCGATGATGATTTTTCTGTCCGTTCCAGTTTCGGTTGCATAAATGTCCACATTGAAATCTCCAACGCTGGACTCGGTTTCGTCAACAGTTATCTCCAAGCCAACGGCATCCGCCAGCAACGCAAGATTATCCTCTTCTGCAAGCCAAGGAGTGAAGTCTATTGCCTCATGTGGCCATACCTTTCTCAAGTCTTTTATTTCTTTCAATTTGCCTAAATTAATCAACTCTATTCCTCCTTGCCGTGCAATTAACCATTCTATCAACCCAACAATAGGCAAAATCATCTTGTCCACTCGACTTTGCCTATTTTCAACCTATCAATTTTGCCATAAGCCAGGCGATAAATCTCCCGTTCCGAAATCATCAAAACAATATGCCCAACTCTCGGAAATGCCTTGTTTTCAAGCCTTTTTCGCTATTCAGTTCTGTGCCATTGACAGCAATACTACTGTCTTCACATGTCGAAAGTTCATCTGTATCCTCAACCCTATGGGCAAAAACAGTTAATCTGTATTCTCGACCTACCGAAAGCAAAACTGTATACTCAACCCTCGCTAAACAGATCGGTTGATTTGTTTCCGAGATAGTAATAAAGGGATTTCCAGCATCCGGCATTCGGTTGCCAGGATAGTAGAAAACCCTTTATTATGGGCATTTTCGCCTTTTATTTGCTTGTTCGTGACATCAAGACTACCGTCTCAACATGAAAAGTTCTCGGGAACAGATCGAACGCCTGTGCCTTCTCAAGCGTATAGCCTGCGCCGCACAGCTCCGCCACATCGCGCGCAAGCGTTGCCGGGTCGCACGAAACATACACAACCTTAGGCGGCTGCATTTTAAGGATCGCGTCGCGTGCAGTCGCGTCCAGACCCTTGCGCGGCGGATCGACCACCAACACATCAATGCCGCGCTTAGCCAACCGCTGCGCCGCCTGACCCGCATCCGCACAAAAGAACTCTGTGTTGTCCATGCCGTTGCGGAGCGCGTTGCGCTTGGCATTTTCGATGGCCTCCGGCACGATTTCCACGCCAATGGCAGTCTTTGCATGCTCGGCCAGCGCCAGCGTGATCGTACCCGCACCGCAATAGAGGTCAAGCACGGTCTCCTCGCCGGTCAGACCGGCGTAGTCCACCGCACACGCATACAGACGCTCGGCCTGCGCGTGGTTGACCTGATAAAACGCCTCGGGCGAGAGCAAAAACGTGTGCCCGCACAGGCGGTCCTCCAGCATCGGCTCACCCCAGAGAACATCCGTCCGGTCACCCAGAATCACGTTGTCATCGCGCTGGTTGTGGTTGAGCAGAATACCCGTCAGCGACGGTGCTGCCGCGCGCAAACGCTCGACCAGCACGTCCAGCCCGGGCATTTTCTTGGTCGCGGAAATGAGCGTCAGCTGGCTTTCGCCGCTTTTTTCGCCCACTCGAACATAAATATGGCGAATCGTGCCGCGCTTGCTCGCATAATCGTACGGCTTGACCGAAAATTCCGTCATCCATTCACGCACCACAGCGGCAATCTTATCTGCCGTCTCGGACTGGATCAGACACCTGTCCACCGGCACAATGTCGTGGCTGCGCGGACGGTAAAAGCCGGTAACGATGCTGCCCTCTTTGTCCCATCCGACCGGATACTGCGCCTTATTGCGGTAATGCTCAGTCGTCGGCGCACCCGTAATGCCGAGCAGCTTTGCGCCGTCCTGACCGCCAATGCGCGTCAGCGCATCACGCACCTTTTTCTCCTTTGCACGCAGTTCTTCCCCGTAGGTGATGTGCTGATAACAGCAGCCGCCGCACTTGTCCGCCACCGGACATGCAGGCGCAATGCGCTGTCCCGACGGCACGATAATCTTCTCTACCCTGCCGAACGCCACATTTTTCGTCACCTTGACAATGCGGACATCGCACTGATCGCCAACTGCCGTGCGCGGCACAAATACCGCCCGGCCTTCGATCTTCGCAAATCCCGTGCCGTCTGCCGTATAATCCGTAATCTGACAACGATACGTCTTATTCTTCTGCAAATCCATAAAAACCCCTCAATAGTGGAAAATTGAGAATGGAGAATGGAAAGTGAACTTCTCCCCTCAATTACTAATTCCTAATTACTAATTTTTATAATGGTATTATAGCACGAACTTCGGAGATACTGCAATCGAAAGGAGCGTGCAATTATGGCGCAGGACAGGAAAAAACAGGTCTCCGGCGAGATTCCCTTTGATTTTATGCAGGAAATGGGACACAGTCCGCGGGCAATGGAGCAGTTCTTTGATCTGCCGTATCAGGCGCGGCAGGTGCTGACCGATGCGGTATGTATCTCAGACGAACCCGAGGAACGCCGCGCGACGGCTCTCAAGTCGCTTGCAAACGGCGGCGAAGGCTTCTGCGAACGGTTCTGACCGCTTTTCCCGCTCGAACGGCTGTACCTTACGGTGCAGCCGTTTTGCTGTATTCGCCAAAATACGCTGTCTTGACACCTTTTATTTCTAATCGCTTTTCATTGCGTTAGTGCATATTTGGTGGTAGAATAGATACTGAATTATTGTATAAACAACGACTTATATATAATGTAATGGAGAATATTTATGTGGATCGCAGATCATTGGAAAGACTACGCCGTGCTCGACTGCGGCGGCGGTGAAAAAATTGAACGATGGGGCAATCAGATTCTGCAGCGCCCCGACCCGCAGGCTATCTGGCCGCGCGACAAGGACTGCAAAATCTGGAATAAGCCGAACGCTATCTATCATCGCTCGAACGCGGGCGGCGGCAAGTGGGAAATCCGCAAGCTGCCCGAGCAGTGGGCTATCCACTACGGTGATTTGACGTTCCAGCTCAAGCCGATGAGCTTCAAGCATACCGGTCTGTTCCCCGAACAGGCTGCCAACTGGGATTTTATCGACAAGATGATCCGTCACGCAGGCCGCCCGATCAGCGTGCTCAACCTGTTCGCATACACCGGCGGCGCTACGCTTGCGGCGGCAAACGCCGGCGCGTCCGTCTGCCATGTTGACGCGTCCAAGGGCATGGTGCAGTGGGCCAAGGAGAACGCTGCGTCCTCCGGTCTGAGTGACCGCCCGATCCGCTGGATCGTGGACGACTGCAAAAAGTTCGTGCAGCGCGAGATCCGCCGCGGACGCAAGTACGACGCGATTATTATGGACCCGCCGAGCTACGGCCGCGGTCCGTCCGGCGAGACGTGGAAGATCGAGGAGGACGTTGCCGACTTCATTGACCTGACCATGGGCGTGCTGAGCGACAAGCCGCTGTTCGTGCTCATTTCCAGCTATTCCACCGGCCTTGCGCCGTCTGTGATGAGCTATCTGCTCGGCATCACCGCAGGCAAACGCGCCGCCGGCAAGATTGAGGCGCAGGAGCTTGGCCTGCCGGTCGAATCGACCGGTCTGGTGCTGCCGTGCGGCTCGTCGGCACGGTTTATCGCGGAAGAATAATAACCTTTTTTACCGAAGGACGAAAATAAATGAGTGAAATCATCAAAACCGAAAACCTGCAGTACGCCTACCCGGCCGAGGACGGACAGCTTTCCGTTCCTGTGCTAAAGGGCGTAAATCTTTCCATCCGGCGCGGCGAGTTCGTCGCGGTGCTCGGTCACAACGGCTCGGGCAAGAGTACGCTTGCCGGCTGCTTCAACGCGATCCGTCTGCCGACCGGCGGCGTATGCTACGTTGACATGATGGACACCCGCGACGAAAACAACACCTATGAGGTGCGCAAGACCGTCTCGATGGTATTCCAGAACCCGGACAACCAGCTTGTCGCCACCGTTGTTGAAGAAGATGTCGCATTTGCGCTGGAGAACATGGGTGTGCCGCCCGCAGAGATCCGCAAGCGCGTTGACGATGCACTGCGTGCCGTCGGCATGTACGAATACCGTGCACAGGCGCCGCACCGTCTGTCCGGCGGACAGAAGCAGCGAATCGCAATCGCAGGCGTTATCGCCATGATGCCGCGCTGCGTTGTACTCGATGAGCCGACCGCCATGCTCGACCCACAGGGCCGCCGTGAGGTCATGAATGTTGTCCGTGAGCTGAACCGCAAATTCGGCATCACCGTTATCCTTATCACCCACCACATGGACGAGGCCGTACAGGCGCAGCGTGTGGTTGTCATGCACAAGGGCAACGTGCTGATGGACGGCACTCCGCGCGAGATCTTCACGCAGGTGGACAAGCTGCGCGCGGCTTCCCTGACCGTACCGCAGACCATCGAAGTCCTGTACGACCTCGATCAGCAGGACGGCGAAAAGCTGCCGATCGACGCACTTTCGATCGAGGAATGTGCAGATATTCTCGAACAAGAATATTTGAATTGATTATCCGAAGGAGAATCTTATGTCAACCATACTTGAAACGAGGGGCTTGACGCACGTTTACGGCGCAGGCACCCCCTTTGAGCGTGTTGCGCTTGACCATGTTGACCTGAAAATCGAAAAAGGCGAAATTCTCGGTGTGATCGGTCACACCGGTTCGGGCAAGTCTACGCTCATTCAGCACTTGAACGGTCTGCTACAGCCGTCCGAAGGCGAGGTCCTGCTCGATGGCAAGTCCATCTGGGATGCCAAGGGCAAGTGCAGCCGCGAAACGCGCTTCCGCGTCGGTCTGGTGTTCCAGTATCCGGAATACCAGCTGTTCGAGGAGACCATCGCAAAGGATATCGCCTACGGCCCGACCAACATGAAGCTGCCGCAGGCCGAGATTGACGAGCGCGTGCGCGAATCCATGGCGGCAGTCGGCCTTGCACCCGAGCTTGCCGACCAGTCTCCGTTTGCGCTGTCCGGCGGTCAGAAGCGCCGTGTTGCCATCGCAGGCGTTATCGCGATGCGGCCGGATGTGCTCGTGCTCGATGAGCCGACCGCGGGCCTCGATCCGGCGGGCCGTGACGAGATTTTTGAGCTGGTCCGCAGCTACCACAAGCAGTCCGGCGCGACCATACTCATCGTGTCCCACTCGATGGAGGATATCGCACAGGTTGCCGACCGTCTGCTTGTGATGAATCACGCCAAGGTGCTGTTCTGCGACACGCCGCGCGAGGTTTTCTCGCACGCGGACGAGATCATTGCCGCAGGACTGGACATCCCGATGATCACCAAGGTCATGCTTGAGCTGAAAAAGCGCGGTCACGATGTTGATACCTCGGTCTACACCGTAGCGCAGGCAATGGATGCCCTGCGTGCCTGCAAGTGGAAGGAGGCTGCTCACGAATGCTGAAGGACATTACCCTCGGTCAGTTTTTTCCGGGCAACAGCGCGGTGCATCGTCTTGACCCGCGCGTAAAGATCGTGCTGACGGTGGCATTCATCGTGCTGCTGTTTCTCGCGCAAGGCCCGGTTTCCTATGCGCTGATCATCGCATTTCTTGCCGTTGTCATCGGTATTTCGCGTATTTCGCCCAAAATGGTGCTGCGCGGCCTCAAGCCGATCCTGTTCATCGTTATCTTCACAGCGGTGCTCAACCTGTTCTATACACCAGGCACCTACATTTTCCAGTGGCACTTCCTGCACATCAGTGTGGAAGGCGTTAAGCTGGCCATTTTCATGGTACTGCGCCTGATGCTGCTCATCATCGCAACATCCATGCTCACCTACACCACCTCACCGATTCAGCTGACCGACGGACTCGAGCGTCTGCTTTCTCCGCTCAAAAAGCTGCACGCGCCGGTGCATGAGCTGTCCATGATGATGTCGATCGCACTGCGCTTTATCCCAACCCTTATCGAAGAGACCGAGAAGATTATCTCGGCACAGAAGGCGCGCGGTGCAGATTTTGACTCCGGCAACCTGATTCAGCGTGCCAAGGCCATGATCCCGATTCTCGTGCCGCTGTTCATCTCGGCGTTCCGCCGTGCAGACGAACTCGCAACCGCCATGGAGTGCCGACTGTACCGCGGCGATGTTGGCCGTACCCGCATGCGCCAGCTGAAGATCGCCCGCGTAGATGTTTGCGCTTTATTGTGGGTTGCGGTTTTGTTCGCAGTTGTTATTATACTCAAGCATTTTGGCCTTTGATAATTGAAAATTGATAATGGAGAATTGCGGTATCGCATAAAGTGCGATTTATTATAATCGGCGCTTTTGCACCGCACCTTCATTTTCCATTTTTCCATTCTCAATTCTCCATTCACGACCCACTAAGAGTAACTGAAATGATGAAAAATATTGCAGTAGTGCTGTCTTACGACGGCACCCACTATAACGGCTGGCAGATTCAGAAAAACGGTCCTTCGATTCAGGAGAGTATGGAGGACGCGATTTTTCATCTGCTGAAGCAAAAAGTTCATGTTTCCGGTGTCGGACGCACGGATTCCGGCGTTCATGCCCGCCGGTATGTGGCAAACTTCCACGCAGACTGCACGATCCCGATGGACCGTCTGCCGTATGCGCTGAGCAGCTTTCTGCCCGAGGATATTGCGGTTTCCGGCGCAGTCGAGGTTCCCAAGGACTTCGATGCGCGCTTCAACTGCACCAAAAAGGAATACGCCTATTATCTGTTTCCTTCCACCCTGCGGGACCCGTTCCACGCGCGGTACGCGTATCGGTACAATTATCCGCTGGATATTACAAAAATGCAGGAAGGCGCACAGTATTTTGTCGGCAAGCAGGACTTTGCATCCGTGAGAAGTCAGGGCACACCGGTCAAGAGCACGGTTCGTACTATTTTCTGGTGCGAGGTGGAGCCGGTGGATGACCTCATCCGCATCCGCGTCTGCGGCGACGGCTTCCTGTACAACATGGTCCGCGCGATTGCAGGCACGCTGACGTATGTCGGCGGCGGCAAGCTAGCGCCCGAGCAGGTGCGCGACGTACTGCTCGCGTGCGACAGAGAGCAGGCCGGACCGACCCTGCCTGCCTGCGGTCTGTTCATGAACCGCCTGTGGTACGACGATACACCCGAACTGGACAGATTCCGCCTGTCGGACTGACAGATTTCAAGTTTTATTCACATTTTCACCCATTAAACACGCTACAATAAGGAGGCGGGATTTCATGAGCGAACAGAACCCAAAGCAGAATATCATCCGCTTTCCGCTCTCCAGGCGGGAGCGCCGTCAGCGCCTGCTCGACAGCAAGGACGCGCGTATCCGCACGACCGCTCTGCTCCGCATGCTCTGCGGCTGGGCTCTGGTGCTGGGAACAGCCCTGTTCCTGATCGCCAACTACCGTATTTTTACGCCGACCTCGCTGCGCACGCTCGGCAGCTATATTGCGGCCGGTATTCGCTCGCATGACGGCGATATCACCACCATCAACTACGAAAACGAGACCTTCAGCGACGGTGCGCTGTTTGAATCCGGTCTGGCGTACGCGGACAGTGACGCGCTGTTCCTGTCCCGCGCGGGCAGCATGACCACGCTGCGCTATTCGCTCGGCTACTCCGATCCCGCGGTGGAAAGCAGCACGAATCATGTGCTCGTGTACGACCGCGGCGGCGTCAAAGCCGCACTGGTCGGCTCAGCAGGCGCTGTCGCGGAGCTGGAGCTGGAATCCACCATTCTGAACGGTTCGATCGGCCGCAGCGGCCGTTTCGTGCTCACCACCAATGAGCACGGCTACCGTACCGCCGCTGCCGTTTACGACACCGCAGGAAAAGAGGTTTTCAAATACCGCGCTTCGGAATACTATATTGTATCCGCTGTGCTCTCGCCGGACTGCAATACGCTCGGCATTCTCGCCTTCCGGCAGAACGGCGTAACGCTCGAATCCCATGTGCTGTTCTTTGATGTGTCCTCCGGCAAGCAGGTTTCGGACACCGCACTGACTGACGCGCTCGGTGTAACGCTCACTTATTCCGAGAACAACGCCGCGATCGCGCTGTGCGACACCGGCCTGTATCATGTCACCCGCAGAGGCACGGTCGATGTGCTGCTCGAGCTCAGCTCGCAGGATCTGATCGCCACTGCCTCTCAGGGCAGTACGATGGCTGTCGCTGTGCGCTCCTACCTGAACGATGCACGCAGCGACCTCTATACCGTCCGCAACGGCAGTCTGCACGGTCCGTTCGCACTGACCGAGGAGCCGACGGCGCTTGCCGTCTCCAACGCCGGTACGGCGGTGCTGTCTGCGTCCGGCGTTACGGTCTACAACACCTCCGCCGAGCCGCAGTGGCACAATGATGACGCTGTCGGCGCACGCCGTGTGCTCATGACCGATGACGGTACGGTTTTCCTGCTCTACAACCGCAACGCGCGTATCTTTACCGCGCATTCCGAACGATCCGAGGAAGTGCATGCAGATAACTGATATCAACGATATGATTTCCACAGCGGCGCAGCTGCTCAACGCGCCTGACCTGATCCTCATTGCCGTGCTGCTGGCCAACGTGTGGCTCGGTGCCCGACGCGGACTGGTCGGTGCGCTGTACGGCGTGCTCGGCCGCATCGGCATGATCGCCGCGTCGGTCGCCGCCGCCAAGTATACCGCACCGTATATCGCGCAGTGGGTGGTCGTGCCGGCAGTCGGTCAGCTGTTTGAAAAACAGGCCGCACTTAAAACCGCCGAAGGCGTGCTGGACGGTCTGCGGCAGAGCGTCACCGAAGCGGCTGTCGGCATGTCGGAGAGCATCGCGTTCTCTATGCTTGTGGTGCTGTTCAGCGTGCTGTTCGGACGGCTCATCTGGATTTTCGGTCGCAGCCTTAAGCTCATTGTGCGGCGTACACCGCTCAGCGCACTCGATTCTGCAGGCGGCGCACTCATCGGCTTTGTAACCGGCGTTGCATTCGTCTGCATCCTGCTGATCGTGCTGCAGTGGCTGTTCCCGATCACCTACACATCGCTCGGCTATCTCTCGCCGGAGCGTGTCAAGCATACGCTGCTGCTCAAACAGCTTGTGGATGCTTTACCAATCGCCATTTAATGGAGAACACCTTAATTCTCCATTTTCTATTACCAATTCTCAATTCCTAAAAGGAGTTTAACCTATGAATATGCCAATGTGCTCGCGGTGCAAGAAAAACATCGCGGTGGTGTTCATCACCAAAATCGAGGGACCGGATAAGACCACCCAGGAGGGTCTGTGCCTTAAATGTGCACGCGAACTGGGTGTCAAGCCGCTCGATAACATCATGGAGCAAATGGGTATCACCGAGGATGACCTCGAAGCGCTCTCCGGTGAGATCGGCTCCCTGTCCGACCTGAACGACCTGGTTCCCGCCGGTTCGGACGGCACGGACGACGACGCACCCCATGAGACCGATCCGGTTGCTGCCGGTACTCTGCCGGGACAGCCCGCAGGCGGCTCTCACGATGAGACCCGTACCCGTTCTTCCCGCAAGGAGGATAAAAAGCGTAAATATCTGAACAATTACTGCGAGAACCTGACCCAAAAGGCCGCAGAAGGCCGCATTGACCACATCGTGGGCCGCGACCGCGAGACCGACCGCGTCATTCAGATTTTGAACCGCCGACAGAAGAACAACCCGTGCCTGATCGGCGAACCCGGTGTCGGCAAGACCGCCGTTGCCGAGGGTCTGGCAGTCCGCATCAACGAGGGCCGCATTCCGTTCAAGATGCGCAACAAGGAGGTCCATCTGCTCGACCTGACCGCTCTCGTGGCGGGCACGCAGTTCCGCGGCCAGTTTGAGAGCCGCATGAAGGGCCTGATCGACGAAGTAAAGCGTATCGGCAACATCATCCTTGTCATCGATGAGGTGCACAACATTGTCGGCACCGGCGATTCCGAAGGCTCGATGAACGCCGCAAACATCCTCAAGCCTGCCCTCGCCCGCGGTGACATTCAGGTGATCGGCGCGACCACGCTCAAGGAGTACCGCAAGTATATCGAGAAGGACGCTGCGCTCGAGCGCCGTTTCCAGCCGGTCTACATCGGTGAGCCGTCGGTTGCCGAGACCACCGAGATTTTGAAGGGTATCCGCTCGTACTACGAGACCTTCCACGGCGTTACTGTTTCCGATGAGATGTGCCGCCGTGCCGCTGAGATGAGCGAACGCTATATCACTGACCGTTTTCTGCCGGATAAGGCCATCGACCTGATCGACGAGGCGTGCTCGCGCCTCAATCTGGATTCTCCGCAGCTGTCCGAGATTCCCGAGCTGCAGAACGAGCTTGAGCGCCTGCAGGCACAGCTTGACGAGCTGACCCAGTCCTCTGCCCGCGCCGAGGAGGAGGAGACCTACGCCAAGATCGCCACCTGCCGCAGCCGCATTCTGCAGGTGGAGGCACAGCTGCACGAGCTGCTGACCAAGCCTGCACCGCAGGTTGACGAACAGCTTCTGGCTGAGGTTATTGAAATCTGGACCGGCATTCCGGCATCCAAGGTAGCAGCGCAGGAGTCTGCACGCCTGCGCGATATGGAATCCCGCCTGAAATCGCACGTTATCGGTCAGGACGAAGCCGTAGACGCAGTCTGCGCGTCCATCCGCCGCAACCGCGCGGGCATCAGCCCCAAGCGCAAGCCGGCATCCTTCCTGTTCGTCGGCCCGACCGGCGTCGGCAAGACCGAGCTGGTCAAGCAGCTTGCTCTCGACCTGTTCGACTCGCCGGATGCGCTTGTGCGTCTTGATATGTCCGAATATATGGAAAAGCACACAGTTTCCCGCCTGATCGGTTCCCCTCCGGGATACGTCGGCTACGATGAAGCCGGTCAGCTGACCGAGAAGATCCGCCGCCGTCCGTACTCTGTCGTTCTGTTCGACGAGATCGAGAAGGCGCATCCGGATGTACTCAATTCTCTGCTGCAGATTCTGGATGACGGCCGTCTGACCGACGCGCAGGGCCGCGTTGTCAGCTTCGAGAACACGGTCATCGTTATGACCTCGAACGCCGGTTCGCAGTCCAACAACACGCCTGCAGGCTTCGGCCGCACCGTGTCTCAGATGAGCAAGGACCGCGTGATGAAGGCTCTTGAAGAAATTATGCGTCCGGAGTTCCTCAACCGCATTGACGAGATTATCGCGTTCAACCAGCTGTCCGAGGATAACTTCCGCCATATCGCAGAGATCATGCTCGGTGAGCTGCGCACCACGCTCGCAGACAAGGATATCCGCCTGACGTGGGACGACAGCCTGCTCGGTCTGCTCACCGAGAAGTCCTACTCGGTCAAGTACGGCGCCCGCAATCTGCGCCGCCTGATTGAGAAGGAGATTGAGAATCCGCTGGCCACCGCCATCGTCGCCGGTGATAAGCCGCTGATGGGCGCTCACCTGTCTGCTGTGGACGGCAAGGTAAAACTGGATACCATCTAACACGCGAAAACCGCCTGAACAGGCGGTTTTCTTTTGCACGCAGATTGACAATTCCTGTCGAATACGGTATAATCGTGTAAATTATCGGAGGTGTTATTTATGGATTTCAGCGATTCCTCGACTTTCTCCACCGCATCCGGCAAAGACTATCATTACGTTGTTCTGCAGGTTACTTTGAAGGAAAAATTTCTCGGCACCGGTTCCGGCAACCTGACCGAACTGGAAGAAGCGATTAACCATCAAGCGCAAAAGGGTTATCGCCTGCACACGATTACTACATCGAACGGCGGCAGCAAGGGACTGATGGGCGGCGACCGCATTCAGGCAACCATGGTATTCGAAAAAGTTATTTAACAAAGCAAAAACCGCTCTTTCGAGCGGTTTTTGCTATTTATCTGCGAATTGAAACCAGAACTTCGGTCCGATTTCGGTATTCTCCGCTCCGCAGGTGAAGCCGTGCAGATCGAACACGGTTTTCGCGATGGACAGTCCCAGTCCGTCGCCTTTTGCGCTGCGCGACGGATCGGCCTGATAATACGCCTCCCATAGCCGCGGCAGCGCGTCCGCCGGAATGGCGTCGCCGGTATTCGTCACCGAGAGCACGCCGTCCGCGAGGTGCACCGTGATGCAGCCGCTCTCGGGTGTATGCTGCACGGCGTTCTCGAGCAGTGCGTCCAGTGCCCGCGTAAGCAGCGTCCTGTCCGCATTGACCTCGTATTCGCCCTGTGCTGCAAATTCGGTGCGGATGGTGGAATCGGTCGGCAGAGCCGCCTGCAGGCGTTCCTGCGCCAATTCTGCCAGAGAGAACGCCGTTCGCCGCAGAGCCTTTGCGCCGGTCTCCAGTCTCGACAGTTCGAGCATGTGCCGCACACTGCCGTCCATCCGCTGCGCCTGCTGCTGGATGACACCCAGATAGTGTGCCTGCTTTTCCGGTGCAAGGTTGTCACCGAGCAGCTCGGCGGTGGCGCTGAGCACGGAGAGCGGCGTTTTCAGCTCGTGCGCGAGCGCGGCGGTCGTTTCACGGCGTACCCGCTCTACACGCTCCTGTTTGCGCCAGACGCGCAGCTGCGCACCGGACAGCACTGCCGCGCAGAATAGCGCCAGCACCAGACTGAACGCCCATACGGGAATCAGTACCGGCAGCAAGGCTTTGAGCGGATATCCTTCCGCCGCATAGGACACCAGCACAGCGCCGCTTTCCGCAAACGGACAATATCTGATCGTCCGCCGGTACGTTCGCACGAGCCACAGCTTCTCGACCGTTTGGCTGCTGTTTGTGCGGCTCGGGTATTCTGCCCATTCCCGCAGCGCCTGCCGCGCGGGCGAGGACAGGGATTCCGCAATCTGTTCGGTCGTGGCGCCGTTCGGTCCGGGGCACACCAAGCGACTACAACTCATGGTTTTCAGCGTCAGACCTTTCACCTGCTCCGCGTCATATGCGCATTCAATCGTGCGCACCTCTCCGGTCGGCTCCCAAGTGCCGCTCTTGGTCGGCTCGATCGTGATGGATTTCAGATAGGCGTCATCGCGGTATCCGGGCACGCTGTCCGCCCACGCCTCAAAGGTCATCTTCGGCAGCGATTCTATTTTCGACTCGCCTGTGCCCGCACCCGCAAGAACCGCCTCGCACACCTCGCGCGGCTGACCGCTCATATCCACGCGGTACAGGTTGTTTCCCTCGATCAACTCAAGCCACCAGCGGTTGCTTTGCAGAACTTTGCCGGATTTCAGGTCGGTGATAGCGGTCTCGATGATCTGCAGATTGGGCGGGTCTGCGCTGTCCGCCATGAATACCGGCCCCTGGTCCGACATCGACAATATAATCACTGGCTTTCATCGTATCTTCATCATGTTCTACCACAATTAGTGTATTGCCTAAATCACGCATATCTTTTAAGGCAGAAATCAAACGATC
>OHAI01000280.1_pt1 | contig 39279 bp, 34 predicted proteins | sample 1577091 | NCBI WGS metagenome assembly OHAI01 (sample SAMEA3541548, study PRJEB24748) | human gut metagenome | biome: human gut; feature: human-associated habitat; material: faeces | place: China | collected 2012
TCCTGAAAAAGAATGCAGAAGCGCAGGCCGAACTGAAAACGTTTTATCCCAGAAAGGCAGATGCCCTTGATACGTTGCTCAAGTTCTCTGGCGATATGCCTGAAATGAAACTGTACGAGAATGCGTCTGATTTCGCAGAGGTGTACCCCTTTGTTCCCTATCAGTTCAATCTGCTGGGCAAGGTGCTGGATGCTGTCCGTCTGTTTAGCAGTCCCGGCAAAAACAGCTCCTATGGCGAACGCTCCATGCTGAGTATGTATCTCAGCACCGCCAAGAGCCTTCAGAATCAGGAAGAAGGCATCCTCGTCCCGTTCAATGCATTCTATCAGGGCCTGTCCGCATTGGTGGACCACGAAACTGCCATTGCCATTACCAACGCACAGCGTAACAATTCGCTGAACCCCGACCATGCAGAAACCTGCTTTGAGGTTGAGGTACTCAAAGTCCTGTTCATGATCAAGAATGTGCGGGAGTTTGATAAGCCTACGGTGCAAAACATCGCTACCCTGATGGCATCACGGACGGATGAAGACCGTTATCAGCTGGAAAACCGGGTGGAAACGGCTCTGAAAAAGCTGGTTCAGGAGCAGTTGGTACAGAATCTAGGTGACAACTATGTCTTCCTGACCAATGAGGAGCAGGAGGTCAACAGAGAAATTGCACAGCGTCGCCCGGAAGATTCCGAAATGAACCGCGAGCTTGCAACGCTGATCTTTGATGAAAACTACCGTGCGGACAAGTACCGCTATCCGTATCTAAATGGCCGCTATTCCTTCGGCTTCAATCGGAAAATCGATGGCTATGATGCCCTTTCCCGCCCAGACAACAGCATTACAGTCAAAATCATCACCTCCCGTGGCGATGATGCAGATGAATCCCGCCTGAAGATGCTTTCCTCCGGCGAAAGCGGCGACCACACCATTTTTGTGCAGCTGCATGACGATACCCGCCTGAACACCGAGCTGCGTACCATGCTGCAAATTCAGAACTATCTGCGCAGCGGCACCGCAGGTCGTATCACCAAATATCGGGCGATTTGCGAAGCAAAGCAGGAGGAAGTGGAGGAACGCCGTCAGAATGTTAAGGTGTTTCTGAAGCAGGCACTGTCGGAAGCGGATATTTATGTGTACGGCTCCAAGCTGTCCGGCGGCTCCCGCGACTTTGAGACACGCTTGAATGATGCCCTGAAGCAGCAGGTGGAACGCCTGTTCAACCACCTGACGGACATTGACAAATCGGTTTCGGAGCAGGATATCGGCAAACTGTTTGCAGATGCCGGGCAGATGCGGCTTGGCGGTGACGGTACCGGCAACAGCCGCGCCTTGGACGATGTCCGTACCCGTATTGAGCGTAATTCTCTGTCGAGAACGGTGACAACCTCGCTGAAAACGCTGCTGGGCATCTTTACAAAGGAACCGTATGGTTTCCTGCCGGTGGATGTAGAGTGGCTGGTTGCACGCCTGTTTGCGGATGGCATCCTGACGCTGACCATGAACCATGAGCAACTCAGCCTTTCCAGCCGGAATGCGCAGGAGTTCCAGCGTTTGTTTACCAGAGTGGAGTCGCAGGAGCGTTTGCTGTGCGACATTCGCAAGCACGCCACCGATAAGCAGAAGCGTCTTGTCCGTGATATGATGCGCGACCTGTTTGAAAAGGGCGTTTCCTCGGATGATGACGAGCAGCTGATGAGCGATCTGCAAAAGGAGTGTACCGCTCTGCGGGATGAGCTGCGCAGGCAGCAGGCTACTTACCGGGAGGAGCCGTATCTCCCCGGCAAGAACACCGTGGATGCGGGCATTGCCCTGATGACCTCGCTGATCGACCCCACCACGACGGAATCCTTCTACACGGCACTGGAAAATGCACAGGAGGAGTATCAGGACTTCAAAGAGACCTATGAATCTCTGCGGGACTTCTTCAACGCCGGGCAGATCAAGGTATTCCGTGAGGCGCACGATGCTGTGGAACTCTACATGCGCAATCAAAGCCGCATTGATGACGATGAAGTAAAGAACGCTGCGGAAGGAATGCGTAAGATTCTGGGTATGGCAGAGCCGTATGACAAGATTCGGAATCTGGCGGTTTTACATACGACATTTCAGGAAAAATACCGTGAGCTGTTGGACCGTAAGTCTGAGCCGGTAAAAGATTGTGTGGCGGACTGCTATGGACGCATTCTTCAGCATCTGAATACGCTTCGCTGCAAGGAGCACTACTGGTCCTCTGTAATTGCAGAGAGAGACGATGCGCTGAAAAAAATTGGTGGTACCAATAATCTGGGCGATCTCGAATTGGCAAAATTGGATGCGAATCGGACAAAAATCAACTGGATCAACACCATTGACCAGTACGAGGCTACACACCAGCCTGTGGTGCAGACTCCGGCGGCAAAGGTGCCGGGCAGTGCCTCTGCAAAGGCTGCGCCTGCTACCCCGGTGCGCCACCGTGTCACTGTCAGCATTCAGGAACTGACAGATGAATCGTGGCAGATCAACAACGCTGCCGAGCTGGATGCCTATATTGAAAAGCTGCGCCATGCCCTGAAACAAAAACTGGACAATGGCGATACCCTGAACGTGGATATTTGGTAAACGAAAAGAGGAACACTATGGAAAAGGCACCCATCAAGAAGTTTGCGGTGGAAGCACGCCGCAAGCTGATCGCAGATGTGACGTTCCAGCTGGAGCGGTACGGCATCACCGAAAAAGGCATCGTGGAGCCGCAGACCAGCACGGACAAGGAGCTGGTGTTTGACCTTGGCAATGGCAATGTCCAGACCATCCGGGGCGTGCGGGCCGTGAACCAGTACAAGAACCTTGCTGCCCATGTGCGCGGCTTCTATACCGCCGATGAGCCAAAAAAGGAGCTGGAACAGTTCATCGAGGAGATCGCCTATACATGGTTCAACCGTCTGATCGCCATCCGCTTTATGGAGGTCAACCGCTATCTCCCGGTGCGGGTGCTTTCCAGCGAGATCACCGGGCAGAAGCTGCCCGATCTGGTCAAGGCACCTTTCTCCGGCGATCTGGAGTTTACCGAGGACGAAAAACAGCGCATCTTCGACTTGCAGGATGCCAACAAGGAAGATGACCTGTTCCGTTTTCTGTTCTTCAAGCAGTGCAACGACCTGAGCCGCATCCTGCCCCGGCTGTTTGAGGATCTGGACGGCAGCAACAGCTTTTCCGAGCTGCTGATTACGCTCAGTTTCAACGACCCCAACGGCGTGGTCTACCGTCTGGTCAACGAGGTGGACGAGCGCTGGTTTGACATTCACGCCACCGATGAGGACGGCAAGCCGCTGGGTCAGGTGCAGATCATGGGCTGGATGTACCAGTATTACAACACCGAACCCAAGGACAAGGTGTTTGCCGACCTGAAAAAGAACATCAAGATCAGCAAGCAGAACATCCCGGCGGCGACCCAGCTGTTTACCCCGGACTGGATCGTGCGCTACATGGTGGAAAACAGCCTTGGCCGTCTGTGGGTCGAGGGTCACCCGGACTTCGACAAGTCCGACTGGAAGTATTATCTGGACGAAGCCCCGCAGGAGCCGCAGGTGGAGCAGCAGCTCAAGGACATCCGTGCCCAGTACGCCAAAATGGAGCCGGAACAGCTCAAGGTCATCGACCCCTGCATGGGCAGCGGCCATATCCTGTGCTACCTGTTTGACGTGCTGATGCAGATCTATCTGGACAACGGCTACTCCAAGCGGGAGGCTGTGCGCTCCATTCTGGAAAACAACCTCTTTGGTCTGGACATCGACAAGCGTGCGGCGCAGTTTGCCTATTTCTCCGTGATGATGAAGGCCCGCGAGTACGACAGCGGCTTCTTCGGCCGCAAAAATATCCCCCAGCCCAGAGTGTACGACATTCAGGAATCCAACTGGCTGGGCGGTGCCTATAAGCACGAAATGGGCAATTTCCTCAATTCGCAGCAGCACCGGGATACCCTCAACTATCTGCTGGACACCTTTATTGATGCCAAGGAGTACGGTTCCATTCTCCAGATCAAGCCGCTGGATTACGAGGGCCTGAAAGAGGCATGGGACACCAGCGCCGCCGCCACGGCGGGCGACATCAACATGGTCATGTGGTATGATGCCGCAAAGGATGCCGTTGCACAGCTCATTGAGCAGGCTATCATGCTGTCCCAAAAGTATGATGCAGTGGTGACCAATCCGCCGTATATGGGAGCTTCTGGCATGGGTGCAAAGCTGTCGGAGTTTGTAAAAGAGAAATATCCCGATACAAAATCTGATATGAGTACAGTTTGTATGGAACGAACCATAGGAATGTGCAAAAATGCTGGATATATGGCGATGATTAACATTCCGGTTTGGATGACATTGCCGAGCTATGAAGAACTGAGAAAAAATATACTAAATAATAATACACTGATAACTGTTGTACATCCTGGTCGAGGAATATTTGGCTCGGACTTTGGAACAGTGACGTTTGTTATAAATAAATCCTCTGTTCTAAATTACAGAGGAATATACTGTAAGCTGTTTGAAAATCAGGGCGAGGTTGAATCTATTGAAAAGCGAGAAGAAATCTTCTTGCAGGGTAAAGAAAGATTTTACTCAAAGCAAGAAGAATTTAAGAGAATTCCGGGTGAAACGATTGCATATTGGGCATCAGATAAATTCATTGATGCGTTTCAGATGGGACGGCCTCTGGGCGATATTGGTACAACACGTAAAGGAATGTACACTGGTCTCAATGAGCAATTTGTGAGAGCTTGGTATGAAGTGAGCAAAGACAAAACTGCATTTCATACTAAAAGAAACGAGTATACTTCATCTGGGAAAAAGTGGTTTCCTTATGCAAATGGAGGTGACTATAGAAAATGGTATGGAAACTGGGAGGACGTTGTTAATTGGGAAAACGACGGAAATAGACTTCGCACGGAAAGAAATGCAAAAGGAAGTATTCGGGCGGGTTGTTTTAATTTAGACTACATCTTTAAAGAGGGTGTGGTTTGGTCATCTATAACGAGTTCAAAAAATTCCATGCGTATTCTACAAGGTGATTCCCTTTTTAGTTCTGCATCAAATGCATGGTTTGGTCAAAACACTTTAGAAATTTTGGCTTTTATGAATTCAAAGGTTGCAGAAGCATACCTGTTCGCAATAAATCCAAGTATTAACGCAAATCCAGGAGACATCGGAAAGCTGCCAGTTCTTGCTACTAATGATAATAACATAAAAAGACTAGCAGAGGAAAATGTTAATATTGCGAAGAATGAGTGGGACTCTTTTGAAACAAGTTGGGACTTTAAGAGACACCCGCTTGTATGAGGTGAAAAATGTCAATAAAAACAGAAATGGAATGGGCGGAAATCACCAACGTTCATAATAATTTTGAATATCAGTCACATCTCGAACAACCGAAAAAACTGTACCATTATACCTCGCTGAATACACTTCAAACGATTCTTGCGAACAAGCAACTCCGCTTTACGAATCGAGCATATCTTAACGATAAAAGCGAAGGCACTTATGTGCTCTCCCTTTGTAAAGAGAAAATTGATGAGCTTTGGCCGTGGGAAGAAGGCGCTTGTGGTAGGAATACAAAGAAATTTTTCTGCGAATACTTGGATGATGTAATTGAACAATTTGATGCAAGTCTTTTTCAAAGCTATCAGGTGTCTTTTTCCTATAAGGAAGATAGTTTAAGCATGTGGAACTATTACGCCCAAGGAGATGGGTGCAACCTTCAGTTCTCTGCGGATTTTCTTGAGAGTTTCAGAGAAAGATTAATAAAAATAAAAAAGAAATGCTTGATTTTTCTGTACGGAAATGTTGTTTATGATCAAAACAAACAGCTAGACATTCTAAAAGAGATTTTCAAAAATTTTGAACCGTACGCTTTATTTCCCTCTACAAAAAATTTGTATTATTGTATAGTGCAATGTCTTTTGAAAATGGGGTCATTTTTCAAGCATCCAAGTTTTGAAGATGAACGAGAATGCCGGATTGTCTTTAATTTGAGCGTGAAGGATAACTCAAATGAATTTCATCAGCTCATTCATCCGGAAGATGGCACTCCGTATAAACGTAAGGTGTATGCGAAGCAGGGAATGCTGGTGCCTTATGTGGATGTTGATTTTGACTTAAAATATCTCCAGAGCATAACGGTTTCACCGACCTCTAATTTTGAAAAGGTCAAGCAGGGATTAAAGATTGTGTTATGCGAGCAAGGGATTACAGACCTCCCCATTAACCATTCTGAAATTCCATTGCGATTCTAATTGAGAAAAACATAGGAGGAATTGGTGGTGATTAGGTCAAAATATGAACTTGAGGCAATGGCACGCCGGACACTTGGAAAATTTTTTGACTATCCAATCGAAACCTTAAAATGCGCAGATAAGCCTGATTTGCAGGATGAAGTTCACTCGTATGGAATTGAAGTAGTTGAAGACTGCTACCCAAATGAGAAAAAGGCCGAGAGAATTTTTGACGAGGTGTGGAATGTTCCGTATTCGGATATTGCAACGAAAAAGTTGGCCAAATTTGAAGAAGCAGGTGGAGAACTAAAAGTTGAGGACAATAAAATTGTAGGCGGCCTTTTAGGAAAATCAGGTAATGGTCCAAATCATTTGATAGGGGTTATTAGAGATAAAATTAAAAAGCTCAATGGTGGTGGATATGCAAAATTTAACACGTACGGGCTTTATGTTTATGTTAGCACAACATATTTGTGGGATTCTTACGTACAAAGTGTGATTGACGAGGTATCGCAGATTGAATCAAAGTTAAAGTATAAAACGATATACTTGGATATTGGATTTGAGATGTGTATCTGTGATATGGATAGCAAGACTTATGAGAGAAAGGCTATTGACCGGAAACGAACTGAGCAATAAAGGACGTTAAAGAAAAATAACAGTAGTTTCATTTCTTGGGAGAAGCTATGGCAGATGTAATTTCATTTACTAACGCTCAGATTACACAGCTTAGTCACTTGTTTGGCGATAAAATAATGACTGGCAGTGAAATAAGTCGTGTATTGACTCGTGTTGGAATTCAGGATAATAGTGGTGCTTCAACAAAATGGCGTCGGTTAGAATATGTGTTTACGGAACGCCAGAACTGTGACAGAGCAGGAAATGCAATCTTGCGGTTTATTCAGGAAGTACTGGCCCCGGTAAACTATGTGCAGAATCCGGATGCCTTTGAAGAACTTCGTTCGGAGTTGAATGGTATTCTTTCGTTCAGCGGAATCCAGTATAGAGCGGATGGGCAGTTTGTAAAGATTTCGGTAGCAAAGACCATTGGAGACGCTCAAAAAAGAGTACAGAGCATTCTGCCGAAGCTGCGTCAGCGGGGAGTTCATGGGCGGGTTCTTAAGTATTGCAACGAAGAATTGTTGAAAGAAAACTACTTTCATGCAGTTTTTGAAGCAACGAAAAGTCTGGCAGAACAGGTTCGGCAGATGACAAATCTAAAAGAAGATGGAACCGCCCTATATGACAAAGCCTTTTCGACCTCGGCTCCATACCTCGTATTAAACAACCTTCAGACAGAGAGCGAAAAAAGCCAGCAAAAAGGTTTTTGCCTTATGCTGAAAGGAATAAACAGCATGGTCAGGAATGTGACCGCACATACACCGAAAATAAAGTGGATCATTGAAGAAAGCGAAGCAATCGACATCTTGACGACGATATCCTTTTTACACAAGAACTTGGATAACTGCCAAGTGGTAAAAATTGAGCCGTAGGCTCTGATAGGAAAGAAATGAAATCAAACTTGCAACCACGGTTAATGAAGGAGATGAGTCCATGAGCATCAAATCCACCACCCCTGCCCAGCACAAAAGCAACTTGCGCAATGTGTACGGCACCTTTGCCATTGAGGGCATGACCATCAGCAAAGCCACCCGCAGCAACCTGGACCGCATTGGCAGCGGACAGGCCAGCTGGCAGGAGGTTGTGGAGGAACTGCGTGCAAAGTACGATCACCCTGATAATGCATAATTAGAATAAAGGAGAAACGCCATGCCCTATTTAGAGACCATTCCAGAACTTCTGGAAGCAAAGGAAGGCGAACACGTCCAATTCAAAGAGGCGAAAAATCGGTTTGACTTTGGAGAAGCCGCAAGGTGTTGCTGCGCCTTGGCAAACAATGGCGGTGGCAAGCTGGTGTTTGGCATCACAGACAAACGGCCGCGTCAGGTAGTAGGCAGTCGTGCTTTTGAGCAGCCGGAACGCACTCGTATGGGGCTGATCGACAAGCTGAAAATCAATGTTGACTTTCAGCTGTATGACTATGAGGGAAAGCGGGTACTGGTTTTTGATGTGAAAAGCCGCCCGATCGGGATGCCGGTACTGTATGAAGGCGTTGCGTGGATTTATGACGGCGATACGCTGTGTCCAATGCCGGAAGATATGCGCCGCCGCATCTATGATGAGATTGGAACAGACTTCTCCGGCAAAATTTGTGAGGGCGCGACCTTTGACGATCTGGATGAGACTGCGATTGAAAATTTCCGTTCCAACTGGATCGAAAAAAGCGGCAATAAACAGCTTGCAACACGGTCAAGGCATCAGATTCTCATTGATTGTGGTGCCATCACGGATAGTGGCGTGACCTATGCAGCTCTGATTTTGTTCGGCAAAAATGAAGCGCTTACTCGCTTTTTACCGCAGGCTGAAATTGTTTTTGAATATCGTTCTTCCGAAGCATCTGGCCCTGCAAACCAGCGGGAAGAATTCCGGGTGGGCTTCTTTGCGTGCTATGACCGCATCTGGGAGCTGGTCAATTTGCGGAACGACAAACAGCATTATCAGGAAGGTTTTTTCGTATTTGACATCTTTACGTTCAATGAGCGCGTCGTGCGAGAGGCCATTCTGAATGCAGTCAGCCACAGAAATTACCAGTTTGGCGGCAGCATCTTTGTGCGCCAATATCGGGACAGACTTGTAGTTGAAAGCCCCGGCGGCCTGCCCTTTGGCATTACGCTGGACAATATACTGGATCGTCAGTTGCCACGCAATCGCCGTATTGCAGAGATTCTTTCCCTATGCGGCATGGTCGAACGTTCCGGGCAGGGCATGAATCTGATGTTCGAGCTAAGCGTACAGGAGGCAAAGCCGCTCCCGGACTTTACGGGTACGGATGAGTTCTTTGTCAGCGTTACGCTGAATGGGCTAATCATTGACAAGGCGATGCTTTCGGTGATCAATCGCATCAGTGAAAGAAGTACAGAGCTGCTGTCCACGGAAGACTTCTTGGCCATTGATGCGCTTTACCACGATCGTCCGCTCAATGGAAAAATGCAGGCGCGGCTGCCCCGGCTGGTCGAAATGGGCATTGTGGAGCATATCGGCCGAAAGAAATATGTCCTTGCAAGAAGCCTGTATGCGGCAACAGGAAAGACCGGCGTGCATACAAGACACGTTGGTCTGGACAAAGATACCAATAAGGCGCTGCTGCTGAAACATATCCGGCAGAATAACGATGTTGGAACTCCGTTCAAAGAGTTGCAGCAAGTTTTGCCGGGTCTTACTCGTGGACAGATACAAAGGCTGATGCAAGAATTGAAAGATAGCCATCAGGTGTATCCTCAAGGAAAAACAAGCGCGGCACGTTGGTTTGCCAATGTTTGATGCAGAGGGCATTTGGATGCATGTTTAGAACCAACTTGCATCAAACTTGCTGCAAACTTGCATCAAACTTGCCGCAAAATTAAAACGGACTTGCAACCTGCCGGGTAGTAGTTGCTGCCAGACAGAGAAGGAATAATAAAATGGGAAAACTGATAAGCGATAAATTTGCCGCATGGCAGGAAGAATGTGAGCAGCGTTTCCAGCAGCTCAAGGCCAACGAGGAAGAACTGAACCGCATCTTTATTGATATTTACGGTTTGCAGGATGAGTTGACCCCGGAAGTGGAAGACAAGGATGTGACCGTGCGTCGCGCCGACCTGACCCGCGAGATCAAGAGCCTGCTTTCCTATGCAGTGGGGTGCCTGTTCGGGCGGTACTCGCTGGATGTGGATGGGCTGGTGTATGCCGGCGGCGAATGGGATGACAGCAAATATGTAACCCTCAAGCCGGTAACAGACAATGTGCTGCCGTTGTGCGATGAGGAATACTTTGGCGAAAACGACCTTGTGAACCGCATCGTGGAGTTTGTCCGGGTGGTGTACGGTGCCGATACGCTGGAAGAAAACCTTGCGTTCATTGCAAAGGCGCTAGGCAACAAGGGCAACACCAGCCGCGAGATCATCCGCAACTACTTTTTGAAGGATTTCTTTGCGGACCACTGCAAAATCTACCAGAAGCGGCCCATCTACTGGATGTTCGACAGCGGCAAGAAAAACGGCTTCAAGGCGCTGGTTTACCTCCACCGCTGGGATGCCGATACCACCGGCCGCGTCTACAACAACTATCTCAGCCCCCTGCTGCGCACCTACGCACAGCAGATCGTGCAGGAGAACAATGTCATTTCCAGCAGCAACGATGCCCGCACGGTGTCCACGGCGCAGAAGCGTCTGGACAAGCTGAAGCTCCAGCAGGAGGAGTGCGAGAAGTACGAGAAAAATATCGCCCACCTTGCCGCCCTGCGCATCACGCTGGATCTGGATGACGGCGTAAAAGTGAACTACGTCAAGGCGCAGACCGCCGCAGATGGCAAAAATCTGAACGTACTTGCGCCGATTAAATAATGTGAAACCAATACACCGGGGTGTTGCAACACCGCTCCGGTGTATTGGTGTTTCTACGATATTGTAAAGGAAAGATGAAAACCCATGGCTAAAACGACACTGCGCCAGATCGAAGAACGTCTCCGGGGAATGTTTACACCGGGAGAGCAGCGCAAACTGGTATTCTGGTACGATGAATCGGCCAGCTTTGAGAACGAAGTGAATCAGCTCGACCTCCCCGGTGTGACGGTATACCGCATGGAGCCCCGCACCCAGTTTGCCACCAAGTGGATGCTGGAGATCGACCACCCGGACGAGAGCTTTCTGATCTATGCGCCCTTTGCAAAGCCCCCACTGGAGGAAAACCATCTTGCGGATATGCTGTGCTACTCGCAGGAATACTCCACCGACAAGGCGACCATGATCGCACAGGACTTTGATCTGGATGAAAGAACCCGGCTCTTTGTGCAGGAACATATCAACTTCTTTGCAGCGCAGGATCGCACGAAACGGTTCTACGATCTGGGTACGCCTGCCTATACGGAAGAAACCTTTGCGCTGGCCATGATGGCGGTGCTGTGCAAGTGCCCGCCCAAGCCGGAGGAACTGGTACGCCATGTTCTGCGCGGTGCGCTGGATGCCGGGAACGAATCCTTGCAGCTTTTTGAGAAATTCGGGCTAGCAACGGATTTCTGGTTGGTCTGCAAACGGCTGTTTGGCTACAATCCGGCCGGGAAGAACCTGAAAGATCTGGTCACCTGCCTATTTGCCACCTATGCTGCCCACGCAATGGACATTGATGCCCCGGATGAATGGCTGGATCGCAGCCTGCCGCAGGAGGGCGAGGTTCTGAATTTCCTTGACAGCATGATGAACTATCTGCCAGATCAGCCGTATTTTGAGCGGTTCTCAGCAACGGCTGCGCAGGAGCTGAACGTCATGCAGGTTCTGGGGCAGTTGCAGCACACGAATCCCGACTTATTGCTGGACTGTACGGTGTTCGCTGCGGCAGAGACACAGATCAGCAGCTGGATCATGAACCGCCTGATGGAAGAAAACACATCGGCAACCCTGAAGGGGTACAGCATCCGGCAGATCTGCGAGGAGCGCAGCAAGACCTACTTTGGCGCAAAGGATGCCCAGAAAGAGCTGTATTGCCTGCTGGCCAATGCCTGCACCGTTCTGGAGGCAGTGCATTTCGTCCCGGCAGATGGCGTTGATGCACTGGCGGCGCAGTATAGTGGCAGCGCATGGCAGGTGGATACGGCTTATCGGAAGTTCTGCCTGAGCTATGGAAAAGTCATCCGTACACAGGAGATTGAAAAGCTGCAAGCACTTGTGGAAAAAGTGTATACCAGCTGCTTCCTCGATCCACTGGCGGTGCGTTGGTGCCAGAGCCTGTCCCACGATCTGACCACCTTCCAGACGGAGCGTCAGACCCATTTTTACAGCAAGAATGTCAGTGGGACACGGGAGCGCGTGGTGGTGTTTATCTCGGATGCCATGCGGTACGAAGTGGCACAGCAGCTTTTTGAAACGCTGGCGATGGATGCAAAATGCACGGCAAAGCTGACCCCGGCTGTCAGCACAGTGCCCTCCTATACACAGCTCGGCATGGCAGCACTGCTGCCTCATGTCAGTCTGGAGCTTCAGCCTGACAGCACCGTAACCATCCTTGGAAAGAAAACGGTGGGCACTGCTGCACGGGAAAGCATCCTGCAAGCGGCAGAGAAAAACAGCAGCTGCATCCAGTTCGACCAGATGCAGAATATGCGCCGCGACGAACTGCGCAGCTACTTCTCTGGCAAGACGCTGGTGTATGTTTACCACAACCAGATCGATGCCCGCGGCGATGAGGCCCGCACGGAAAACGAGGTCTTTTCTGCCTGCGAGGAGGCTGTGGAAGAACTGTACAAGGAAATCCGCCGCCTGACCGACAATGCGAACATCCGGCACTTTATCGTAACGGCAGACCATGGGTTCCTGTATAAGCACGACCCAATTATGGAGAGCGATAAAGTCATCAATCTGCCACAGGCAGAAATCAAAAACAAGCGTTTTATGATTTCTGATGATACGCAGCCGGTGGCCGGAGCCGTGGGCTACCGCTTGGGGGATGTGCTGGATACAGCGGATAACCGCACGGTATACACCCCGCTGGGCAGTTCTATTTTCAAGTGTGCTGGCGGCGGGCAGAATTATGTGCATGGCGGTGCCTCTGTGCAGGAGATGCTGGTGCCGGTGCTGGACGTCCGCACGCAGGCCGGGCATGTTGAGACCCAGAAAGCCACCGTTTCGCTTCTGCCAACCCCTGAAACGCTGATGGATGGAAAAATCACGTTGAAGTTCCTACAGACAGAACTTGTGACGGATACTGTTCTCCCGGCGGTGTATGAGGTCTTTGTCGTCAACGCAATGGACAATCAGGTGTCCACCAAGCGGACGATCCGAGCAGACAAGACTGTGGGCTGTGCAGATGAAGAACGCCGCACAGAGGTCACGCTGACTTTGAAGAAGCTCCCGTATTCTCGTGAAAATGACTACTATTTCCTGCTGACGGACAAGGATACAGGTGCTGTTATGGAAAAAAGATCTGTAAAAATTGATATTGCTGGGGTCAAAAAGGAGGAATAAAAATGAATATTGCTGAAGTTGTGGCAAAAATGAACGTTTACCTTCTGAATGCGGCGGATGTATGTCGCAAATGGTTAGAGCCACGTCTAAAGAGCCTTGAACCAAACGATTGGTGGAGTATGATCGTTCTCCCCAGCTTATCAGAACTTCAGCAACAGAAAGTGAATGAAAGAGGCATTTCGACGCTGCAAGGACTGGATTTACAGGCTGTTTTGACTGTGGCAAGAAAGAATATCTATTCATTCCGTAATATCGAATTCTACACGGATTATTATGGAATGAAGGATAGCATCCGAGCTATGTTTGAAGTACGGAATGACTGGGCGCATCCTACTCCAGAAGAAGTAACTTTGACTATGACGAAAACCGATTTGTCAAGGTACATTGATTTTATGGAGCGATTTGGCGGTGATCGTGTAGAAATAAACGAAGCTAAGGAATTCAGGGCCTCGGTAGAAATGCCAAACTATGGAAATCCCATTCGGATTCAGGAACCGTCTCCTTGCCCGGCTGACCGGCCTGCTGCTGCGGTCGCAAAACCTGCTCCTGCAGCCAAAGTGCTGGCAAACCCGTTTGAGCTTGGAGTGATCGTCAAGAAAAAGAGTGATCCGAGTCAAATTGGGCCAATCGTTGGCATCCAGGGCAGTGGCGAAAACACAGAATATCAGGTTTGGATTGGGAATTCACGAGAAACGCTTTATGCGGATCAAATTCTTCTTGCGGATGCTTCTCCAGAGCGCTGCAATGTCACCATCGATGAATTGAAGATTCTCCTGACTGCTCAGCAGCTCTGCAGCCCCACCAACGACCAGCTGTACTCCCTGAACGCAGCCCGTGTGGATTTTGTTCCCTATCAGTTCCGCCCGGCCCTGAAGATGATCCATGCGGAACGTCCGCGAATTCTTGTTGCAGACAGCGTCGGTGTTGGTAAAACCATTGAAGCCGGCCTAATCCTCCGTGAATTGCAGGCGCGCAACGATGATTTCGAGTCGGTACTGATCATCTGCCCCAAGCCGCTGGTTGCCGAACACAAGTGGCGCTCTGAGATGAAGCGCTTTGATGAAAACTTTACGGAGCTGGATGGTGCTTTGCTTCGGGAGGCGATCAACGAGTGCGACAAAGATGGAGAATGGCCGGTTGCTCTGCGGAAAACGATCCTGCCGTATTCACTGATGACCAAGGAGTTGCTTACGGGCAAAGGCCGCCAGAAAGGTCTGCTTGATCTGGAAGAACCGGTTCATTTTGACCTGGTGATCATTGATGAGGCTCACCACATTCGCCACTCGAATACAGGTGCTTACCGGGTTGCACGTTATTTTACAGACAATGCAGATGCCGTTGTTATGCTGACAGCAACACCGGTTCAGACAGACGATGATGACCTGTATACCTTGCTGAACACTCTCCGCCCGGATGTGATCTTGGACAAAAAGACCTTCAAGGAAATGCAGGAGCCGAATGCAGAGATCAATGCGGCAGCAAGATTGATTCGCCATCAGGCAGAAAACTGGCGTTCGGAGGCTGCAGAGCACCTTGCCTGTGCCGCACAGACCAGCTGGGGACATAGTGTCATCGAAGATAACCCGACCTATAAAAATGTCATGGCAACGCTCAAGAGTGCGCAGCCGATCGACCGCGCAACGCGTGTAGGGCTCCTTCAGGATGTGGAAGGGCTACATAGCTTTGCAGACATGATCAATCGTACCCGTCGTCAGGATATTCAGAACGATTTCTGTGTGCGCCGCCCTCAGAGCGTTTCTGTCCATTTTACCCCGGAGCAAAAAGAACTTTATGAAGCACTGATGGATTTTGAAAGTCATGCGCTCAGCTATCTGCACAACAATGTGCCGCTGGAGTTTATGATGAGCACGCTCATGCGGCAGGCTTCCAGCTGCATTTTCGGTCTCGCGCCGTTGCTGAAGGGCATGGTCACACGCCGTCTCGGCGATATTCTTTCGGATTATTGTGATGAAGACGGCGCTCTCACGGTCAATGAACTTGAAAATCTGAGCATGGGTTCACTGGAAGCCGAATTCCGCGCAATGGCAAACCATGTGATCGAGCTCTCGGAGAATCTGCCTCAGACTGATGAAAAGCTGGAGCGTTTGTTGGAAGTCATAGAAACCAAGAGCCACCAGCAGAACAACAAGATCATCCTGTTCAGCTCGTTCCGTCATACGCTTCGCTATATAGAGCAGCATCTTGCAGAAAAAGGATACCGTGTGGCGCAGGTGAACGGCAGTGTGAAAGACGAAGAACGTCTGGCACTCCGCCAACGTTTTGAACTTCCGGTGGACAATGCCAATGCGCTGGACATCCTTTTGTTCACAGAGGTCGGCTGTGAAGGTCTGGACTATCAGTTCTGTGATTTTATGATCAATTATGATCTTCCGTGGAACCCGATGGCAATCGAACAGCGAATCGGTCGTATCGATCGTCGCGGACAAAAGAGCGATACCGTTATCATCTGTAATCTTGTAACAGAAGACACAATCGATGCAAAGATTTATCACCGTTGCCTGGAGCGCATTGGTGTGTTTGAAAGCTCGATTGGCGAGTGTGCTGGCATTCTTGGCGATATGACTCAGAAAATCAATGAGGCAGTATTCGATTCCTCTCTTACTCAGCAGGAAAAAGAGGAGAAGATTGAAAAAATCGCCGACAATGAGGTTTCCAGAGCGAACGAAATGAAACGGCTGGAGGACGAAAGCAAACAGCTGTTTGGCATTGACATCTCCGGCTATGTGTTGGACAGAAAGGTTATGGATGCCGAAAATCCGTGGATCGGAGAGCGATACATCCAGGCACTTGTGACAGAATACCTCTATCGCATTCTGGGTGAAAAGAAAAACTATATTCAGGGTGAAGGAGCCCATAAAGTTTTGACCCTGAGTGGTGAAAATCGTGCAACTCTGAAAACAAAGCTGCGCAACTCCCGGATGAAGAAATCGGCGATGTACAATCAGTGGATGGATTATCTGAAAGGCTCTGATACGCGCATCTCTGTGACGTTCAACCAGGAAGAAGCAGCACGGGACCGGAATGCGATCTTCTTTACGGCGGTTCATCCGCTTGTAAAAATGGCAGCCGCTGAACTTCATAAAAAGCAAGAGGTTTATATCAAGCTCATTGTGGATGCCAGTGACTATCCTGTTCCCTGCGGAGACTATCCGTTCCTGATCGTAGAGAGAACAATCGTTGGAATGCGGAAAGAGGTTCGTATCGTTCCGATTTCGGAAATCAATCTGTCTGCGTCGGATTTCTGTGACCTGCTGGAAGCAGCGGATTATAAGGAGATTCCTGATGATTGCACGGATAAACAGTGGGAAAAGCTGTCCCAGCTGAAACGGGAACAGCAACAGCAGGCTCTTGCGCAGCTGACGATCGATGTAAAAGAGAAATGCGATTATCGCCGTGCAGCTGTTCTGAAAAGCTATCAGTTCCGCAAAGAAGATCTGTTGGCCCGCATTGAGGCTGTGGACGACGAGAGCATCAAGCGGATGTATACGAGTCAGCTCAACAGCCTCGAAACTGAGAAGAATTCTTCTTTGAACGATTTGGAAAATATCCAGAATTGCGCAGCGGTCGAAGAAAACGTCATTGTTAGGGGAATCATTACGGTTTGTGATTAAATTAAGGATGGCTTATGGGAGATTTATATTCTGAGATCCGGGAACGCAGCAAACAGGATTATGGTCAGAAATTTGAAGAATGGGCACCCCGCATTCTGGTAGACCAGTACAGTGACCGAACACACTTTATCTTTGAGTTGATTCAGAATGCAGAGGATGCTGGGGCAACCTATGTGGCATTTTCCCTTTACCAGGACCGTCTGATTCTGTGTCATAACGGAAAACTGTTTACAGAAGCAGATATCCAGGGTATCTGCGGCATTCGTTCTACGAAAGATGAGCCGGAGTCCGGGAAAATCGGACGATTTGGCATTGGATTCAAGTCTGTCTATGCCTATACGAAAACGCCGCGGATCTATTCTGGCCAGTATTCTTTCCGGATCTGCAATCTGATCCTTCCTTATGCGGAAGAAAATGAGGCGACCGGGGACGATACGATTCTGATTCTCCCATTTGATGGAGAAGTCAATCCCGAAACAGCTTATAATGAGATCGGAGATGCGCTAAAAAAGTATCTTTCTGCGGATGTTTTGTTTGCTCTTTGCAATGTCAGAAATATAAGCTGCAAAATTTATCCGGATGAAAGCGAATGGTCCGTCAGCAAAGAATCCGTTCCAGTGGACAATGGCGTGGATAAAGTCCTGCTGACGCAGAAGCCAACAAATTCCGCAAGAAAACTTCTGGTGTTTCGTACACAAGATAAGCAGCCAATTTTGATTGGATATGAACTCGAAACGGATGACCACGGAAAAGATAGGATTATCCCGACAGAACAGCACTATCTTTATGTTTTCTTCCAGACAGCAGTAGAAACGCATCAGACATTTTACATTCATGTTCCGTTCTCAACGACACCTGCGCGAGACAATGTCAGGCACAATGAAGTGAATCAGCTCCTTGCTGAAAAACTTGCAGCACTTTTTGCCGATAGCATCCGCTGGTTGTTGAAAAATGGTTATGTGACACTTGACTTTTTGAACGAAGTATACCCAATCTTGGATACCTGTAAGGAAGAAAATCTTCGAGGCATCCATGAAATGGGACTTGCACTTTTAAGGGACGGTCTTGCCCTTCTGCCGACCGAAGAAGGCGGCTATTGTTCGATCCAAAATGCAATGTTGCCTTATGCTAAAAATATAGCAGATAATATCACACAGTCCATCTTACAGAGAGAATATGGTGACACAGCCTGTTGGGTAAAAGCAGATGTCTGCCTTGGAGTCAACGAACATCTGATGATGTATCTGACCCATCATTTTGGTCTGCCGGTATTACGCTGGAGGGATGTCCTCCCGCGCCTGACCGCAAAAATTCTGGAAGAACAGACGGATGAGTGGCTTCTGAATCTGTTTGATACGATTTATTCAACCTGTACTGGTGTCTTCCGTTCCAAAGAAAAAGTAGATGCCAAAGGAATCCCCTTTGTCCGGCTTCAGGATGGTTCGCACATCCGCTGCCAGTACGATGGTATGGCACAGGTCTACCTTAATAATCCGATGTCCTGCAAAAATAAAATAAGCGCAGCAATCCTTCAGGATCAGCGCGGCAGAAATTTTTATGTTGATGCACTCGGCATTGAGGAATATAATGCTATTCGGGAACTGAAAGATGATGTGTTGTGCTTTTATGGTGAAGATTCAGATGATACGGATATCCAGTTTGAGGATAATCTGGAACACTTTGAACTGATCGAGCGTGCATTAAAGGAGAATGCAGCGGAGGTGCAACGTATTCTGGCAAATGTCCCAATCGTTTGGGATGGACAGCAATGGAAGAAGCCGGGGGACTGTTATATTCCGTTTGCATTTCTCGATCATTCAGACCTTACAGGACAGGCGGTGCTGAGCCAGCTGAATGTGCCATGGGTGTCGGAAGATTACTATGGGAAAATCCCGGCGGAAGTGTTTGAAAAAATCGGCTGTAACATCGGAATTAAAGATATACTGGTGGATTGTTGTACATATGACGATAGGCTGCAAAGAGCAGATGCCAGTTTCTTTGAAATGCTACAGAAGCGTGTCCTTTACAAGAGATGTCAAAGAGTAGACTACCCGGAAACATGGGATATGTACCATTCTATCGACCATTTACAGGATATCTTGTGTAGTAATTCCGTTGAAATGTCAGTTAAAGCGGTGGATCTTATAAATGAAAAAGTGAAGAAACACCCATTATACGGAAAAATGACCGGTTCTCATAGTAAGGCGTTTAACACCACGACAACTGACAGCGTGAATCATATTCCTTCAATGCTGGCGTTGGAGCTTAGCGGTACAAAATGGTTGTACGATAAGACTGGAACACTTCAAAGTCCCGCTGACATAAAAAAGTCAGACCTAGCTGTGCAGTATTCAGGTCACGGAGCAGAGATATTTGCACAACTTCCCTTTAAGGCAGAAAGCGAAGCTGTCGAGACTGTAATCCAAAGCGTAGAGGAACCATACCAGGCTTTTATCAGTGCTATGCTGAAAAGACCTGATGAACTGCGTCTAATGTGCGAAACATACCAGAAACTTCAGAAAAAGCGACAGAAAGAGACTGACAAAACACAATCTTTAACGGAGTTGCTTGAGAAGCAGAGCAGTGCGCAGACCGAGGTAGAGACAGAGCCAGCTCCAGATGATGAGACATTGGGCGAGTACGGTGCTGTGCGGAACCTGAAACATCGCGAAAAAAAGTTGGAAGAAAACTTCCAAGAGGGACTTGAAGGCCAAAAAACAGTTGCGCCGCGACTGCGGTATACCTGTTCTGAAAGCAACCACGAAGAAAAGGCTTTTTTGCGAGCGCAATATTTTGGTAAGTGCCAGATTTGCGGCAAGCAGATTATCCGATATGATGGAAAACCATACTTCGAGGCGTGCAATATTCTGCCGACGGATTCGATTCCGACAGCGTACAAGCAGAGCATATCAGAGGGATGGAACTCGCTTTGCCTTTGCCCGAACTGTGCAGCAGAATTCAGATATGGAAAGAAAAATCTTTCTGAACTTGTCCGAATGATTCAAACATACAACGTTGAGGAAGAAGATGAAAACCTGATCGTTTGCGATATCGAGATGCAGGGAGAGAAGCGATCAATCAAGTATACTGGAAAACATTTTCTGGCACTGCAAAAGGCAATCGGATTTTATGATGACTATATTAAGAAAAAAAACTGATACAGTGAAAGATGAATCCGATGGTTGAGATAACTCTGGCAAGCAGTGCATTCGTGCGCACAAATGCAAATTTTGCGTTGCAAAATGCTTGTTGGGAAATCCCAAACCCTTTCTGATCTGCACCGTTCCGGTGCAGGCTGCGTGTTCTTTCCGAACGCTTTTGAATGTGTCAATGCACACTCTCTCCAAAAATCTGAGTCGCTTTTTGGTGCAAGCGTCAATGGCATAACTCCGATGTTCGTGGTAGAATAGGCACGTTGTGTGCCTGACGCATGAAAACGGAAAGGACGATGCAGAAATGGAGCCGCTATATCTGATGCCCGGTGACGAACGCTACACAAAATTTCAGGATGAGAACGGTGTGCCAAAAGTTCGTTACACCTATTGCTCTCTGCACGGCAAGCTGTTCAATTGCACCTGCCGAACGAAAGATGAAGCTCAGCAATTGTGTGAAGATTGGCTCGTAACGCAGGATCGCTGCTACATAAACTAAAAAAGTCGCCGAGGATTCCGCCCCATGAAAGGGTTAGAATCCTCGGCGACTTTCGTTTATCGGGTCTGCTGCTTTTCCTGTGCGTCTTTTTCTTCTGCGAAGAACAATTCAATATTTTTCTGTGCCTTTACCAACTCCTGCATTTCTTCTCGTGCCTTGCGATAGTCCGGGTAGGCTGCTTTCTTTTGGGTCAGAAGATCGGAATACTCTGCATTCAGTGCTTTGACCTTCGGCAGCTTTTTTAAGCCTGTTTCATCGAAAGCGGCCTTGGCTGCTTTGTGCAGTGTGATTTCTTCCCGGTGAGTATCCAGAAACTTTTTGCTATACGGACGCACCTTCGGGCGAACAAAACGCGCCTGAAAGTAGTACCGCAGAATCTTTTCAGCGGGCTGGCCGTTTTTCTGGTACATCGCCAGAAAGAACATGGGCAGCATGACCGCCATCATGCCGAGGGTAGCACCGGAATTGCCTGCGGTGTCCCGCAGAACAAAGAACAGCGGCACGCCCACGACTGCCGCTGCCCCAAAACAGATAAGCTGCCGGGCGGTCAGGTTGAAGGCTACTTTGGACTTCACCTTGCTGAAATCGCGCGGCACGGAAATATAAGCTGCCAAACTTTCACCTCCTCAGTGCGCGCCCAGAATGCTTCGGGCGACGGAACCAGTTTTGAACAGCGTAAAGCACAGCAGCACCGTGTACCCCACGATGCTCCAGATCGAGTTGATGGCATCCCCGGATATTGCAACATTCTGGAGCAGAACAGCGTAGGAACGCATATCAATCCGTTCTGGACTTCCGGCAAGTTCCAGATATTTGTTCTGAACAATTTCCCAACCATGCCGCCATTCCTCGGCATGGTACTGTTCGTTCCAGTCAACGGTATCTTCCTTATGGCTTTTCCATCTGCCGGATGGGAGCTTGATACGCTCGCCGTTTTCGTCAAGGTCATAAACCTTGCGGCTCTTAGGCATCCATTTTCCATTTTCATCAATGGCTCGCATGGTCAGCATGAAATGGCAATGGGGATTGTGTCCCGGCGGATCGGGGTCATGGATTGCGAAATCACAACACATTCCCTTTGAAACAAACTGTTCCTCGCAGTATTCTTTGACCATCTGCGGTAACAGCTCCATCGGGACTTCTCTGGGCAGGGCGGCAACAAACCGTCTTGCAAGCTGTGAGTTCCATTGCTTTTCGATTTCTTCAACGGAGTTCCAGAGGGTTGCTCGGTCTGCATATTCGGGTGGAGCATTTGGGGGCAGCATGATTTCCGTATAGACCACTTCTTTTTTGCAAGTGTAATTCTTGGTTTTCTGGTCATACTCGGAAAACAGCTTTTCTCCGGCTTGGTAGGCAGCTCCGGCAACCGCAGAGTTGCCTTTGCTTCGCTGAGTGATTTTGATATTGAAGTGGGGTACTGGCAATTTGTGTGAACCTCCTTTCGGTGCAAAAAAATGACCGATACTTTTCAGCAGCGGTCAGGTGGTGGAATATAAACTTGCTGTCGGGGAATGATTGCTTGCAATCGTTTCCCGGCGGCAAGTCCACAAAGGGGTAGTTGGCAAAGCCAACGCAGGGGAAGTGTAGCTTCCCCTGTATGATTGGAGCAGACTGCGGAAATCATCAGCTCCCTGCAAGGGGCTTTCGGCAGAACGCAATGCACAACCTTTAGGTGGTGTATAATTGCGCCCTTTTTCCAAAAGGGTCTTTTAGCTCCCGTTCGGCTGCCCCAATTCCTTTCGGTTCGCAATCAGCAAATCCAACTTCTTTTGAACCGCTTCGCTGTGAAAGATGAAAGTCAAAAGCTCCATCACATCATCATCGGTCAGAGTGGTCGGCTCTTTCAAAAAGGTTTCCAACATTCCGGCACGAGTGCAAAGGCGGTGGGTTCGCTCACTTCGGGTCAACCTCTTTAATTCGCTCTGCAATCGCTTTTCCTTGTGCATGGCTGCGGTCAGCTTTCGCTCGACCACATATTTCTCACGCTCCAATTTTTCCAGTTCTTCTTTACTCATAGACAAGCTCCTTTCGCAATAATGGATAAAACAAAAGCGACCAACTTTTTACGGTTGATCGCCTTTGGCTTAGACAATACTTATAACTATTTTTCTATCTTTGCAAGTGTATCCTCTCGTATAGCTTGTCGTAATGTAGTAAGATATTCTGAAAAACTCACTCGGTCATCTGCATAAGTCAAATTTAATTTATACTCTTTCGGAATCCATGTAGATAAATCAGAAGCGTTATGCTGAATTAAAGCTTCCAAGCTATCAATAGCTTTATATATCTTAGCTTCGACAGTTTTTCTTTCTGTCATCTCATTGTATAGAGCTTTCATTTCTTCTGCATAATAAGACGGTAACGTATCTATCCAGTTAAATAGTAAATTTTCTTCTATATCCTCATGCACTTGCTTTTTATCAAAGGTAGGAATGTCTCCTGTAAAGCATTCACCCAAATCATGAATAATACACATACGAATAACTTTATCCATATCAACATCTGGAAACTCATCCCGCATAAAAAAAGCCATCAGCGTCATCATCCAGCTATGTTCTGCTACACTCTCGTGTCTTCCTTTCGATGTATAGCAATGCCTTGTCGTATCTTTTAAACGCTCAGCGACACTTAGCGCATTTAATAATTCTCTGGAATTCATAATTTTACCTCCACATTATCAAATTACATATTCATTTTCTCTTACTCCATATAATCTATCTCCGGTATCTCCATTATACGGCAGTAAATACCCATCTTCTCTAATTCCGTCTGCCATATGGACTAAAAATAGCTTCACTTCTGGATGCTCCTTAAAAATTCGTTCTATTCCAGATTGACATCCGAACATTGCCATAATAACTACATTTTCATCTTTGAAACCATACTTTTTCATGTGTTCCAGTGTTTTCAAAATGCTACCAGCTGTAGCAAGTGCCGGATCTGTGATAAAAACTCTTTTACTTTCTGGTTCTTTTATCTGTTCAAATTCATCCCAAGCAACAAATGGTTTTAATGTATGCAAATTACGTCTCATGCTAATTCGTGCAACATCTGCTTTAGGCAACCTTTTTGTCAATCTATTTGACATAGACATTCCTGCTCTCAGTATTGGGATAATTACAGCATTTTCTCCAACATCATTTTTAGACACGGCATATGTTGATAATTCATAATTGCAGGACTATGTCCTTACTCGAAGTATATCATATCTGTATTTCTAATTCAACATTGTACACCTCATATAATCTGTATTTTTCAGCTAACAGCCAAAGAAAACATCAAGTGCAGACCCGACATTTTGACCGCAAATCAACCCAAAATGCTACATCATTCCATCTGGCTATTGAAACCGTTTTGCTTGGCGTTCTCGCTTGCTTTTCGTCTGCGTTCCTCGCTGTACGGCGGTTGCAGACGGATAGAAAGTCTGGACTTGTCCAGAAGATAAGTCACACCGCCTTGCTCATGGGATTTTTCCAGTCGGCAGAGATCGGGGTGCTTTTTACTGAACAATGCCAGTCGCTTTCGCAGGCTGGCATTGTAGGTGTAGATACTGGCTGTGTCCTCGCCCTCATTAAAGAGGATGATAGTTTCTTTTTCATACTTCGTCAGCTTCGCCATAACTTTTCTCCATGTGATGATTCCAGTAGCTATCCATAATGACTGCCTTGTGCTGGTAGTATTCCTGCATCTGCAAACGCAGATTGTAGTAGAAACGACGATACCATTTGTCGCACTTCTCGTCACTCAGCTTGACCGACAGCATATAGAACAGTTTCTTTGCCGCCGGATCAGGAGTAAGGGCAGCTACATAACGCAAACGCTCAACCGTTGCTTCACGGTTCGGACAGCCAAAGGTATACAGGGTTTTCATTTCCTTCAGGTTCATTTTCATTCAAAAGTCCTCCTTGATAGTTGATAAAATAAAAGCGACAGATACTCAGAATAGAAATACCTGTCGCTTTGCTCACGATATTAAATTGTTGGTTCTGCACTTGACTTTTTTACTTAAAGTCGGGCAGTTCGTATATCTCTTTCATCAGCAGAACGCCCATTGTAAAACCATACTTGAAATGTTCCTCGGTCTGCATAGTCTGGCAGTCTGCAAAATTGTCATTGAGCTTATCCAGCTTCGCATAATCTTCTTTGCTCAATGTCTGCTCAAAGTATCGCATGATGTCTGCGATTGCCTGTCCTGCTTCCCGAAACTTCTCTGATTTCGGTACTACCGTTTCTGCCGGATAAATCTCTCCATTGAAGATTGCTTCTAAAATCATAAATTCACGCTCCTTTCTCAGCAGTAAATCAGCTCGCCCTTGATGGCTTCCTCAGCCTGTGCAACACAAGCGTTCATCTGGCGAACCCATTCGATTTGATTTTCGGCTTTGAGCTGCTCCGTCACGCCGTATGCCTTTGCAAGCTGTGGCACGATGATTTCCATACGCTTCTTGGCGGTTTCCTCAATCTCCGCACAATGCTCATAGAGAGTTTCATTCAGCACCATGTCGGAGAACAGGACTGGATTAGCCAGTCGCAGATACTCCTTTCGCATCCGTCCCCACTTGCCAAGACGGATATTCGGATTTTTCAGCTTGATGTCGGGGATGTAGTAGTCTCCACATTTGATAAAATTCAGTTCCATATTCAAGCACCTTTCTTTCTGTGATATTCTTCCCTGCGTTTGGCAAGGGTAGTTTCATAGCGTTTGATTGCATCGGGGTCTCCGGCTTCTGCATCGGCTTTCATTTTCTGATAGCTTCTGACAGTAGCTTGGCTCTGATACTTTCGCATTTCAGCCAGCTTCTTTGCTGCTTCTTCATCGGTCTTGGCAAGCTCTACAAGGGCTTCACGCTCTGCCTGTCGCTTGGCAGTTCTTGTCCTCGTGTATTCAGCCTTGCGTTCTGCCATCATAGCGGCATATTCGGGGTCTGCCGCCATGCGTTCTTCCTCACGCTCCTTTTTTCGCTGTCTGGCTACGGCTTCTTTTTCTTTCAAGGCTTGCCATTCCTCGGCGGCTTTCGGGTCTGTCTTGGCGGCTTCTTTCAGCTCCTTTCGGGAAAGTTTCTTTTGCCTGTTGGCTCGTTCTGTCCGTTTGCGTTCCGCTTCCAGTAGCTTTTCACGCTGTAAGCGTTCCTTTTCTTCCATTTGGGCGATATAGGCAGGGTCGGCTTCTCTGGCTTCCTTGATTTTCTGCTGTCTGCGGTGGTTTCGCTCACGCTGCAAGGCAAGTTTGCGTTCATATTCAGCAATAGCTTCCGGGTCTCCGGCTTCAACAGCTTTCATCAATGCTGCTTTTTTCTGTTTCTGAACCTCTGCGGCTCGTTTCGCCTTTTCCTGCTTCTTTCGCAACTGCTCGGCTTCGATGGCGGCAATGCGTTCTTCTTCGGAAACAGTTTCAACAGGGGGATAGTAGTTGCCGATGAAGTTGAAATAAATGTCGATATTCTGCTGACGGTAAACGGTGCGACCACCTGTGGCTTCGTGGACTTCCACTCTGTCAATAAAGGCATAGAGCATGGTGTCCGTCAGTTCCTCGCAGTTTCGGTACTTGTTGACTAAGGCGATAAAGCGGTTGGTGTCGATTTTCTCAACTTCTTCCTCTTGTATCTGTCCCTGCAATTCCTCAACTCGTTTTTCCAGCATAAGCTGTTCTTCATCGTACTGCTGTATCATTCGCTGTGCCTGTCGCTCCGGCAACAGACCGCTGATGGCACTGTCATAGAGCTTCTGTATCTTTGCATCCAGTTCAGCCATTCGTTTCTTGGCTTCGTCAATTTCCTGCTGTCCGTTGTTGGCTGACTTGGATTTGCTCTCATTCCATACGGTCTTGAGCTGGGAAATAAACTCTGCTTCGTTCTCAATGACATATTGGCTGACCGCTTTGATTGCCTGCAAAATCGCCGCTTCCAGAGCAGAGGTTTTAATGAAGTGGGAAACACATTCATTGTTCTGATTTCGATAATTGCCACATTGAAAAGCAGAATCGGAATCATAATGTTTTCCGCTTTGCCTTGCTTCGGGGCTGATGAATCCCATTCGTGAACCACAATCCGCACAATAGATCATGCCGGACAAACGGTGGGAATAAGTTCCGTTTGCGGCTCTCGGTTTTGCACGAACACGGAGCTTCTGGGCAATGTCCCATGTGTCTTGGTCAATGATGGCTTCGTGGGTATCGGGGAATATCATCAGTTCTTCCGGCGTTGCGGCTCTGCGTTGCTTTGTCTTGAAGTTCTCACAGATGGATTTGCCCAACACGGTATGACCGAGATATTCCTGCCTGTCCAGAATATGACCAATCGTATTTGCGTTCCAACGGTAAGGGTCGCTGAAGCTCCTGTTTCTGCAATTTTCGGGGAAATACTTTGCCGTATATGCAGATGGTATCAGCACCTTTTCTTCGGTCAGTTGTTCCGCAATCGCCGTCACGCCCATACCTTGACAGGCAAGACGGAACACCTTTCTGACGATTTCAGCAGCCGGTTCATCCACAACAAGGGTCTGCTTATCTCCGTTGATACGCTTGTAGCCATAGGGGATAGCACCGCTGCACCTTAGTCCCTCTTTCATTCTGGACTTAAAGACAGCCTTGATTTTGTTGCTGGTGTCTTTGGCGTACCACTCGTTCATGATATTCAAAAACGGTGTGAAGTCATTTTCGGTTGGATTGGCACTATCCACATTGTTGTTGATAGCGATAAAGCGAACACCCTTTTTCGGGAATACAATCTCTGTGTAATAGCCGACTTGCAGGTAATTTCTGCCAAACCTTGAAAGGTCTTTTACTACCAGAGTGTCCACCCGTCCGGCTTCGATTTCTTCCAGCAGGGCGGTAAAGCCGGGGCGGTTGAAATTCGTGCCTGAGTAGCCATCGTCATAGAAATGGCGGATATTTCTCAGTCCCTTTTGTCGGGCATATTCTTCGAGATACTTTTTCTGATTTAGGATGGAGTTCGATTCGCCAGCCTGTTCATCGTCTCTGGATAATCGCTCGTATAGAGCTGTGATTTTGATTTCTTCTTTCTTTGCCACGGTTTTGCCTCCCTTCTGTATGTAATTAGCGTTGATAAAACGCTACCTTTTTCTATCTTGGTATATTGTAACCTTTCGGATCTGTAACCACGAATGATACCGGAAAATTCTTGGAATCACATTGCAGCAGATTCGGCTTGATAAAGAACCTTGTCTTACCGCTGCCGGAACCGCCCACCACCAACACGTTTTTATTCCGGGCGTTCTTGGGGTCCGGCGGGCGGTTTGACATCATCAGGCGTTCTGTTTTGGTGAGGATGATATTGTCCTCGAACTTTGGAGCCATGAACGGCTCGATATCTTTGGGTCCGCCCCACCGGGCAGAGCCGTACTCCATGCCGTGACGGTACTTCTTGGCGTTTTTGCCTTTCAGGTACACCGCCAGCCGCATTCCAGCGCCGCAGCACAGACCAATGAACAAGTCAAATGGGTGCAGGCTGGGCAGCGGATTGGCAAACGCTGCCGGGATAGTTCCCATCAGCGATACGATTTTATCGCCTAGTTCCTTGCCCACGGCCAGTCGCCACGCCTCGCCCAGATTGGTGGCTAGCAAGCCAATTACCACATAGGGCAGATAGAGCGCCAGCAGCTTGGAAAGCTTCTTTTTGCTCATAGGCCGCGCTCCTCCTGCTTGTGCCGCACTTTGTCCGGCAGATTTGCAACGGACTGCGCCAGATCATGCAGCTTTGCCAGCACGGAAGGACGCTTGGTTTTATCCAGCACCGATGCCGAATATTCCTTGAAAGCTGCGCTCAAAGCGTCAGTGTCCTGTGCCTTGAAGTAGATCAGATACCGGGGCGGCTTGCAGGACAGGTCTTTCTGGATGGAGTAGTCGATGTGATATCGCTTGGCATAACGGTCAAAGTCCTTGATGCCAGTTTTCTGGATCTCCACATTGGTCACGCCACGGTTCTGCCGTACCAGCCGCTTCATGGACTGCTTGCCCTGCGAAGCGTGCTTATCGTACTGCCGTAGCAAAAACTGCATCCCACGCAGCAGGGTGCGGGCAGACAGTTTTGTGGTCGAGATGGCAAGGTTGACCGTCTTATGCTCGATTTCTTCCTGCATCGTTACCACCTCCTGTGCAGAAAATCGCCTTAACGGTCATGTTCCACCGGGGGCTTACTCACAGCCTTTTCTGCATCACTCTGAACTGATTCATCCGGAACCGAAATGACCATCAGGCGACGCCCCAGAGGGAGAAAGGCTTCGGGTTGATGGAATTCTTCTTCATACTTCTGCGCCAGCTCCGGGGAGAGCGATACAAAATCTTCCTCGCCCAGACCTACCACCAGAAAGGTTCCGGCAACGGTGTCGTACATCTGCCCGTCCTCGTCCCACAGGGCACGGTTCAGCGGCAGACCCATGAGCTTGCCGTCATCGTTGTAGACGATGGCAACCGGATCTTCAAAAGGATAGCTTGCGCCGATGGAGCCGCCCACCGCCTGCTGCAAGGCTTTCAGGTCGTTATCGATCTCGACCTGCTGCGGATACTGTCCCGGTGCAATTTTCAGCACCGACAGGGTGTTCTCGTTCTGCTCCATTATCTTCCTCCTCGAATTTGATGGTGATCTCCTGCCCGGCACGAGCGGCATTCATCAGTGCGGCGATGAAAAAACCACAAAGGGCACCAGCTTCAAAAATGATAAACGAATAAATAAAATTCATAACAACCCTCCTACATTGACTGAACTGTGAGAAAAAATCTCTCAGGGAGGACGAGGAACGCAAGATGCGATAACGGTATGCTTAGTGGAAACATTGGCATGAGTATGCGGTGCGGCATCGGTAGAAAAATAGTCGTACAGAGCATCCCGCAGAGAATGGAAGCAACAAGCATGGTAGTCGTGCAGACGGAGAACCAGAATCTTCAAAACATCAACGGCGGAACAGTAAAAGTCCTCCGTGACTTCTGCGAAACTCGCATAGCAGGTCATTTCAGTATCCATACTGCACCTCTCAGTCAATGCAGATGCAGACCATCTTCTCGCGGCCAGCCATCAGAGAAACACTGTTCTCGCCCAGATAACACTGAATCAGGTACAGGTCGGCGGTGGTAAGTGCAACAAAATTGCCATCGGTGTCGTAGCGTACAAAGATGACTGCGCCGGACAGGTAACGCTTGCCAGCCAGCGTAATGACCTGACGAGGATCGTAGCAGAGTGCCAGCGGCACATCTTCGCTGATGCTGTAGCAGGAATCAGTTTCATCGAAGCAAGGCAGGTAACTGCGAACGTTCGCCAGCGGGGTGATGGTCAGTTCGATCTCCGGGGCAATCACGGCGGCGTAAACTTCATCATCGCCGAGCTGCCGCTCCAGCACATCGCTCATCTTGTTGAAGAAGTCGGTCACAGCATTGTCCATGTGGTTGATTTTCTGGTTCATGGCTTCGATGGTCTTTGCGGTCTTGAGATCAATGGTAGTGTTCATAGTGCTTTTTCTCCTAATTTTTGCAAAAAAGAAAGACCCGGTTGGGTCTTACATTCAAAATGTGTGTTAGCGCTCATTCTGCCGCTGCTGTTTGCGTTGCCACTGATCCAGCAGCTTGATGATGGTGTCCTCCATCTGTTTCGGGGTGTAGCTGCGGGGAAAGTATTTCCGCAGGGTGTCGTTTTTGATGACCACCTTGTCCAGCTCGTCTTTTTTCTCTTCTCCCATGACCGCAAAGGCAACGTCATACGAAAAGTGCCCTTCCTGCGCCAGCTTTTTAAGCCGCTGCGCTTGGGAAAGGGACGGTGCATTCTGGGTGTCGTTCATCGCTTCTAAAAAATCCCGCTGTTGGCTTTCGTCCAGATAGGACAACTCCACAGCGGGATTGAAGGCAATTTTCTTTTCGTCTACCATGTCCAGCAGTTCAGGGACAAGGTTGGTCAGACGGATATAGCGGAAAATTTGATTCTTACTAGTTCCGAGTTCTTCAGCCATCTCCTCACTAGATAGTGTACCGAAATTATTCCCAACTTGGGAATAATTATCTTGCGTAGGACGTCCTGCCTGATGCTTCATGGCTTCCAGCTTCATCTTGTAAGCGAAAGCCCTCTCGCTTGGCAAGATGGTTTCGCGTTGAAGATTGCTGTCTACCATGAGCAAAACTGCGGCATCATCATCCATCTGACGGACAATGACCGGCAGGGCATCCAGCCCGGCAAGCTGTGCAGCGTGCTGACGGCGGTGCCCGGAGATGATCTCATAGCCACCCTCCGGGCGAGGGCGGGCAATCAGCGGAGAAAGCACGCCATACTGTTCTACGCTTTCCACCGTGCGCTGCATGGACTCATCGTCCAAGACCTTAAAGGGATGGTTTTTGAAGGGGAACAATTCCCCAATGGGAATTTGCTGCACCTGCTCTCGCTGCTGTTCCTGTCGTGATTCCTCGGTGGAGAAAATGTCATCTGCCCCTTTCAGCGACACGTTTAAGCTGCCTTTCGACATTCGCCATCACCTCCTTCGTCAGAGAGCGGTAGGCTTCTGCCACCTTGCCTTTGGGGTCGTGCTGGAAAATGCTCTTACCCACGGCACTGATCTCCGCAGCGCGGACAGACCGGGGAATGGTCTGGTCGAACACTTTGATCTTGCTGCCGTAGGCACCTCGAATCAGGTTGTCGATTTGCTGTCCGTAGTTGGTGCGGCTATCGGTCATGGTCAGCAGGATGCCCTCGATTTTCAATTTCGGGTTGATCTGCCGCCGGACTTTCTGTACCGTCTGCAAAAGCTGTTCCAAGCCTTTTGCGGACAGGTACTGCGCCTGCACGGGAATCAGGGTGGTGTCCGCCGCTGCCAAGGCATTGACAGTCAGCATCCCAAGAGAAGGAGTGCAGTCCAGCAGAATGAAATCGTACTCATGTTTTGCACCTTCCAACACCTGTTTCAGCATCTTTTCCCGGTTCATGCTGTTCACCAGAGCCACTTCCAGCCCTGCCAGTTCGATGTTCGCCGGAATCAAATCAACGCCCTCCGCGTGATGTAAAATGCCCTCACCGGGCTGGATGGGCTGGTCGTTCATGGCTTTTGCCATCAGGGTGGAGAGGGTGGTAGGCAGTTCATCGGGCTGCTGCCAGCCCATGCTAATCGTCAAAGACCCCTGTGGGTCGGTGTCCACCAGCAGGACTTTTTTGCCCTCCATTGCCAGCCCGATGCCTAGATTTTCACAGGTGGTGCTTTTCCCTACACCGCCTTTTTGATTGGTGACTGCGATAATCGTAGCTTTCTTTGCGATAACATCACCCCGCTTTCGGTGAACAGCGCGCAAAGTCGTGGTTCGTTTTGTTCTGATAGTAGAGGTTCATGGTGGTGGGCGCATTGTAGAGCATCGCCATCAGATACTGCTTCATGTTCCGCACCGGGGCGGTGTTCTCTGCCAGAGATTCCAGCACGAAACGGATGTGGTCGGCGTTCAGCTTTTTCAGCCGACTGCGTACCACCTCGGTGGGCTTATCATCACCGGCAATCCGCAACATCTTGCGTTTGGTGGAACAGGTATCCACAAGCAAGTCTACGATCTGGTAGATGGTGTCCTCATCGTCCGGGCAGAGCCGGAGCAGGAGTTCCACCTCTAACGCTTGATAAAAATAATCCTCAAGCTGCTCCCGGACGCCCCCGGAATAGATAGGGTCAGGATCGTTCCACTCGGTTTTATTCTTATCAGTCTTATTTGCTTGCGGTTTTGGCTGCACCAGAATTGCGCTTTCGCCAGCGCCTGAATTGCTGTTTGGGCAATTCTGTACTTGCGCTTTTGGCAGTCCAGACGAAAAGTCCTTGACGTAGATCAGGCTGGGTCTGCCCAGACCACGGCGTTTACGCTCGATGAGGTTCATGTCTTCCAGTTCCCGGAACAGCTTGACCGCCTTGTGCTCGGCGCAGCAAAGGGATTCCTGCACTTCCCGGACGGTGTAGATGATATACACCCGCCCTTGCTCGTCTAGCCAGCCATTCTTTACGGACAGGCTCATGCGGTCCAGTAGAATGCCGTACAGTGTCCGGGCATCGGTGGAAAGCTGCCGGAAGCGGTGGTCTTGGAACAGTGCTTTCGGGATGCGGAAGTAGGAGAACAACTCGCCCGACTGACCATAGAAGTAGTCATAACTCATGGCATTAACGGATCATCATCTCACGGTCTGCGGCACCTTTTATATACATAGCTTCTGCGATGTCATCCATCACCCGGAAAAGTGCATCGTCCAGTTCAAGATATTTCCGCCCCAGTTTTTCATCCAGCAGCCTCCGGAACTCACGTTCAATTTTGTCGCGCTCACAGGCAGCCCGCTGGTAGCGAGGTGTTTTCATCAGTTCCGTCCATATAGGACGCACCATTTTGTCGTAGTAGTTCAGCATAAAGTCTTTATCCATTGGCATCCTCCTTTTTGAAATGTTTTGTGGGTAAAAATAAAAGCGAATCGTCTGTTCAGAGTAGAAATCGAAAGTATAAGTCATCTTATCGAATATTTGTTTTCTTTGCAATCTGTATCGTACTGTGTTAAAATAATATTAAAGATTGCCATGAGAATCTAATGCACAAAATCGAATCAGACCTAATAAGACGTATAAGTATCATGCGGTATCATGACTTAAGGAGGAACATATGGACGAGCACAATTTAGACCGTCATTTGAAAGCATATTGTGATATGCATGAAGAATATCAGAATTTGTATGCAACTTGGAGCCTAAATCGAAAAAGTTGTTCTGAGATTCTGAAAAATGTCTTGTTGCGCTATCCCCATTACAGTCTACACGATGCAAGCCATGCTGAGGCAATTCTGTCTAAGATTGAAATGCTTCTGGGTGACCGTATCGAACAGCTGTCTCCAACAGATACTTGGCTAGTACTTCATGCAGCCTATGCGCATGACCTTGGTATGGTTGTGCAGTGGAGAGAGCTTCAGGAAGCATGGTCCACGCCGAAATTCAAGGAATATCTTGATTTGCTCACTGAAAGTGAGGACAAAGATTTAAGAGAGGCGGTACTCTGGTTACGTCAAATGGAAAAAAATGGCGACAAAAGTGTACTGTGGCCGCTCCGTGCCGTTCGTAGCGTTCAACTAATTGATGCTGCATATTTCCGCAGTCAGCATGCATCTATGTCTAAGAACTATATCGAGCGTATTTCTCAGGGATTGCAGATTGATTTGGGCCACAGCGGACTGGTTAAAAACCGTTTGTTACAGGTATTAGGGGACATCTGCGCCTGCCATACGGCCAATGATGAACAAGTACTAGAATTACCGCATGAAACAAACGGTTTTGGTTCTGACTATGCACATCCTCGTTTTGCCGCCATGCTTTTGCGTCTGGGCGATTTATTGGACGTGGACAATGGTCGATTTAACATGGTCGCAGAGGAAATGATTGGTGGGTTGCCAGCAACCTCTGAGGCTCATAAGGAAAAGCATGAGGCGACCACACATCTTTTGATTACGCCGGAAAAAATCGAGTTTTCCAGCAACTGTCCCAATGAATCTTCTTATTTGGAAGCACGCCGTTTTGTAACTTGGCTTAAAGACGAGATCCATTTTTTGACAAACAACTGGGTTCGAATCGTTCCTAAGGGCTTCCAAGGCTTTGCACCACGTTTTGATGAAAGTAAACTATGTATCAACGGTGTGCCCGACTTGGAAGGATTGGCTGGACTTCGCTTTGAAATCAAACAGAAAAAGGCATTTGAAATTATTGAGGGTTCTAGTATTTATGAAAATAAGCTGGTTTTCATCCGAGAACTGTTACAAAATGCTATGGATGCTTCCAAAATTCAGCTTTGGCGGGATCTTTGTGCCGGAACTTATCAGGCGTGGATTGGTGAAAAAGCAAAGAGAAAGCTCCAGAATTTGCAGCCATATGACCTAAAAGAGGAAATCTACCATAGCTATCCAATCCAGATTCGATTGGATACAGATGAAAACAAGGTAACTAAAATTGAAATTGAGGATCGAGGAACTGGCATTACTATTGATACCTTTAAGCGTATGTGTAATGTGGGTGTCAGCCCCTCTGGTTCAGATGCGTTAAAAAAAGAAATCCAAAGTATGCCAAAATGGTTGCAGCCCACTGCTGGCTTTGGCATCGGACTACAATCAGTTTTTCTAGTGACAGACCGTTTTGAAATCGAGACAAACAATGGTACCGAAATTTTGACGGCGGTTGCATATTCCAGTCAAAATGGTGGATACTTGCAGATTAAAAAAGGGGGCAAGCGGCTTTTCCGAGGTACAACCATCCGCATTTACTTAAAACTGCCTAGCACATACACGATTCGCTATGCCAGTAATTCCTTTTACTATTGGCACTTTCAATATGACCCAATGGATGGTCAAAACTGTATAGAACAAATGCAGCTATTGGATGGCTTTTTGGAGAATTGCGGAAATTCCATTTTTCCGATTAACATTGAGAGCAAAGAACCTGCTATCGGAAAACAAGAAGTGCGTCATCCGATCCCGGTTTGCGAGGATTTCAAGGAAGACGAATGGAAAAGATATGGTGATTACAGAATTAAATTCAAAGAAGAGTGTTCTCAAGCAGAAATTTGGAATGAAAAAGATTTTGTTTATGCTGAATTGTCACTGAGAAACAAGAATCGACACCGTTCAGAGGCACGGTTTAAAGGCGTAAAGGTTAAGGAATCTGTTCGTTTTGGGGAACAATGCTTAGACGGTTCTATCGATATTTATGGCTTTGATACAAAGTGCTGTCTAAAATTAAACCGTTCCAATCTAACAGAGAATGGTATACATATTCTGGAATTGCAGTGCCGAGAATTCCATGATTGCTATATTAACTCTGTCCTAAAAATTTTGGATAATGAAGATGATATAGCGGCCGAAACACTGCTCCAAAGTAAAAGCTTCAAGCTGGTTGATTTCTGGCTTGCTTGTTCACCTTCTCAGAAAGAAAAAATTAGGTCGGAGCAGTTGCAAACATTAAAGGAAAAGGTTCCAGTACTGAAATATAATGGCACAGTCTTTTCTATGGAAGAGGTTGAACTTTGTAGTATTCTGCCACCGAACGATGACGTCCGTTTTTTGTACGGTACTAGCTTTCGGTCGCCAGATGGTTTGGATCACAAACAGATTAATACTGTTTGTGAAGAATTAACTGCTGCAGTGATAGAAAATTCTGAGCTAAGTCGCATTATTATTCCGGTCGATGAACGTTTGATTGGTGCATCGTATAATTGTTGGAAATCTTGTGTCCAAAAAATTCGGAATCGCTTTTACTATCAAGTATCTTTGCATCAAGTACCTTTTCATGTTGATGAGGAAACACGAAAAACTTTCCTTCTGGGGTTAGGTGAAGATGTTATCAAAGAGCCCATTTTTTATAATGATGAGGAACTTTTCCAACGTCGCCGTGCAATTTCGGCACTTCCCGGTTACGCGAACCTCGTTGTAATAGAACTTCCGGATGGTATTGCATATACAGGTCTTTTTGCTAATGGAGCTATCCTTTCTCCTTTCAATCATGATCAGAAATTGATTGCCGATACTGAAAGCTGTGAATACTTCATTTCACAGGTTCTGGAATCTACTGCATTCCAGAACGTTGTTCAATGGACTCTAGATTACGCACCGAAGAGCACAAAACGTAGTGCGGAAACAGTAAAAAAAGAATACAAAAAGTTGATGCAGGAGTATTATCAGGTTCTTCATTCCAATAATAAGTGAGTCATTCCTGAGAATAGCTAAAAGCCCCTCTGTGTAGAAAATGAACTGTTTTAGTTCCTATTTTTCTATGCGGAGAGGCTTTGGGTCTTGTAGCTATTTTATGTTGGTTCTTTATGTTGATTCAATTTTCAATAGAAGCTGTGCTCAAAGTATTTTCACAATTACTTGAACTTTTATGCTTCAATGCACTGCTTTAGAACATCACAGAATGCCATATCATCATCTACGGCAGCGATTGCGGCGTTGATCAAAGTTTCTCGGTCCGTGTTGCCCCAGTTGATGTGCAGACCATATTCTAACGCCATGCAGCGAATCAGTTCACGGGTACTGCGGCCATTTCCTTCACGGAAAGGATGGATGATGTTTAACTCCGCCATTGTCTGAGACAGATTTTGAATCTGCTTTTCTTCATCTTGTTCGGCAAGCAGCTTCTTGGAGTGAATGTTTTTGAACACACGCTCCAATTCTCGGTCGATCAGGTCTGGCGGGTAGAACATCGTGTCACCCTTGCTGATTTGCTCCTTGCGGATGTGCCCTGCAAACGGGTACACATCTTCAAAAAGGAAGCGGTGAATCCGAAACAGATGCGTTTTGGTAAAACGCCCCTTGATTGGCTCCTGCAACAGAGCCATCTGTTTTACCGCCGTAAATTCCTCTTCGGCCTGTTTGAGTTCGGCTTTGTCACGGATGTCCAGCTTGTTGATCAGAACATCCGTATCCGGGTAGCAGTACATGGATTGAACCGTGGTATAGACATCGTACTTCGAGAACATACTCAGCCTTTCTTCGCGTACTTTGCGCGCAGTTCATTCACGACCTGCTGATAGCTGGCCTGACCGCTGCCGATGCGGTCAAGGTTGCTGCGCGTATCTTTGCTGATGGTCATGCCCTCAATGGCAAAGGTGCCGTACACATTGCGGAGGTTGCTTTTGTGCTGGGCAGGAGTAGTGTGCTTGGCGCTCATGGTTTGGCCTCCTTCTGATTTACATAATACTATATAAAGTTTATCGTGTATGTGTCCTATTGTCAATCTATAACTTGTTGTCAAATGTAAAAAGCGCATCTTCCATTCATCAAGAGTGGAAGTTGCGCTTTTACGTTATATCGTATTTTATTTTGAATCGGGATGTGATACATCTGAACCCCATGTGAGTTACATCTCAATGGCCTGTAGCTCACTTGTCCGCCAACCATATTACGCCCCAAATCGCTTCATCCTGAAAATCAGCGACTTGGATGCCATACTTGCGACCGAGAAAGGTCGAGGGTTCGACTCCCTTCGAGTCCATAAAACGCCGTATCGTGTTAAACGATACGGCGTTTCTTTTTGCCATTCTTTGCAAAATCGTGCATCATTCGTCTTGACAGCGCAAAATTGCGTGTGCAGCATTTTTAGGCACAATGCTTATAGTTTCACCTGCTGTTTTGTCTAAAACGGCGATTCCGGCATTTGATGTACAATGCCCAACTTTTTGAGGATTTTGCGACTTATTTTTCTGTTTTTTGCCCCGTCCAGCCGATGCTGCGTGACGCTTGAACTCCTCGAACTCGTCCAGCGGCACATTGAGAACGATCTCGATATTATAGTCGCGTCCGACACGCACTTCCTTGATAAACTGTTTCAAAATACCGCTGGAATGCGAGATACAGAAGTCTGATTTATCTCCATACCTATTTTTATTGCTTCCTGAAACAGGGTAAAACAAAAGCCGCCCGAAGGCGGCAGGATGCATCACGGAAGCAACTATGAACGCGGCTCAGGGCCATCAGAACAGATCCAGCATGTTGTCCAGATAAATTTCTTCCCGGACGCGCAGCTGATACTCAGGCTTTGTCATGTAGTAAAGCAGAAATTCCAGTATCAACGCGCTGCCCAGTCCCCGCCCCTCGATCTTGAAGTTGGAAAAGCCGCCGGGCAGATAAATTTTGCAGATATCCCCGGCCCCGATGAAGCCGGGGTTTTCCATTGCCTTTGAAAAACGATAGCCCTGCTGTGCGCCCGGCGCTGTGCAGCGGTGGTCCGGGCAGTCCTCGCCCAGATTTTTGCGGCTGACATTCTCGTAGCAGTGCTTTCTGTCCCGGCAGCTGTACCAGCAGCATTCGTTGCACAGAAATTCCACCTTGTCCTTCTGGTCCTGCGACAGGGTATCCAGCTCTGCAAACGACTTGTTCAGGCGGAAATCCGGCACAACATAGCGGAACTCTTCCCGTTCCGTCTCTCTGCGGAGCTGCTGAAAATCTGTAAGGACTTTTGTTGTGGAGGACACGAAATAAAGGCCCGGATACTGCCTTTTCAGGTAGTCCAGCAGCAGGTCCGAATGGACGATAACACCATTCTGCACACGGTTTTCTTTTTCAAACAGCGCACAGAGGGCATTGCATTTCCAGTCTGCAAGGTGCTCTTCCCGGAGCAGCGAATTGCTGAAGGTGAGCCGGGCCGATATGCCATATTCCTGCATCAGTGCAAGCACCCGATGCGGCTGTGCATCGCCAAAGCCAGCGCGGCCCCCGCCCCAGATGCAGTCGGCCGGTGCACCGTAGACCGAACCGATCTCGCACCAGTCGTAAAAATATTCCCTGTGTTCACGGAACAGCGGCAGAAACACACGGTACAGTTCATAAAATTCAAACAGTCCCGGAAGATGATAATATGCCGTGCCGCGTTCGTGCTGTGCCATTGCCGTGTGTGTTCCTCATTTCTGTAAGTTTCAGCTTCCCTGCAGCAGCTTTTGCGCTGCACCCGGAGATCTTTTTTCCAGTATAGCACAGTCCTGCCGGGAAAGAAATCATCTTCCTCTTGACCTTGAGCACACTCCAAGTTTTATCATGTGCATAAAGGCTCCTTCGGTCCGTTTTTTTGCAGAACTTCTCCTTCTGTTTTTTATCTCTCCTAATTTCAGCCGGTCAGCAGGCATCCACATTCTTGGTGACCATCACGTCACTGTCCAGCCCGCAGACGTTGTGCAGCACGATGGTGCCCGCTTTGACCGGTGCTGTCAGCACCACCTTGCGGATCTCGTCCATC
>OHAI01000294.1_pt1 | contig 38396 bp, 30 predicted proteins | sample 1577091 | NCBI WGS metagenome assembly OHAI01 (sample SAMEA3541548, study PRJEB24748) | human gut metagenome | biome: human gut; feature: human-associated habitat; material: faeces | place: China | collected 2012
GCAAGGTAGAACACGCCATTGATTTTGACGTTCTGCGGCAGGAGCTTTCCGATTCTATCGTGGAGGGCCGGGAAGAGCGCTACCAGTTTACATGGCCGGACAAGAAAAAGGCGATGTTGGCGGCAAATGCGCCCATCACGGCAACGTTGCGTCCGGTGGTGGCCGACAGTGTTGGCAAGGACGGCACTCCCGGCGGTTTTGACAGTGAGAATCTTTATATCGAGGGCGATAATCTGGAAGTGCTGAAGCTCTTGCAGGAAACCTATCTGGGCAAGGTTAAGATGATCTACATTGACCCGCCGTACAACACCGGCAATGATTTTGTCTATGAGGACGATTTTGCCCAGAGTGCGGCGGAATATATGGATAATAGCGGTCAGTATGATGAAGAAGGCAACCGCCTTGTGACCAACACCGAGAGTAATGGTCGCTTTCATACGGATTGGCTCAATATGATTTATCCACGTCTGAAAATTGCAAAGGATTTGCTTGCGGATGATGGCGTTGTTTTTATTTCTATTGATGATAATGAACTGAATAATCTGAAAAAATGCTGTGATGAAATCTTTGGAGAACAGCGTTTCTTAGCGATTTTTGTATGGAAGCGTAGAGCATCATCACAGATGGATAAAAGTAAATGCTCAACGGATCACGAATATGTCTTAGCATATAAAGGTAATGATTTCAAAGTATTTAGAGGAATAGATAAAGATTATAAAGGATATTCTTCTCTCAATCGCTCAACTGCCCCGTGCCACTTTCTACTATCATCTGAAGCGGATGAACAGTTCAGATAAGTATAAAGCTGTCAAAGCGGAGATCACGGCCATCTACCACGAAAACAAAGGAAGATACGGCTATCGCCGCATTACAACAGAACTTCACAAGCGCAATTTCCGCCTGAACCACAAGACTGTCCAGCGGCTTATGAAGGAGCTGGGTTTAGTTTGCCGTGTCAGGAGGAAGAAGTATCGTTCTTACAAGGGTGAAGTTGGCAAAATTGCGCCGAATCTGTTAAACCGGGACTTCCGCGCCGAAAAGCCGAACCAGAAGTGGGTCACCGATGTGACAGAGTTCAGTTTGTTTGGCGAGAAGCTCTATCTCTCGCCCATCCTTGATCTGTGCAGCAGCGATCTGGTCAGCTATACCATCTCTGACCATCCTGTTCTGAGTATGGTTACGACTATGCTGGATAAGGCTTTTGAGAAGATACCGGATGGAACCGGGTTGATCCTTCATTCTGACCAGGGCTGGCAATACCAGCATAAGCGGTATCAGCGGATGCTCCGCGAGAAGGGCATCCGACAGAGCATGAGCCGGAAAGGAAACTGTCTGGACAACGCCGTGATAGAGAATTTCTTCGGACTGCTCAAACGTGAGCTGCTGTATTTGCAGGAGTTCCGCTCCATGGAACACTTCAAGCAGGAACTCGTTGCATATCTGGATTACTACAACAACCGCCGCATCAAGGCAAAGCTAAAGGGCTTGCCGCCTGCAATTCACAGACAGCAAGCCCTTTCAGCTGCTTGAACAATTTTTACTTCAAAATATTGTCTAGCTTTTTGGGGTCACTTCAGTACATCAAGGTATTCGTCTTATATCTCTTTATTCCGCTTTGCGTTGAAACGTCTGCTTTCTGTTCTTACGCTTGTTTTTGATATTTTGACTTATTTCGTTTTATATGTTGCCCGTGGCTGTTTGGGCAACATTTGGGCAACAATCGTTTTTCGGGCAACACTTTTTGGCACAACACAGGGAAAATTGAAAATTTGTACAGAATTTGAAGATTTGGCTATATTTCAGTCCAAATCTTTTTTCTTTGTATGGAGATTTTACCGTGAAAAACACAAATTCTGCTGCTGAAAGTGGTGCTTTTGTCCGTAAAACGCGCGGATACTCTGTTGTGCAGAACGAGGCACTGTTCAACGATAGCTTATCCATGAGCGCTAAAGGGTTGTATGCCTTGATTGCTGCCCGTATTGATTATACCGCAGTACCGCTGACAAAGCAATGGCTGATGAACCACTGCACCGAGGGCGAACGCGCCTTTAATCGTGCATGGGATATGTTGAAAAATAATGGCTATTTGGTTGCGCACGTTCGTCCGGCAAATCGTGGACGATTCTGCTATGAGTATGAACTGCGCGATTCCAATAACGGTTGGAACGGTGTGTATTCGCAACACCGAAAAACGCTGCTGTTGGAGATAACTCTTTATAAGTTATTATCCCTTCTCGCAGGAAACCATGAACTGTGGGCAACAATTCGGGCAACAAATGGCTTTTTGCAACAGATTATTGTTGCAAGTGGATTTTGGCTTGTAATAGTCCTTGCGTAAACTTACAGCATCACATTTCAAAGCTGTGAACAAAAATATCCGTCATAAAATCTTTCGATTTTACGACGGATATGGCGCAGATGGTGGGAGTCGAACCCACGCGACAGTCTCCTGTCCTAAAGCATTTCGAGTGCTCCCTCTTACGACCTCTTGAGTACATCTGCATATTTAATTTTGTTGCGCGGAACTTCCCGCAGGGTGTGATTTCGAGTGCTCCCTCTTACGACCTCTTGGGGAATGCTCCATGTTCTGGGTTCCTGCCGGATACTAAATTAGTATAGCAAAAATGCCGTCCCGCGTCAAGATGCGGGGCGGCATAATTCCTGTATACTGGGGGATATCTCATGTGCATCAGAACAGATGCTGTTTCTGCACCGGGCCGGGGGCAAAGGGGGTATCCTCGTGGTGGCGCACCACGGTCACCTCGCGGGTCTTTTCCTCCACATGGCCGTTGGCTTTGGGCACACTGTAAAAGCTGCGGGTAATGTTATAATAGCCGCGCATGTGCTGCACCAGGTATTCGGCCACAGCGGGCAGGCAGTCGGTATCCTCAATGTTTTCATAGTTATAGTCTGTGTACAAAAATGCCGTGTGCTCCCCCTTGCAGACCAGCGTGATTCCCGCTTCGTCCAGATGCAGTTCATCCACAGCGCACTGCTTCAGGCCGCTCAGGCCGCTTTCGCTGGCAAGTTGGGTGGCGCGGCGGCGCATAGCCAATGGAACGGACTGCGGGTCCAGCGCTTCGTTGCCGCGCTGGCCGATCTCCAGCAGGATGTCCCGCATCATGCGGCTTTCCAGCAGCGGGCGGATCTTTTCCTTCGCGCGGGCTTCCTCGGTTTTTGCCTGAATTTTTTGCAGCAGTCCCATTCTTTTTCCTCACTAAACACATATCATTGCCCCGCGCACATCCGCACTGGCATCAGGGGCATCTTACTTTTTCATCGTGTAACTAATATTATATTATAGCATACCTTTTCATCCTGTGCCAGCGCGGAAGATAACTTTTACACCAAATTCATTCCGGTAAATCTTTTTAGCTGTGTGCTTTTTGTGTTCAGCTTTCATTCTTCTTTCTCCATCAAAAGCACAAATTCAATCCCCGTTTTTTGTCTATTTTACTCTTTGCCTCATGCCATTCATTCTTATTTTTCTTTTCTCCGCTCTTTCCCGTTGCACCCTGCCAGTTTCTGCATTATACTGATAAAAAAGCGCACCGGCAGGTTTCCCCCGCCGGCAGCCAGACAGGAGTGCGGCCTATGAACATTACCGCGTTTGCCCAATATGCCGGGGTATCCAAGGCAGCGGTTAGCCGCTATTTTAATGGTGGGTACTTAAGCGCCGAAAAGCGCGCCCAGATTGCCGCTGCGGTGGAAGCCACCGGCTACCGCCCCAGTATGCAGGCCCAGATGCTGCGCACCCGCCGCACGCGGCAGATCGGGGTGATCATGCCGCGGCTGAGCAGCGAAAGCTGCGCCCGCATGGTGGAGGGCATCAGCCGGGTACTGGACGACCAGAACTACCAGCTGCTGCTGATCAACACCGCCAACGACAACACCCGCGAAGTGCGCGCGCTGGATACCCTGCGGCATGATACGGTGGACGGCATTATCCTGATTGCCACCATGTTTACCCCGGAACACCACGCGGTGCTGCAAAGCCTGCATGTGCCGGTGGTAATCGTGGGGCAGCAGTATCCCGGGTTCAGCTGCGTGTTCCACGATGATTTCGGCGCGGCGCAGGCAGCCACCGCCCACATGCTGCAAAAGGGGCGGCGCAAGCCGGGCTACCTGGGCGTGACCCTGCTGGACAAAGCCGTCGGCCTTGCCCGGCGCGAAGGCTTTGACAGTGCGCTGCGGGATGCAGGTCTCGTGCCCCAGCCGCAGCGGATGAGCATTGCCAAGTTCAACATGGAATCCGGCTACCACCAGGCGGAGCAGCTGTTTGGCCGTGCGCCGGGGCTGGACTGCCTGTTCTGCGCGACCGACTCCATCGCCCTGGGTGCGCTGCAATACTGCCGCAGCCACAGTCTGCGGGTGCCGGAGGACATCATGATTGCCGCTGTGGGCGACAACCGCATTGGCCGCGTTGCCTATGTGCCGCTGACCAGCGCCCATCTGCATTACCGCACCGCCGGGGACAAAGCCGCCCGCCTGCTGCTGGACATGCTGGCGGACCCCCATGCCGAGCCGCAGATGATCAAGCTGGATTATGAGTTAAAATGCCGGGCCTCCACCGGGGATGACAACTCAGATGAAAATGTCTGGTCGCTATAACAGGCATCCTTTGCGCCACACTTCCCTGCATCACTGCGGGGAAGTTTTTGTTTTGTGCACCCTTTCCATGCAGCCCCCTGTTTTTTGTGCATTTTACCAAAGAACGGTGTGAAACTGTGTGAAATCGATAACAGAACCTTTGCAAGTTGGGTCGTTTGGTCAATAGAAAAAGCACTCACCTTCGTATATAATAAAGCTGTCAAATGAAACAGGCCCCGGAACCTCCTACCGGGCCAACAGATAAAAGAAGGAGCGTGCAACATGGATTACAAGAAAGCAGCCCAGCAGGTACTGGACAACATCGGCGGTGCTTCCAACATTGTATCGGCCGCACACTGCGCAACCCGCCTGCGCCTGGTGATTGCGGATAATTCCAAGGTGAACAAAAAAGAGCTTGAAAATGCTGAGGGCGCCAAGGGCGTATTTGAAGCCCAGGGCCAGCTGCAGATCATCTTCGGCACCGGCATTGTGAACAAGGTGTATGACGAGTTCACCGCCCTGGCCGGAATCACCGGTGCCAGCAAGGAGGAAGTCAAACAGGCTGCCGCTTCCAAAGCACCATGGTACCAGCGGGCCATCAAGACGCTGGGCGATATCTTTGTTCCCATCATCCCGGCCATCGTGGCTTCCGGCTTTTTGATGGGCATTATGGAAGCGCTGAACTTTATGGTCAACAACGGCTTCCTGAACATTGATACCAGCGGTTCCATCTATGTGTTTGCCCAGCTGTTCTCCAACACGGCGTACACCTTCCTGCCTATCCTGATCGCGTTCTCCGCCGCAAAGGTGTTTGGTGGCAACCAGTTCCTGGGTGCTGTCATCGGCATGATCATGATTCACCCCAACCTGCAGAACGCCTGGACCGTTGCTTCTGAGGGCGTGCAGACCTACCAGTCGGTGTTTGGCGGGCTGTACAAAATTCCGCTGGTCGGCTACCAGGGCCACGTTATCCCCGTTATCATTGCCGTGTGGCTGATGTGCCAGATTGAAAAGCGGCTGCACAAAGTTGTGCCCGCCATGATCGACCTGTTTGTTACCCCGCTGGTCTCCGTTTTCGTTACCGGTTATCTCACCCTCGCTGTCATCGGCCCAATCTTCACCACGCTGGAGGACGGCATCATCAACGGCGTTCAGGCTTTAATTCAGCTGCCGTTCGGCATCGGTTCCTTCATCATGGGCGGTTTGTACGCCGTCACCGTTGTGGCCGGTATCCACCATATGTACACCCTGATCGACCTTGGCCAGCTGGCCAAGTTTGGCTTCACCTACTGGCTGCCCCTGGCCAGTGCCGCCAACGTTGCCCAGGGCGGTGCCGCTTTTGCCGTTGCCCTCAAGAGCAAGAACGCCAAAGTTAAGTCTATGGCTCTGCCCTCCGCCCTTTCTGCCTGCATGGGCATTACCGAGCCCGCCATCTTCGGCGTCAACCTGCGCTACTTTAAGCCCTTTATCGGCGGTCTGGTCGGCGGTGCCTGTGGCGCTTTGTATGCCAGTGTGATCGGCCTTGGTGCCACCGGCACCGGCGTGACCGGCATCTTCGGCATCCTGCTGCATCTGCACATGCCGCTGCAGTACCTCATCATGATGGCAATTTCCTTCGGCGTTTCCTTCGCTGTGACCTGGGTGATCTGGACCCCCGAAGCCGAGGAAGCCAAAGCCTGATGTTTTCCCCTCTCAATCAATAAGGAGCTACCTGTTATGAATGCCTTGCAGCGTGATTTGAAGCGTCTTGTCCCCATGGTGGAAACCGCCGGGGCCGCCCGCGCGGCGGCGGATCCCCACCGGCAAAAGCTGCATGTTCAGCCCCCGGTTGGCTGGCTGAACGACCCCAACGGGCTGTGCCAGATCGGCGATGAATACCATGTATTTTATCAGTACGGCCCGTTTGACCCCACGGGAGGGGTCAAGCACTGGGGGCACGTGCGCAGCCGCGATTTGTTCCACTGGGAACGCCTGCCCGTAATGCTGTACCCGGACGAACCGTTTGACTGCCATGGCGTTTATTCCGGCTCCGCTCTGGTGGAGGACGGCATGCTGTACCTGTACTATACCGGCAATGTCAAGCACCCCGGCGAATATGACTACATCAAGCAGGGGCGCGGGCACAATGTCTGCCTTGCCACCAGCCGCGATGCCATCCATCTGGACAACAAGCGCTGCCTGATGTACAACCAGGATTATCCCGCCGGGCTGACCTGCCATGTGCGCGATCCCAAAGTGTTTGCACTGGATGGGCGCTACTATATGGTGCTGGGTGCCCGAACACTGGACGACCATGGCGAAGTGCTGGTGTTTGAAAGCGCCGACAAGCTGCACTGGAACCACATCAACACCATCACTACCCCCAAAGCCTTTGGCTACATGTGGGAATGCCCCGACCTGTTTGAGCTGGACGGCCAGTGGTTTTTGGCGGTATCGCCCCAGGGCATTGCCTGCCAGAACGTGTATGGCTGCGGTTACTTTGCCCTGCAGGGTGACTGGCGCACCGATTGCACATTGAGCGAATTCCACGCCCTGGACGATGGCTTTGACTATTACGCGCCCCAAAGCTTTGCCGCCGCGGATGGCCGCCGCATTCAGTTTGGCTGGATGGGCATGCCGGATGCCGATTACACCAACGCCACCGTGGAGTATGGCTGGCAGCACTGCCTGACCCTGCCCCGCGTGTTGACCCAGGACGGCAATGGCTGCCTGCTGCAAGCCCCCGCCGCCGAGCTGAACGCCCTGCGCGGCGAAGCCCGCCAGCCGGCAGACGGCGAAACGGTTGAAACGGACCCCTGCTTTGACCTGACCGCCTCCCCCGCCGGGGATTTTGTCCTGACCATTGCCAACGGCCTGACCCTGACTTACACCGAAGCGGACCGCACCTGTACTCTGCGCTTTACCGATGCAGCGATTGCCGCCGGGCGCACCGAGCGCAAGGCTGTGCTGGATGCCCCCTGCCGCAGCCTGCGTGTTGTGGGGGATGCTTCCTCGCTGGAAATATTCCTGAACGACGGTGCCGCGGTGCTTTCCACCCGGTATTACCCGGCAGCGGGCAAGGTTGCCGTGCAGCTTTGCGGCGCAGGCAGCACCCTGTATTCCCTTTCGATTTAACGGAGGACATTCCATGGCACATGATACCTTGTATGCGATCGGCGAAGCGCTGATCGATATGATTCCGTCCAAAACCGGCTGTTCCTTTGCCGAGGTTCCCTCTTTCAGCCCCCGTGTGGGCGGCGCGCCCGCCAACGTGTGCGGTGCTTATGCCCGCCTGGGTGGGGATTCTGCCCTGCTGACCCAGCTGGGAGATGACCCGTTCGGCCACAAGATTATTGATGAACTGGCTGCCTGCGGCATTGATACCAGCCATATCTGTTTGACGGACAAAGCCAACACCGCCCTGGCCTTTGTTTCGCTGGAAGCGGACGGCAACCGGACGTTCAGTTTTTACCGCAAGCCCTCAGCCGATTTGCTGTACGCCCCGGAACAGGTGGATACCAGCCTGTTTGCCAACGCCTATGCCCTGCATTTTTGCAGCGTTGCCCTGGTGGAAAGCCCCATGCGGGAAGCCCACAAAACTGCCATTGCCGCAGCCCGCAGCGCCGGGACTATCATTGACTTTGACCCCAACCTGCGCTTTCCGCTGTGGCCGGACCGTGATGCTTTGCGCCGCACGGTGCTGGAGTTCCTGCCGCTGGCCGATGTGGTCAAAATCTCGGACGAAGAGCTGGAATTTCTGACCGGCACCAGTGATATTGAAGCCGCCCTGCCCAGCCTGTTTGTGGGCCATGTACAGCTGGTGCTCTACACCTGCGGCAGCGCCGGTGCCCACGCTTACACCCGCACCACCCACGGCTTTTCCGCCAGCAAGCCGGTAAAGGCCGTGGATACCACCGGTGCCGGGGACGGGTTCATCGGCTCATTCTTGTGGCAGCTGCACAAAAACGGGGTGGACCGCGCCGCCCTGCCCGCTCTGCAGGCGGACCAGCTGAACCAGTGGCTGGATTTTTCCAACCGGTTCTGCGGTTACAGTGTGCAGCGCTACGGTGCCATTGACAGCTACCCCACCATCGACCAGCTGTAACTTTCTGCCATTCTCTGCTATTTCATCATAAAGCAGCCGCCCGGTACAGGATTTGTACCGGGCGGCTGCTTTACGGTATAGATTTTTCTTTTCTATATTCGCTTTATACAAGTCTTAGGATTATAAACTTCAACGTTGCTTCATCCGCAACATTTATTCATCAATTTTAGATTCCAAGCTCTTAAGTGTATGTCCATCAGCATCCTTCCAGCTTGTCAGTCCATTCGCACTCTTGCCAATCACAAACATTGCAGCATAGGAAGGACTGGTAAACAGCAAATTCTCTATCAGTTTCCCGTCAGCATCAAAAGTAGTCTTCTTTCTTTTTTCTTTGATAACTTCCGGAATCGTATCATCGTCCGATGGAGAGATGTGGCTTCCCGCCAAAACCACAAAGCCTTCTGCAGTCTGCATTCCAACGGCTTCGACCGTACCGATTGTTTTAATGGTTCTTTTCAGATACAACTTCCCGATATCATCCGCCTGTTTTTCTTCAACTTCCGTTTTTACTTCAACTGGCTTGGTAATAGGTTCAAACAGCTTATGTCCCAAGGTTCCCATGATTACTTTTGCATAATCAATGAACTCCTCCAGTTCGCATTCTTTTTCTTCTGTAATATTACCCGGCGTAGGATCATTTCCATTTTTGACCTCATAGCGATTCGCTTGCAGTGCCAAATTACAGAAACGGTTTTCAAGATAGCTTATCTCAGTGGGTCCAAATGAATTATTGGATGTGGTAAATACGATGGCTTCTGTCCAGTAATCTTTTTCTGGATTTCTCTTATGCTCCTGCAGGCGATTCAGAATACCTTCACCGTTTTTCCTTGCTCCAGCCTGTCCAATATAAACAACACCTTTTCCAGTGGTGTCTGAAGTACCAAAGAGGAAATAAACACCACTCTGTTTTAAATCCTCTCGTTCCTTGCAGCGGTCAAGCTCTGTCCGAGGAATTTTATATGCAATACCTGTCCAATTCGCCAGTGTACATTTTATTCTGCCACCGGCCTCACCATCCATCAGAAACAGATTTATACTTTTGCCTCGCATCACTGTATCCTCCTCGCCTTATATTTCCCTTTTCACATAGGTCAGTTCTACATCATAACCAAGCTTTTCTAACATCTGCAAAAATGTGTTATTTACAATTCCGTCTTTCTTCTTTATCAGGCGATTTACATAGGACGGCGTGGTTCCAACTTCTTCAGCCAGCTTTGCCTGCGTGGTCGCAGCTTCTATACATTTTACCTTTACATCGACCTCTATATTATTTTTCAGCATACTTCCACCTCATATTTTTGAAATATATTTCACTGTAAGTGCAATTTATTATATCACAAGAATCGAGTTTTTTCAATCGCTTAGAGCTATTCCGTTTATTCATATTATTACAAAGTTATTTCCAAAAACAATAAATAAAATTACAACCAAAATAAGTTCCCCTCAAATACATCAGAATACCCCCTCTATAATTCAACCGTTTCATTTATCTTAGCAACAAAATGAGGCGTATCCATATATCGTGGATACGCCTCATTTTGTTTATTCTATTATCTTTATACGTTTTACAGATGCAGCACGCGGTCCTTGATTTCGGCGGTGCGGCCTTGGTTCCAGAACTGGGTACCGATGTAGCCGCAGGTGCGGCGGGCAACGTTCAGCTTGCTCTGGTCGCGGTTATGGCAGTGCGGGCACTCCCACACCAGCTTGCCGTCGTCCTCCACGATCTTGATCTCGCCGTCATAGCCGCACACCTGGCAGTAGTCGCTCTTGGTGTTCAGCTCTGCGTACATGATGTTATCATAGATGAACTGCATCACTTTGATGACAGCTTCCAGGTTATCCTGCATATTGGGCACTTCCACATAGCTGATGGCGCCGCCCGGAGACAGGCGCTGGAACTCGCTTTCAAACTTCAGCTTGGTGAACGCATCGATCTGCTCGGTCACATGCACATGGTAGCTGTTGGTGATATAGTTGCGATCCGTAATGCCCGGCACAATACCAAACCGCTTTTGCAGGCACTTGGCAAACTTGTAGGTGGTGGATTCCAGCGGGGTGCCGTACAGCGAGTAATCAATATTTTCAGCGTTTTTCCACTCGTTGCACTTATCGTTCATGTGCTGCATCACACTCAGGGCAAAGGGCTTTGCGGCGGGATCGGTATGGCTCTTGCCGGTCATATATTTGCAGCATTCATACAGGCCCGCATAGCCCAGGCTGATGGTGGAGTAGCCGCCGTACAGCAGCTTATCAATGGGCTCGCCCTTTTTCAGGCGGGCCAGAGCGCCGTACTGCCACAGAATGGGTGCCGCATCGGACAGGGTACCCTTAAGGCGGTTATGGCGGTACTGCAAGGCGCGGTGGCACAGTTCCAGGCGCTCATCAAAAATTTTCCAGAATTTATCCGGCTCACCGCCGGAGGACAGGGCCACATCCGGCAGGTTGATGGTAACAACACCCTGATTGAAGCGGCCATAGTACTTCGGCTTGCCCGGCACATAGTTCTGGGCGTTGGCCACGTTGTTCCAGCCAGTGCCAGAACGGTCGGGGGTCAAAAAGCTGCGGCAGCCCATGCAGGTAAATACATCGCCGTTGCCCTCGGTCTCGCCCTTAGACAGCTTGTATTCCTTCATCTTCTTTTCGCTGATATAGTCCGGCACCATACGCTTTGCGGTGCATTTGGCGGCCAGCTTGGTCAGGTAGAAATAGGGGGTGCCTTCGCGGATATTATCGTCTTCCAGCACATAGATCAGCTTGGGGAATGCGGGGGTGATCCAGACGCCCTTCTCATTCTTAACACCCTGGTAGCGCTGGCGGAGCATTTCTTCCACGATAATGGCAAGGTCAGATTTCAGGCGCTGGTTTTCGCCCGCTTCGTTCAGGTACATGAATACCGTGATGAACGGTGCCTGGCCGTTGGTGGTCATCAGGGTAACGACCTGGTACTGGATGGTCTGCACACCGCGCTTGATTTCCTCGCGCAGACGGGCTTCAACGATCTGGGAGAGCTTTTCTTCACCGGGATCAATGCCCAGTTCCTTCATCTCCGCTTCGGTATCGCGGCGGATCTTTTTGCGGCTGATATCCACAAACGGTGCCAGGTGGGTCAGGCTGATGCTCTGGCCGCCGTACTGGTTGGATGCCACCTGCGCAATGATCTGGGTGGCAATGTTGCAGGCCGTGGAGAAAGAATGCGGTTTTTCGATGAGGGTACCAGAAATAACCGTGCCGTTCTGCAGCATGTCGTCCAGGTTGACCAGGTCGCAGTTGTGCATATGTTGGGCGTAATAGTCAGCATCATGGAAATGAATGATGCCATCCTCATGTGCCTTTACAATCTCGGCAGGCAGCAGCATACGCATGGTCAGGTCCTTGCTGACCTCGCCGGCCATATAATCGCGCTGAACGCTGTTGACGGTCGGGTTTTTATTGGCGTTTTCCTGCTTAACTTCCTCATTGTTGCACTCGATGAGGGACAGAATGCGGTCGTCGGTGGTGTTATGGGTACGGCGCAGGCTCTGCACATAGCGGTAGGTGATATATTTGCGGGCCACCTCATACGCTTTGGTCTGCATGATGGCGTCTTCCACCAGATCCTGGATCTCCTCCACGTTCATGGCGTGGTTGCGGCTCTGGCATTTCCGCGCCACATCGTCGGCAATGGCCGTGATCTGTTCCTTGGTCAAGCGCTGGTTGGAGGCAACAACGTTGTTGGCTTTGGTCACCGCTGCAATAATTTTGGATATATCGAAAACGGCCTCGCTGCCGTTGCGCTTGATGATCTTCATGAACTGCTATCTCCTTACCTCAATAAAAGCTGCCGGGTTGATACCCCACGCCAAAACCGCTCCATGATTTTGGCGAGCGTATTTATCTTACCGCATCGACCCGGCAAAGTCAAGCCATTACACCACAATATATTGTATATAATTTGCTAATAGCACCCATATATGCCATATAGCGCGATGGGACGTTCAAAAAGATTTCAAAACAAAACGCCGAAAAAAGCGCTGGCTTTTTGGGTAAAATAGGCACTTTTTTCAAAGCTGCGATGATATGTGATTTTATTGTTCCCTGGCCGCTTGCTTTTGCCCGGCACGGCTGGTATACTGGTGCAAGGCACCTGCCTATTGTGATGATTTGCCGCAGCACTATACAAGATATAGTGTTGCATTTTATAAGGAGGCTCCCCGCGTGAACTACGCAACCATAAAATACTGTGATATTGCCAACGGCACGGGCGTGCGTACCAGTCTGTTTGTTTCCGGCTGCCGCCGCCACTGCCCGGAATGTTTTAACGCCGTTGCCTGGGATTTTGGTTATGGCCTGCCCTTTGATAAAGCCGTGCGCAATGAAATTTTGGGCAGCCTTGCCCCGGATTATATTGATGGGCTTTCCCTTTTGGGCGGCGAACCCTTTGAGCCGGAAAACCAGCGTGCGCTGGTGCCGTTCCTGCACGAAGTACGGGTGTTGTACCCCCACAAAACCATCTGGTGCTACACCGGCAATGTATACGAAACCGAACTTTTGCAACCCAGCCACGCCCGCTGCGAAGTGACGGACGAGATGCTGAGCCTGATCGATGTGCTGGTGGACGGCGAATTCATCCCCGCGCAGCACGATATTTCGCTGCGGTTCCGCGGCTCCGGCAACCAGCGCATCATTGACTTGAACGCCACCCGCGCCGCCGGGCACACCGTACTGTGGCAGGATGACCCGCTGTTTGCTGACCACAAGATGTAAGGCAGCGAGTTCGCGTTTTTGGATTTTGTGTAACTTTTAACAAATTTGACTTGTATTTCTGCCCCGCAGGGTGTTATACTGACACTAATTTAAGGTTGTGCCAATTGTTCCAGGCACAACCGCCCCAAACAGCTGCCGGGCCAGTTGCCCGCGCACGAAAGGAGAAATTACTATGGCAAAATTTCATCTGATTCCCATTGTGCTGGGCGCAGCCATCGGTGTTGGCGTTTATGTTGTCAGCAAGTATCTGGCTCAGGACGAAGAGAGCGAACAGATTGTGGATGACTCCGCATTTGACGACAGCGAAGCTTCCGAAAGCACCGAAGATGCGGACGAAACCGAAGAAAATGCCGACGAGGAACCCCCCGCAGAAGAACCGGCGGCAGAGCCTGCCCCGGACGAGGAACAGCCCGCACCGATTGAGGAACCTGCCCCCGCTGAGCAGGCCCCTGTAGCGGAGCCTGCTGCCCCGGTGGAAGAACCCGCGCAGGAAGATAACGGCGTTACCATTCCCATCCAGAACGGTGGCGATGTGCCGAACGTGAACCCGGTACAGGACAAAACCGAACCCGTTAAGCTGACGGAGGACGGCAAGGTGGACCCTACCACCATCGCCAAAGCCGAAGATTTCGGCGACTGGGAAGAAGAAACCGGCTGCAGAGGCTGAAGGCGAGACGATATAAATGACAACGCCGCAGGGAGTGCGTGATGCTCCCTGCGGCGTTTGTTTTTTGTTTTGGGGGTAAATTTGTATTTGGAGGGAGAGCCTTTGCGTGCACGGCAGGGTTCTTCCCACGTTTTGGGGGTAGCAGCGTGGCAAGGCCCGGCGGGCGGGACGATGCGAGCATCGTCCCCTACAAATCATTTGCAATGTTCGCGGCAATAGGGCAAGGTTTCTCCGCGGCGGGGTGAGGGCACCCCGCTCTACTGCGCACAAACAAGCTCACTGTTATTTATACGTCCGTCGGGGACGCCGCCCCCTACAAGCAATTTGTTGGTTCATCACAATTTTTCAACATGCAATGGGGCCAGGTTTCGGCGGGGTCGGGTGACCCCGCCCTACCGAATGTTTTATGTTCTATCACCCACTATAAAATGCTCCGTAGGGAACGGTCTTGACCGTTCCGGAACCATGCGGTAGATGCCACAATAGAATTTTATCATAAGCCTTGGCTACAACATCCCACAAAGCATATCAAAGGGGACGATGCTTCCGCATCGTCCCCTACTTATTATTTTACGGGTTATGGCCGCTGGCAGCTCTTACACCACCCATTGCAGCAAAATACCGCAGCAGGTGCCGCAGAACCAGAGCAGCCCTGTCATGAACAAGTTCTGTTTCCAGCTGGGGTTGACACGCCACAGCACAGCCAGGCCGATACCTGCGCCGGAGCACAGCCCCGCAAAAAAACTGCCAAAGGTAATGGCCCCGCCCATATACAGCTGGGCCAGCAGCACGCTGGCACCACAGTTGGGTACAAGACCGATCAGCGCGGCCATCATGGGCTGGAAAATGCCCAGACTGCCCAGAAATGCCGCGGCGGAATCTGCCCCGACAAGGCCAAAGATCAGCCCAATGATAAAGCTGAACACCAAGATGAACACAAAAATTTCCAGCGTGTGACGCAGTGCCGCCAGGAAAATGCTGCTGTGTTCCTCGTGTTCTTCGTGGCAGTCCACCTCATCGGCATGGCCCTCATAGCCGCCATACAGCCCTTTGGGCAGGATGCGGCGCAGCGGAACATCCAACACCAAACCGGCTGCAATGCCAAACACGATTTTGAGCACCAGCAGCAGGCCCAGCTTGTTCCACAGGGTAGGCTCCGCCGCCAGCAGGGGGATGGCTTCATCCGATGTTGCCAGGAACACGGCCAGCAGCGTGCCGGGGGTAATGACCCGGCTGGCATAAAAGTTGGCCGCTACCGCCGAAAACCCGCACTGTGGTACGCAGCCCAGCAGTGCGCCGGGCACAAAGCCCCAGTGGCCGCCGCCAGCCAGCGCTTTTTCAATTCGCTCGCCATGGTTGCGTTCCAGCCATTCGATCAGCAGATATGCCAGATACAAAAACGGCAGCATTTTTACGCCGTCGATCAGTGCATCCAAAAAAGCATCAACAATAATTTCCATAATTCTCCTATCTGTTGCAAAGGTTGGGGTTGCAGGGCATAACATGGCCGCACGGTTCGGAGCAGCTGCCCGGAGCCATGCGGCCCTTTTTCATTTTTTACTGCCTTTGTTGGTTTCAAAGCCGCGCAGCAGCGCTACGGCTTCCCGCACACGGGTGGGGGAAATGCGGGTACGGAACCGCTCCATGCTGCGGGAAGAAAACGGCACATCATAGGTAAAGGAATCAAAGCCCAAAAAGTATTGCAGGTAGGGGCTTTCGCGCACGATTTCCACCGTTTCGCTGTCCGTTGTGCGGCACGCTGCACGAATCACCAGCACACCAAACGCCATGCGGGCCGGAATTGCCACCTTGCCGCCAGCAGCAAAATGGCCGCTGTACTCCTGTTCAATGGCATCCCAGTCAATGGCCTGGGCCAGGCGCACCCAGCGGTTCTCCTGTACCAGCTCGCCTTCATAAGGCGGCAGGTAGTCATCAATGCTCATCTGATGTTGAATTGTGCGGTACATGGTTGCACCATTCCTTTTTATGTCGTTCCCGTTTTTAGGCAATACCGCATAATTCTAAGTGCCGATACGGCGAGCGAGGTGCGGCAGATGCCAAGCCAAAAGCGCAGATAATACTGGATGTCTTATCGAGCATTTTGGCAACGCAGATGCCGTGCCGCAGCTGCCGGAGCGGTGCTTAAGCCGTAAGGCGGGAATTGTGCGGTGTTGCCTTTATTTTTCCCGCAAAAACGCTTGGGATATATCTGAAAAGCCGAAAACTCAGTCCAGTTCTTTGTTTTCAGATATCCCTTAATATCTCTGGATCAGGGGGAATATCATGGCCAGAACCGCCCAAGCGACCTGATACAAGGCCAGTGCCGGAAGCGGCAGCCCGGCCAGGCCGCCGGCCAGCGCCATGATCATGGCAAGAATGCAGCTGATGAGCACCGAGGCCGACAGCACCATCGAAGAACGGTGTTCCCCCTCTGCCGCACCCGCAGCGGCTTCCAAGCCGCCGACAAAGCTGGCAAAGCTGCCCAGGTGCAGCATGCTGCCTTCGCTTTCCGGCAGCCAGGCCACAGCGGGCTCCAGCGCCTTGTGTTCCTTGCCGCTCAGCACCTTGACGGTACCAACCGGCAGATTATAAGCAGTCTGCAGCAGCGCTTCATCGCAGTTAAAGTCATCGCAGTCCACAATGAGCGAAAGTCCGGCGCGGCGCAGGGAATCCAGCACGGCGGCGGTATCGGGATCGCTCTGATAAGCCACCTGGAACATGCTGAACAGCTTGCCGGAAACCGCCAGGTAGATGACCCGGCGCTGGTTCACGGTATGGCGGCGTTCATATTCCATGCTGGGCAGCTGGATATCATAGGTATCCATCAGCCGACGGGAGCCGATCATGACCCGCTCGCCGTTGATCCAGCCCACATAGCCCAGGCCGTCCAGCGTTTCCAGGTTTTCCACCTTGCACAGCAGTTTGCGGTTATCGCCCGTCATGCCAAGGAAGATATCTTTCAGCGGGGTATTCACATCGGCCAGCATGGAAGCGGAGTAGATGATGGCCAGCTCAATATCCTCTTTGCGCACCGGCTTGATACCGCGCAGCGTAACGCACCCTTTGGGGAAAAGATCCTGCGCCGTGACCTGCAGCACGTTCACACGGCCCAGCAGTCGGATATCCTTCCAACCGGGGATGACCGCGCCGATCTGCGCGGCACTGCGCTGCATCAAACGCATGGGCATGGCGGAGATCAGCGTACCGGCCAGCGGCGCGCCCAGGCAGAGTACGCCGGCCAGCGCAGTGAACGCCGTTCCGGCATCCTTGCGGTAAAGCAGGGTGAACAGGAATGCAGCCACGCCGCAGCCCAGCAGGATGCGGGCAAACTGCTGCTGGTTTTTATCCGATGTGCGGCGGGATTCGCTGCCCGCCAAAAAGCCTTTCATCAGGCGGGTGGGACGGCTGACCAGCACATTGGGGCGCGGTTCCGCCAGCCCGGCGGTCACGGTGCGCAGTACCCCGGCATCTTTCAGCCGATATGCCACAGCGTGGTCCATCCCGGCGCTGACAAGGGTAAAGTTATCCCGGATGGTGTGGGCGTCGATTGCCTTGCCTGCAGCGTTGCCGCACAGCAGCAGCGCTGCGGGGCCGGTCATCAGGCAGAGGGTTGCGGGGTTATACCATTCCGGCTTTGCCAAAAACATGATACATTGCAGGATGGAGGCCACCGCGGCCATGGCGGGCATGGTATCTGCGGTATTGCCCCGGCGCATGTTGATCAGCCCGGCCAGGCCGCCCAGCATCGTCTGCCAGCACAGGGCCGCGCTGGCAGCAAGCAGGATCAGCATGGTCACCAGCAGCGGTTTGGTGCTGGCTGTGGTATCCAGCGGGCCAAGATTGGCTCCGGTGGCCGCCATAGTGCCCAGAACGATCATCATCAAGGCTGCAGCGCCCACAGCGATTGCTGTGCCGGTGGTGATCATCACCCGCAGTTCCAGGTCATGGCGCACCACAGGGGCATCATCGGTGCTTTCGTATTCGTGGCGGTGCAGGACGGCGGCCTGTGCGGCAAAAGGCGCTTCGCCATCGGGGGTGGTTTCGTCCTTCGGCTTGCCTGCAAACCGGAGGATGTTAAAGCCTTTGCCGGGCTTTTTTTGTTCCGGTGCTTCCGGCTCCGCCCCGGCGTTGGGGTTGCTCAGGTACTGGGCAGCCGCCTGGTAATCGGTATCGGTCTTTTCTGTTTTTGCCTTTGAATCCGATTTGATCTTTTCCAGGTTGATGGACTGTTCAATGCCGCGCACAAATTCCGCGGTATTGGGCTTTTCATCCACCAGGGGGCCGATCAGCTCCTCAAAGCTTTCTTCCTCTTTTTTCGGGGCGGGCTTTTTCGGTTCTTCCGGCTGCTCTTCCACCCCTTCGGCAATCTCGCTCAGGCGGATTTGCCCGGTCAGGGTCTGGGCCAGCTCCTGCGGCAGTTCCTCAAAGGTATCGCCGCTGGCGGGTTCCTCCTGCACGGGGGCAGCTTTGGGCGCAGGCTTTTTGCGGCGCGGCGGCAGGGCTGCGTTCAGTTCATGCAGGAACGACTGGGTGCTTTCCGGTGCGGGCTCGTCCCCCAGCTGCATGGTAAAACCGGTGGTCGCCTGCGGGGCAGGCGCGGGCTGCGGCTGCACCGTATCGTTTGGGGTCATGACCGGCTCGCCCACGGGTTCCGCTTCGCGGCGGGGGGCAGGCCGAGTGAACGGCATGGTGCGTTCCCGCTCCTTGCGGGGGGTGAACTCCACGGTATCCCGCTTTTTATTTTTGCGGTAAACATTGGGCTGAGGTTCCGGCTGCGGGGCCGGCTCATCCTTCGGAAGCAGCGGTTTGCCTGTGGCGGCAAACTGGGAAGTCTGCCGCCCGGAGATGGAAAGCCCTGCGTTGGTAGCGGTCAGGCGGGGCATCTCGCCCGTTTCCTCTGTTTCCGGCTCCTCCCGGGGCTGTTCCGGAACCTCCCAGTTTTCTACCGGGGCTGGCTCGCCCTTATACGGGTCATAGGATTCCAGCTCGTCATAGACATCGTGCTTTTTGCCGCCGAACAGGCTGGCAAAAAAGCCTTTTTTCTTTGCAGCGTAGTGGCGGGGCGGCTCTTGCTCGCGCAGCTCCATCTCGTCCGGTTCATCCTGTGGCAAAACATCCTGCGACCGGGGCAGTTGTTCTTCCAGCTGCTGGGTGCTCTGGTTTTCCACCCTGCCGCTGACCGAAACATTGATCGGCTCAAACTCCCCGGTATCGGTAGCATATCCAAAGCCAAACAAGCCCTTTTTCTTAGGGGTCTGCTGGCGCTCCTGCTCGGACTTCATATCATCCGGAACAACGGCCACGCTGGTGCCAAAAAAGTTGGTAAAATCTTTTTTTCCTTCATCCAGGTACTTGCTGTCCGCTTCCGGCACCCTGCGGCCCAAAAAGGCTTTAATGACGCTGGTGCGGGTGGTATCCCCTGATGTTGCATCCGCCGGTCTTGGTTCCGGCTGCGGGGCCGGGTTTGTCTCCGGCTGTACCTGCGGGGCCGGCTGCTGGGGCGCAGTTTGTGCCGGGGCAGGGCGGGCAGGCTGCGGAACAGGTTCCGAGCGCACCGGCTGAGTCGGTTGTACAGTTTGTATATTATTTTGTTTTTCTACTTTAGGCTCAACTTCCGGCATGCGGCGCGGCTCCGGCACAGAAGCAGGCCGGCGGGCCGGGGCAGCGGGGCCGGGTTTATTCTTTTTGGCAGCCCGCATACTGGGCAGATCGCCCAGCAGGTCATCCAGCACAGCGGTGGAAAACCGGTCCTCGGTGTTAAAATTATTGCCTTTGCCCAGCGTGATATCCGGCAGGTCCTCTTTCTGGATGGGCCCCAATGCCGAACCGCCGCCGGAGGATTCCTCCATGCTGCCGTGGCCCAGGCTTTGCAGGATGGCATCCACCTGGCGGTCTGTTACACTATCCCGGATGCCGCGTTCGGCCTGCTCATGGCTGAGCTCTTCCAGAATGCGGTCCACGGAATCATTTGTACGTTTGCTTGGCATGTTGTTCTCCCCTTTGGTATGGGATTCCTTTTTTTGCGCAGCCGTTACTTGCGGCGCTGCATGATGTTGTACATCAAAATACCGGCGGCCACGCTGACGTTATAACTGTCCACACCGGTTTTGCCACCGGCCATATCTAGCGTAACGGCGGCATCGCACAGTTTGCGCACCAGTGCGCCGGGGCCTGCGCCCTCGCTGCCCAGCACCAGCGCCACCGGGCCGGAAAGATCGGTCTTTTCCAGCGGAGCACCGCCCAGGTCGGCACAGTAAACAAAAATGTTCTGCTTTTTCAGGTCACGGATGGCCTGCGGCAGGTTGGCGACCCGCGCCACCGGGATGCGGGCAGCTGCCCCGGCGCTGGATTTCATGACCGTGCCGGTCACGCCAACGCCGCCGCGCCGCGGGATGATCACGCCGTGGGCACCGCACAGCAGCGCGCTGCGCAGGATTGCGCCCAGGTTGTGGGGGTCCTCAATACCGTCACACAGCACGAGGAACGGCGGTTCGCCGCGGTCTTTTGCGATCTGCAAAAGTTCCTCCACGCCAACATACTGGATGCGGGCAGCCCAAGCCGCCACACCCTGGTGGTCCTGGGTACCGCACAGCTTTTGCAGCTTGCCGGCGGGTACACGCTTGATGACCGCCCCGGCCGCTTTGCCCAGCGCGGTATAATACCCGGCCATGCGCGGCTCCATGCTGTCGGCCAGCAGCAGGGTGTCCACCCCGGCTTCGCTTTTCAGCAGTTCGGTCACGGGGTTTTTGCCCCATACCAGGGCGGTATCCTGCTCCACAGGGGCCTTGTCTGCCTTGGCCTGGGGGGCCTGCTGGGGCATGCGTTTTTTATTTTCCATCTGCAATGTGGTTACTCCTTAAAACGATTGGGTAAAGCCCTGTGCGGCGGCGTTTGGCAGCCATTTTGCCGCGTATGGCAGCCCGCACAGCTTTCTGGCATGATTCGATAATTATACAGATATAGTATAGCACATTTCCTATGCTTTTGTCACCTTTTTCCTTGGCGTCAAAAGTACAGATTTTTCACCCTTTTGCGCGGTGCTTTTGTGCGTGTTTTCGCGGTTTATACAAACCGTACTGGAAAGGTTTTCCTTTGAGGATGTTGAAAACCCTGTTGAAAGCGTGGAAAACCCGCTTGTATGGCCAGTTTTCCACCGTTTCAGGGGGTGTTTTCAACATATTGTGGAAAACCTTTCAACATAACAGTACGGATAAACACCCCCACTCACTGGGCAAACTACCAGTTTTACCCCTGTTTTTGCGGGTAAAACTTACAATTATTACGGGGGTTTTGCCCGTTTTTTCACTTTCCACAGGTTTTCCCCACCCCATCTGTGGACAAAAAGCGAAAAGTTCATCCTGCATGTTGAATGCAAAAATTCCCCACAAAATTCCATCCCGTTCAGGCCATTCCGGCTGCTGCAAACCAGTCCGCCGCAGCCCGCAGAACGGGCGCGGCATTGCTGCCCCCGCCGCCGTATTCGATCACCACCGCCACCGCAAACCGCGGCTGCTGCACCGGCCCATACCCGATGAGCACCGAGTTTGTGTAGTGGGTGCCATCCGCCAGCGTGCCCGCCAGCTGGGGGCTGCCGGTCTTGCAGGCAAGGGGAATGGGCGATTCCCGCAAAGTGCGCAGCGTTTGGGCCATCTGGGCCATACCCTCCCGGATGGGGGCAAACACTGCCGCCCCGCCAGGTGCCTGGGCTAAAATGTCCGGCTGCGCCTGCCAGGTTATATTCCCGGCGGCATCGGTTGTGCTTTGGGCAAAATGCAGCGCCGGGCGCTGGCCATCCCGCGCAAGGGCCCCGGCATAGGCCGCCAGCTGCAAGGGGCTGACCGACGTGTTGCCCTGCCCGATGGCCGCCATCAGTGCAAGGCCCGCCTGATAGTTCTCATCGGTGCTCCAGGTCAGGCGGCCTGTAGTTTCCGGCAGCTCAGTACCGCAGGGTGCTCCAAGGCCCAGCTGCTGCGCGGTAGCGGAAAACGTATCCGCCCCAAGGCGGCGGCCGACATCATAAAAATAAATGTTGCAGCTGTGGCGCAGCGCCGTAACCATGCTGACGGCCCCGCGGTGCCCCAGCTGCAAACAGCGCGGCTGGTAACCCGCATAGTAGGTGTACCGCCCGCCGCAGTTTACGGTGCTTTGCGGGGTGATGATCCCCGCCGCCAGGGCCGATGCCGCTACTGCCGGTTTGAACGCCGACCCCGGCGCATACTGGCCGTTCAGCACCCGGTTGACCAGCGGTGCTCCCTGGGCTGTGGCCAGTGCGGCATAATTCTGCCGCCAGCTGGCAAGGTTATAATCCGGCAGGCTGACCGCCGCCAGAACGCCGCCGGTCTGCACATCCACCACCACAGCCGCCCCTGCGCAGGCTTCTTTGCCCTTGCCTTCCGGCTTTGTGGCCTGTAAAGTTTCAATTTGCTGCTGCAATGCGCTGCGCAGGGTGCGCTGCAAATCAGCATCCAGGTAAAGGTGCAGGGTATCCCCGGCCTGTGGCGTACTTTGTATGGTTTCGGTGCGGCCGCCGCTGCTGCGGTCAACCGTCACTTTTAGGCTTCCCGCTCTGCCGCGCAAAGCATCTTCCCAGGCGGCTTCCAGCCCCCATTGGCCAACGGATTCATCCATGGCAAGGCCTTGGGCCTTTTTCTGTGCCCACTGCTCGGCACTCATGGCCCCCACGCCGCCCAGCAGCTGCGGAGCGAGGGTGCCATCCACCGCCGTGCGGGTACCGCGGGCAGTCAGCCGCACCGCCCCGCTCTGGGGCAGACCGGCAGCCAGCAGGCTCTGGCACTGTGCCTGGGTCAGATTTTCAGCCAGCGGCAGTTCCCCCGCCGAAACGGCAGAACAAAAGGCGGCAAGCTGTGTTTCCACATCCTTGCCGCCTAGATCCAGTACTTTTAACGTTTGCAGGGTCTGCGCCATCTCGGTGTCCGGTGGGGCCGGAACGCAGAGCGCCAGGTCATACACGGTGTCATCCTGCACCAGCGCCGTGCCGCTGCGGTCCACAATGCTTCCCCGCGCCGCCGGGATGCGCACGGTATAGCTGGTCTGAGATGCCTGTTCCAGCTTTTTAGCATAGTGATCCGCCATGGTAAACTGCATCCAGTACAGCCGCACCAAAAATGCCGCAAACACGGCAGTGCAGAAAATCAGCAGGAACCACACCCTCTTTTTGCCGTCTTTTTTCATGCGCACCTCCCGGCAGGCCACTGCCTGCTCTGGTCTGATCGTTCTTTGGTCTGTCCTTTTGCCATATGGGTATTATACAAGGTTTTGCCGCAGCTGTCAGCCCCCGATGAAATACAGGCAGTCGGTTTCATCGGCAGTATCTTCCAGCGGGGCGCGCAGGGTCAGGCCGCCGGGGTCGGGCTGGGGCGCTGCTGCCAGCTGCCCGGCCCAATACTGTCCCTGCGCGGTAACGGCCAACTCCCCCGCTGCCGCCTTACAGCTGCAGGGCAGGCCGGTCACCCACAGGACTCCGTTCTGACGGGTCAGCGTGCCAAGGGCCTGCCCCACCAGAGCCGGGACTGCCCCCGCTCCGCTGCCCGCCGGGGACACCGTGCCATGCTCCCCTGCAATGCCCGCAAAACGGCCGCTGCGGTCCAGCACGGCGGCCCCCGCCTGCACCGGCTGCGCCAGCAAAAATCCGCCGGGCCAGCGGGCGGCGGTCCACACGGGGTCCCAGCGTTCGCCGTCCGTCTGCCTGCTTTGCAAAAAATTGCGCAGGGCGGCGTTTTCTTCGGCATCCGGTTCGTGTTCTGCCAGCCGGCGGCGCAGGGCAAACAGCTCCCGCTGCATCACGCTCATTTGGGCGGCATAGTGTTGGGCTAAGGCATCATCCAGCCGCCGGGGCAAAGCCGCCCCCCACATGGCCATGCTAAGCAGGGCAAGGCCCGCCAGCCCCAGCAGCAGTGCACGGAGCTGCCGGAGCGTTTTGTGCCGTCTGCGCGGTGCCGGGCGCGCAAGGTCCAGCCCGTCCCGTTCTTTTCGTCTGGTATGCCGCATGGTGCGCCGCCCGCCTTTCGCTCATTGTTTTTCTCCACAACTATATGTTTGCCCGCCCCCTGCTAGACTTTGGGGGCGGATTTGATATAATAGAAGATACCAAACCAAATGTTAAGGAGTACCTGCCATGCCTGCCACTTTGCTTGTTTTAGATATTGACGGCACCCTGCGCCCCCATGGGGAGCCGCGCGTGCCCAAAGAAAACGTCGATGCCCTGCGCACCGTGCAGAAAGCCGGGGTCAAGCTCGTGATTGCCACGGGGCGCTGCCGGGCAGAGATCCCCGCCAAAATGCTGCGCGGCATCCGGCCGGATTACTGGATCTGCGCCGCCGGTGCCCAGGTGGAGGATGCCGCCGGGACCGCCCTGTACACCAGCCACATGACCGCCGAGGAAATGTACGCTCTGGTGGATTTTTGCGAGGACTATGAGCACCCGCTGGGATTCAGCTTTTCGGACGGCGGGTATGTTTACCTGGATTATGAGGCCTTCCATGTGCAGGAGAAAGCCGCTGCACTGGAAGGTTGCCTGAAAGACGGCGAGGACCAGGACCGCCACCTGTTGGATATGCCGTTTTCCGCGTTCGGCATGCTGGCGGCGGAAGATATCGCCAAGTTCCAGGCCAAATACGGCTACCTGGGGCTACAGTTCCTGCCCTACCACGTGACGGGGTGCGATATCCTGCGCGCCGGCCAGGACAAGGCAACCGGCCTGCAGGCACTGCTGGACCATCTGGGCCTGGCCGCTGCGGACTGCGTTGCCGTGGGCGACGGTCCCAACGATGCCGGAATGCTGGCGCTGGCCGGGCATTCCTTCTGCATGGCGGACGGCATGAAAACCGCCAAAGCTGCCGCCAAGGCGCTGGCCCCTGCCGCTGCACCCGATGGCATTGCCCAGCTGTGCCGCAGTCTGTGGCCGGAGATATTCCGTTGAACACCAAACAACCGTACACCCATGTGGGGCCGGGGCTGCCCCCACTGTACGGCGCACAGGCCAAAGCGCTGATCTTAGGCAGCTTTCCCAGCCCAAAGAGCCGGGCACAGGGGTTTTATTACGGCCACCCGCAGAATCGGTTCTGGCCGCTGATGGCTACCCTGACCCACAGCCCCACCCCCGCATGGGAGGATCTGGATGCCAAACGTGCCATCATCATTGGCAGCGGGCTGGCGGTGTGGGATGTCATCCACGCCTGCTCCATCCGCGGGGCATCGGATGCTTCCATCAGAGATGTGGAACCGAATGATCTGGCAGCCCTGGTGAACCGCCTGGGCGTACAGGCCATTTTTTGCAACGGTGCCACCAGCGGCAGGCTGTACCGCAAATACGCCCAGCCCCTGACCGGGTTGGAAGCTGTGGTGTTGCCCTCCACCAGCCCGGCCAATGCGGCGTTTACCATGCCGCGGTTGCTGGATGCCTGGGGCACTGCGCTGGAAGGATATGTGAACAAACCGTAAAAAGCGCAAAAAAGCGCCGTTTTGCCGCCCGAAAAGGGCAAAATTGTTTGCATTGTCCCCGCCGTTGCACTATAATGAAAGGGTATTCCCTTTGCTCCGGCGTTTGCCTTTGCCGGGGCGCACCTTACTACAAGGAGCTTTGAACCCATGAGCAAGTGGATCGAAAAGCGCACCCGCCCGGTTCTGCCGCTGTACCTGGCTGCACTGACCTGGCCGGTTGCTTCCCTGATTCTGCCGCCCTACCGGCTGGTGAACCTGGTTATCATTGCGGCACTCAGCACTGTGGTGTATCTGGTTTCTTCCCGCTTCTGCCCCACGCGGGTGCAGCGGGTGGAACAGCCCTACGCCACCGGCAGCGAGAACACCGATGCCATGCTGAACGGCATTGCCGCCAACCTGGACGCGCTGCACAAGCTGAATGACGCCATCCCGGATGCCGAACTTTCCCGCCAGCTGGACCGTATGGAAAAGGCCGGGCGCGGCATTGTGCAGGCGGTGGAGCAAAAGCCGGATAAAGCCCGCACCGTGGATCGCTTTGCACGGTATTACCTGCCGGAAGTGGTCAAGATCATGAGCGCATACGCCCAGATGGAAAAAGGCGGCATTACCGGCGAAAACGCCGCCCAGATCTTGAGCGAAGTACGCCGCAACGCTGGCACCATGGCCACCGCATTTGAAAACCAGCTGGACGCCCTGTATTCCGCAGAGGCAATGGATATTTCGACCGACATCGAAGTGCTTGAAAACATCATGCGCGGTCAGAATTTGACCTGATGCTCCCAACCCAAAATATAAAAAGAAGAAGAGAAAGGACTTGCCACTATGTCTGATCTGGATTTTGACCTGAACGCTCCCGCAGCACCTTCCCTGACCTTGGATGCGGCCCCTGCCGCCCCCACCCTGACCCTGGATCCCGAAGCGGATGCCAAGGTGGTGGAGGAAGCCAAAAAGGCTACCCCCGTTACCGTGGAGGATACCCCGCTGAGCCCCGAAGAGCAGAAGATGGTGCAGGATTTTGCTGAAAAGATCGACTTGACCAACTCCCAGATGATTTTGCAGTACGGCGCCGCCAGCCAGAAAAAGCTGAGCGATTTTTCTGACAGTGCGCTTTCCCGCGTGCGCACCAAGGATATGGGTGAGACCGGCGAACTCATCACCCAGCTGATCGGCGAGCTGAAAGGCTTTGACGCCACCGCAGAAAATCAGAAAGGCTTCCTGGGCTTTTTCAAGAAAAAGTCCAACGAGCTGGAAGCCCTGAAAGTGAAATACGACAAAGCTGATGTGAACGTGGAACGCATCAAGGCCCAACTGGAGGACCACCAGGTAACCCTGATGAAAGACATTGCCATGCTGGACAAGATGTACCAGCTGAACCTTGTCTATTTCAAGGAGCTGAGCATGTATATCCTGGCCGGCCGCAAAAAGCTGCAGCAGGTGCGGGAGAACGACCTGGCCGCCGCTGAAGCCAAGGCCAAAGCATCCGGCCTGCCGGAAGATGCCCAGGCCGCCCGCGACCTGGCCGACCAGTGCGACCGCTTTGAAAAGAAGCTGTATGACCTGGAGCTGACCCGCAATATCTCCATCCAGATGGGCCCACAGATCCGCCTGATCCAGTCCAACGATACGATGATGGCCGAAAAGATCCAGACCACCATTGTGAACACCATCCCCCTGTGGAAGAACCAGATGGTTCTGGCCTTGGGCATGGCACACAGCCAGCAGGCCATGCAGGCCGAGCGCGCCGTGACCGATGCCACCAACGAGCTGTTGCGCAAGAACGCCGCAACCCTCAAGCAGGGCACCATCGACATCGCCAAAGAGTCTGAGCGCGGTGTGGTGGATATTGAGACCCTGCAGCAGACCAACCGCGATTTGATCAGCACACTGGATGAATTGAACAAGATCCGCGCAGACGGCAAGGCCAAGCGCGCCGCCGCCGAGCAGGAGCTGGGCCGCATTGAGGGCGAGCTGAAGCAGAAGCTGTTGGAAATTAATAAGTAATTATTTTTAGGGTGCATTATTGCATCCCCGTTAAGTGAGGACGACCCATGCAGTTGGAGCAGCAGGAAACATTTGAGATCAAAAGCCCGCAGCTGGAAGTGTTTGGCCAGGTGGAAAGCAAACTGCCCGCCCCCGCCAAAAAGCGGCCTTTTGCGGCCGGGTTCCTGGCCGTGATGGTGCTGGTTTCGGTGTTTGGCATTGGCGGCGTGCAGCTGAAAAGCCGTTACCGCAATGTGGCTGAAATTTACACCAGCGAGGTTGACAAGCACGGCAACAGCATCCAGGGGGATTTTACCACCCTGACGGATACCGCTGCCAACCTGATGCGTGCCTGCCAGAAGGTACTGGGCGAAGCTGACAGCAACTGCACCACCGTAGCAGACCTGCTGGCCCAGTGGCAGGATACCGCCATTGCCCCAGCCGCGCAATATGCGGTCATCCACCAGCTGGATAACGCTGTGGACGCCATGTACACCGCCGCCAAGGCAAACGCCACCGACGATGCGCTGGATCAGATCAACAGCCTGGATGCCAGCTATGTGAGCACCCAAAGCATTTTGCAGCGCGAAATTGCGCAGAATTATACCACCGCTGCCCAAAGCTACAACACCATGGCTTCCGGTTTCCCCGCCAATGTGATCGGTACATTGTGGGGCGCTGGGCAGGTGGAGCTGTATGCAGCGCAGTGACCCCGGAAAGGAGGGGGCCGGATGAAAATTTTGACCCGCACCGCAGCCGCCGTTCTGGCGGCTGTGACCGCGGCGGCAGTCTGGGCGGTACCGGCAGCGGCAGCTGCTTCCGTTCAGGGCATCAGCAGTACCAGCTGCATTGCCGATAATGCCAATATTCTAAGCCGCGATACCGAAACATATATCACCAACATTTCTGTTGCCCTGCAGGAAAACTGCAGCGGTGCACAGATCGGCGTTTACACCACCGATTACGTCGGCAACAACACCATGGAAGGCTATGCCTACGAGGTGTTCCAGGCATGGGGCCTTGGCAGCGCTGACCAGGACAACGGCATGGTGCTGCTGATGGCCACCGGGGACGACAACTATTGGGCCACCCCCGGCGAAGGGCTGGAAAGCGCGTTTTCCGGCAATGTGCTGAGCGATCTGCTGTATGATAACCTGGAAGCTTCCTGGGCAAAGCAGGATTACGATACCGGCGCACGCAAAACCGTGCTGGCCATGGCCGAGCGCATCTGCGATGTATATGGCGTCAGCCTGGATATGGACGCGATCGGCTCCGGCCTGGCAGATTCTTCCGGCAGGATTGTGGAAAACACCCAGAGCCGCAGCAATGGAGGGGCGGTGCTTACCTTGATTTTACTGACGATTATTATTGCAGTGATCGTGATTGCAATCCTGAAAACGCCGCGCGGACCCCGCGGGCCGCAGGGTCCCACCTACACAGGCGGCCGCCGCGGGCCGAACGTATTCTTTTTCGGCGGACCGGTTTACCGGCCGCGCCGTCCCCGGCGGCCTCCCCCGCCACCCCCTCCGGGCGGTGGATTTGGTAATCCCGGCCCACGCCCCGGCGGCGGCTTTGGTGGGCCTGGCCCCGGTGCTAGACCTGGCAGTTTCGGTCCGCGTCCCGGCGGCGGCTTTGGCGGAATGTCCGGCGGGTTCCGTTCCGGCGGCGGCAGTGCCCGGCCGGGTGGCGGTGCCGGGCGCAGCGGCGGGTTCAGCGCCCCGCGCGGTGGGGGCGGCAGCTTCCGTGCCGGCGGCGGTTCCACCCGCGGCGGCGGTGCCGGGCGCAGATAACCCCTTTGCCCGTTGAGCAGGTTTGAAGGGCCCCAAAAAAATTAGACAAAGACAAGAATTAAGTAACCTGAACGCTCTGAATCCTGTATTGCACAGGGTTCAGGCCGTTTCGTTTTAATTGAATTCGGCGGTCGATGCAATCGGCAATAGTCTTTTTAAAATTCTCAGCAACAGCGTTATCCAGACAAGTTCCTTTTCGAGACATGCTCTGCGTAATGCCTTCCTCTTGGCATACCAAAACACCCCATTTGTTAGACAGTAATACCATACTGTCTAACAAATGGGGTGCAGTTCAACACAGGGGGCCGGGGCTTTTATGGTTTTAGGCAATACCGCATAATTCTAAGTGCCGATACGGCGAGCGAGGTGCGACAGCTGCTAAGCCAAAAGCGCAGATAATACTGGATGCTGCAAAGGTGAGCGCCGCCAGTGGCGGAAACAGCGAACCGAAGCAGGGGCAGCGGTCGCAGAGTGCGAGGGGCTTTTGCCCCCGAAGCACGATGCGGGTACCGCAACCCGACATTATCGAGCATTTTGGCAACGCAGATGCCGTGCCGCAGCCGCCGGAGCGGTGCTTAAGCCGTAAGGCGAGAATTGTGCGGTGTTGCCTTTATTTATGGATCATACGAACGGGTTATAGAACCGGCCGTACCGGATGGTAACAAACAGGCTGACCAACAGCAGCGCTGCGCCAAGAGCCAGGGCGGCAAAATCCCGCTTGGCAAAGGGGCGCTGGGTGTACCAGGTGCGCTTGCCATTTTTGCCAAAGCCACGCAGCTCCATGGCGTTGCTGATGGTATCAATGCGGTTCAGGCTGGTCAGAATCAGCGGCAGCAGAATACTGACCGAATTCTTGAGCCGTGCAAAGAACGGTTCGCTTTTGCCCAGCTCCACGCCGCGGGCCTGCTGGGCCTGGCTGATGCTGTGGTAGTCGCGCTGAATATCCGGGATATAGCGCAGCGCAATGGCAACCGAGTAGCCAACCTTATAGGAGATGCCGATGCTGTTCAGGCTTGCGGCAAACTCGCTGGGGTTAGTGGCGGAAATAAACAAGATAGCCACCGGCAGTGCCACAAAGTATTTGAGCGAGATATTGACCATGTAGAACAGCTGCTCCGCCGTTACATCATACCGCCAGAACAGATGGAACAGCACATGCCGCGTGCCGTACAGCGTGGTGCCCTGGTTGGGGTCAAACAAAAAGATGAACAGGTTATTCAGCAGCAGGAATACCAGCATAAAGATCAGCATAAACCGCACTTCGCGCAGTTTGATGTGGCTGAGCTTGAACGCCGCAAAGCTGACGGCCATCAGCCCCAGCAGCACCCAAGTGTTATAGGTGATCATGCTGGCAAAGGTAAACAGCAAAAAGAATGCCAGCTTGGTGGTGCCGGTCATTTTGTGAACAACGCTTTGGCGCGGCAGGTAATTGAGCACGGTATTAGCAGCCATGTGTGCGCACCTCCCTGTCTTCATGGATAAAGCGTTCTACAAAATCTTCCGCCGGGGCAATGCCGCAGCGGTTGGCAAGGGTAAACAGGCTGGTTTCTTTCAGCGCAGCCTGCTCGATGAGTTCAGGGTCACACAGCACGGCAGCAGCGCTGCGGTCGGCAATCAGCTGGCCATCACAGAACACCAATGCGCGCGGGGTGTATTCCAGCATCAGGTGCATATCGTGGGTGATCATCACCACGGTCACGCCCTGCTCGTTCAGCCCGCGCAGGAACTCCATAATGTCGGTATAATGGCGGAAGTCCTGCCCCGCGGTGGGTTCGTCCAGAATGATCAGTTCCGGCTGCTGCACCAGCACGCTGGCAATGGTTACACGCTTTTTCTGGCCAAAGCTCAGTGCGGAAATGGGCCAGTTGCGGAAGGGGTACAGCCCGCAAACCTTCAGGGTATCTTCCACCCGCTGGCAGATCTGTTCCTGGGTCATATCGCTGCCCTGCAAGGCCAGCGCAACTTCCTCAAAGATCATGGTTTTGGAGATCATCTGGTTGGGGTTCTGCATCACATAGCCAATGTGCTGGGCGCGGCGGCGGATGTTATCCTGCGCCAGGTCACGGCCATTCAGCAGCACCTGGCCCTGCTCCGGGGTCTCGAACCCGCAGATCAGCTTTGCCAGGGTAGATTTGCCCGCGCCGTTGCGCCCCACAATGCTGACCATCTCGCCTTTGCCGATGGATAAGCTGATGTCATGCAGGGTGCTCTGCCCCTTGGTATAGCCAAAGCCAAGGCCGCGCACTTCCAGCAGGTGCTCCGGTGCGGGGCCGGGTTCCGGCAGCGGCAGGGCGTGGAACCACTTGTGCAGGCGGGCGGTATCGGCATCATCCAGCACCACGGTGTCCACATGGGCAGGGTGCTTTTCCGGTGTGATGGCAATACCCGCATAGCGCATGGCCGTCAGGTACAGCGGCTCCCGGATGCCGTTTTCGGCCAGCATATGGGTGGCCAGCAGCTCGTCCGGGCGCAGGTCAGCCAAAATAGTACCCTCATTGACCAGGATGATGCGATCCACATTGCGCCACAGCACATCCTCCAGCCGGTGCTCAATAATCAGCACGGTGGTATCGGTCTTGTGCTGGATCTCGTCGATCAGCTCAATGGCCTGCTTGCCGGTGGCGGGATCCAGGCTGGCAAGGGGTTCATCAAACATCAAAATTTTAACCTGATCCACCATAACGCCCGCCAGGCTAACGCGCTGCTTCTGCCCGCCGGAAAGCTCATGCGGGGCATGGTCCAGGCGTTTTTCAATGCCCACCAGCTCTGCGGCATGGCGGGTGATCTCGTGCATTTCCTTTTGGGGAACGCAGCTGTTTTCCAGCGCGAAGGCGATATCCTCGCCCACCGTCAGGCCGATAAACTGGCCGTCCGGGTCCTGCAGCACAGTGCCCACATGGGCCGAAAGCTCAAAAATGCTGCTGTTGGGCGCATCCACGCCGTCTACCGTCAGGCTGCCGGTGCATTCGCCGGGGTTAGAAAACGGGTTCAGCCCGTTGATGCAGGCCGCCAGCGTGCTTTTGCCGCTGCCGGAAGGCCCGGCGATCAGCACACGCTCACCGGGGTAGATATCCAGGTTGATATCATGCAGCGTCGGCTTTTTCTGCGCACGATACTGGAAGGAGAAGTTTTTGAATGAAATAATGGGGTTTGTCTGTTCAGACATGGGCATGGTACCTCAAAGCAAGATATTCCGGTGCCGCCTTCCCCAACGGCAAAGCGGCAAACAAAAAAGCCTTTCCGCAAACCAAAGGCCACGGGAAGGCTTTGCGATAGCAATTATTCTTTATCCAAAGAGCCTTTCTTGGCAATGGTCTTGGTGTAAGCCAGCACCAGCAGGCCGCCCACGACCACAGCAGTAATGCTGTTGGAAATACCGGCAAACACGCCCTGTGCAAACACCTTTTTGGCAGGCTCCGCATAAATCAGGATGTCCAGCACGGGAGCAACCACGATCCAGCCGATCAGGTTGGCGATCACGTTGGCCAGCGCAAACACGCCAACCTTCTTTTTGTTAAAGTCGCCTTCCTCAACATGCAGCTTTTTGGTGAACAGGCCCACCACAACGCCGACAAAAGCGGAGGTGATGACCCAGCTCCACCACGGGATGCCGCCCCAGGACAGGTCGATCAGAGCATGGCCGATGAAGCCGATCAGGCCGCCGGCAACCGGGCCGTACATAGCGGCCAGCAGGGCCAGCACTGCATACTGCAGGCTGATGTTGGTGTTAGGCACCGGGCTGGGGATTGCCACAAAACGCCCCAGCACAAAGAACAGTGCTGCGCCGATACCAACGGCGACAAAGGTCTTGATGCTATTGTTGTTTTTCATAATTCCGCACTCCTTTATAGTATTACAAACGATCCCCTTGGAACCTGCCGCAAAACGGCATGACCCAAAGATATGGTAAGTATACGCCCGGTTAAAACCGCTTGTCAATGGGCAAAAACCGCACTTTGCGCTATTGGGGCTATGCCTGCGGCAGTTTGGGCGCACAACCGGCAGCAAAAAGCCCCGTTTTGCCGGGGCAAAGCGGGGTATCATTTTGCAAACACAAGTTTGCGTGGGCAGTTTGGCAAATGCGAATTTGTCGGGTTCTTTACATAGATAAAATATTAATTTTTCTTTCCACACCTAAAAAAAATAAAGTCTGGCTGATGAATAACTCCTCCAAACATATCTGCATGCTTTTCTCTAATTGATTCTGGTACTTTTGATTCCTGACATTCCTCAATAATAAATCCAGCAGAAACAATATCATTTATTAATGTTGAAATCGTTCTATGATAAAGTTCATATTCATCTACTACCCAATGAATAACACGCTTACCCTCTATTCCGTAATTTCGTAGATTAGCATATAATCTTTCTCCAGTTTCTGTTCTGGTATATCTGTCAAAAGTCCCATCATATGCTGTACTTATTGGGTGTGACATCGAAAAAACACATTTGCCATTTTCATTCAAGTGACTATAAATCTGTTTCATAAGCCTTTCAAAATTTTCTACATAATCAAAAGCCAATGAACTTGTAATAACATCAAACTTTTCCTCTAAATCATCCAATTCTTCAAAAGCCAGTCTTCTGTATTCAATATTAGAGGCAACATTATTTTTTCTTGCATATGCTAACATTTTTTCCGATATATCAATTCCAAGAACGGATAACGCCCCTTTCTTTGAATATTGAAGTGCATGTTGCCCCATACCACATCCAATATCTAATACTTTCTTTTTATATAGTTCAGGTATCATTCCTAATATTATTGGTGTCTCAATAATATCATTAAAATTGATTTCTTTGCTACGTATTTTCTCGAAGTTTTCGTAAAATAAATCATTATCATAAATATTTTGTTTTGACATTCTGCAACCAGCCTTTCATATAAAAAATTATTTTTTATTTTCTTCTACTTCCATCTTCTTGTCTTTCGGGCAACAAGCATCCTTCTCTTTCAGCTCGGTCAATGCCGATTTACAGATGCAGGCGTTTTTCAAACTCTGCCAGCAGGCTGCGGCCCTTGAAGATGACCAGCCCCAAAAAGGTGATCATGCTGATGACCAGGCAGATGACCCAGGCCATTGGCGGGCGCACGCTGTGGCGCAGTGTTAAGCCGATATACGGCACCACGCCCACCACAATGTTCAGCAGCAGGTAAACCAGGCCGTTCTCGGTAAAGCGGCGGTTGACAAAGGCAAAAATGAAGTTCAGCACCAGGGTAACGCTGCACAAGATCGGCACAATGGCGTCAATGGCAATGCCGTTCCACCCGGCGTAATAATCCGCAAAGGTCACGATCAGCGAAGTGCCGATCAAAATCTGGAACAGCAGCTTCGGGGCGTTGCGGCCCTGGCGCAGCAGTGCGCGCAGCAGCATCAGCACCCCCACCGCGCCGGTCAGCACCAGCAGGCTCCAGTGCATATGCCTGCCTTCGATCATGATGTAATCCACCACGCCGCAGATGACCGCCGCCCCCAGCAGCACAAAGGCAGCGATGCGGTAAAACAGCGATGTCTGCCGCGCGGGCGGCACCACCTTGGGGTAGCGGTCCGGTTCCGGCGTGCCGACAAGGGGGTTCTGGCACAGCGGACAGTACTGTGCGCTGCCGCCAACCTGGATATGGCAATGGGGACAGGTTTTCATTCTCCATCCACCTCCGTTGCATACAGTGTAATATCCAACCCTTCGGCAGAAAGGCGGCGATAAAAGTTTTTCAGCATCTCGGTGCTGCGGAACGCCCAGGTGGTGCCCAAAACCAGATCATCCCCATAGGAACAGACCGTGGTGAACGCGGTAGTCGAACTGCAGAACGCCGTAAAGCCTTTGATATAGGGCTGCAGCTCTTTTTGCAGTGGGATGCGCCCCATGTTGGAGATGGTCAGGGTAACTTTTTTGGCTTCCAGCGTATTGAACAGGTTGACCACCGCGTTTTTGATAAAGAGCGGCACCAGTTTGATACCGGGCATCTGTTCCAGCTTTTCAAAGCCGTCCATGCGGGCCTTGACCCGCTCGTCCTTCAGGGCCTCCCGCAGTTTGGCGTCAAAGCCTTTGGCCAGGGTTTCCAGCGTTTCGTCCCCCCGGAATACCCAGCTGATGCGGATGGAGTTAAAAAAGTTGCGGGCGGTCTCGGTTCCGTAATAGCTGCGCAGGTTGACCGGCAGGCTGACCGAGATGACCTTACCGCGTTCCAGCGCCGGCATTTCCTGATAAGCCGCCAGCATCTGGGCAGCGGCCAGGTAGCTGGTCATCGTTACCCCCATGGCGCGGGTCTTGGCCAGCACCTGGGCGGTAGAAAGGTGGGCTTCAAAAAACTGGGACTGGTCATACGGCAGTTTGCGGCCATGCAGGTGGAAAGACTTTTTGCGGTTCAGCGGGTCTTCCTCCGCCGCTTTGGACGCCGTATAGTACTTGCGGAACGCATCCTGGGCCGATTCGCCCTTGCTGGCGCGCTCTTCTCCGGGAACATTGGCCAGTTCGGGATTTTTCAGCTGCAAATAATTGTGCACCAGCGTTTTCAGGAACACCATCCCGCCGTTGCCATCGCTGATGGCGTGGAACATTTCCACATTGATGCGCGCGCCGTAATAGCTGACGCGGTACAGCAGTTCGTTTTTGATCTGCGGGCCGTACAGCATGGCACAGGGGGCCAGCGTTTCCGGCACCGCCTGCGGTTTCAGATTGGTGGATTCAAAATAATGCCAGAACAGCCCACGGTGCAGCGTGACCTGGAACTGCGGGTTTTCCCGTGCGGTCTGTTCCAGGGCCTGATTCAGGCGGTCGGGGTCCACATCCTCGTTCAGGGTGCAGCTGACGCGGAACACCCGCGGGTCCCGCCGGTTGATGGACGCCAGAAATACTTTGGCGACATTATCGACTTTATACCAGGTTTCGGGCAAATGGCAGCCCTCCTATCCGGCGGGGTTCCGCCGTTACAAAATTTTCTGCACAAAGCGGCCAACGCTTTCCATGGCCTGTGCGGCATGGGGAATCGGCATCTGCTGGAACACATGCCAGCATTCGGGGTATACCTCCAGCACGGCGTATACTTCCTGTTCCGTCATGGCTTTGGCAAGGTTGATAGAATCGGATTTCAATATTTCGTTCGTTCCCACCTGGATCAAAGTGGGCGGCAGTCCCCTTAAATCCGCAAACAGCGGCGAAAGGCTGGGGTCCTCCCATTCCAGGGTGCTGTTTGCTCCGCGGTAAGCGGTGCGGCAGGAATCAATATAGTCGTGGGTCAGCATGGGATCCAGCGCGGCACATTTCTGATAGGATGCCCCCTGCATCGTCATATCGGTCCAGGGGCTCATCAGCACCAGGGCACACGGCTGGCTGCGGCCCTGGGCCTTTACGGCAAGGGCCAGTTCCAGCGCCAGGTTGCCGCCCGCCGAATCCCCGGCCACGATCACATCCCGCGCGCCGATGCCCATATACATCAGGTAGTCCCAGACGCGCAGGGCATCGTCAATGGCGGAAGGATACGGCGCTTCGGGGGCAAGGCGGTATTCAAAGCTGAGTACATCGCACCCGGTGGAAAGCGCCAGTTTGCTGGCCAGCACGCGGGCATAGCCCAGCTGGCCGCAGGTGTAGCCGCCGCCATGGCAGTATAGCACCACATGGCGGCGGTCATGCCCCTGGTTCATCCGCACCCACTCCGCCGAAACATTGTTGACGGTGATGGGCGTGGTGTTGATCAACAGGTTGGGGGTAACCAAACGGCCAAACAGCTCCTGGGCGGCACGCTGGCGTTCCAGGTCCTCCGGCTGGGTAGAGCCGGTGCTGGTCACGCTGTGCACCGCCTTGATGGCTTTCATCATGGGGGTCAGGTCATTGGTCTCCGCGGCCTGTTTGCGGGCGTTGCGCAGGCGGTGCAAACGTTTCAGGGGAATACGCTTTTTCTCCTGCATAGAGCGTTCCTTTCCTTGGGGGTCAGTGGGTGGATTCAAATGCCGATTTGGGCCCGCAGGCGCACCCACAGGCTGCGCAGCAGCGGCGGGCGGGCGGCAGGCAGGCAGCAGAGCCGCCACACGGTTTGGTTTTCCGGCATGTGGCCGCTGCGGGTGTATTTGTGGTAGAGCACCGTCAGCTGGCGCATTTTCGCCTTGCCGGGCAGGTGCAGCACGCAGACGGGGTCGCAGCAGTAGTTCGTGGAAACATAATAAAAATGCCCGCCCAGCCAGTACCGGAACACATACGCGTTGGCGGCCCGCACGGGCTTGCCCGCCAGCTGGCTGCGGTAGGCCGCAGCATCCAAAATGACTTCGTCGCCGTCCTGGCTGCGCACGCCGGTCTGCTGCATCCGGTCAAACACATTGCGGCATTCGGCCATAAAATCCTGCAGCCGGGCCGCGCTGCCCGCCACGAACTCGCCGCCAAAGTGGGTCAGCACATGGGGAGCGCCCTCCGGCCAAAGTTCATCATAGGTGTGGGAGATGCGGGCCGTCATGGGCTGGCTGGCCGCATGGGGCACCTGATACAGCAGCACCGCTTCCGCGGCTTCGCGCCAGATATCCTGATAGCCGCGCTGGGTAAAGGTATCGGAATCCAGCATCAGGTAGTTTTCGTAATGCTCGGTTTCGAGCAGATACTGCATGGCGCACAGCTTGTAATACGCCAGGGACCAGTCTAAATCCGCTTCAAAGCGGTAGTTGTCAAACGGACAGGCGATTACACGGATGCCCGCCTGGGATAGCTGCGCAGCATAGGGTTCCGGCACAGCGGTGTTGGTCACAAGGGCTGCATCGCAATTCTGGTTTTTCTGTTTTGCGCTGACAAGGCTGACCACAATGCAGCGGTAGAATACCTCGCTGCCCAGGTTGGCATTGCTGCCCTCGCGGTAGCCCTCCAGTGTGGCAAAGGCTGTAAAGATCAGGTTCATTCCATTCCCCACTTTTCCGGGAAGTTCCGGCCGCCTTACCGCATTCCCTTGTTGTCATCTTTTCCTATTATTTTATTATAGTCCTGTACGCAAGGCTTGTCTATTATTGTTGTACATTTGTTAAGCATTGGTCTACAAACTAGAAATTATCGCTTTACTTTTGTTGTATCTTAGCCAAAATACTTTCTATTACAAGTGTTA